>Ga0209599_10000590_pt1 | contig 22444 bp, 19 predicted proteins | sample Shrwel_input2_FT_FD_187534 | JGI IMG/M metagenome (GOLD analysis project Ga0209599, IMG submission 187534) | Subsurface microbial communities from deep shales in Ohio, USA - Utica-3 well 1 S input2 FT (SPAdes) (version 2) ... | reverse complement strand
CGAAAGCCGGAAGACAAGTCGTATTACTTTCTACTCTTACATATACAGTTGTACTAGCTGTATAACTCCAGTTTATTGGTAAGGTATTGTTGTTTCCTGCGGTGGCGTCAGCTTGACTCAGATAATATTTTACAGTGAAATTAGCTGAATTTGTTACAATCTGAGGAGTTACTGTAGTGAAGTTCACATTAATGATTCCATCAAAATTATCATCACAGATATTTGCATTAAAGTTGGAAGTATTAATATTAGGAACTGCATTCACTTTTATGGTTAAAGTTGAAGTATTGAAACACTGAGTGGAGCTTGTAAATCTTAAATAATACACTGCAGTATTCCCGTTGTTAATGGTTTGGGTAGCAGCAACAGGATTGGCTCCTGTCTGCGCATCTGCTAATGTACTGTGGAACGTTACCGTAGTTGAAGGATCTGTTGTAAACTGGCTTTTGTAATTATTTAAATTCACAGTTTCAGAACCATTCATATCTGTATCGCAAATTTCTGTTGCGAAAGCAGGGATAAGTAATGGTACTTTGTTTTTAATTTTAAAATCAATTTGTCCGAAAATTGGAGAACATCCGTTTGCACTTTCTACTCTTACATAAACGGTTGTGTTCGCCGTATAGCTCCAGTTTGCTGGTAAAGTATTGTTGTTTCCTGCGGTTGCATCAGCTTGAATTAAATAATATTTAATGATAAAATTCGCTGAATTCTGAACAATTTGAGGAGTAACCGTTGCAAAATTGATATTGATTATTCCATCACTGTCATCATCGCAAATATCAGCATTATAAGCTGTTGTGTTGAGGTTTGGAGGCGTATTTACTGCTATAGCAAGAGTTGCAGTATTGAAACATTGCGTTGGATTTATAAATCGTATATAAAAAGTTCCCGTTGCACCTGCATTTATGATTTGTGTTGCTGAAATAGGATTTGTTCCCGCTTGTGCATCAGCTAAAGTACTGTGGAATGTTACTGTCGTTAAAGCGTTTGTTATAAATATGCTTATGTAATTATTCAAATTTACAGTTTCAGAACCACTGTTGTCTGTGTCGCAAATCTGTAAGATCTGAGATAGAGTCAATAAAGGAACTTTGCTTTTAATTTTAAAATCAATTTGTCCGAAAGCCGGAGGACAGCCGTTTGTACTTTCAACTCTTACATAGACAGTAGTGTTGGAAGTATAGCTCCAGATAACCGGTAAAGTATTGTTATTTCCTGCAATTGCATCAGCCTGATTTAAATAATATTTAACGGTAAAACTTGCGAAATTTTGTACAATCTGCGGAGTAACTGTCGCAAAATTGATATTGATTGTTCCATCGCTGTCATCATCACAAATATCGGCATTGTATGTACTTGTGTTGATATTCGGAGCCGAATTTACAGTTAAATTAATCTGTGCAGTTTTTGTACATCCGAAAGCCGAAGTTACTTTTACATAAACAATTCCTCCGTTTGAAACATAAGCGGAAGGAGTTGCAATTTGTGAAGTTAAAGCTGCATCCGAATAGTATGTGAAAGTTGTTCCTGAATCTGGAGTCACAACTGCAGTTGTTAAATTGAAAGTTCCGTTTGTTCCGCTATTGGTACATGCTGTTAACGAAGCGTTGTTTACCTGCAAAACGTCAATATTAATAATTACTTTAAAATATTCAAAAGCAGCAGGTGTTCCGTTTCCTTCAATATAATAAGTAAATGAATCTGTAACATCAGTTGTTAAACCTGGATTGGGTGTATAAGTGATCTGTCCGGTCGTAGAATTTACAGTTGCAGTACCCGATGTTGGCTGTACAACAACATTCGTGTTAGCTGGAACTATTGTCTGTGTAGAATTTGTAAATGCAGGAATTACTGTTTTTGTATTACAAGATCCTATATTGTAAGTTGTTGTGGAAATAGGGGGACACAATGTATAATTGTAAATGTTGGTAAGTTTAGACTCACAATTATTTTTTGTGACAAGACAGGTATAATTTCCTGCACCGTAAGTTTCAGGATTTATAAAATAAGTGGTCGCTCCGGTAATGGGATTTCCATTGAGAAACCATTGATAAGAGTCATACGTATTATCAACCTGCAGGATAATTCCGTTTAGGCAGTCTCCTGTTTTTGATATTACGGGAATAGATGAGAATCCTGCGAAATATCCTCCGTATCCAACTGCACCGCTTCCTCCGATAATTCCTGCAGTTACAGATTTTGTAGAATTTACAGTAACGTTTCCTGTAATATTGGGAACAGAATAAGACACCCAGTTTGCATTTCCGGTAACGGGATAAGGTCCGTTTCCTGCTGCGATAGGATTACCATTAAGTGTAACGGCAGCTCCGGTTTGAGTGATGATATTAAGTTTAGTATTGTAGGTTTGATTTCCGATAGTGTTGATAAATCCTATCTCGTCTACTTTGTTAGGTAAAAAGCAGCTTAATGGCGGTATGTAATTGAATCCTCCTGTTGCATAAATTGTTCCTGTTGCAACACCTGCCAACAATTGATAAACATAAATGTTTTTAGTTGCGGAAATCCCCATGTTGAAATTATTATTCCCTTGGTTTGCATAAGAGTTGCCGGGAATCATGAAGTATTGTCCTGCGTTTAAAGTAACTCCTGAAGCAGCGCCGTTTACCGTAAAAGTAGTGTTGTTTTCTGTAGCAAGTACCAAAATAGTTTCCATACCGGAAGTTGCAGGACCATTTCCTTTTACTACAACGAAATCTTTGCCCAATCTGTCAACAGGAACAGCCTGATCCATCAGAATATCATTATTGGTGAAATTTTGATTGGTATATATTGCATTAAAATTTCCGTTCGTTACAGAAATAGGCTTTGTGGCGACTATTTTTGCACCTATTAATCCGTCATAATTTGCAGCTCCGTCAATGCTTACAGCATCTAAGATATAAGACTGTCCTTTATTAAGTGTAAAAGTTTTTGTAGGTGATGAGGTTCCGTCTGCGAAAACTACTGCAGGATTATAGCCAGATACTACCACTGTTGTATTATCTTCTGTTGCTGTAACTCCTATTGTGGAATTAATATAAGATTGTCCTGCTGTAAGTGGAGCCATGGCTGCGTAGAAAGTAGTTCCTAAACCAGCTAAACCCTTTGAAGTTATAATTTCTGCATGATTGGTCACCGAAAACCTGTAATTTGCAAAAAACTTTTTAGGACCTTTTACATACATTCCCATAGGAACAGATGTCATAAGATCTCCCGGATTGGTTGCCAATAAAAAAGATTCAGGAATGCTTACCTGTGCAGGGTTTCCTTTGTTGATCGTTACTGTATTGTAAAGTACATTGTTGTTATAAATCTGTACAGAAAACGGTGTAACTTCATTGGTAGATAGGTAAAGAAAACTCTGTAGACTAGATGTTCCTGCTCTTGCCGACATTGGCGCAAACCAATGATCAGTATCCAATTGAGCATTTACCAATAAACAAAGGAATGTACAAATACCTAGTAAAATTTTTTTCATGGCATGATTAAAAGGGCGACAAATTTAAGTATTAATAATCAAATTATTATATTATTTTTTTAACATACTTTAATGTTTTTTAAAAATGTGAAATTTTTAAGATAAACTTAATAATTTGTTCATGTTCATAATGTGTCATAAAACAGTAATCCCGATGATTTTTCATCGGGATTACATATAATTGTAGGAAAAAAAGATTAAGCTAAACTTACTCTGATAAATCCTGTAACTTTTAAGTCTGCGTTTACAGATTTTACATAATCTGCAACAGAAATAGAGCTGTCTTTAATGAAATCCTGGTGTACCAAAGTATTGTCTTTGTAGAATCTCTGCATTTTACCTTTCAAGATATTATCGATAATGTTTGCTGGCTTACCTTCTTCAGTAAGTTTGTGTCTTTCGATTTCCAATTCTTTATCGATAGTTTCCTGAGAAACTTTAGTTTCGTCAAGAGCGATTGGGTTCATTGCAGCAGCCTGCATAGAAACAGCTTTAGCAGCTTCGTCTGCACCGTCTACTTTAGCAGAAAGTGAAGTGATTGCAGCGATTTTGTTTCCAGCGTGGATGTAAGCACCCAAGAAAGGTCCTTCAATTCTTTCGAAAGCTCCGATCTCGATTTTCTCACCGATTACTCCAGTTTGCTCGATTAATTTTTCAGCAACAGTCATTCCGTGGAAATCTGTAGCTAATAATTCTTCTTTATTAGCAGCAAAAACAGCCATTTCAGCAATTTCGTAAGCTAGCTCGATGAATGCTTCGTTTTTAGCAACGAAATCAGTCTCACAGTTTAAAGAGATGATAGTACCCAAAGTGTTATCTTCGTTTACTCTTGCGATTACTGCACCTTCAGAAGACTCTCTGTCTGCTCTGTTAGCTGCAACTTTTTGTCCTTTTTTTCTAAGGATATCTACTGCTTTTTCGAAGTCTCCTTCTGCTTCAACTAAAGCTTTCTTGCAGTCCATCATACCTGCACCTGTTTGGTTTCTCAATTTTGCTACGTCTGCAGCAGCTGGTGAATAAGACATAATATTTATTATTTTTTATTTAAAATTATGATTAACTTTAATAGTTTATTTTAAAGATGTGCAAAGATAATGATTTTAATGATAAACTAAAAAATGACTTTTCACGTTATAGTATTATTTAATGAATTTTTAAAGATTTTTACTCGATGAAAAAAATATTTCTAATCTTATTTCTCTCACTTTTCTGTTTAGGTTTCTCCCAAAAAAAGAAAAAAGGCAAAACAAAAGCTGTTGCTGAAAAGGAAACAGTCATTATATACACAGAAGCGGAAGCAGAAAACTCATCTGAACCCCGAATCATTGCAGGGTTTCTAAAACAGAATCCCGGTCATGCAAGAACAGATTTTTTTAAGAAAAAACTAATGACTATTATTATGGAAGATAATTCTCCTGAAGCAAAGCCTACGATAAAGCCATTAAGTAAAAGTAAAATTGAAAAAATAGTAAGCAACAGCGAACTTAATAAAGGGAAAGATGTCGCCATCAACAAAAATCCGGAAAGAAACGTGAATTTTGCAAGTGTAGGAAGTGCAGCAAAAAAAACTGAGGTAAGTGATAAAGCTAAAAAAACAGCTTCCATGCTTACTCATCTATTTAATCATGATCCCAGTGACAAGGAAGCATATATCAACATTAAAAATAAATCTAATTGCAGACTGATCGTAAAAATAAGCGGAAAGAAATATTATAATCTGGATGTTCCGGCGAAAGGGCAGAATTTTTTAATGATTGAAAAAGGAGAATATGTTTTAACAACAATGGTTTGTGATGCAAAATATTCTTCACTGAAAAAAATCAATAAGGATATTGAAATACAGCTTGATGTATCTGAATAGATCTAAATTAAATTAAAAAGGTAGCTTAGAATTTCTTAGCTACCTTTTTATTTTATCCTTTAAATTGCCCCATTGCAATAAATTTGTCTTGTCTTTGGGTTTCCAGTTCTTTGCCTGTGAATTTTGAGAACGCTTTGATGTTTTGTAAAATCGAAGCTTTTAAATTCAAATAGGTTGTTTCCGGATCATAATGAGCTCCACCAAGTGGTTCTTCGATAATTCCATCAATGAATTTTTCTCTTAAAGCATCTTTCGGCGTAAGATTCAATGCATTTGCGGCATCTTCTTTATGCTCCCAGTTTCTCCATAATATTGATGAACAGCTTTCCGGTGCAATTACGGTATACCAAGTGTTTTCAAGCATGTATACTTTATTACCAACACCAATTCCCAAAGCTCCGCCACTCGCTCCTTCGCCGATAATGTAAGTGAAAATAGGAGTTTTAAGCATTGTCATTTCAAAAATATTTCTTGCAATGGCTTCACCTTGTCCTCTTTCTTCGGCTTCTAATCCTGGGTAAGCTCCCGGTGTATCAACTAAAGTGATTACAGGAATTTTAAACTTTTCGGCTAATTTCATTAGTCTTAAAGCTTTTCTGTATCCTTCAGGATTTGGCATCCCAAATCTTCTGTGTTGTCTTTCTTTGGTAGTTCTACCTTTCTGAGTACCGATAATCATCACTCTTTGACCGTCTAAAGTTGCCAAACCTCCGATCATTGCAGGATCATCTGCAAAGTTTCTGTCACCGTGAAGTTCCAGAAAACTTCCCTTGTCTACCATACCGTTAATGTAATCAATAGTATAAGGTCGATCCGGATGACGCGATAATTGTACTCTTTGCCAAGGTGTAAGATTTCCGTAGATTTCTTTTTTCTTATCGATAATCTTATCCTCGATCTGGCTGCATGCTAATTTTACATCAACACCACTTTCTTCTCCTACTAATGAACAGGTTTGATACTGATCCATCAGTTCTTTTATAGGAAGTTCGAAACTTAAATATTCCATTCTTGAAGTAAATTAAATCTTTCAAATGTATGAAAAATTATGAAAATTTATTTAAAATTATTGATAGCATTGTTTATTCTTGCTATACTTTCTTCTTTACCAACGAGTTCCACGATATCAGGAACGTCCGGACCTTTCAGTTCTCCAACCAAAGCCAAACGCAGCGGCATCATTACTTTTCCCATTCCTACGCCTTTATTTTGGGCAAAATCGTGAAGGTTTTGTTTGATGTTTTCTGAAGTAAATGCTTCGATTTCGCTCAGCATGACAGAAAATTCAGTTAAAAGATTTGACGTTTCGTCGTTCCAGCCTTTCTTTGAAGCTTTTTCATCGTAAGAAGCAGGAGCTTCGAAAAAGAATTTTCCGTTTTCGTAGATGTCTTTCGGGAACGTTGCTCTTTCTTTCATTAAATGAATTACTTTCAACAGTTTTTCATCCGAAAGAGTTAAATTTAAATCTGAACTTTTTAATATTTGAAGCAATTCTTCATCAGATTTGAGCTGAATATATTGATGATTAAACCATTCTGCTTTTTCTTTACTGAATCTTGCTCCGGCTTTATGAACTTTATTTAAATCAAATTCTTTTGTCATTTCATCCAATGATAAAATTTCTTTATCATCTGCAGGAGACCAACCTAAAAGCGCAACCATATTGATGAACGCTTCAGGAAGATAACCTTCTTCACGGTACCCTTTAGAAATATTTCCTGTTACTGGATCGGTAAAATTTAAAGGAAATACAGGAAATCCGAATTTATCACCGTCTCTTTTGCTTAATTTTCCTTTTCCTTCCGGCTTCAGAATTAATGAAAGATGAGCAAACTGAGGAGCTTCCCAACCCATTGCTTCGTACAGTAAAATATGTAACCCCAAAGAAGGTAACCATTCTTCACCACGGATAACATGAGAAATTTCCATTTCGTGATCGTCGATAATGTTGGCAAAATGGTAAGTTGGCATTCCGTCATTTTTTACTAAAACTTTATCGTCTAAAGTATTTGTATTTACAGCAAAATTTCCACGGATGATGTCTACAAGACCTAAAGTTCTATCAACAGGCATTTTAAATCTTACAGCATAGGGTGTTTTTTCGTCCAACAATTTTTGAACTTCTTCCTCAGAAAGTGCAATGCTGTTTTTTAAACGGTTTCTGGAAATGTTATTGTAAGAAAAAACATCGCCTTTTGCTTCATATTCTGCACGGATTGCGTCCAGTTCTTCTGCGGTATCAAAAGCAATGTATGCGTAGTCTGTTTTTAAAATCTGCTCCGTGTATCTGTCGTAGATGTCTCTTCTTTCAGATTGTCTGTAAGGAGCAAATTTTCCGCCTTTTTTCGGGCTTTCGTCTGGGATAATTCCGCACCATTCGAGAGCTTCTTCAATGTAATCTTCGGCTCCTTCTACATATCTTGCAGTATCTGTATCTTCAATTCTCAGTACAAATTCGCCACCTTGGTTTTTGGCAAAAAGATAATCATACAATGCAGTTCTTACACCTCCCAAATGCAGTGGTCCTGTAGGACTTGGTGCAAAACGGACTCTTACTTTATTCATTTCTTTGAAATTAAGGTGCAAATTTAAGCATTTCAAAAAAGTTTATTGGTAAAAGGAAAGGTTTTTTCAGAAAACTATTTGATGTTTTTGAGTAAGATATAGTTTTTGTATTCTCCGATTCTTATTTTCAGTAAATCTTCTAAGGGCTGTACCAATTTATCCTTCTTATCCCAAACTGCCTGCGATTTATCGTGCTCGAAAACAAAATCATGGTTTGCAATTGCCTCTGCCATTACTTTTGGATGGGTTCCCAAAAATTTTCCTACTCTGTCTACGGTGTGGTAGTTGTATTCTTCTTTAGGCGCTTCAGACAGTTTTTGATCTTTTTGACCATAATAATATTGGAAATTGTTGGCTTTAAGAGTCATTTTTTTTGTAGATCTTACAGAGTTGTAGTGGTAAACAGGTGCGTCTAAACGTAAAACTTTTAGTTTTTCACCTTTTTCGCTACCATTTGCGTAGCCTTCATTAGATTTAAACTTTCTGAAACCTTGTGAATCGATATAAGATTTAATTTCGGGATTATTTTTGAATATTCTGATTTCGTTCTTGTGTACCGCTCTGCTGTTTCTGATATGGTTGTAATCTCCCCAGAAGTGAAGAAATGGCTGTAAAAATCCTTCTACAACAGGATTGTCATTGTATTTTTTAATATAATCAAGAATTTTGGGCAGATCATTTTCGTGAATAACTTCATCTGCCTGAATATGGAAAACCCAGTCTCCGGTGACGTGTTCTAAACCAATATTGGATTGTTGGGCAAAAATTTTACCATGAAGTTTAAGATTATCGTCCCAAATGGTATCAATAATTTTAATTTTAGGGCTGTTTAAATTTTCAATAGCTTCACGGGTTCCGTCTGTGGAGTCGCCAACAACAGCAATGAATTCGTCACAAATCGGTAAAACTGATTGAATGGACTCTAAAAAAGGAACACCATATTGGAAACCATTTCGTACATATCCGTATCCACTAATCTTCATCTTAATAATTTTATGCAAAAATCTTATTTTTTTTTAAATAATACGAGATTTATAATTTAAGTTTTTACTTTTGTATTTAAAGATTACGAATAATGTTAGAAATTGGTGAAAGACCTTGGGGAAAATACTTTGTTTTGGCAGATGAGCCTCATTACAAATTAAAAAGAATTGAAGTAAATCCGGGACAAAAATTATCATATCAATATCATCACAAAAGACAGGAGCAATGGACGATCATTGAAGGTGATGCTACAATTATACTTGATGACAAAGAAATCAAATTGTCATACGGAGAAAGTATTTTTATTCCACTAGGAGCAAAACACCGCATCATGAATTTGTCTGAAAACCCAGTTGTTTTCATCGAGGTGCAAACTGGAACTTATTTTGGAGAGGATGATATTGTGAGATTGGAGGATGAATATGACAGACAATAAAAATGAACAAAAAAGGGGAATATTTCAGTAAATACTTCCCCTTTTTGTTGACAGTCAGATTAAACTAATGACTTTAAATACAGTTTTATTCTTTTTTTAAGTTTGAGGGGCATTTTAATTTCTTGTTGGGGATATTTTTTCTCAAAATTCACAATAAATTCTTCCACACTTTTTGCAGGTATAAACTTTAATTCTTGCCAATCCTTTGGATATATAGGATGAAAATTTTTAAACTGAGCGTAATTTTCTTGATTTAGATTATCCCATTTGTTATAAAAATCTGCGGTATCAAAATCATTACTATGTCCCCAATTATTAATTTTTTGGAGAATTTCATTTTGGGTTCTTGCCCAGGATTGATGGATATTGTTTACGGTTAGTTTTAGGGAAAAGCTATTTTGAGGAAATCTAGCATTGATATATTCAGGAACGTTAGTTATAAGAAAACAAGATTCTGTAAACGGACTGATAACAAAAAAACCTTCTTCAGTTTGTTTAAAAAGGGTTACAAAATTTACAAAAAAATTGACGGGTGTTTTTTCAGTGTTTCTTAAGAGATATTTTTGTTTTCTTAAAAAAGCAGCAAGCTTTTCAAACCCTACAAGATATTCATCGCTGTCAATTTGAATGTGCCATCCTCCTTTTCCCATCTTTTGAGCGAGCATATTTCTCTGTCTTGTATCTAGATCTATTGCACTTAGATCTTCAACATAAAAAGTATCAGAATAAAATACAATCTTGTTCTTATGATCTAGTTTACGAATTTCTGAAAAAATATTGTCTGGAATTTCAAAATCATTACCTGCCCATGTTTTCCCGTCTTTATCATAGCAGATAAAAATTTCGTCAGAAAAATCATATATCTGTTTTATAGAATTAAAAATAAATTTATAATCATAAGATAAAAGATATCCAACTTTAATAATGTTTTTTTTAGTTTTCATTATTTATTTTTTTAATTGCAGATTAGAATAAAGTCCGTCTAATATTCCTTTTGTATAAGCTTTTGCCATAGAAAATTTGCCTTTTTTTAATGCTTTTCGTGCAAGTTTCCATCGTTCATTAGTGACGTATTTTGTGTTTCCATTATATAATCTACACACCCAAATACGGTTTCTTGTCATATAATATTCATAAAAACTACCTCTGTTACTGGCAAGATTATAAGCTTCATATTGTGTATTAACAGCTATTTTCCAATTTGTGGTTTTAAGAAGACGCATACACCATTCAGATTCTTCATAATACATAAAAAAGTCTTCGTTCATCAATCCTATTTCACGCAAAATTTCTTTTTTGAACATGAGTGCACTTCCATCTACGTAATTTATGTCATAGTTATACTCTTGGATTTTTACATCTTCTTTATATTGCTCAGAATTGGTATGTCCGCCCATAAAGCCTTGTTCAGGAAACAATAATCCTCCATCTGAAAATATTTTACTGCTATCATTCCGGTAGCAGATTCTTGGTCCTATTATTCCTAAATTTTTAAATTCTTTTAGATCGGTATATAATTTTTCTATAGTTCTTAATGAAATTTCAATGTCTGGATTTAGTAAAAGAAAATAATTTTCTCCGTTTTCTATAGCCTTTTTTATTGCCAAGTTATTGCCATAAGCATAGCCTCCGTTATGATCACTTAAAATCGTATTTATTTTTTTTTGAAATCCAAGTTTTTCAATCTTATCTCTGTCTTTAGAATTGTTATCAACAACATATATAGATTCTTCAGGGAAATTCTCATTTAATAAAGAATCAACTTCCCGATTGGTATCATCGAAAGAGTTATAATTCAATATGATTACTGCTAAATCTGTCATAGTTTTAAAATGTTTTTCCATTTTTCCACAGCTTTTTCTTCAGAAAAATTATCTTTAAAATATTCTTTACCCTGACTTTTTATGTTTTGGTAATAAGCTTCATTTTGTAATAATGACAGGATGTTATCTTTGAAAATTTCAGGAGTATTATCTACCAAACAACCATTTGCTAATTTAGATTGAAAGCCATCAATGGCACGTTCGGTACCTACAACAGGTAAACCGTAGGAGAGGGCTTCAATCACTTTGATTTTAATACCCGTTCCTTCCAACATCGGACAAATTGCAATTTTTGATTGGTTGTAATATTCATCTAAACTCTCTGCAAATTCTAGATATTGGACATTCTCTACTTTACCAATGTGCCTACAGACTCTTCCAATGATGATAATGTTTAAGTTTTCAGGCAACAGAGGATAGACATTTTCAAAAAACCAGTTTAGCGATTTTATATTAAAAATATTGTCTGAACCTACAAAAATCAGGTCATATTTTTTTTCAGAATCATCAGAAAATTGAGTAGTGAAAGATGGTGGAATATTGACAACTTTATCTCCCAAAAATCCTTTAAAAACAAAGTTTTCATCATTCGAAATGGTTATAACTTTATCAAATTTCGCAAGATTATTTATCTCTTCCTCAAAACGTTCACCAATTTTAAGTGAAGGATTTTTATAAAATTCGTTTAAAGTTATCCAATCATGAGTATCTACAATTTTTATATGATTGTTGGGTAATTCATTCTCAATAAGACCTGACCAAAATTCGTAATTAATGATCACATAATCATATTTTTTTATTTCTAAGATTTTTTTAAAACTTTCTTTAATATAACTTGTCAGTATAGGATTTGATTTGTTCTTATGTGTTTGTTTTGAAAATTTATATCTCCAATATTCTAAAGATCTTAAATTCTTTATTGGTCTTCGGGAAAGTAGAAATACTTTGTCGACTAGATTCTTGTCAAAATCTGTATTGTCTCCCATTCCTTTATATATATCTTCAATACCTACCAAATCAATTTGGCAGCCTAATTTTTTTAAAATATCTAAAGTTGTTTTTGCCCTCGTTACATTTCCGGCTCTGTTAGAAAACGGATTCTCAGGGAAAAAATATAGAATTTTTTTTGGCATTATAAATATTTTATGGCTGAATTGAATTTTTCGATGATCGTATTCCAAGAGTAATTTTTCAAAACATAACTTTTTGCTTTGCTACCTTCTGAAATTAAATCATCGTGTGTTTGTTGCAGATAAAAAACAAGAGCTTGAGAAAACTCTGTACTATTAATAAAATTTCTTCCTGTTTTACTTTTTTCAACGTGAGCATATAAGACTTCACAGTTTTTATTTACAATGACAGGAATTTCAAGTAGCATTGATTCCAAAGTTATTAATGACAGACTCTCATAAAATGAAGGCATGATAAGCGCAATTGCATTGGTTAGCAACGTGTTTTTTAAAGCGTGATCTACAAACCCGGCAAGGATAATATCATCTCCTTCGATAATTTTTTTATCAAGAGAATTTTTACCTACCAATACTAATTTTATATCCTGATATTTTGGATTTGCTATTTTAAAATTCTTAAAATACTCAATCATCATGACGCAGCCTTTGTTTTCAACAATTCGTCCGATGTATATAAAATATTTTTTAGAAGTAAGATGTTTAGAAAGTTCGTTTATAGTTGTATCATAATCATCAAAACCAATTCCTGCAATTTCAGATTTTATTTTTTTTGTCTGAGGATACACTTTTTCTACAAAATCTTTTTCAGTCTCCGTATTATACATGATGAATTTTGGAGAAGAAAACAACTGAGAATAACCGTCAAGATAGAATTGAAGCTCATCATGTGCTGTCGGAATTAAAATGCTTTTTTCGGACACTTCTTTAATTCCAATGTTGGTAGGGTGGTATAAATAAGTGAAGAAAATAAAAGCCTTATAACTATCTTTTTCTTCTTTTATATAATCAACAAGATCAGTAGAATAGGGGCCTTGTACTTCCAGCCATTCATTAAAATTAAATGAATTTTTGCTGTATTTTGCTCTTTTATAAAGTAGATAAGGGAAATTTAGGATATTTAATTTTCGGTTATTGTATTTGAATAAATTACGAGCTGTTTTACTAAGCTGATTAAATCTCTTTAAATCTTTTTTTAAAGTTTTGAATCTTCTTACTCTGATATTGTTTATGACTTCAATACCTTCAGAATAATGATTATTCCAAAATTCGTATTCTATTGCACAGGTTGTAATAATTTCAACATCATAGGTAACAGATAACTTTTCAGCAAGCAATCTTGCGTGAAGTTCGGCTCCTCCATTGATCTCTAAGCCATATCTTTGGACAACAATAGCAATTTTGTCTTTCATATAAAAAGTAGAATTTTTTCTAAAAGTTTATTGATTATTAAGTTTAGAATTAGCAATTCAGAGATTAATTATTCTCGACCTTTTATTTTCTTTAAAATTTCGTTTACTTTTTTTCTGGCTTTATTGTAAAATCCTTTTTCTAAATATTTTACTCTTTTTTGTAAAATCTTATTGTCGCTTTCTAACTTTAATAAATGATTTTTTATTTCGTAATCATCGCTTTCAACTAAAATTGTATTTTCAATAATATCCAATCTTTTTTTCATTTTTGTTCCTATTGCGTCCAGAGAAAAATAAGTTTGAATGTCTTTTTTGGCTCTGTTTCCTATTTCGGAAGCATAATTTTGATTTTCAAATGTAAATTTCATCAGTTCCGCAGCATGATCCGTATCCGGTTCTGACCAATAATTGTTTTTTGGTAAAACGCTCAAGTCATAGTCATGCTTGATGATTTCATATTTCACCAAAAAGGAATTATTAACATTCATAAAGTCAAGATTTCCGGAATATCCCGTTGCGATTACTGGTTTTCCCAATGCCATTGCTTCTGCCATTGTCAACCCAAAACCTTCCGAACGGTGCAAAGAAATATAGCAATCTGCGAAGTTCATCAAAGCAAGCAAATCGTTTCTTCTCAGCATTTCTTCTTTATAAATAATGCTTTTATTGTTGCCGATTCTTGTCATTACCTTTCTTTTAGCTTTAGAAAGATGATTCCCCGGAATTGAAGTTTTGAGGATAAGTTTTGTTTTTTCGTTATCTGTGCCAAAAGCTTTTTCGTAAGCATCAATCAGGGCCAATGTGTTTTTACGCTCAATAAGGCTGTTGTAATCAAAAATAAAAAGGAAGTGATAATGTTCTGATGAAAGACCAGTATCAAAATTTTTATTGATCTCATCTTCATTAATATTAATTGCGTGGGGAATATTGACAACAGGAATGTTGGATTTTAAAGAGATAGAATCAAGACAATACTTCGAGCATGTCCAGATTTCATCATAATACTTAAAATATTCTGTATACTCATCCGGAAATTCTTCCATTTCCCATGCCCAATAACCAATATTATATTTGTTTTCAAAAAATGCAGAAGATTTTTCGTTGAAGAAACTGTAGATTGTATCCATATTTACATGAACAATATTCACTGGATAATCATTTGAGTTATCATCAAGATTTACAGAATTCTCATTCAGTCTATGACTAAGATGCATATTGAAATTAATTGGCTTTGCAGGAATTCCCATTTTTTCTAAGGCTTTCAGATTATTTCGGATCGCTTCTCCAAATCCAATTTCAGCATTAAAAAAACCGGACATATTCACACCAAATGTCTTATTATTAATTTTCATAAATATCTTTTCTAAAAATTTCTTTTAATTTGTTACTAAAAACAGTTTCTTCACTCAAAACCATATCTTTATATGTCTTAAAATAAGGAATGTGAGAAGAATAATTGTCTAAAACATCTTTTATTTTCTCCAGAATAGCCGAGATTTTTCCTGAACTGAAATCAAATTTATATTCATCAGCAATCATTAAATCCTCATAATATGCTGAAGACCCATTTCTTCCTGAAATGATACAGCAATCCTGAGAAACAGACTCACGAAGCATTTTATCACGTCCTGGATTTTCTCCAAAATCTACATATAATAGAGATTTTGCCATTAGATCTTTTATCTGATAAGCATTCATATTCTGAATAGGAATCCACGTCAGCTCCGGAGAGTTTTTAATCAGTTCAGAAATTTCTTTTTTTCCTTTTTTTGGATTATAAAGAATCGTTTTATTGGAAAGATCTTTATTTATAACTTGATTCTTGTTTAAAAATATCGGGTTGATATAATCACAAACATAATCGATCTTGTTTTCAGCAATATTGTGGTCTTTCAAATAAACGCTGGATCTGTATGATTGCGCCCATTGAAATACATTCGGCAGATTTTCAAAATGATATTCTTTGTCTGTCTGTTTATAAAAAAGTTTTGTAAAAAAGCTCTGTTTTCTGATTCTGTAATCCATCAAAATCTTATAGAAATCAACACTTAACCACCAAATTACTTTTTGACTTTTAGGATATTTCTTTATTAAAAACGTCATCGATTCCGGAATAATTAAAATATTCTCGGGACTGTCTTCGAATGTATGTATTTCCTGAGTTTTATAAATGTCATAATTTTTTGCTTTTGCATTTTGTCTTTGAGGAACATAATGCATAAAAATGTTGTCATAGTTTAACTCATACAACTTATTGGAAAGCTGATGCAATGCTTCCGGGCCACCCGTAACTTTTTTTGGAGGACAAAATATGATGATTTTGGATGTGTTTTTATAAGAAATCATAAAGAAATCGGTTAATAATTTACAGTATCTCAAGTGCTTTTATATCTCTTTGTATACTATTGATTTTGTAAAAATACGATATATTATTCAACCAATTCATTCACCCAGTTTTCAATCAGATATTTACTCAAAATATTGTGAGGAACATCGATATATGGCGTTTCAAAAAAGGATGCCGGAATTTTAATATCGTCTATATTGTCTATTACAAATATATTTTCAGGATCGTAAAAGTCATAGTTTACAATATCTTTATTGGTCGTAATCAGTTTTTTCTTCAGTCCTAAACTTTCAAAGACTCTGAAACTCAATCCGTCCTGTCCGTCTCTGCTTACATCAAGCATAATTTCAGATTCTTGTAAAAGCTGATTATTTTCTTCTATTGTAAGCGGCTTTTTTGAAAACTCCCAATAGGGTTCACTATTTTCTTTTGAAGTAAAAATGATGATTTTACTTTTAATTTTCATTTTGTATAAAGCTTCAGCTATCTTTTTTATAACAGGAAATCGTTTGTCAAATGAACTGATATTGAAAACTTTATATTGATATTCACTTGTTGTATTATTGCTGGTTTTATAGATGAAATTTGTCTTAAATCTTAAATCATATTTCTTACAGTCTCTTTTTTCGAAAGAAAAAACTTTATCAAACAGAGAAATGATATTTTTGGTTTGTGGATACCTGTTTATAGAATCACTAATGATGAGTACAGATTTCTGAGACTTTTTATTAACAGCTCGTATCGTTTTTTCGGATAAAAAATCAGCTTTTATATAAATACTTGTGTCAATAGACTTGATGTTTTGTGTCTCGTTCAGAATGGTCTGATTATAATGATTTTTTTTAAGATTGGCTATTCCTAAGTTTTTGGTGAAAAAATTAAAAGCTTTGTGGAAAAAACTTGGGTATTTATATCTGAAACTATGAAAATCAATATGTTTTACGATATAATTTTTTTCTTCTAAAGCATCTGCGATGTATTGATTGAACCCCCAATTGTCATAGGTAATCAGCAGTATTATTTTTTTTTCTTCTTGCATCTTTTCAGTTTTTTGAAATCGTTGCATCCAAAAATTCTTCTAAATCAGATTTTAAAAAAATAGGTTTAAAGTCCGAATAATTTTTAGAACTTTCCACGAAATCTGTAACATGCAAAAATTTATCCACATGCGGATTGCTGCTCCATGCCCAGTCTTCAATGCAAATATGTGGTGAAAATATTGTAAAAGTAGGGATGTCTAAAGATTTACTTACGTTGGTGGCACCGCCTTCATTACCAATAAGACATTTGCACAGACTCGTTACCGCTGCAAATTCACGGAGATTTTTTGTGTCAAAATTTTTAACAATTGACGCCTTGGTTTTTTCTGAAAGTTGAAAATATAAAGCTTCAAAAAGTTCTTTTTGCGATGGAAGGTAATTGCAGAGTATCTTTGCTTCAGGCTTGTAATCGGTAATGTATTCAAGCAATTCTGCCATATATTCTATAGGATAAGTTTTCTCTTCAGAACTTCCGAAGGTACTTATCATAATGAGAGCATCCTGTGTTGATAATCCGTTTTCAGATAAAATTTGATGAGCTTTTGCCAATTCATCTTTTTGCAAGTAAACTTTGGGGAAAACTTCCTGAAACGGGATTCCTAAAGGTTCAAGCATTTGCAATCGGTGTTCTATACCGAATGTTGTATTTTTTGATTTTACTTGTGTCGATCTTTTTACTGCGTGCGTGTAGAAAAACTGCGTATATTTTTTAAAGAATCCGATTTTCGTTTTTGCCCCCGAAAAAAAAGTAATCATAGCGGTCTCTATTTTAGAATACAAGTCGATAACCAGATCAAATTGATATTCTTTCAGTTGAGAGATCGTTTTTTTTAGTCCTTCTTTATGGAAGAACAAAAATTGATCGATGTACGGATTACCTAATAAAATCTGAGCATGTTTTTCTTCTAAAAGAAAACTGATTTCAGATTGCGGATATTTTTGTTTCAGTAAAGGCAAAATGGTACTTGTCACCAATACATCACCCATGAATTTTTTCTGAATGATTAAAATCTTCATCTTATGTACCAAATTCCAGTACTGTTTTTTCGATTATTCTCACACAATCTAATAATTGCTCTTCTGTAATCACCAAAGGTGGAGCCAATCTGATAATATTTCCGTGGGTTGGCTTTGCGAGAAGTCCGTTTTCTTTTAGCTGTAAACAAAGATTCCAGGCTGTAGAACTTTCCGGGGTATCATTAATTAAGATTGCATTCAACAGACCTTTTCCTCTTACTTTAGTAATTAAATCTGTTTTCTCAATCAATTTATTAATTTCAGATCTGAAAATTTGCCCCAGTTCTTCTGCTCTTTCAGATAAGTTTTCTTCTTCTACAACATTTAAAGCGGCAACTGCAACTGCACAAGCAATCGGATTCCCACCAAAAGTAGAACCGTGCTGTCCTGGTTTGATGACGTTCATGATTTCATCATTTGCTAAAACAGCTGAAACAGGATACATTCCGCCCGAAATGGCTTTTCCAAGGATTAAAATATCGGGTTGTACATTTTCGTGGTGACAGGCAATCAGTCTTCCTGTTCTTGCAATTCCCGTTTGTACTTCATCTGCGATGAAAAGAACATTGTGTTTTTTACATAATTCTGAAGCATGTTTAAGGAAATTCTCATCAGGAACATAAACTCCTGCTTCACCCTGAATAGGCTCAACCAAAAATGCTGCAATATTCTGAGCATCATTCTTCAAAACTTCTTCTAAAGCTGCAAGATCATTGTAAGGAATTTTCACGAATCCCGGTGTAAAAGGACCATAATTTTTATTGGCATCGGGATCGTTTGAGAAAGAAACGATGGTTGTTGTTCTTCCGTGGAAATTATTTTCGCAAACTACAATTTTCGCAGAATTTTCAGAAATCCCTTTTACTTCATAGCTCCATTTTCTGGCTAATTTCACTGCAGTTTCTACCGCTTCAGCTCCGGAATTCATCGGTAAAACTTTATCAAAGCCAAAAAGAGTAGTGATTTTTTTCTCATATTCTCCTAAACTGGAATTGTAAAAAGCTCTTGATGTTAACGCCAGTTTTTTAGCCTGATTTACCAAAGCGTCTACAATTTTTGGGTGAGAATGCCCTTGATTAACAGCAGAATAAGCTGAAAGGAAATCATAATATTTTTTACCTTCAACATCCCAAACAAAAACGCCTTCACCTTTATCTAAAACCACAGGAAGCGGATGATAATTGTGAGCACCATGTTTTTCTTCTAGTTCAATAAAGTATTGTGAGTTTTTTGTTTCTTCTACTGTTGCCATTTCTTTTGCTTTTTTACAAAGTTAAGAATTCCAAATGAAATGTTGTCTCAGAATATTGAGATTGAATGTTGCCAGATTATAGAATAATGTTGTATTAAAAGATTAGAAATCAGTAATGTTTTGTATACCAAAGACAGATCGTAGTTTTTATATCTTTTTAATTGAATAAAATTAGCTTTTTGAAATAAAAAGCATCTCAAATGCAACGATTGGTATATTATATAATTGATGTAAATTTTACCTTGTTCTTTTTTCTAATAGAGGCAAAACAATTCTTTTAATCATAGGTTTAGGATTTTTCCAGTCTGCATTATCTTCTTTGTCTTTATAACTTGTAACTAATTGAACTTCTCCTGCTCTGTTTAAGACAATGAACTTTGACATATCATCAATATTTTCAAATTTATTAGGAGTAATTTTTTTAAGAAAATCTTTGTATTTTTTCGATTGACCACCTTTATCTAAATCTTTAATAACCAAGATGTTAGTGTTAATAGGTAAATCGCTATTTTTTTTCAGATCGTATATATGTTCTCTTGATTGATAGTTACTTCTACTATTTTCTTTATCTACAAGAACTACATAAACATCGACCTTACTCACTATTTCAATCGTGAAAAGATAGGGTAGGGTATAAACACAAGGTTGACACCAACTCGCAAACGTATAAAAAATGGTATTAGGATTTTCAGAATTTTTTGCAAGACACCTTACATCATCTGTCGTAACTGTATATATATTGTCATGGTACGACTTACTTAATTTGCATTTTTCAATAGGTGTTTGTGCATACGTTTTTAAAGAACAAAATAAAAATAAGATAATAATTTGACAACGATTACTGAACGAAATTAGCATTATAAGTTATTAAGATTGACAATGTTTTAATAAAAAAGCCGTCTCAAATTTTTGAGACGGCTTAAATTTATCAAAAATAATCTTAATGATTATCATATTTTCTATCCATTACAAAACTCTCCATGAATTTTGTCGTGTAATTTCCTGAAAGATAAGCTTCATCTTCCATCAACTGTCTGTGGAAAGGGATTGTGGTTTTTACACCTTCTACATAAAACTCTTCCAAAGCACGCTTCATTTTTGCAATTGCCTCTTCACGGGTTTGAGCCGTTGTGATCAATTTAGCAATCATAGAATCGTAGTTAGATGGAATTGTATATCCCGAATAAACGTGAGTGTCAACTCTGATTCCGTGCCCTCCAGGAATATTTAATCCTGTGATTTTTCCCGGAGAAGGTCTGAAATCTGCGTAAGGATCTTCTGCGTTGATTCTACATTCAATAGAATGCAATTTCGGATAATAATTAATTCCTGAAATTGGAGTTCCCGAAGCTAGCAAGATTTGCTCACGAATAAGATCGTAATCTACAACCTGCTCTGTAATCGGGTGTTCTACCTGAATTCTGGTATTCATTTCCATGAAATAGAAGTTTCTGTGTTTGTCTACCAAAAACTCGATAGTTCCCACACCTTCATATCCGATGAATTCAGCAGCTTTTACAGCAGCTTCCCCCATTTTATCACGAAGTTCATCTGTCATAAACGGAGAAGGAGTTTCCTCTGTTAATTTTTGGTTTCTTCTCTGTACAGAACAGTCTCTTTCAGAAAGGTGACAAGCTTTACCGTATTGGTCACCTGCAACCTGAATCTCAATATGTCTTGGTTCTTCAATCAGTTTTTCCATGTACATACCCCCGTTTCCGAATGCAGCCACAGCTTCCTGAATTGCAGATTCCCAGTGTTCTTTAAGATCTTCAGCTTTCCAGACAGCTCTCATTCCTTTTCCACCGCCACCTGCGGTAGCTTTTATCATTACAGGATATCCTGTTTCTTCTGCAGTTTTTACAGCGTGTTCGTAAGATTCAATTAATCCGTCAGAACCCGGTACACAAGGTACGTTTGCTGCTTTCATGGTTGCTTTAGCATTTGCTTTGTCTCCCATTCTTTCAATCTGCTCAGGAGAAGCACCAATAAATTTGATACCGTTTTTCTGGCAAATTCTAGAGAAATTAGCATTTTCTGATAAGAAACCGTAACCTGGGTGAATTGCATCTGCATTGGTAATCTCTGCAGCAGCAATAATATTGGGGATTTTAAGATATGAGTCTTTACTCATTGCAGGACCGATACAAACTGCCTCGTCAGCAAATCTTACATGAAGACTGTCTTTGTCGGCAGTAGAATATACTGCAACAGTTTTGATTCCCATTTCTTTACAAGTACGTAAAATACGCATTGCAATTTCGCCACGATTGGCTATTAATATTTTTTTGAACATCTTTTTCAATTTGAAAATTAGATAATTTGAAAATTAGATAATGTTATTTTAATGTAGAATTTAATCTAACATCTAATGTCTAACATCTAACTTCTACTTAAGATGGATCTACTAAGAATAAAGGTTGGTCGTATTCTACCGGTGTAGCATCGTCTACTAAAATTTTAACGATTTTACCGCTTACTTCAGACTCAATCTGATTAAACAACTTCATTGCTTCAATTACACAAACTACTTTTCCGTTTGATACTTCGTCGCCTACATTTACAAAAACTTCTTTGTCTGGAGAAGGTTTTCTGTAGAAAGTTCCGATCATTGGAGATTTAATTGTTACATATTTACTATCGTCAGAAGCTGCTTCAGTTTTTTCCGGAGCTGCAGAGACAGGAGCAGGAGCATGACCTGGAGCTGCTTGCTGTGGAGCCTGTTGATACATTGCGGGTTGTGCAACATAGCTTACTTCGTTACCGCCAAGTGGAGTTTTAATAGTAATTTCGAAATCTTTAGTCTTGTATTTTACTTCTGAAACTTCAGCTTTAGATACAAACTTAATAAGATTCTGTATGTCTTTAATGTCCATAAAATTGATATTTGATTTGTCGTCAAAGATACCAAAAAAACACAAAAACAAATAAAAAACCACTCATTTTTATTAAAATTGAGTGGTTTTTGTATTAAATAGAGCTTTTTAGGGTAAAAAGCTCTTAATTTTCTTCTGAAGCAGTTTCTACTGTTTTTTCCAATACTACTTTTCCTCTGTAGTAAAGTTTTCCTTCATGCCAATGCGCTCTGTGGTATAAATGCATTTCTCCTGTAGTTGCATCTTTTGCCAATTGAGGAACTACTGCTTTGTAATGAGTTCTTCTCTTATCTCTTCTTGTAGACGACTGTCTTCTCTTTGGATGTGCCATTTTGTAATAACTTTTTTAATTTGATGAGCGATGAGATTATTTGCATCATCT
>Ga0209599_10000585_pt1 | contig 22568 bp, 22 predicted proteins | sample Shrwel_input2_FT_FD_187534 | JGI IMG/M metagenome (GOLD analysis project Ga0209599, IMG submission 187534) | Subsurface microbial communities from deep shales in Ohio, USA - Utica-3 well 1 S input2 FT (SPAdes) (version 2) ... | reverse complement strand
ATATAATATATCGCCATCAAAAAAGTGACATCCTGCTTTACAGGTTCCATTAATATATAGAATGTCTGCATGACCAGAAGCCCATGTACTATTTGTTGGTGAAACCATTGAAAATATACCCTTTTTATTTTTAAATAAATTAGGGAAATTTTTGCCATTAATTCCACCATCTAATTTAGTAAAGTTTTTGTGTTTAGGATTGTTAGGTGATATTCCAAATGTTTTTCTCATCCATGCATTTAAAGCTTTTGCATTTAGAAAATAATTTTTGTTATCTGCTCCTTTTAAAGTTTTTCCTGGTATATTTGGAATTACAACTCCTGAATAATTTAATGCCCTTGAAACTTTTAATGCACAACCATTTTGAGTTTGTATAGGATAATCTATTTGAGCCTGAGCTACTGCTCCTCCTACGACACCATACATTTGCGCAGAAGTTTGATTTGGATATGCCGAAGAAAAAGCATTCCAACTTGGTAAAGCTTGTATTGGAAAGGTCAAATTAGGATCTTCCCAATAATTTTCATCATAATAAAAATCTTTACCTTCACTTTCTGCCATAAACCAATTTTGAAACTGCATAAAAGTTGTATCAGCGTTTTCTGCTTTAAATTGCAACGCCCAACTGATAAAATTCTGTGCCTGCTGACTGTTAGTTTGAGAAGAGTAATAAGTGTTTAGTCCGAATAAAAATTCTTGGTTTGATGTGCTGTATATTATCTGTTTCAAACTCATAGGCAACGTATTGATATAAGAAATAAATCCTGCATTTAGAATATGTGTGTTTTTAAACTCATCCCAAGAAACAAACCTGTTTTGGTCAAAGAAACTCACAGCCCAAGCTGCAATCTGACCATTCTCCGGTGAAGGATTATTAAGCAAAAACTTAAAAAGCTCATACACTCTAATGCTGTAATCAGTCACTTCTGCATTAGGTACATTAGGAGTATTCTGGTTATATGTCGCAAGATCATTAAACATTTGATCGTTGTTAGAGAAATGCTGTAATCTGGTGTTGAGTTCGGATAAATCTCCATTGATATCGGTAACATTAGCAGGTATCCATTGTCTTACTATCTGCAAAAGAAGTTCATGACCGGGCGAAGTTAAATAATCTCCATATAAAAACGTCGGGTTGGTGAGCAATGCGTTCAATTGTTCATCAAAAACATAACCACCACCTAAACTCCCACTTCCATTGCTTTCAGGATTACCTATTGGTGCCGGTCCAAATTCATGTGGACAGCTAATATCAATATTTACCACATAATGTGCATCATTGGTGAGACCTGTATCACAAGAAGCTCCTACTCCATGTCCTCCTCCATTGGAACAAGTGACTTCAGTAATAGTGAAGCTGGTAGTGCATTCTCCAGCGGATTTATTAGCCATCTGCTCGTTGTTTTTAGTTGCAACACCATTAAGATAATCTGTAGCAAAAACAAAAGAAAGATTCTCGTTATAAATTTCAACACTGCCTGTGAGATTTTTTAGCACATCTTGCGTCTTGTAAGCTGGAGGTGTGGTTGGAATTATTTTCAAATATCTTGTTGTCTCAGCTCCATTAGAAGAGACTAAAATTTGTTGTATCATATAATAAGGAGTCTGAGCCGAATAAGTATTGATAGGCAATGTATACGTTTTAGTTCCCGTTGTCGTGTTCTCCCATTTACGATATAAAACATTATCCGAATCTATAATAGTAGATGTTTTAGCTGCAGTAGAACTAATGAATTTGTTTTGAATCTTACTGAAATTTTTAATCTCTTTTTTTACCATGTTGATAGAAATGAGCTGTGAGGAACCAAATTTCTGAATTTGTAAAGAGTTTGAGGTTGTTTCCTGTAGAGCATCTGCTTCGTTTCTACAGCTACACAAAAAAAAGATTGATGCTATAAGCATTAGAATACTGATTTTTTTCATATTTGTTTGTTTTATTAATTAATACTGACAAATTTGATGAAAATAATTCACAATTCATGCATTTATTTTCAAGCAAAATATGCCTCACTTTTTTGGCATTCTTGTCAGTCATATATACTTAAAATTTCTATATTTGTTCAGTAATAAAAAACACGGGGTGCCGAAAGGCTGAGATTATACCCGATGACCTGATTTGGATAATGCCAACGTAGGGATGTCTGCTTAAAATATTTTCATTTTATGCTTTATTCGTTCGCATGCTTATCTGTGGTCTGAACCGAATAAATCAATTCAATATAAAATGGAAGTAATAAAGTATTCCGGAGAACTTATCCCCCAAAAAGACAAAAACTGGCAAGGAAGACCCGAATGGTTTTTCAACCGAGAGCATACCGACACTTACGAATTGTGGTATGAAGGCAGATATAAGCGCGCCGAAATTTGGCAGAAAAAAGTAATGGAACAACTCGTTTCCAAAGATACAAGAGTAAAAACATTACTGGAATTCGGCTGTGGCACTACCCGATTTACCCGTTGGTGGAAAAACATTGGTATTGAAGCGACAGGCGGAGATATTTCTCCATTGATGTTATCTCAAGCTGTTCATCTTTTTGAAGGCGATCTGGTAATGGCAGATTCTCATTTTATGCCTTTTAAAGATCATACTTTTGATTCATTGGCATTTATCACAACATTTGAGTATTATAAAGATCCTGTAAAAGTAATACGGGAAGCAGCCCGTGTTGCGAAGTACGGAATTGCAATGGGCATGATGAACAGAAATTCCCCGAAAGTTGCAAGGAGACGAGTGCAACAATTATTTGGAAAGAACCCATTCTATGTAACTGCAACTTTTTACACACCGAAAATACTGACCCAGATTATCGAAAAAGCTTTGGTAGGAAGAAAATATACTATCGAATGGACGTGTACTGGACTTCCGAAATGGTTTCCTGTACAACAATGGAACGTTCCGATTGGCGATTTCTTCGGGCTTTACATTCAGCTAAATGATGTGGAATGAGTGAGACTTTAGGCAAAATAAATCATTCCCAAATTGAAGATTTTCTTAAACAAAGATGCGGAAAAAAACGTGATGAAGTTCGCGTAGGTCCAGACTTTGGCGTTGATGTCTCAGTCGTTGATCTTCATGGTGGAAAAGCAATGGCTTTAACGAGCGATCCTTTATCTTTGATTCCTTCTTTAGGATTAGAAGAATCAGCTTGGCTGTCGGTTCATCTGATGGCAAATGATATGGCAACAACAGGTTTTAAACCTATGTTCGGACAGTTTGTTTTGAATCTTCCGGCACAACTTTCTAAAAATGATTTTGAAATCTACTGGAATTATATTCATCAGTTTTGCAAAGATATTGGTGTAAGTATTACAGGAGGACATACAGGATTTATAGAAGGTCAAAATTATACCATCGCAGGTGGCGGAACCTTCATTACCATTGCACAGAAAGACGAAATTTTAGTTTCAAAATACGCAAAACCCGGTGATGCAATTTTAGTGACTAAAACAAGCGCACTCTCATCTGCAGCAATTTTAGCAATGAGTTTTCCCGAAACGGTAAAAAATAATATCAGTAAAGAATTTTATTATTCCGCATCGGCTTCATTTTATGAAACCTCATCTTTAAAAGATGCTTTAGTTGCAGTTCAGCAAGAAAATTCAGGAGTTACGGCAATGCATGATGTAACAGAAGGCGGAGTTTTGGGAGCTATTTACGAATTGGCAATCGCTTCAGGAAATGGTGCTGAAATTTTTAATGATAAACTTCCGATCGGAGAAGTGCAGTCGGCGATTTGTCATTTGTTTTCTTTAGATCCGAGATACTGCATTGGTGCAGGTTCGATGATTATCACCTGTAAAAAAGAGAAGGCTTCGGAAATTATTTCAAGATTAGAAATGAATCATATTCCTTGCACGGAAGTGGGAATGATTACCGAGAAATCAAAAGGAATTAAATTAATTGAAAACGACAAAGCAAATAATTTAATGTATTTCAATGAAGATCCTTACTGGAAAGCTTTTTTTAATGCTCATAAAAATGGATGGAAATAATGAAAAGACAAACCATACAATCTGGAATTTACTTAATTATTGATCCTCCGATGGAGCAGGAAATTCTTTTCGCTAAATTAAATTTAATTGTAAAAGAAGAAATAGCAGCTATTCAGGTTTGGGATAATTTTAAAGAAGATCAAAATATTGAAGAACTGCTTTTAAAAATTGATGAAAAAGCTTCGCCAAATAATATTCCAATCATTATTAATAATCGTTGGGAACTATTAAAACAGAGTCCTTTGGATGGAATTCATTTCGATGAAATTCCTGAAAATTTTAATGATATTAAAAAAGAAATCAACCGTGATTTCATGGTTGGAATTACCTGCAACAATGAGCTCTCAACCATTGAATTTGCAGAAAAAAATCAGTTCGATTATATTTCTTTCTGCTCAATGTTTCCATCTCAAACAGCAAACAGCTGTGAATTGGTCGATTTTGAAACTGTTCAGAAAGCGAAAAATATTTTCAGTGGAAAAATTTTCTTAGCAGGAGGAATTGATTTAAGTAACATTGAAAATTTAAGCCAACTAAATTATGACGGAATCGCCGTAGTTTCAGGAATTATGAGTGCAGAAAATCCGTCTGAAACCATTAAAAAGTATCATCAAAAAATTAAAAAGTAAAATAATGAGAATGAAGACCATACAAAAATTGTGCTGTCCTTTCGATAAATCAGATTTAGATTTAACGATCATTTCACAAGACGAAACTGAAAATATCACGGAAGGTTTATTAATCTGCGAAAACTGCAAAAGAGTCTACCCGATCGTCAGCGGAATCCCGATTATGTCGCCCGATGAATATCGAGAATTTAAGCTGGAAAAACCTGTTCTGGAGCGCTGGGAAAAACATCTGGAAGGTAAAAAAGTAGATAATTTCAGATTAATTTCTTAACAATTAAAGGAATAGATAATTTCAAAATGCTGAAAGTTTAGAATTTCGTAAATTTGCACCATGATAAAAATAGGCAATATAGAACTGCCGGAATTTCCGCTTTTGCTTGCTCCGATGGAAGATGTAAGTGATCCTCCTTACAGAAGACTGTGTAAATTGCATGGTGCAGATATGATGTATTCTGAATTTATTTCTTCTGAAGGCCTGATTCGTGATGCCATGAAGAGCAGAAAAAAGCTTGATATATTTGATTATGAAAGACCTGTAGGAATCCAGATTTTTGGTGGCGATGAAGAAGCAATGGCGATGTCAGCAAGAATTGTAGAAACTGTGAACCCTGATTTAGTGGACATCAATTTTGGTTGTCCTGTAAAAAAAGTGGTTTGTAAAGGTGCAGGAGCCGGAGTTTTGAAAGATGTTGATATGATGGTACGTTTAACGAAAGCTGTTGTAAGTTCCACAAGTCTTCCTGTGACGGTAAAAACCCGTTTGGGATGGGACAGCAATTCAATCAACATTGATGAGGTGGCAGAACGTCTTCAGGAAACTGGAATTAAGGCTTTGACGATTCACGCAAGAACACGCGGACAAATGTATAAAGGTGAAGCCGATTGGGAACATATTTCAAGAATCAAGCAAAACCCGAATATTGAAATTCCTATCTTTGGAAACGGAGATATTGATTCTCCTGAAAAAGCTTTAGAATATAAAAATAAATACGCTTGCGACGGCATTATGATTGGTCGTGCTGCGATTGGTTATCCGTGGATTTTTAATGAGATCAAACATTTCTTTGCAACCGGAGAAAACCTTGCCGCACCTACCATTTCAGACCGACTTTTAGCGGTTCGTCAACATGCTGAATGGAGTGCAGAATGGAAAGGCGAGAAATTAGGTTTAATTGAAATGAGACAGCATTACAGCAATTATTTCAGAGGAATTCCTCATTTTAAAGATTTCAGAAGAAAGTTTCTTGAAGTGTATTCGTTAGTAGAAATGGATGAAGTAATTAAAGAAACTGAAGGTTTTTATGCTGAATATCAAGCGCAGGCTTAAGCAATATTTAAATTATTTAGACTTTAAGTATTTTACATAAAACAAAACCCATCAAAAACTTGATGGGTTTATTTATTTCTGCTATCGATAAAGAAATTATTTCTTAATATCAGCTTTTACATCCTTATATGTTTTTTCTACAGCTTTTGCGCCTTTTTTACTTTTATCACCTACCCAATTTGCACCTTTTTTCACACCTTTTTCTGTAGCGTTAACTCCTTTTTTTGCGGTATCACCTGTCCATTTTGCTCCTTTCTTCACCCCTTTCTTAGTTGCATCGGCTCCTTTTTCAGCAGCATTTCCGACAGCTTGAGCGTCTTTTTTTACTGCTTGTTTTAAAGTTTGCTTTTCTTGTGCATTGGCAGATAATGTAATTAATAAAATCGCCAGAATCGAAATTGTTTTTTTCATTGTATTTAAAAATTTAGATTAAAATTACCACTTTATTTCATTTAAAGTTCAAATTTTCAAAGTTTTATTTTCATGAATTTTCGGGTTTACTCTAAATTCAGTTATTTGTTGCAATTTTAATACTAAAATAACCGTCCGAATTTTGAGCGCTTAAAGAATAGACAGAAATATATAAATAACAAACCCATCAAAATCTGATGGGTTTGTTTTATTTTAATATCCTTCCGAGGAAGATTCATTTTTAATTAATGCTAAAGCTGATGAAGTTCCTATCCGTTTGACACCGAGATTGATCATCTTTTCGGCATCTTCGGGAGTTCGTACTCCGCCTGCTGCTTTTACAGGAAGTTTTCCTGCATTGTCGAGCATTATTTTAATCCCTTCAAATGTTGCTCCGTTTGGTTTTCCGTCTTCAGTTTCGTAAAAACCTGTGGAAGATTTTACAAAAATTTTAGATAAATCTTCTTCAGAAAAGTTTTCTTCTGCCCAATGAGAAATATTCTTGGTTAAATCTGCAATCTGCTCATCTGATAAAGCAGCGATCTCAATGATCCATTTTGCAACTTTCTGATGCTGAATGCATAACTGCGTACATTTTAGAAATTCGTTTTTTACTGATTCTAAATTTCCTTTCAGATATTCAGAATAATTAATCACAAAATCTAATTCGTCTGCACCATCTTCAATTGCTTTAGCAGCTTCACTCAGTTTTTCTTCAACAGAAGACGTTCCTTCATAAAAACCAATCACCGTTCCTACTACAACATCCGAATTGTTCTCCTGAATATATTTCTTAATTTCTGAAACATAATCCGGACGAATCATGACTGCAAAAATACCATGATCTATGGCAACTTTTGCAAGATTTTTATCTATTTCCAAAGTTTTTTCTTCCGAAAGACCCGATTGAGCAGGTGTTTTCAGATAGGTAGAATCCAGATATTGAGCAATATTCATTATTTGTTATACTTTCAGTTGTCTATAAATACCCTGTTCCAAAGATATGAAAGTTTCGGTTCTTGTAACTCCTTTCATTTTTTGAAGCTTATTTAAAATCTCCATCAAATGATCGTTGTCTTTACATAAAACCTTCAGAAAAATAGTGTAATTTCCTGTAGTATAATGTGCTTCCACTACTTCATTCACTTCTTTCAAAGATTTTATAACATCGTTATAGTGGCTTGGCTGATCCAGAAACATCCCGATATAAGAAACTACTTTGTACCCTATTTTTCTTGGATTAAGAAACGAAATAGAGTTTTCGATTACACCTGCATGTTCCAGTTTTTTAATTCTCTGGTGTACCGCCGTAGTTGAAATACCTACCTGCTTTGAAATGAAAGCCAGTGAACTTTTTGCATTATCCATCAACATATAGATAATTTCCTTATCTAAGGGATCTAAGTGATAACTTGTACTTGTTGAGTTTTTCATCTTTAATTTCTACTTTTTATATTGTCATTTATTTCTTTAAAACTACATAAACAGGAAAATGATCGCTGTACCCGCCTAAATACCGCGTTCCTGCATAGGTTCTGAATGGTCTTTCACTAAACATTTTGTTCCGGCTTCTCAGTTTTTCCGGTTTGAAGATTCTTGCATCGTAAAAAGAAAGATGCTTATCATTATCAAAAAAAGATTGTGAAAGTAAAATCTGATCAAAAAGCAAACCAGATTTGTAATGGTATGCCGAATAATTCTTTGTGGAATAAAGTTCCTGAAAAGGGTTTTGTAAAACTTTCTGATGCATATCGTCAAAAAGAATTTTTACTAAATATTCATCATCCGGATTTTCGTTGAAATCTCCGCATAATATCACATTCTCCTTTTCTACATTTACAATCTGAATAATTCTGTTTCGGATTTCATTCAGAATATAATTCCGCTTCGGCTGATTAATGTCTTTCTCTCTTTTTGACGGAAGATGAGCTACAAAAACATTGATGATCTCTTCTTTATACTTCACCTTAGAAAACAGAACATCTCTTGTAGTGTCGTAATTTTCAGGATTATTATCCGCTATTTCAAAAAAGAAAGTAATTGCCTCAGAATCAATAATTTCAATTTTAGATTTATCATAAAGCAGAGCAACATCTACTTTTCTTTCATCCATCGAATTGTAATGTACAATGCCATATTGTGAATTAAAAGGACTCATTTCCACAAGATCTTCCAGAACTTTTCTTCCGGAAATCTCAGAAAGACCAATCATACAGGGTAAAATACCTGTTTCTTCTTTCATTAATTGAAAGACATGAGAAATTTTGAATAGCTTGTCTCTATATTTTCTTTCATCCCAGTTTCTAAGCCCCGAATTTGTGGGATCTAGCCTATGATTAGACGGAGGATCTGGTAAGAATAAATTTTCTACATTATAAAAAGCAAACAATTCCATCTAAAGTTTCTATTAGCAAGTCTCAATTTTAAATTCAGAATGTAAATTTATTGTTTTTTTTAGTACTATCCCATTTTTAATAATTAAACTTTCACATAAAAGGCACAAAATTTACCACAATCATAAGTTTGTGGTAACATTTCGACAAAAAAAACAATTTAATTGAAATTATATTCGATAGAATACTTCCCTAAACTATGAAAACATATGAAAGATTAAGGAAATTAAAACGATTACAACATTATATTATTAAAAAAGACCTTATTCTGCCAAAAGATCAGGACGTTTTTCCTGAGTAATTCTTACAGCCTCTTCATGTCGCCATTCTTCAATCTTCGCAGAATTTCCGCTTAAAAGAATTTTAGGAACTTCCAGACCTTTATAAGATTCCGGTCTTGTATAAATTGGCGGAGACAAAAGATCATCCTGAAAACTGTCCGTCAAAGCACTCTGCTCATCATTCAAAACCCCCGGAAGTAAACGGATAATAGAATCTGCCAAAACACAGGCAGCCAGTTCGCCACCGGTAAGTACATAATCTCCGATTGAGATTTCTTTGGTTATATGCAAATCTCTCACTCTTTGATCGATCCCTTTGTAATGCCCACAAAGAAAAATAAGGTTGTTTTTTATAGAAAGAGAATTGGCTATTTTTTGGTTTAAGGTAACTCCGTCTGGTGTCAAATAGATCACTTCATCGTACTCTCTCTGAGATTTCAATTCAGAGATACATTTATCCAAAGGCTCTATCATCATTACCATTCCTGCTCCGCCACCGTAAGGTTCGTCATCTATCTGTCTGTGTTTATTGCTTGACCAATCTCTCAACTGGTGAAAGTGCACTTCTACCAAACCTTTATCAACTGCTCTCTTCAGAATAGAAGTTCTGAAAGGACTTTCCATAAGTTCGGGCAGCACACTTATTATATCAATTCTCATTGTTCCGTATTATTTTTCTTATTGGGCGAAATAATCAGTCGTAAGGAAGAATCTTTATTAAAATAACTCCACATCCAATTGAAAAAGATCGCCAATTTATTTCGAACGCTCAAAATAAGCATTAAATGTAAAAACATCCAAAAATACCATGCTAAAAATCCCTGAAATTTTATAAATGGTAAATCTACAACAGCTCTGTGTTTCCCGATGGTCGCTAAAGAACCCTGATCTTTGTACTCATACTCTTCCCAATTCTTGATGTCTTTTTTCAGGAAGTTTCTTCCTAAATTTTTGGCCTGATTGATCGCAACGTTCGCAACCTGAGGATGACCTTGAGGATATTTTGGAGTTTCCATATACGCAATATCACCTACTGCATAAATATTGTCATACCCTTTTATCTTATTAAATCGATCTACTATATATCTGTTTCTTACGAGTTTTTCAGAAGGAAAACCGTCAATCACATTTCCTACCACTCCTGCAGCCCAGATTACGTTATTCGACGGAATCTGCTTTCCACTTTTCAGCTGTACTTTATCACCATCATAGTCTGTAACGATTTCACCACTCATAAAATCCACTCCAAGTTCTTTCAGATACTTTTCAGATTTCTCCTGAGCTTCGGGACTCATTACAGCCAAAGGTTTTTCTGTAGAACTTACCAGAATGATTTTAAGCTGATTAAAATTCATATAAGGATAATCTCTCGGCAGAATATCTTTTTTCATTTCGGAGAAAGCTCCGGCTAATTCTACTCCGGTTGGTCCGCTTCCTACGATTACGATGTTCCAGTTTCCGTCATCACTTCGGCTTTTTTCAAGAATCAGCTTCTCAAAAGTCATCAACACATGATTTCTGATTCCTATTGCTTCCTGCGTGTTTTTCATACCGAAAGCTTTGCTTTCCATCTCTTTATTTCCAAAGAAATTGGTTTTGCATCCTGTAGCAATGATGAGTTTATCGTAAGTAAATTCGGCTTCGTCTGTAATGACTTTATTTTGAGAAGGAACAATTTCCTTTACTTCTGTTAAACGAAACTGTGTATTTCTGGATTGCTGAAAGATTTTTCTGAAAGGAAAAGAAATATTGGAAGGTTCTATTCTGCCACATGCAACCTGATAGAATAAAGGCTGAAACATATGATGGTTTACCTTATCTAAAACAATTACTTTTTTGTTCTTGTTATTTAATGTTTTCGCAAGCTGCAGCCCCGCAAAACCTCCTCCGATAATGATGATCTTTTCGCGTGTTTCCATAATATACAAATTTACTGTTTTTATTTAGCATTTTAAGACGCAAAAAGCTAGTTTTGCAAAACTTTATGACCCGTAAAAAGTACACCAAAAAAACTGCCAAAAGCATTCACAAAAACCGACGGAAGAATTATTTTTTCCGTCGAAAAATTCTTTTGGTGATCCTAATCATTGCACTTATCGGAACTGGTTTATATCTAAAGCAATCAATAAGTTACTATTACGCTTTATATTTTAACAAATCTTCTCACAAAAAGCTTCAGAATAGCGAAAAAGAAACATTCAGAATTCAAAAAATCCTTAGTGATAATTTAGATAAAACCTATGGTTTTGATATTTCTCATTATCAGAATAAAGAAGACATCAGTTGGGACAGTCTGAGCATTGGCAACAAAACCATTCCACTGGAATTTGTGGTGATGCGTGCTACGATGGGAAACCGAAGTGCGGATAAACATTTTGAAGAATTTTGGCAACAGGCACAGAAACATAATCTGATTCGCGGTGCTTATCATTTTTACAGAGCCGATGAAGATCCCATCATTCAGGCAAATAATTTTCTTGCCAACGTAAAATTAGAAAGCGGAGATCTTCCACCGATTTTAGACATCGAGAAAATACCTAAACGAAAAACCAATAAAAAATTAATTGAAGATCTGAAAATCTGGTGCAAAATCGTTGAAGAAACTTATGGCGAAAAGCCAATTATCTATACTTATTATCACTATTACAAAGACTTTCTGAAAGGTGAATTTGATGACTATCCGCTTTGGTTAGCCAATTACAATGACGTTCCTACTCCATCTCCCGATGATGAATGGGATTTCTGGCAGTTTACCGAAAACGGAATTGTATACGGAATCAATACCAAAGTTGACTTAGATGTTTATAATGGCGGAATCTGGTCTTTGAAAAGTTTGACTTTGGATTAAAATCTATTTAAACGGTTTTCTCTGTATCCATTTAATTGTTGGATTCAGAGAATTAAAAACACTCTCTATAAATTGATTAATAAGTAGATTATTATGCTTAATCAACCCAAAAATCTCCACTGGTTCTGCACCAATAGTAGATTTTATTTCTAAAGCTGTTCTTCCGAAAATAATACGGCAAAATTTTTCATTGATGCCAAATTCTACCATATCCAAAAGCATATTCAGATAGATTTGTTTTTCTTTTTGCAACTCTTTATCGTAGCCTAAAAAATAAGTATCGACATCTTTGTTGTTAAGAATTAAAGTGTAGAAACCAATCAGTTTTTCATCAAGAAAATATCCGAAAACTCTAAAATTTTGGCTGAGATTTTCTTTCATACTCTCAAAGTGATTTTCACTGAGAAAAAAAGTATTAAACGGAGCATTTTCGGCAACATTCTGATAAAGAAAATTCATTTCCTTGCTGAGGTTTTTCACTTCATTCAGGCTCAATTCTTTTTTTCTGATTTCACTGCCTTTTTTTCTGGCAGATTTGGCTCTGGTTCTGTATTTTGTAGAAAAATCATTTAGATAATCATCAAAATCTGACCAATCTTCATTAAGGTTTAAAATCATATTCGGCTGAACCGAAAATCTGTAAAAATTCTTTTTATCATCTTCAAAATAATTAATAAAATTCGACTGATAATCTTTGTAGATCACAAGACTTGTTTTGCCAATTTTCTGCTGTACTTCTTTTGCTGCATCATCCAAAAGCCTGATTATTTCATCAACATTGATTTTCGAAGTATCAAAATAAAACCCGTTTTGCCCGGTCAACATATTGTTTCCCAAAATCATGACATCTTTACTGAATCTTTTAGCTAAAAAATTTCTTACACTACACAAAATTTCATTTTTTTGAAACGTTTTATGTTGTATAAAATTTAAAAACTGAAATAAAGCACCTCCAATTAAAGATTCACCTTTAAAAAAACCAACAAAACAACACTTCAGATTAGTAGGTGAAGAAGAATCTAACGCATTGAAATATTCTTTTGAAAGCATAATATTATGCCGACCAACAATCTCATTCCAATGATCAGGAAGTTCTTTTGAAGAGGAAAATATTTTAAAAGTGTAGGTCATAAAAAAGGATACAAATGTAACTTTAAAATTTAGATTATTTAGTGTTCTTAATCGCATGGATTGCAGTTACAAAAAGCAAGAACAGAATTTCTAGTTTTAAGTATACATTTCAAATAAACAAAATCCTGAAAGAAGATGGATTTTAAAGCATAATTTATCAATTCAAATAATAACTGATTTAGAAAAAATTAAGAATTTGAAATCATCGTTGTAAACAGTAATAAACTCTTATGGCTACATTTTTGATTATATAAAACGTTTTTCTTACTACAATAAATTTCATTAAGCCACTTTCATATTTACCTAATTTATCAAAATAAGACCTAATTATGGATCAATATATACTTATTTTAACACTGATAGGAATTGCCATTTTTAGCATGGTCTGGATGCCAAAAATTTCAGAATTTACCGGTGTGTCATATTCTATATTCTTTGTTTTTTTAGGGTTTTTGCTTTATATTTTAATTCCAGATTATTTACCAAATCCTTTACCGCAGAAGAACGAGAGTATCACTTTACACTTAACAGAGCTGATTGTCATTATTTCAATCATGGGAACCGGAATAAAGATAGACCGACCTTTTTCTGTAAAAGCATGGTCTTCTCCATTGAAGCTTATTGCAGTAACCATGATTTTGTGTATCATTACAGCAACCTTACTGGGTTATTTTTATTTAGGATTGGGACTAGCTTCTGCCACGCTTCTGGGTGCAGTATTAGCGCCTACAGATCCTGTTCTTGCATCTGATGTACAGGTAGGTCCACCCAATGAAGAAGGCAGGTCTGAAACTAAATTTGCATTAACATCAGAAGCAGGAATTAATGATGGTGTTGCATTTCCATTTACGTGGTTGGCAATCTGTATAGGATTTTCACTTTCAGGAAAGGAAGTAAGCTTCTTAGAATGGTTTACTTACGACTTACTCTATCGAATTTTAGCAGGACTAATTGTAGGATATATAATTGGTAAATCAATTGGATATTTGATATTTAAAATTGCCGCCAAATACAAAATTCTAAAAACCCGTGACGGACTCCTTGCCATTGCAGCAACATTGGTAGTTTATGGTATTACAGAGTTAATTCACGGATATGGTTTTATTGCTGTTTTCGTTTGCGCTATCACATTGCGCCACTATGAAAAAGGAAATCATTATCATGATGAGCTTCATTCTTTTACAGATCAGATCGAAAGATTACTTCTTTGCATCTTACTTATCGTTTTCGGAGGATCTCTTGCAATGGGTATTTTAGAAAAACTAACTTGGGAAATGGCTTTATTTTCACTCTCATTTTTACTTATTGTACGACCATTATTTGGTTGGTTAGCATTAAGTAATTCAAAAATTGATTTACGGGAGAAATTGGCAATCGGCTTTTTCGGAATCAGAGGAATGGGATCTGTTTTTTATCTTGCTTTCGCATTCTCAAAATTTGATTTTGAATATCAGGATGAATTGTGGGCAATAGTAATCTTTACCATTTTAGTGTCAATCATCATACATGGTTTTACTGCAAATCCTGTCATGAAAAGAATTGCCTATCTGGATTTTAAAAACAGTAAACAGCCTTTATAAACTTAATCATATAATTACACTGACATTCATTAACACATAAATATTTTTTTTAACTGACTGCAACTTTTATATTTTGTACTTTTGCACCACAAAATTTGGATATCAATGAACTACGTTGCGGCTGAAAATCTTACCAAATCCTACGGGATAAAAACTTTATTTAAAAACATTTCTTTCAACATCAATGAGGGTGACAAAATTGCCATAGTTGCCAAAAATGGCAGCGGAAAGTCTACTCTTCTGAAGATTTTGATGGGTAAAGAAATTGCCGACAGCGGAGACGTGGTAATCAATAAAGATATTCAGGTGGTTTTGTTTGATCAGGAAATTGATTTTGAATCTGATCTTACGATTGAAGAATTTATGATGACTTTAGATTCTGCCCCTATTTTAGCCTTGAAGAAATACCATCACGCTTTGCTTTCGGGAAATCCGGATGAAATGGAAACGGCATTGGCTGAAATGGAAATTCATAAAGCATGGGATCTTGAAAATGAAATGAGCCAGATTCTTTCTCAGCTTAAAATCACAGATTTGACTGCCAAAATGGGAATGCTTTCTGGTGGACAAATTAAAAGAGTTGCTTTGGCAAAACTTTTAACTGAAACAAGAGCTGAACATCGTCACACTCTTTTAATTATGGATGAGCCTACCAATCACCTTGACGTAGAAATGGTAGAATGGCTTGAAAGTTATTTAAATAAAGCAAAAATCACATTACTTCTTGTAACTCACGACCGTTATTTTCTGGATGCGGTTTGCGGAATTATCTGGGAAATGGAAGATCAGAATCTCTATTTCCACAACGGTTCTTACGCTACTTATCTTGAAAACAAGATGATTCGTGAGGATAACATGAATTCTACCATTGATAAAGCACAAAATCTTTACAGAAAAGAATTGGAGTGGATGCGAAGACAACCAAAAGCAAGAACTACAAAATCCAAATCCAGACAAGACGATTTCTACGAAACTGAAAAAATAGCTAAAACCGATACCCGAAAAGAATCTCTGGAACTCGATTTTGAAATGAAAAGATTGGGTAACAAAATTTTGGAACTTAAAGATATTTCTAAAAGTTATGGTGATAAATTATTGCTAAAAGATTTTAGTTATTCGTTTCAACGTGGCGAAAAAGTAGGAATTGTAGGAAAAAACGGAGCCGGAAAATCTACTTTATTAAATATCATCCAAGGGTTTGAACCAAAAGATTCGGGGGAAATTGAAACGGGAGAAACGATAAAATTCGGATATTTTTCTCAAAAAGGATTGAAATACAAAGAAGAGGAAAGAGTAATAGATTTCATTAAAGATATTTCTGAAAATTTCCCTTTAGCCAACGGAAGAACCATCTCGGCATCACAGTTTTTGAGATTATTTTTATTCGACGACCAAACGCAGTATTCACCCATTTCTAAACTTTCAGGAGGAGAAAAAAGAAGACTTCATTTGATGTATATTTTATATCAAAATCCGAATTTCCTTATTTTTGATGAGCCTACGAATGACCTTGACCTTCCTACTTTGACGGTTTTGGAAAATTTCTTATTAAACTTTCAGGGAAGTTTGATTATTGTTTCTCACGACAGATATTTTATGGATAGAATTGTGGATCATATTCTTGCATTTGAAGGAGAAGGAAAAATAAAAGATTTTATCGGAAACTTCTCAGAATACAGAGAAAATAAGAAGTTAGAAGATGGAAATAAAAAATCGGAAGACGTAAGCAAAAAGCAGGAAATAACTGTCGAAAAAACTGAAGTTTCAAAGAAAACAGAAACTCTCCCAACTTCCAACTCCACACTTCCAACTAAGAAAAAACTTTCTTTCAAAGAACAGCGTGAGCTGGAAACTATTGAAAAAGAAATTCCGGAGTTTGAAGCAAAAAGAACAACAATACTGGAACAACTGAATAATGAAACCGATTATGAGAAAATTGCAAAACTTTCGGCAGAATTAGAGTCTCTTTCAGAAAAACTGGAGAACCACGAAATGAGATGGCTTGAACTTCAGGAATAGAAAATTTAGATAAACTAAAAAGCTGTTCAGTAATTCTGAACAGCTTTTTTTATTGCTTTTTCTTCAATATCGCAAAAATACTGTAGAACAAAAACGCCATTCCCAATAGAAGAAAACCATATTTCAGATACACATTATCATCAACCAACGACATGCCTATTACCACGAACAAAAGACCAATTACGGTAAAACTTGAGCTTCTTTTTTGCATAGTTATTTAGTTTAAATCAATCACTTTTCCTTTTTTTGAACTTTCAATTGCCGCTTCAATTATTTTCATATTCTGAACAACTTCACTTCCTAAAGACGGCAATGCATATCCGAAAACAATATGCTCATAAATCTGCTGATAATAATTCATATAATTTCCTTGTTCGCTTAGCGTTGTAACTCTTTTAGACTCAGAATTTTCATCTGAATAATTTAAAATACCATCAGATTCTGCCAAAGGTTTTACCCAGTCTTTTCCGTAAAGTGGGATTGCTCCTGCAACCAATTCATTCTCCTGATTATCTGATCGTTCCTGTAAAAAACTACCTTTATCACCATGTATTTTATAGGCAAAGTGATCTTCTTTAGTAAAAGCCGAAGATTTTAATCTTACCCTTACATCATTTTTATAGTAAAGCAAAATTTCAAAATAATCGTTGGCGTAATTTTGTCCTTTCATAGAGAAAATATCGGCAAAAGTTTTTTCGGGAAATCCAAAAAGCTGCGTTGCCTGATCAACCAAATGTGAACCTAAATCATGAACCGCTCCGGAACCGTTCAGTTCAGGGTTTTCTTTATGCTCTTTAACACTTGGCTCTGTACGGAATCTGTCGAAACGAATTTCTACTTCTTTGATGGCTCCTAATTTACCTTCTGAAATTATTTTCTGTACCTGAAGATAATCACGATCAAACCTTCTGTTTTGATAAACACTGATAAACAAATTTTTGCTTTCTGCTATTCTTACAAGTTCTTCTGCTTCTTTTACATTTACAGTAAAAGGTTTTTCTACAATTACATTTTTACCGGCTTCTAAGACCATTTTTGTATATTCAAAATGAGTTTGCACAGGCGTATTGACAACTACTAAATCTATATCTGCATTTTGAAGCATTTCTTCCACAGAATGATAAATAACTGCATCCGGATATTGCAACTTAGATTCTTCCTTTGAACGTTCTACTATTGCCGATAAAAAAAAGCCAGGATGTTGTTTTAAAAACGGCGCATGAAAAACCTTCCCACTCATTCCAAAGGCGCAAAGCCCCACTTTTACCAATTGCATATTATTTAATTTTAAACAAATATATTTATAAATACTCTTTAAGAGGAAAAATGTACCGCCAAAAAACTGTCAATTCTTAAATATGATAAAAATCACGATATTTATTTTTATTAATTCTAAATAATAAATAGCAAATTCTTACTTTTGCCTCATTATTTAAATCCATTCCAAATAAAGAATAATGAACAGAAGAATAATTTCCTTAGGTTTTTTGGTTGTTGCAGCATCACTCAGCGCACAAATGAAATACAACCCTGAATCTGACACCATCAGAGTTCAGACTATAGAAGACGTAAATCTTCACAAAACAGGAAATCCGAATAATGCAAGAACGGTAACTACAAAATCGAATCTTACTGTAATGGAAAATCCGCAGGCGGTTTCTATCGTTACTCATGAGATTATCGAGCAGCAACAGGCAAAACAACTGAGCGAAGTTCTTCAAAATGTGAACGGAGTTTATCTTACTTCTGCAAGAGGTGGTTCCCAAGACAGTTTTGGTGGTCGAGGTTTTATCTTTGGAAATGATAACATCTATAAAAACGGAGCCAGAGTAAACAGTGGTGTTTTCCCAGAAGTAACCGGACTTGAAAGAGTGGAAGTTTTGAAAGGAGCAACAGCAATGCTTTATGGAAATGCAGCAGCAGGAGGAATTATTAATTTAGTTACTAAAAAACCAAGATTCAATTTTGGAGGAAATATAGGTTTAAATGCAGGAAGCTGGAATTCTTATAAGCCAACGGTTGATATTTATGGACCTATTTCTAAGAATGTGGCATTCCGAGTAAACGGAGCTTATGAATATGCGGAAAGCTTCAGAGATGTTGTAAAGTCTGAAAAATATTATTTCAATCCTTCATTTTTATTCAATTTGAGTGACCGTTCTCAATTAATTGTAGAAGCTGATTATCTTAAAAATGATTTGACACCTGATTTTGGAATCGGATCTATTACAAACAAAGATCAAAGCTATTCATTAATTGACTGGTTGCCAAGAAATACTTTTTTTGGAACCGACTGGCAATATCAGAATGTACAGCAAGCATCAACTAATGTAACATTTAACCATCAAATTAATGATAAATGGGCGCTCAATGCTTCTACATCATATCAAAACTATACTAGAGACTATTTCTCAACAGAACGTACACAATGGGCATATGCATCTCCTACCGCTACAAGATTATCTTGGAACACCCCATTAAATAAAACTTATAACGAACAAAATTATGGTTCTGTGCAGGTAAATGTAAATGGGGAATTCAATACAGGAAAAATTAATCATAAGGTATTAATCGGTGCAGATGCAGATTACAATCAGTCTGACGCGAATGCTTATAATTTACTTCAAGCGCCTACAAACTTATTATATTTAGACGATCCGAGTTCTTGGGATAATGGAAGTTTGCCAATGCCTGATTCTAATTTAAATACTAAAACAAGAACAAGGACAAGAAGAGTGGGTGTTTACGCTCAAGATTTTGTTAGTTTAACAAAAGAGTTTAAAGTAATTGCCGGTCTTCGTTGGTCGTATCTTGAAAATATGCCGAGTTTATTAACCCGTTTTACAGCAAATGAAAAATTAGAAGTTGCCAATTCAGCAACCTCAGATCATGCTTTTTCACCAAAAGTAGGCTTTGTCTATATGCCCAATGATAATTTTTCTGCATTTGCAACTTACACCAATTCATTTGCAACCAATGCAGGTTATATGTCTGATGAGATCAATAGCCTAAATACCACAGGAACATTGGCACAGGTAAGAAACAGAGTAAATGATTTGCCTAAACAAGGAATAAAGCCTACAACTGTAGATCAATATGAAATAGGTGCTAAGAAAAACATCTGGAATAATGCCTTGGCATTCAACGTGACTTTGTATCAGATTTTATATAATAACTTTTACCAGAATTTTTTCTATGTTGATAATACAGGATCTGTACAAACACCTGATACAAGTTTAAAAGAATTTGCAGGAAAAATGAGAAGCCGTGGTGTGGAAGTAGATATTACCGGAAACCCTAATGAAAACCTTTCTATCATCGGAGGTTTCTCTTATAATAATTCAGTATATTTAGATACTCCTGAAAAAGGATTTGTAGAAAAACAAAGACTCGTAAGAACACCTGCTACAACTGCAAATGCATCCGTATTTTATAAATTCACAAAATATGTTCCAGGTTTAAAAGCAGGAATCGGAATTTATTATATCGGAGACAGAATTGCCGGTTGGAATGATTCAAAATCTACAAATATCACCAGAAAAGAGGTAAGCAGAAGTTTTGAGCTAAAAGATTATACCACAGTTTCATTATCTTTAGGATATGACTGGAAAAAATTCTCACTTCAGGGGAAAGTAGGAAATCTGTTTGATGTAGTAAACTACAACGTACACGAAAACTATTCTGTAAACCCAATTACACCAAGAAACTATTATTTCACACTTACTTACAGACTTTAAAATTTAAATATAAAATAATTCTCAATACAAAGTGGAAGTTGCAAATTTGCAGTTTCCACTTTTGAAATATTAAACAATAAAAAACAATATATGGATAAAATTAAAGACACAAGAAGCTTCATGAGAATCACACACCGCTATTTAGGTTTTTTCCTTGCAGGAATTATGGCTGTATATGCAGTAAGTGGCGTTTTATTAATTTATAGGGATACAGATTTTTTAAAAAAAGAAAACAAAATCGATAAAACGATTGCTAAAAATCTTACCGAAAAAGAGCTCGGAAAAGAATTAAAAATAAAGAATTTTGAGGTTGAAAAGAAGGATGGCGAAGTTTTAAAATTTAAGCAGGGAACCTATAATGCAGCAACAGGACAGGCAAAATACACCAAAAAAGAACTTCCTTTTGTTTTGGATAAAATGACAAAACTTCACAAGTCGCAATCTAAAGACAGATTGTCACCCCTAAACGCATTTTTCGGGATATCTCTGTTCTTCTTTGTCATTTCAAGTTTCTGGATGTTCAATCCGAAAACCAAAGCTTTCAAGAGAGGTGTAAAATTCGCAATTGCAGGATTGGTAATTTCCATCCTCTTATTATTCGTTTAATTGTATTATATTCAATATTTCTATTGTAAAATTAACAATGTGATATTTATCATTTATTAAATGAAATTATCATCGAATTTCTGGCGTGGCACATTTATTGATTTTAACCATGTATTAAATAATAAACATTAATATATTAAAATAATAAATTATGAAAAAGTTAATTTTTACAGGAATATTAGCTGTTGCAGGATTAACCTCTACAGCAAATGCACAAATTCAAGAAGGAAATTGGATGGTAGGTTCTAGCATACTTTCTAGCAATTTTGGTTTAAATACTGGTGGTGGATATAGCATCGGATTACAGCCTAAAGCTGCTTATTTTATAAAAGATAACGTTGCAGTTGGAGGATATGTTAACTTGGGAATCAGCAAAGTAACTAACGGAAGCCCAACAAGGTTCGATTATGGTGTAGGTGCATTAGGACGTTATTTCTTATCTCCGGGAGAAAAAGGAGTTGACAATTTACTTAATCACGGTAGATGGTTCTTCGAAGGTAATTTAGGTGTAGGTGGTTCTTCTGTAGAAAACGGAAACTCTACAACAGGTTTAGACTTCGGTGTAGGTCCAGGTTACTCTTATTTTATTACTCCAAACATCGGTGTTGAAGGTTTAGTAAAATATCAAGGTCAGTCAGGATTTGGGAATGAAGGTTTGAACTCGAACATTACTTTCAATGTAGGTTTCAGTATTTATTTACCAACTTCTAAGGCAAAAGCAGTTGCTAACGATTTGAAATAATATAATATTTCATTCAACATATAAAAGCGACTCGGAAAATTTTCCGAGCCGCTTTTTCAAATTAAAACTAAACTATATATAATAAATAAAAAATCTAAGCCTACTTGTTGGGTTGTGGCGTATAGCGCAAGTAAGGTTTGATCTCTTGAACACCTTTTGGAAAAATATTTTTCGCATCTTCTGTCGTCACAGAAGGAGGAACAATAACATCATCACCATCGTTCCAGTTTGCAGGAGTTGCAATTTTATAAGAATCTACCAATTGTAGAGAATCTAAAACCCTCAGAATTTCATTGAAATTTCTGCCTGTTGAAGCGGGATACGTAATAATAAGTCTTACTTTTTTATCAGGATCAATAATCAATAAAGAACGTACTGTTGCTGTAAGCGAAGCATTTGGATGAATAAAATCATACAATTCTGAAACTTGTCTGTCTTTGTCTGCAATAATAGGAAACTGAACTTCTGTATTTTGAGTTTCATCAATATCTTTGATCCAGTTTTGATGATCTTCTACTCCATCTACACTCAAAGCAATTACTTTCGTGTTTCTTTTATCAAACTCAGGTTTCAATTTTGAGGTAAATCCCAATTCAGTCGTGCAAACCGGAGTATAATCTGCGGGATGTGAAAACAGAATCCCCCAGGAATTTCCAAGATATTCATAAAAATCAATATTTCCTGCAGTAGAATCTGCCTGAAAGTTGGGTGCGTTATCTCCTAATTTGATTGACATAATACTTTGCTTTTATTAGTCTACAAATTTAATAGACTTTTTGATACTGGCAAAATTTTTGCTAAGAATTTTATTTATATTTTTGAAAAAAGTATTCTTATGAAGTATAGTTTAAGCTATGTAGAAATGGTCTAC
>Ga0209599_10000583_pt1 | contig 22577 bp, 16 predicted proteins | sample Shrwel_input2_FT_FD_187534 | JGI IMG/M metagenome (GOLD analysis project Ga0209599, IMG submission 187534) | Subsurface microbial communities from deep shales in Ohio, USA - Utica-3 well 1 S input2 FT (SPAdes) (version 2) ... | reverse complement strand
GGGGTGACCTCGCCGCCACGGAATCCGGCGGTGACACAAATGATCGTGAAGAGGAACTTGAAGACGAAGGTCAGCGGAGCGGCGGGTTCGACCAAGGCGGACTCGATGATCGGCAGGCCAAGGCCCGTGAAGTCCCCCATTTGCTTGAAGTAGACCGCGGCCGAAAAGCAGGTAGCGGCAAAGAAGATCCGGGCGTAAGGCTCAGGGTTAGGCCTCGCTGCCTCGCGGCGATTCAGCCAGACATAGAGTCGCGCGATCAGCCCGCAGGCCAGGCCGAGGGCCACGGCGGAACCCAGCCCCATAGAGTCGTAGACCGCCGGGAGGGGGAGCTTGTAGTCGGCGTGAGTGGCGAAGAAGATCTTACGTCCGACGAAGTCCGCCAAGAAAGCCGTGGCTAGGCATGGCACGACGGCCCAGCTGCGTTGGCGCACGAACTCTAAGGCAAAGATTGCCGCGGCGATCGGGGTGCCGAAGACGGCCGCGAAGCCGGCGGAGACACCGCACAGGATGAGCGTCCGACGCTCGGAGTCAGTGAGTTCGATCCAGCGCGACCCTTGGTCGGCGATGGCGCCGCCCATCTGAAGGGCCGTGCCCTCGCGGCCGACCGAGGCACCGCCAAGGTGAGAAAGCAGGGTCGTTCCGATGATCGACGGGCCCATGGTCGCAGGAAGGGCGCTGGTCGGAGTCTTGATCTGGTCGATCAGGGTCTTCACGCCCCCGGCAGAGGCCTTCAGCGGGCCCTTATAGAGCCAGACCGTGAGCAATCCGATGAACGGCAGGGAGACGAGCAACCAAGGGGTCGAATGGTAAAGTCTGGTCACCGCCTCCAGGGCATGCAGAAAGCCGGCCCCGGCGGCCCCGACCACCAAGGAAACCAGGGTGAGGATGGCGACCCAGAGGAGGACGTTTCTCGGCGGTTTGGCGAACATCAGGCAGCGGTAAGAAAACCTTTGTGAGCCTTCGGCAGACCCCACAATCTCAAATCATGGAACACCCCATCCCTCGTCGCGATTTCGTCTCCACCCTAGCCATCGGCGGTCTCGCCTTGGCCGCCGCTCCGTCCGTCCTGCGCGGTCAGTCGGTCCCGTCCAAGATCAAGGTCGCCCTGATCGGTTGCGGCGGCCGCGGCACCGGCGCCCTCGGCCAATTCATTGCGGCCTGCAAACTGCTCGGCGCCGAAGCGGAGGTCGTCGCCTTGGCCGATGCTTTCGAGGACCGTGCCAAGCGCCTGAACGACACTTACAAGCTTCCCGCGAACAAGGTCTTCGTCGGCTACGACGCCTACCAGAAAGTCATGGCCACCGACTGCGCCTTCGTGCTCATGGCGACCCCGCCGGCTTTCCGCCCGGTGCACTTCGCCGCGGCCGTCGCGGCCGGCAAGCATTGCTTCGTCGAGAAGCCCGTCGCCGTCGACCCCGTCGGCGCCCGCGCCATCATCGCCACCGGGGAGGAAGCCAAGAAGAAGGGCCTCGCGGTCGTCGCCGGCACCCAGCGTCGCCACGACGCCTCGTACATGAAGAACAAGGCCCTCATCGACGCCGGCGCCATCGGTGCGCTCCGCGGCGGTGTGGTCCAGTGGAACGGCACCGTGCCGTGGATCCGTCGTCGGGCCAAAGACGATACCGATGCCGATTACATGAACCGCAACTGGCTCAACTTCACCGAGCTTTCCGGCGACCATATCGTCGAGCAGCACATCCATAACGTCGACGTCGCCATCTGGTTCCTCGGCCGCACGCCGGTCAGCGCCCTCGGTTTCGGCGGTCGTGCCCGACGCGAGACCGGCAACATGTTCGACTTCTTCAGCGTCGACTACGACTTCGGCGACGGCGTCCGCATCCACAGCCAGTGCCGCCAGATCACCGGCACCACCGGTCGCGTCGGCGAGTTCTTCACGGGGGCGAACGGGTCATGTTTTGGCGCCGGCAAGATGTTCGGCCAGAAACAGGTCGATATCCCGGCCATCAAACTCGATACCGACGACTCCATGGTCCAGGAGCATGTCGACCTCATCCGGGGCGCCTTCAACGGCAAGCCCCTGAACGACGCCCGCCAGATCGCCGAGACCAATCTCGCCGTCATCATGGGTCGTATCTCCGCCTACACCGGCGAGATGGTGAAGTTCGACGACCTCCTCAAGCACGAGAAGTCGCCGTACTATAATCTCAAGGCCTCCGTCGGACCGCTCGATTTCGAGAAAGGCACCGTGAAGCTGCCCGCCGAAGTGCCGACGATTCCGGGGAAGGCCTGAGGTAGGGACAGCACCACGTGCTGTCCTAGATTTAAACTGCTACGGAAGTTAGGACAGCACGTGGTGCTGTCCCTACCTCTGATTACCCCTGGCGGACCTTGGGGAGCAGGGAGGCGGCTTCGGACCAAGAGACCTCGTGCGGGGCGCGCTTGGACGAGGCGGCGAGGGCGCTGGTGACCCCGGCGGCTTCGCCCATGGCGACGGCGTTACCGGTCACGCGATAGGACGCGTGTGCGATGAAGTCTCCGCTGATACAACGACCCGCCATCATGAGGCCATCGACGTCACGAGCGATGAGAGCGCGTAGAGGGATGTCGTAAGGCTTCACCTTCACGCCGGCGTTGGAGTAGGCGGCCTTCTTGTTCTCCTCCGCCGTGAGGGCGTGGATGTCCACAGGGAAGGTCGCCCGCACGACGGAGTCTTCCTGACGACGTCCCTCGATCAGGTCATCCTTGGTCATCAAGTAACGTCCCTTGATGCGGCGACCATCGCGGACGCCGATCTGGGCGGGGGTCGCCACGATCTGGGCGCCAGACCAGGCCCCGCCGGACTTACGTAGTTTGCGGACGATATCGTTGACCTCGGCGCGGGCGCGCATGGTCGCTTCCGTGACCTGGGCCGCGTCGGTGGCGTTGATGCCATACTCATGGTTGGCCATCAGGAGCACCAGGTTGTCCTTGATCGGGAAAAGCGAGGCTTTGCCGTAGCTCGGCGTGACGCCGGCGGCCTTGAGCGCCGCCTTGAACTTGTCGGGACCTACATGGCGTCCGTTATTACCCACCGGGTGAAGCTGGTCCGCCAGGGCGCGTCCGTCGTTGACCGTCACCAAGGCGTAGAGGGTCATCGGCTGGCAAGGGCAGGACTGTTCTCGGCCTAGTTCAAACTCGCAGCCCGCGCGGGCGCCCAGATCGCCGTCGCCGGTCGTGTCGATGAAGACCGGGGCCGCCCAAGCCTGACGTCCGGACTTGGATTCCGTCACGATCGCCTTGAGCGTCCGACCATCCCGCTGCGCCGCGACGATACGGGTGTGCAGCTGGATTTTGACTCCGGCCGCGCTGCACAGCTCCTCGAGGATCAGCTTCATCTCTTCCGGGTGGTAAGTCACGCCGTTGACCCCGTCCCCATCGATGGCGTCGCGTTCGCGCAGCCGACGGACGAGCTCCTGATTGAAACCCGGTTTGTCGAAATCGAGCAAGTAGCCCAGCAGTGAAGACGTCCAGACACCGCCGAGGGAGCCATGAGCCTCGAAGAGGCGGACCTTGGCGCCGGCGCGGGCGGCGGAAATCGCGGCCGTGACCCCGGCCGGACCGGCACCACAGACGATCACGTCGCAGTCAGAGACCAGCGGGATATCGCGCGCGGGTTCGGTCAGTAAGCCGGGCTTAGGGCCCGAAGCTGCTTCGAGCTTACTGAGCGCACCCAAGGCGCCGAGGCCGAGAAGCGACGAGGAGAGGAAGCGACGGCGGGAGGACGCGGGGGAATCCATGAGGGGATGTTGAGGCTATGCAGGGAGAGGTCGAATCGAATGGTGTGTCTTTAATCGAAGCAACGTGGCACAAAAAAGCCCCTCGTAGGAGGGGCTTAGTCTAAGGCTTAGCCTCAACTTACTGGACCGGGGAGTAGTCGGTCGGAACGAAGAACTCCGACTTCACGCCGTTAGGCTGAGCGATCGTGAGAGAGCCACCGGCCTTCTTCTCCGAGGCTTCCTTGGCGGCGACCCAAGTCGGGTCGGCGCGGAAGGCGTCGAAGCTGGCCTTGGCCGCCGCTTCGCTCTGGTGGTGGAGCAGGTAGATGAGGGTGTTGCCGGCGACATAGGAGTTCTTCGCGCCCTTCTGGTCGGCGGCGAGATTCCAGTAGGTCATGTTCGTCATGCCATGCTTCTCGAAGAGCTTCAGCGTGTGGTCGCGGAAGCGGGAGTTCAGGTTCTCCAGGCGACCCGCTTCGGTCGTGTAGGTGCGGAGTTCGAAGACGCCTTTACCGTAAGACTTAGCCTCGGCCAGCACGGCGTAATCCGTGGCCGTCAGGAAGGCATTCTCAATACGTTCGATCAGCTTGCCGTCTTTCTCGGAGTCCTTGGCGGCAGCCTTCCAGAGCGGGTCAGCGCCGAAGGCCTTGAAGGAGGCGTCACGAGAGGCGCGATCAGGGAACGCGAGGAAGTAGACCAGCTTGTTCTCCTTGTTGTCGACCGGGACGAAATAGCCGAGGTTCGTCATGCCATGCTTGGTGAAGAGCTTCAGCGTGTGGTCGCGGAAGCGGGCATTGAGGGCGTCAAGCTTGCCGGGCTTGGCGTAGTAGACGCGCATCTCAAAGAGGCGGGCATCCGGCTTATCGGCGGCGACGGCAGTCACGGCAAGAAGGCCAAAGGTGAGGAGGGAGAGCAGGGATTTCATGTTATTTGAGGAATTGGGAAAGGTTGTCGCGGGTGATGAGCTGGAAGCGGATCATGGTTTCCTTGGGACAAGGCTGCTTCTTCGCGAGCTGGATCGCGGCGTCGACCGAACCTTTGCCTTGGCCGACCGCATCTTGGAAGACCGTGGCGTCGAGACGACCTTCCTGCACGGCCGTGAGAGCTTGGGCGATGGCGTCGATGCCGATGACGTAGACATCCTTTTTCATTTTGGCGCGTTCCAGCGCGAGCAGGGCGCCGATGGCCATCTCATCGTTGTGGGCGAAGACCGCCGAGAACTTGCCCTGGTGCGCCTGGATCCAGTTCTCGGTGAGGGCCATCGCCTTGGCGCGGTCCCAGGAGGCCGTCTGGTGGTCGACGAGCTTGAGGCCAGGGTATTTCGCGAAGACCTCGCGGGCGCCGGCTTCACGCTGGAGCTGGGCCGAGGTGCCCATGATGCCATGGAGCATCAGGACGCCACCTTGACCATTGAGCTTCTTGGCGATCGCTTCCATCGCGATGCGGCCGGCGTCGAAATCATTGGAGCCGATGTAGGCGTCACCGGCGGACTTCGTCGTCTGATTGACGAGCACCAGCGGGATGCCGGCTTTCTTGACGTAATCGACCGCCGGGGTGCTGGCTTCAAGTTCGCACGGATTCAGGATGATGGCGTCGACCTTCTGCGCGACGAAGTTCTCCACCTGACTGAACTGCTTCTGGACGTCGGACTGGGCGTCGACCATGACCAGCTTCACACCCGGCTTCGTCTTGGCGTAGTCGACGATGGCCTCGGAAAGCTTCGCGGTATATTCGGCGGAGAGGTCACGAGAAGAGAAGCCGATGACGATCTCACCTTCCTTACGGGCTTCGGCCTTCTTGCAGCCGGCAAGGAACGAGGCGGAGAGGGCGAGGAAGCCGACAGCCAGGAGGGCCGTCGCGGCCGTGCGAGGGGTAAGGCGCATGCCCGAGTTTTACGAACGGGCCTGACGTCGGTCGAGCCAAACCGCACCGACGATGATGACGCCTTTGATGACCGCCTGATAATACGAAGAAACACCCATCAAATCCAACCCGTTGTTGATCACCCCGATGAGCAGGACTCCGAGCAGCGTGCCGGTGATCGTGCCGACCCCGCCAGATAGGCTGGTGCCCCCGATGACCACGGCGGCGATGGCATCCAGTTCGTAGGCCTGGCCGGCGTTGGGCTGCCCGGTGGTGATGCGGGCCGCCAGGACGACGCCGGCGAGGCCGGTGAGGAGTCCGCAGAGACCATAGGCGAAGAGCTTCACACGTTCGACCGGTACGCCGGCGGCGCGGGCGGCGTGCTCATTGCCCCCGACGGCGTAGATGTGTCGGCCGAGGCGGAAGTTACGCAGGAAGAACCAGGCGGCGAAGGCGACGCCCGCGAAACAGAGCACCGGGATCGGGATGCCCTGGAATTCGCCGGCGAGCGCGGTCAACTCATTCGACATGTTCGCGACGGGGCGTCCGCCACTGACGATGAGGGCCAGGCCACGGGCGATAGTCATCATCCCGAGCGTCACGATGAACGGGGCGACGCCACCACGCGTGACGACCACGCCGTTGACGAGTCCGCAGGCCGCTCCGGTGATCAAGCCGACGGCGATCGGGACGAACACGGAATGTTCTCCCGGATGGGCGAAGGTCGCACAGGCGACGCCACTGAGGGCGACCACGGAACCGAGGGAGAGGTCGACCCCGGCGGTGAGCAGGACGAAGGTCACGCCGACAGCGAGGATACCGTTGATGGAGACCTGGCGGGCGACGTTGGTGAGGTTGGCGACGCTCAGGAAGGTGTCGGTCGCCAAAGACAGCGCCAGGCCGACGCCAAGGATGACGAACAGGAGGCCGAAGCGATGGAGCAAGTTGCGGTCGAGGGCGAGCATGGCGTTATAAAGGCATGGCGTGGCGAAGCACGGTCTGTTGGTCGGTCTGAGTGGCTTCGAGCGTGGCGGCCATGGAACCGCGGCGGAGCACGACGATACGATGGGCTAAAGACAGGACTTCCGGCAGTTCGGAGGAGACCAGCAGCACGGCCTTGCCGGCGCGGGCGAGTCGCTGGATCAGGGCGTAGATCTCAGCCTTGGCGCCGATATCGATGCCGCGGGTAGGTTCATCGAGGATGATCAGATCTGGATCGCCGAGCAGGCTGCGGGCGAGCAAGGCCTTCTGCTGGTTGCCTCCGCTGAGCTGCGCGATGGGCTGGGATGGCCGGCTGGCCTTGATGGCGTACTCCTCGATCTTGGCGCCGATAACGGCCGCTTCGGCGCGGTGGTCGATAAGCTGTCCGTGGCAGAGAGAGCGCAGGGCCGACAGGGAGATATTCTGGTCGACACCGAGGGCCGGGATGAGCCCGAGTCCTTTACGATCTTCGGTCACCATGCTGATGCCGGCGGCAAGGGCGTCCTGCGGCGACCTGACCACCAAGGGCTTGCCTTTAAAAGTGATGGCACCGCCGGAGGCGGGTTGGAGTCCGTAGATGGCGCTGACCACTTCGGTTCGTCCTGCGCCCATCAGGCCGGCTAGGGCGACAACTTCGCCGCGATGGACTTGAAAACTGATGTCTCGGTAAGCCGGTTCGCGGGTAAGTCCGACGACCTCGAGCAAGATTTCGTCGGTCGTGGCAGAGCGGGCCGGGAAGACGTCAGCCAACTCGCGGCCCACCATGAGCGAGATCAACTTGGCTGGGTCTAGTTCGCTCGCCGGCGCCGTGCCAACCAGGCGGCCGTCGCGCAGGACGGAGATCCGGTCGGCCAGACGGAAGACTTCGTCCATCTTATGCGTCGTGTAGACGATGGCCACGCCGCGGGCCTTGAGGCGGGCGATGGCCCGAAAGAGGGCGGCGACCTCGTGGTCGGAGAGGGCGGCCGTCGGCTCGTCCATCAGGACCACGTCGGCCTGACGACCGAGCGCCTTGGCGACCTCGACCACCTGCGTCTGCGCCACGGTGAGCGTCCGCATCAGGCGGGAAGGGTCGATTTCGGATTCGAGTTCCAATAAGAGTTCCTTGGCGCGACGCAGCTGAGCCGCGCGATCGATGCGTCCGAAGCGTCCGCAGGGTTCGGTGCCCAAAGTGATGTTCTCGGCCACCGTCAGGTCAGGAATCGGCATCAGTTCCTGATGGATCATCGCGATGCCGGCGACCAAGGCGTCGTGCGGTGAAGCGAAGTCCGCGCGGGCGCCACGCCATTCCACGTGACCTCCGTCCGGTCGGAATAGTCCGGCGAGCACCTTCATCAGCGTCGACTTGCCGGCGCCGTTCTCGCCCATGAGCGCGTGCACCTCGCCGGGCCGGAAATCAACCGACGTCGGATGCAGCACGGTCAGTCCGCCGAAGTCCTTGCGCAGGTCGAGGGCTCGGAGCATCGGCGGACGGAGGAAGCGATCAGCGCTGCGGCAGGTCCTTGGCCACGTCGACGGGCCAGGCCTTTATCGGACGGATGGCCATGCGGCGGTATTCGCACTCGGCGGCTTCGGACTGGATCTGGAGCTTACCTGACTTCAGGGGGACGTCGACCGTCGAACCCTTCTCGCGGTAGCGGGAATTCAGGATCACGTTGACCGTCTTGCCGTTAAGGCGGAAGACCGCGTCACCGTTCAGCGCGAAGCACTCGATCGTGTTCCATTCGCCGAAGGGCTTCTCGTCGTAATTCGTGCCGTGCCAGACGCGGGCGTTGACGGTCGTCAGGACGCCCTTCGGGTCGTAAACGCGCTTCTTCACCGGGTCATCGGTGCGGACCGGGATTTCCGCCATCGCTCCGGACAAGGGCCACCAATCGCCGATGTCGCCTTCCTGGACCTGCAGCTCTTGGCTGCGCATCCAGAACTTTCCGGTGGCGCCATGTTCGCCGACGCAGAAGATGAGGATGCCGTTGTCGCGCACCGCGGTCAGGCGGGGCTCCCAGCGCTTCTCGCCCCAGCGTTGTTCGGTCTTCAGGTGGAAGTTGTCGAAGGACGCTAGTGAGCTAAGGGCGCCAAAGACCTGCCCGGTGATATGAAGGACGGTCTCGCCGTCCTGCTGGCGGGTCGTGATGACCTTGAGCGGATCGTTGTTGAGGCCGAGGACCGGGTCATCCTTAGGCTTGGCACCGCGGACATAGCCCGGAAGGTCGTAAGCGCGGTGGACCGGGCCGAGCCACTTTTCCCACTGCGTCAGCTGCGGGTCGAGAAGCGGGCGGAAGGAGGATTCCTGGGCGACAGCGGCCGAGGCGAAACCAAGCAGGGCGAGGAGTGGGAAGCGCATCGGATTTAGCGGACGTCGCGCCAGAGCCAGGTCAGGGCTTCCGGTAAGAGTTGGGCCCCATGTCGGCTGTTGTGGGTGCCCTGACCCTCGACATAGACGTGGTCATAGCCTTTCTCTTTAAGGGCCGCGGCCATCTTGCGGTTGGCTTCCGGCCAGCTGCCGTGCTCGTTGAGCAGGTCGTTGGCGCCTTCCTGCTGGTAGACGCGGATAGTCTTACGCGGATTGGCTCGGACCCATTCCGGATAAACGTCGCCGCCGGTCTCCTTGCCGCCGCTGAGGTTGGCGCGAATCTTCGTGAAACTGCCGATGGTCGTGAAGACCTTGCTGAAAGCGTCGGGGCGATGCCAGGCGGCGTTGAAGGCGCAGATGCCACCGGAGGAAGCGCCGGCGATGGCGCGACGAGCCGGGTCCTTGGAGAACTTCACGCCTTTGGATTCCGCGAGCGGGATCATCTCCTCGAGCAGGAACTTCACGTAGAGATCGGTGACGCTGTCGTATTCGAAGGAGCGGTTCGACTTACCCAGAGCTCGGCCCTTCTTGTCCTTGCCGTTGGGGTTCTTCGGGTCGGGCACGAAGCCCGGTGCGATGAAGAGGGCGATCGTCACTGGCATCTTCTTCTGGGCGATCAGGTTGTCGAAGACGACCGGCACGCGCCAGGCGCCATTGCGGGAGGCGTAGCCCGGGCCGTCCTGGAACACCATCAGCGCGGCTTCCTTGGAGGGGTCATACTGAGCCGGGACGTATAGGGCCCACTTGCGACCGTAACCCGGGAAGGTCTTCGAATCCGTCATCTCGTAATCCGTCACGACGCCCTTGGGCACGCCGGCCTTCTCCTGGGAGTCGGGGCCGAGGACGTACTGGGAGTCGTAGTCGGGCTTCTTGGGGTCAGCGCCGAACAGGCTGATAGCCAGCAGGCAGGGGAGCAGGCGGAGGAGCTTCATGGGGGTGTCCCGATATGAGACACCTGAGGGGGCTGACACAAGCCCAAGCGGGGTCAGCGGGCGGGCTCGTGGCCGACCTTCCGGAGCCGCCAGAGCTCCGGGAAGCGCCAGTGGGTCAGGCCCATCACCCCGAACGTCGCCAGCCCCCCGAAGACCACCGAATTCACCGTACCCATCAGGCGGGCGGCCAGGCCGGACTCGGCCATCCCCAATTCGTTGGAGCAACCGATGAAGACCGCCGTCACGGCGGAGACGCGGCCCATCATCTCCGGCGGGACCGACGTCTGCAGGATGGTCTGACGGATGATCACGTTCACCGCGTCCGCCGCTCCGGCGACCAGCATGAAGAGGATGGAGAAGACGAACGCAGCGGTCAGGCCCAGACCGAGGGCGTTCGCCAGCGTGATCGAGAGCGCGAAACCAATGGTACTCAGACCGAAGATCGCGAAGGATCCGTAAAGGGTCGGTCCGGCGTTCGCCAAGGGAGGGCGGATGATCAGATAAAGCGACATCAGGACGGCCCCGATCGAGGCCGCCGCGCGCAGCAGGCCGAAGCCGAAGGCGCCGACTTGCAGCATGTCGGCGAAGATCGGCAGCAGGGCGACCGCGCCGCCGAGCAGGACGGCGAAGAGGTCCATCGTGAAGGCGCCGAGCATCACGCGCTGGCTGAGCATGAAATCGATGCCTTGGCGGAGGCTCGCGAAGATCGGCTCGGGATGCCGGGATTGCAGGGTCTGCGTCGGCCGGAGCGCGAAGGTCAGGCCGAGCGAGGTCGCGAAACACAACGTCATCGCGGCATAGGCGACGTTTTCCGCATGCGTCAGGCCGTTGCTCTCACCAAGCCAGACCATCAGGCCGGCCAGACCAGGACCGAGCACGCAGGCGAGTTCGAACAGCGTGTTACGCCAGCGGACGCCGCTCGGGATGAGCTCGCGTGGCAGGATTTCCGCGATGAGGGCCTGGCGGGCGGTGGTGAGGAAGCTGCGCGCGAGGCCGCCGAGGACGATGACGCCGTAGATGACCGACAGCTGCGCCCAGCGAGCGGTCAGGAACTCCGGAATGAAAAGCAGCATCCCCAAGAACAGCATCGCGGCGAGCGCGCCGAGGGCGATCCGCCGGCGGTTGTTGGTGTCGGCCACATGTCCGGCGAAGAGCACTGCCCCCACGAAGGGGATGACCTCAGCGAGACCGATGGCGCCGAGGGCCAAGGCGGCGTTGGTACCTTCATCCTTAGTGAGGCGGAACACCTGCCAGGCGACGGCCACGTTCTGGATCTGGATGGCGAGCGTGCCGACCACGATCGAAGCCAGATAGAGCCGAAAGGAGCGAGAGGAGATGGCGGAAGATGGCGCCGACGTGGACATCGGGGCCACTATCGAAGAAAGCGGCCCGCTTAGGCAACCACCGCTTTGACCACGTGACCGGCGACGTCCGTGAGGCGGTAGTAGCGCCCTTGGAACTTGAACGTCTGCCGTTCGTGGTCGACGCCGAGCAGATGGAGCATCGTCGCATGCAGGTCATGGACGTGCACGGGGTCTTTCACGATATTGTAGCCGAACTCGTCCGTCTGGCCATGGGCCTGGCCGCCTTTGACGCCGCCGCCGGCCATCCAGAGGCTGAAACAGCGCGGGTGATGATCGCGGCCGTAGGAATCCTTGGTGATCTTGCCTTGGCTGTAGGCCGTACGGCCGAACTCTCCGCCCCAGATCACGAGCGTGTCCTCAAGGAGTCCACGCTGCTTGAGGTCTTTGATGAGCGCCGCCGAGGCCTGGTCGGTCTGCTGGCACTGGCGTTTGATGGCGCCGGGCAGGCCGCCGTGATTGTCCCAGCCTTGGTGGAAGAGCTGGACGAAGCGCACGCCTTTCTCGATGAGCCGGCGGGCTTGCAGGCAGTTGGCGGCGAACGAGCCGGGCGTCTTCACACTTTCACCATACATCGCGAGGGTGGCCGGCGATTCCTTCGACAGATCGGCGACCTCCGGTACGCTCGTCTGCATGCGGTAGGCCATCTCGGCTTGGGCAAGGCGGGCGTCGACCTCCGGGTCGAGTTCCGCGGCGCGTTGTTCGGCGTTGAGTTTGCCGAGCGCGTCCAACATGCCGCGGCGAGCATGAGGGGAGACGCCTTCGGGGTTAGTGAGGAACAAGACCGGCTCCTTGCCGGCCTTGAACTGCACGCCTTGGTGTTCGGAAGGCAGGAAGCCCGCGCCCCAGAGGCGTGAGTAGAGCGGCTGATCCTTCGAGGCGTCCTGTGAGACCAGCACGATGAAAGCAGGCAGGTTCTCGTTCATGCTGCCGAGGCCGTAGGAAGCCCAGGCGCCCATCGAGGGCCGGCCGGCGACCTGATTCCCGGAGCAGAAGAAGGTGATCGCCGGGTCGTGATTGATGGCCTCCGTGTGCATCGACCGGATCACGCAGACGTCATCCGCGACGCCGCCGACGTGGCTCATCAGCTCGCTGTATTCCACGCCGCTCTGGCCGTGCTTCTTAAAGTCCACGAAGGAACCGGCCAACGGCAGGGTGGCCTGATAACCGCTCATGCCGGTCAGGCGCTGGCCTTGGCGGACGGAGTCCGGCAAAGGCTGAGTATGCTTTTCGCGGAGCAGCGGCTTGGGGTCGAGGGTCTCGAACTGGGATGGGCCGCCCGCCTGGAAGAGATAGATGACGCGTTTGGCTTTCGCCGGGAAGTGCGTGCCCTTGGGCAGGCCCGCCGCCTGGGCGTCGCCGACGATTCCGCGCATGGCGAGGGCGCCGAGGCCGAGGGCCGACGTGCCGAGGAAGTGACGGCGCGTGGACTGCATCAGTCCGTCATAGGAGGGAAGTTCGGCGGACATGATCAGCGGGAGGTGACGGCGGCGTCGCTCGCCAGGATGGTGGAGCAGACGAGGGTGAGGGCGGCCAAGGCGGGGTCGGCCGGCATCTTCGGTAGGTTCGGGGCAGCGGGCGGAGCCGGTTGCTTCTTCGCCTTGGGATCGGGTTTCTTCGGGTCAGCTTTGGGCGCGACCGGCACCGGAGCGAACTGCGGAGGGTTCGCTTTCTGCGCCGCGTAGAGCTCGGCGAGCGCCGCGAGTTCCGTCGGGCGGGGCTCACGGGTACAGACATGGCGGAAGGCTTCGGCGATCTGCGCGGCAGGGTCGGCCGAAGATTTGCTGACGCGGACGGCGAGGTGCTTGGCGGCTTCGACGAATCCGGGGTTGTTCAAGAGGACCAAGGCCTGCAACGGCGTGTTGGTGTTAAGTCGCTTCGGTTGGCAGACCTCGCGTGAGCCCGCGTCGAAGATGAGCATGTTGTCGGGCGGGGCCGTGCGTTTACGGTAGGTATAGACGCTGCGACGATTGGCGGATTCCTGGACGCTCTCGCCGCCGACCTTCTCGACCAGCTTGCCGGAAGCCAGCAGCGCCTGATCGCGGACCATTTCGGCAGTCAGGCGCAGCACCGGACCGCGGGCGAGTAATTTGTTGGCGGGGTCTTTCTCGCGGGCTTCGGCGGTCGGGGTCGAAGACTGACGGAACGTACTGCTCAGGACGAAACGGCGGAGCATCGCCTTGGTGTCCCAGCCGCTCCGGACGAAGTCGACGGCCAAGGTGTCGAGGAGTTCCGGATGAGTCGGCAGGTCGCCCTGCAGTCCGAGGTTCTCGCTGGTCGCGACGAGTCCGGAGCCGAACACCTGGGCCCAGAGGCGATTGATGACCACCCGGGAAGTCAGCGGGTGCTTAGGGTCGGTCAACCACTTCGCCAGACCGAGTCGGTTGTTCGGAAGCTCGGTGCTCCAAGGATAGATGCGGGCGGGGATGCCCGGTTCGCAGGGCTTGGAAAGGTCGGGCTTATCGTATTCGCCGCGAGTGAGCACGTAGGCCTTAGGGGCGAGCGGCGAGTGTTCCATCGCGAAGAAGGCAGGGGCAGTTTCCTCGTGGGCGGCGAGAGCCCGGCGGGTTTGCTGGACGCGTTCCCAGGCTAGGGCGAAAGCCGGGTCGGCCCGGCGAAGCGCGTGTTCGGCGTGGACCGAGGCGGGGAGGGAGTCGGCGGCGAGCCCGTGGTGGACGGCGACCTCGGCGGGGGTCAGAGCCGTGCGCCAGAGCTGGACCTCGTCGAGAGAACCGTTGCGGAAACCGGCATCGCGGGAGCGTGAGCCGATCTCCAGGGCGTTGTCACGGGGCTTGGCGTGAAGCGTATCGCGCACGACCGTCGTCTTCACCTCAAGGCCATCGAGGTAGAGGCGCAGTCCGGCCGCCTGCGAAGAGCCGTCATAGGTCGCCGTCACGCGGCGCCACTGGTCGACCGGCAACGGATCGACTGTCTCGACGGAGGCGGCGCTGTTGGGCCAGAGATGGATCATGCTCCAGCGGAGCTTGCCTTGGTTGACCAGCAACTCGACGCCCGTGGCATCACCGTCGCCCGTATAGAAGCCGGTCGAGTGCAGGACCGTCGCGCGAGCGTTCTTCTCGCCGAGGCGAAGGAAGGCCGAGAAGGTGAAAGCATCGAAGCGGCCCAGCTGCTTGAACTCCGGCAGGATGAAGCCAGCATCGCCGTCGAACTTGACCGCCTGACCCTTGACGCCCGGGACCAGCCTGAGGTCTTCGGGGGTTCCGCGGCGTTCGAATTTGGCGGGCTTGCCTCCGGCGACCGCATCATCGGCGCCCGTCTTCGTGAAAGCTTCGAGCGGGAAATGCGCAACCGGGGCCGGCACCTTCAGTTCGGCCTTGGCCGGGGAGGCGTGGAAGGTCGCGAGGTCCTTTACGGCTGCGCTCACCGCGGCGCGGAGTTCCGTCGCCTTGCGACGTTCGTCGTCGGACTTAAAAAGGCGAACGAAAGGCGGGGGCACTTCTCCGTGGAAGGAAAGTAGGCCGTTCTCGTTCTGATCGCCGAACATCGCGGCCATCGAGAAGTAATCGCGTTGGGAGATCGGGTCGTATTTATGGTCGTGGCAGCGCGAACACTCCATCGTCAGACCCATGAAGCCGTAGCCAGCGGTCATCACGCGGTCGTTGATGCCGTCCTGCCGGAACTCCTCCGCGATCGAGCCACCCTCGAAGGTCATGCGATGAATCCGGTTGAAAGCCGTCGCCACGCGCTGGTCTTGGGTCGGGTTCGGGAGCAGGTCCCCGGCGAGCTGCTCGGTCAGGAACTGGTCGTAAGGCTTATTCTCGTTGAAAGCCTTCAGCACCCAATCGCGCCAAGGCCAGGCGAACATCGCCTTGTCGCCCGTGTAGCCCCAGGTGTCGGCATAGCGGGAAAGGTCGAGCCAGCCGACCGCCAGATGTTCGCCGTAACGGGGCGAAGCCAGCATCGCGTCGACGCGCTTCTCATAAGCGTCGGCAGACTTATCGGCCAGGAAGGCCGTCACTTCATCGTTGGTGGGCGGCAGGCCCGTCAGGGCGAACGACGCCCGACGGAGCAAGGTAGTCCGATCGGCGGCGGCGGAAGGCTTGAGACCGGCTTTGGCCGCCTGGGCGGCGACGAAGGCATCGAGAGGATCTCGTACCCACCCGGCAGCGACGACCGTAGGCGTCGGCTGGGCTTGCGGGCTCACGAAAGCCCAGTGCGGCTCATACTTGGCGCCTTGTTTCACCCAGCGGATCAGGATGTCTTTCTCCGCCTTGGAGAGCGGGCGATGCAGCTCGGGCGGAGGCATCACGTCTTCCTCATCTTCGCTCAGGATGCGCTGCACCAGCGCGCTGTTCTTGAGATCTCCTGGTGCGATCGCCACATCGCCGCTTTTCAACTTCTTCGTCGCCCCGGCAAATTCATCGAGACGTAAGCCGGCCTTACGACCTTTGTCCGCGTCTGGTCCGTGGCAACCATAGCAGCGGTCGGAAAGAATCGGACGCACCTCACGATTGAAGTCCACCGGCGCGTCGGCCGCGCACGCGACAGCGACGCTCAGCAGGGTGAGCAGGGAAGTGACGTGCGTGGGTCGCATCAGGGGTGCAGACACTCAACGCCGAGGCCTAGTTCCTGTCGAACGATGAATAAGGAATAGGGTCGCATCCTCATCTCAATCTCCATCGATTAACCCCACGCCATCTCGATGATCATGGTTGTTGTCCGTTCAGGCGCCCGACCACCGCATTTGCTCGCTCGATTTCTTTCGGTCTTATCGAACTACTCTAATTCGTCCGTATCGGAGCGTTGTTTAAACTTCATTTAGGATTAATGCACGAAACGCTCATATCTGTCATATAAGATGCTTTTCGCTCATTTAATCTTGCCAAACTACCTGGATTCTACCGAATTAGGGCATGGCGACCAAACTCTTCGGTACGGACGGAATCCGCGGACGAGCGAACGAATACCCGATCACCCCAGAGATCGCCCTACGCATCGGCCAGGCGATTTCCCGCGTCCTCCGTTCCAGCGGGGCCAATCATAACCGGGTCATCATCGGCAAGGATACGCGTATCTCCGGCTACATGCTGGAGACCGCGCTGACCAGCGGCCTGGTCTCGAGCGGCATGGATGTTTTCTTGGTCGGCCCCATGCCGACGCCGGCGGTCGCCCATCTCACTAAGTCCATGGGATGCGGCGCCGGCATCATGCTAACGGCGTCGCACAATCCTTATGAGGACAATGGGCTGAAGATCTTCGGACCGGATGGCTTCAAGCTCTCGGACGACCTGGAGGCGCTCGTCGAACAGGAGGTCCTTTACGATGTGAAGGCGAACGGGGTGACCGGAGAGAAGATCGGCAAGGCTTACCGCATCGACGATGCGCGCGGCCGTTATATCGAGTTCGTCAAGCAGAGCCTCGGCAACGCGAGCCTCGATGGCATGAAGATCGTCGTGGATTGCGGTCATGGCGCGGGCTACCTCCTGGCGCCGCTCATCTTCAAGGAACTCGGCGCCAAAGTCGTGAAGCTCGGCGTCGAACCCGACGGCATCAACATCAACGCCGGTGTCGGGGCGCTTTATCCGGAGTTCGCCGGCAAGGTCGTGAAAGAGCAGGGGGCCGACGTCGGCATCTCGCTCGACGGCGACGCGGACCGCGTGATCTTCAGCGACGCGACCGGCGCCAGCGTCTCCGGTGACCGTATCCTTTCGCTGTGCGCCTTGGCCTTGAAGGAAGAGGGTAAGCTCAGCGGCAACACGATGGTCTGCACCGTGATGTCGAACCTCGGCCTGCATGAAGCCATGCGTAAGGCCGGCGTCGGCGTGGTCACCACGGCGGTCAGCGACCGGCACGTCATCGAAGCCCTCCGCAAGGGCGGCTATTCGTTCGGAGGCGAGAACTCAGGGCACCTGATCTTCGCCGATTACGCCTCCACCGGGGACGGTATCCTCAGCGCCCTGCAGGTGCTGCGCTTCATGCGCAAGAAGGGTGCCACTTTGGCTGACCTCGCCGCGGGCATGCGCGAATACCCCCAGTCCTTGGTCAATCTCAAGGTCAAGTCGCGTATCCCGCTGGTCCAACTCAACGCCCTGCAGGAAGAGGTCCGGAAGGCCGACGCCGCCTTCGGCACCGCCGGCCGTCATCTCATCCGCTACTCTGGCACGGAGAACAAACTGCGCATCCTCGTCGAACACCAGGACCAGTCCGAAGTGGACCGATGGTCCTTGGCGTTCAAGGCCGCCGTTGAGTCGGACTTCGAGAACCTCTGAGATGGCCACCTTCTATCTGCCTGATGCCGGCGAAACGCCGGGTTGCCACCCGCTGACCCTCACGCGGTCGCTCGGCGACTTCCCTTTGGCTAATGTCACGCTCCGACGCCATCAGCAGGCGACGCTGCTCGCCGCAGGGCTGACCGAGGCCTCGGGGCCAGACGCCGATCTGACGGTCCATCCCGCCGCGTGGTTCGCGCCGGCGGAACTGGCGACCTTCGTCGCCGACGCCAGCTACGGGTCCATGTCGGTCGCCGATGGTGCCGTGCTGCTGACCAGGAAGGGCGGCCAGCGCGATCTCTGGGCGACCCAGTCTTTCGCCATCGCCTACGCGTGGGACCTCCTGCGGGCCAACGTCGAGGCCATGACTTTCCGTAAGCACTACGTCCAGGAATCCGGCGCGCACGCCTCGCTCTATGTCGACGGGAGGCTGCAGGTCGGCAAAGGGACCAAGATCCTGCCCGGCGTGGTCATCGAAGGCGATGTCATCATCGGCGACCACTGCAAGGTCGGCCCCAATTGCTATATCCGTGGCTCGACCGCCATCGGCGACAAATGCCACGTAGGCCAGGCCGTCGAAATCAAGAACTCCATCCTCCTGCCGGGCACCAACGTCGGTCATCTATCCTACCTCGGAGATTCCATCCTCGGCGAGAAGGTGAACTTCGGCGCGGGCACGATCACCTCGAACCTCCGCCATGACGGAGGAACGCATCGTAGTCCGGTCGCCGGAAACATGGTCGACACCGGCCGACGGAAGCTCGGCGCGATCATCGGCGATGGCGTCCATACCGGCATCCATACCTCACTTTACCCGGGGCGAAAGCTCTGGCCCGAGACCTCGACCTTGCCGGGCGCCATCGTCGACAAGGACATCCTTTCCTGACCATGTGCGGCATCGTCGGCTACGTCGGTCGCAATGCGGCCACCCCGGTACTCCTGAGCGGCCTGCGCCGTCTCGAGTACCGTGGGTATGATTCCGCCGGCCTATCCTTGCAGGACGGGGCAGGGCTCCTGACGCTGCGGGCCGTCGGTAAGGTCTCCCGGCTCGCGGACAAGGTCCGCGCGGAGTGGTCCGAAGAAACCCAAGCCAGGTGCGTGGTCGGCATCGCCCACACACGCTGGGCGACGCACGGTGCGCCGACCGAAGCGAACGCCCATCCGCACGCCGACCCCACCGGGCGTATCCGGCTGGTCCATAACGGCATCATCGAGAACTACCGGAGTCTGCGCGCCAAGCTGGAGGCCAAAGGGCACGTCTTCGCTTCTGAGACCGACACCGAGGCCGTCGCCCGGCTCGTCGGCGAATATTACAAAGGAGACCTCCGTAAGGCCGTCATCGCAGCGCTGCGCCAGGTCGAGGGAGCTTACGGCATCGCCGTCATCTCCGCCGATGAGCCGGGGCGGATCGTCGTCGCGCGCAAAGGCAGCCCGCTCGTCATCGGTGTCGGCGAAGGGGAGTGCCTGATCGCTTCCGACCCCTCGGCCCTCATCTCGCATACGCGAAGGGTCATCTATCTCGATGACGGGGATGTCGCCCTCGTCACCGCAGACTCCGTGGATATCACGGACCTCAACCACGCGCCTATGGATCGGGACGTCGCCGAATTGGAGTTCGAACCCGGGGCCGTGGAGAAGGGCGGCTATGACCATTTCATGCTCAAGGAGATCCACGAGCAGCCCGAGTCGGTCCGGAATGCCCTTCGTGGTCGTCTAGACCTCCTGAACGGCACCGCGGTCCTGTCCGGCATGGGCGCCAGCGCCCGCGAACTTATCGACCTGCAGCGCATCGTCATGGTCGGCTGCGGCACCTCGTTGCACGCCGGCATGGTCGGCGATTTCGCGTTCGAGGAACTCGCCGCGCTCCAGGCGGAAGTCCAGCCAGCCGCCGAATTCCGTTACCGTAATCCTTTGGTGGATGGCCGTGACCTCGTCGTCGCGATCTCGCAGTCAGGCGAGACCGCCGACACGTTAGCCGCTGTCCGGGAGGCCAAGGAAAAGGGCGCGATGATCATGGGGCTCGTCAATGTCGTCGGTTCGACCATCGCCCGGGAGACCGGACGGGGGGTGTACCTGCATGCCGGCCCCGAGATCTCGGTCGCCTCCACCAAGGCTTTCACCGGGCAGGTCGCCGTGCTGTTGCTTATGGCGCTCAAGCTTGGACGCGGCCGGCGGTTATCCCGCGAACGCGGTCTCGCCCTGGCGGCTGAGATCGCCCTGCTGCCGGAACTCATCGAAGCCGTGCTTCGTCAGGACGCCGCCATCGCAAAGGTCGCGGAGTCCATGGTGAAGCACGAGCACGCGTTCTTCCTGGGCCGCGGCCCCATGCATCCCGTGGCCCTGGAAGGCGCCCTCAAGCTCAAGGAGATCTCGTACGTCCATGCGGAAGGGTATCATGCCGCCGAACTTAAGCACGGCCCCATCGCGTTGCTGACCCCGGGCATGCCCGTCGTCGTGATCGCCAACCGTTCGCCGGTCTTCGATAAGACCTTGGGCAACGCCGAGGAGTGCAAGGCCCGCGGCGCCCATGTCATCGCCATCGTGACCGAGGGCGGGCCCGAGGCGGCGATCGCCGACGAAGTCATCCGGATTCCGGACTGCGATCCGTTGGTCGCCACCATCCCGGCGGCCGTGGCGCTGCAGCTGCTCGCTTATCATGTGGCCCGCCTGCGGGGCTGCCCGATCGACCAGCCCAGGAACCTGGCGAAGTCCGTGACCGTCGAGTAAGGTTATCGCCCCAGCGATACACCCTAGGGCGTTGCCGTTGCTCGCCATAGCCGCGGCGTCTTGCTCGGGATCCCATGAGTGAACGTTCCAAGAAGAAGTGTCGTTGCTGCCAGAAGACCTTGCCGATGGGTCAGTTCCATCGGCTCGAAGGCACCGCGGCCATCCATCCGTTCTGCCGGCCTTGCCTAGTGACGGCCGCACGCCGCCGTTCCGCCCATCGGGCCGACCAACGGGCGCTGAAGACGCGTTGCTGCGCCCAGTGTGGGCAGGACCTGCCCGTCCAGATGTTCCACTGGCTGCGCGCTTCGGGGAGTTTCCACAGCTACTGCCGGCCCTGTCACGCCGCCTATATGGCCGAACGTTACCGGCGCCTGCAGGACGGGCGTCGGAAGTGATCGAAAGGGTTTCCCGCTGGTGGCTGGACGGGGACTTGAACCCCGAACCAATTGATTAAGAGTCAACTGCTCTACCATTGAGCTATCCAGCCAGACAGCGGGATGGGAATGAGTGCAAGACGCGGGCAGGATTTCAAGAGCAAATGCACATTAATCGGCGGAGCCGACGGAGGGCAGGCAAAGAGGACGTTCGGAGTGGCCAGACCGGGACTCGAACCCGGAACCAATTGATTAAAAGTCAACTGCTCTACCATTGAGCTATCTGGCCTGCCGAACGCGAAGATTACGACACGCCCGACCGCACGGGTAAAGGAAAATTGACCTCAGCGATGACCACGCTGCCGGACAGCCTCGAAGAGGCAGACCCCGGCCGAGACGGAAACATTGAGGCAGGGCACCTGTCCGAGCATCGGGATGCGGAGCAGGAAGTCGCAGGTCTCGGCCGTCAGGTGGCGGATGCCATCGCCTTCGGCGCCGAGCACGATCGCCAGGGGGCCGGTCAGCTTGGCGGCGAACAGGGACTGGCTCGCCTTATGGTCGGAGGTGCCGGCCAGCCAGACGCCGGCGTCCTTCAGTTTCACCAGAGCGTTGCGCAGGTTGTTGGCCTGGACGATCGGCATGCTCTCCGCGGCGCCGACGGCGACCTTGCGGACCGTATCGGTCACCGGGGCGGAGTTTTTGCGGGTGATGACGACGAAAGCACAGCCGGCGCATTCGGCGTTACGAAGGCAGGCCCCGAGGTTGTGCGGGTCCTGGACACCATCGAGGACCAGGATGAGCGGGTCCTTGAGGTCCTTGAGCAGGGCGGGGATGTCCCCTTCGTCGAACACGCGGACCGGCTTATGCAGGTCGGCGTGGCGCGGGGCGCGATCGTTACTCCGGGCCATATCGGCTTACTTGCGGGCGAGGCGGCCCTGGGCGTGCAGCGCTTCGGCGATCTGGATCGCATTGAGCGCGGCGCCTTTCCAAAGCTGGTCGCCGGAGACCCAGAGGGAGATGCCGTTGTCGAAGAGAGTGTCCTTGCGCAGACGGCCGACGCCACACTTCTCCTTGCCCGCGTAGTCGAGGGGCATCGGATACTTCTTGTTGGCGGGATCGTCGCAGAGTTCGGCGCCCGGGAAGGCGCTGATGGCCTTGCGGGCCACGGCGATATCGACCGGTCGTTCGAACTCGGCGCTGATCGCGATCGAGTGCGCGCGGAAGACGGGGACCCGGACGCAGGTGGTGGTCACCTTGAGGTCGGGGAGATCCATGATCTTACGGCCTTCGTTCAGCATCTTCATCTCTTCCTTCGTGTAGCCGTCCTCGAGGAACGAATCGACCTGGGGGATGAGATTGAAGTTGATCGTGTGAGGGTAGACCTTGGGAGCGAGGGTCTCGCCCTTGGCCCAGGCGCGGGCCTGTGCGTCGAGTTCGCGCATGGCTTCGGCGCCGGTGCCGGAGACGGCCTGGTAGGTCGAAGCGAAGAACCGCTTGAGACCGAAGGCCTGGTGGAGCGGGAACAGGCCCATCAGCGCGATGGCCGTGGAGCAGTTCGGATTGGCGATGATGCCCTTATGATCGGCGAGGTGATGGGCGTTGATTTCCGGGATGACGAGCGGGACGTCCGGATACATGCGGAAGGCCGAGCTGTTATCGATGACGATGCAGCCACGCTTGACGGCTTCGGGGGCCAGGGCGAGGGAGATGGAGCCGCCGGCGCTGAAGACCGCGAAATCGAGGCCTTCGAAGGCTTCCGGCTTGGCTTCCTGGACGGTCCATTCCTTGCCGCCGTAGGTCACCTTGGAGCCTGCGGAGCGGGCGGAAGCCAGGGGGCGGAGTTCGGCCACGGGGAAGTTCCGCTTGGCCATGAGCGCCAGCAGTTCTTGACCCACCGCGCCTGTCACGCCCACGATGCCGATGCGATATGCCATGTTCTGAGTTCGAGTTAGGTTTGAAGAAGGAGGTGACCGAACGCCTGAAAGGGCTGGGTCTGCCTGCCGCTGAACATTGCATCGTTGTGTCGATTGACCAGCAAAAACT
>Ga0209599_10000581_pt1 | contig 22611 bp, 19 predicted proteins | sample Shrwel_input2_FT_FD_187534 | JGI IMG/M metagenome (GOLD analysis project Ga0209599, IMG submission 187534) | Subsurface microbial communities from deep shales in Ohio, USA - Utica-3 well 1 S input2 FT (SPAdes) (version 2) ... | reverse complement strand
AATTATATGAGATTGAATAAAACAAGTAAATATTTATGTGAATTTTACTTTATATTGGGGAGTAGAGTTTTGGGAAATTACTCTCTAATTATTTTTTAGAGGTTTTCTTTTTAAGTTGTAAGTAGGTTGGAATCGTCTTTTTCGCTTGTTTTCTAAGCATAAGTTTAATGTACAAAACAATCGCAAAGCACGCTGTCGCTACAGTCAGCATTAAACTATTCATATAGCTCATAATTGAGCTCACATAACCGATAGTGGCAAGGCGACGTTGCATTCGCTCGACTTGCGTGCTTGATTCAACGCCTGTAATTGCCCATGTACATAAGTGCTCACAGTTGTTAATAATTAAATGATAGTGATTTTCATGCATACGTGAACGCATACGCTTAACAACAGCTTTAGCTTGATAGCGTGGTGAAGGGTAAAGTCTCGTATAAATTGTTTTACCGCGTGCGAATCGTTCAATCGTTGTCATTTCTATAGGGTGCTTTTTGAATATATGAGCAAATCCTGAATAGTGTATGACTCTACCACGACCGGCATAGATTCCATGATGACTATAGCCAAAATGTTTAACGATGAGATGTGAACCAAGCGGAAAGCGTTGTTGTTTGGGCTGCATTGGGGATACAAAGATATTGTATTTACATAGCTATTTTAGTGAAAAAGGATGAATGAATCGAGTGCGTTTATACACTGAAAATAGGGTATATGTGTTGAGTTTGTATCTAAGCTTTAGATAACCATCTCGCTATGGGAAGATATTATGAATAAGTTGTTAGAAAAATAAACTGTGATGAAAATTAGTTTTTTACTTCCATTTATGATCGTTATGAGTTTGCCAACTTATGCGGTAGAACATAACCTGATTGAAGCCGATGGTATTCAATATAATGTCGTAAAAATAGAAAATTTAAATAAATTAAAGCTGTTTCTCAAAGATAAAAGCACTAATCGGTATTATCAAAAGTTCAGTAATCTTCGGGATAAGTTACCTGCTTGTAAATATTTAAATTTTGCTATGAATGCGGGGATGTATCATGCAGATTTTCAACCAGTCGGTTTATATGTAGAAAATGGCAAAGTGTTTACTCAGCTAAATGAGGCAAAGGGTTTTGGTAATTTCTTTATGCAACCCAATGGTGTCGTTGCTTGGAATGATCGTCGAGCTATAATTAAAACCACGGCTGATTATAAGCATGATCAATTTAAAGCCCAGTTTGCAACGCAGTCAGGGCCAATGTTGGTGAATCAAGGTCAAATAAATAAGCAATTTCTACCTAACTCAAACTCGTTAAAAATTAGAAATGGAGTGGGTGTAAAAAATAATCAGTTATATTTTGTGATTTCACAGCAGCGCGTCAGCTTCTATCAATTTGCTGATTTTTTTAAACAACAATTAAAAATCGAAAATGCTTTATATTTAGACGGTTCAATTTCCAGTTTATATTCAGCGCAAACTAAAAGAAATGATGAAACCTTCAACTTAGGACCAATTGTTGCTGAAATTGATGCAGAAAATTGCAAAAAAAGATGAAGCCCTAATCTTTTTACTCGAAAAAGACTAGGGCTGTTATTTTTATTGAATTGGAGGATTGATCATCGCAAGAAGCTCTTTACGACTATAACCACGAGAAATAAGTACTTTTTTGATGCCACGAATAACATCTTCATCTGTTGCTTTTACTAAAGCATCCAACAGTTGTTCGTTTGATTTGCAAGAGCAATCATTTTCAACACAAGAGGTTTGGTTCTTGTGTTCATTGTATTGTTCATCTGCATTAAACAGTTTTTGCCAGAAACTCATAGAGCCTTCATATACGACCTAACATAGATCGAAATATAATCACTTTAAAATAAAATACAAGTCAACATAAGTGATAAAAGCAGCAGTTAAACTTCAATTTTTTCGATGATAATTTGAAAAATAAACGAAATTATGACGGTATAATGACTTGATCTTTGAAAATTATAACTTTTTTGAAAGATTAGTTTGATAAAAAATAAAGGGTTAAAGCAACCCTTTATTTAAAACTGTTACGTTGCAATAATTTGTTTAAATTTTTTCAAGCAAAACACCAGATTCAACATGATGGGTAAAAGGGAACTGATCAAACATGGCAAATTTCACAATCCGATGGGTTTGTGCCAGTATTTCTAAATTGTCATGCAGGGTGTCAGGATTACATGAAATATAAAGAATCTGTTTAAAACCTTGAAGTAATTTTAACGTCTCATCGTCAATCCCTGCTCGTGGAGGATCGACAAAGACGGCGTCAAAGTCATAGCTTTGAATATCGATTTCAGCTTCTTGTAGGCGTCTAAACGCTCGCTCACCTTGATAGGCTTGCGTGAACTCTTCAGCAGACAAGCGCGCAACTTGAATATTATCAATGTTGTTTTGTTCGATGTTCCACTGTGCAGCATAAACCGAAGACTTTGCCAGTTCTGTTGCCAGCACACGTTTAAATTTCAAAGATAATGGAAGGGTAAAATTACCATTGCCGCAGTATAACTCTAATAGATCTTTCTCAGAGCTTTCGGTAGCATCACAGGCCCATTCCAACATATGTTGACATACTTGTGCATTAGGCTGAGTAAAGCTGCTTTCAATTTGTTTGTATTTAAACGTGCGACCGTGAACATTGAGCTGCTCAACCACGTAGTCATCGCTAATAATAACTTTTTGACCACGGCTACGACCCATAATTTTAATATTTAGTTTTTCTGCTAAGGCTTTCGCAGCAATTTCCCATTCAGCATCTAATTTACGGTGGTATATTAGCGTGACCAGCATTTCGCCACTTAAGGTTGAGAGAAAGTCTGCCTCAAAAACACGTTGCGATAAAATAGGAACTGCTTTTAATTCATCTAATAAACTTGGCATCAAATCATTAATGCTTCGATCTGCAATCGGAAACGCATCCACACGGATAACTTCTTTTTGTTTCCCATCTTCAGCACGTTCAAACATGGCATAAAACAAATCATCTTCGGTATGCCAGATACGAAATTCTGCACGCATACGAAAATGTTGCTCAGGTGATTGAAATACTTCTAAAGCAGGGGGATTGAACGGTGCAAATTGTGCGGTGATTCGTTCAACTTTCTCTTGAAGTTGCTGTTGATAAGATACGGTCATAAAAAAGAAAACTACAGGTAAAATCTAAACGGGAATGGTATCAAAAAAGCGTAGTAAGGTGCAGGAAATTATGACATTCACTTATTGATATGCTTATCTTGGTGGATAGATTGAATTAAAGCTATTTGATTTTTCGAATTAATAAAAAACCCGAACCATGTAAACATGATTCGGGCTGGGAGATTAGAAGACTTAAATTAGTCTTCAGATAAAGTCATTAAACTCGCATTACCACCGGCAGCAGCAGTATTTACGCTAATAGCGCGTTCAATGACTAGAGGTTCTAAAGGAACCTGCTCATCTTTCTGAAGATGAGTAATGCCTACGATTGCTCCAGAACGGTTCGCAATTTTAGTTTGTAGTTCAGTCAATTGATCAACTGAACCATGATGTAAAACAGCATCAAAAGCATCTTTTTCAATGCTAGAAATGACTGTGATTGCAGCTAAAACATCTTTTGGTAAAGATTTTTGATGTTTCGCTAAGAAAGCATTATCTTGAGTTACAGCAGCAGAACTGCTAACAGAGAAAATCGCTAGTAACTGTTGTAACTGACTCGCTTCATCATTTGCGATAGAAAGCACACGATGACGAGGTAAGATAATGTATTGATTGCTTTCACCAGTAGGACCTTGCAACTCATAGAATTTACCAACACCAAATGCTGGAATCGTAGGAATTGCTTGAGGCATGTTTTGTTTAGCCCAAGTCAATAAGTTTTGGTACGCAACATTAGAAACAGCATCAAATTGAGAGATTTCAGCTTTTACCGCAAAAGGTGTTGCTAAAACTTTTTCTGAACAATGTTCCATCAAACGGTACATATACAGAGGACCACCCGCTTTCGGACCAGTACCAGATAAGCCTTCACCACCAAATGGTTGAACGCCTACAACAGCACCGACGATATTACGGTTGATATATAAGTTACCCACCTCAGCACGTTGGATCACTGTATTGATGGTTTCGTCGATACGTGTATGTAAACCCATGGTTAAGCCATAGCCTTTAGCATTGATACGGTCGATCAATTGCTCAAGCTCACCATACTTATAAGTGATGATGTGCAAGACAGGACCAAATACTTCACGCTCTAAATCATCAAGATTTGGTAATTCAATCGCTGTAGGTGGAACAAATGTACCTTGTGCAAGTGCTTGTTGGCTTGCAGCATCATTAAACATCAACTGATGAACAGGATAGCCCTTAGATTTCATCTTTTGAATATGCGTATCAATGGTTCCTTTAGCTTCAGTATCGATTACAGGACCAATGTCAGTTTTTAAGATCGCAGGGTTACCTACGATCAACTGTTGCATTGCACCTTTTAACATTTTGATGACTGTTGCAGCGCTGTCCTCTTGCACACATAAGATACGAAGTGCAGAACAACGTTGACCAGCACTGTCAAATGCAGAACTGACGACATCGAGAACCACTTGTTCAGTGAGTGCAGAAGAATCTACGATCATCGCATTTTGACCACCCGTTTCCGCGATGAGGGGAATTGGTTGACCATTTGGAGATAAACGTTTTGCCACTGTTTTTTGCAAGATTTTTGCAACTTCAGTGGAACCTGTGAACATGATGCCTTGAATGCGATCATCTTGGCTCAATTGCGCACCAACTGTTTCACCGCGGCCAGGAAGAAGTTGAACAACGCCGTGTGGCACACCTGCTTCCCAAAGCATTTGTACTGCTTGAGCCGCGATCAATGGTGTTTGCTCAGCTGGTTTGGCAATCACACAGTTACCACTCACCAATGCTGCTGCAATCTGACCTGAAAAAATCGCAAGAGGGAAGTTCCATGGGCTGATACATAAGACTGTACCTAATGGCTTCACTTGTGCATTTGCAGGTAAGTTTTCAATTTGAGTTGCGTAGTAACGTAAGAAGTCTACTGCTTCACGAACTTCCGCAATCGCATTGGCATAAGTTTTACCACTTTCACGGCAAAGTAATACCATCAATTCTTGAATGCGAGCTTCCATTAAACCAGCAGCACGTTTTAAGCATGCAGCACGTTCAACTTTATCAGTCGCAGCCCATCTTTGTTCAGCTTGTACTGCTGCTTCTAATGCAAGTTGTACATCAGTACTCGTCGCTTCATTCACATGACCAACAACTTCGCTATTTTGTGCAGGATTTGTAATTGCAATCGCATTACTTTGATCATGAACTGTTGATTCAAATCCAAGTAGCGGCGCACTTTTCCACACGTGATTGCGAAGTTTTTGTGCTGTCGCATCTAAATCTGCAAGTGGTGTGTCGTTGTTTAAATCGAAACCATTTGAGTTAGGACGCAATGGGTATAAATCATGTGGAAGAGGAATTGCAGGGTGTTTTAATCCGAGCTGACCTTCTTCTTTTGCAGCATTTTGAATATCTTTGATCGGTGATTGAATTAAATCATCAACTTTCAAAGTTTTGTCTGCGATACGGTTTACAAACGATGTGTTTGCGCCATTTTCAAGTAAACGACGAACTAAGTAAGCCAATAAGGTTTCGTGGTTACCAACAGGTGCATAAACACGACATGGAATACCGAGTTTATTATCTTCTTTAGCACCAACAACTTGCTCATACAATGGCTCACCCATACCGTGTAAGCATTGAAACTCGTATTGACCTGGATAATATTTGCTTGGATCAGCCAAGGTGTAGATGGTTGCTAGTGATTGCGCATTGTGTGTCGCAAATTGAGGATATACTTGATCTGGTGCAGCAAGAAGTTTCTTGGCACAAGCAATGTATGATAAATCCGTGTGCACTTTACGTGTAAACACAGGATAGTCAGTCATGCCATCAATTTGCGCTTTCTTGATTTCGCTGTCCCAATATGCGCCTTTTACTAAACGGATCATCAGGCGTTTGTTACTACGCTTTGCAAGATCAACGATGTAATCAACCACATAGAAACAACGTTTTTGATATGCCTGAATAACGAAACCAATACCTTTCCAGTTGGCAAGTTTCGGTTCGAAACATAAGCGTTCAAGTAATTCGAGTGAAATTTCTAAACGTTCAGATTCTTCAGCATCAATATTTAAACCGATGTCGTATTGTTTTGCTAAGCACGCAAGCTCGAAAACTTTGTTGTAAAGCTCATGATGCACACGATCAATTTGCGCACGCTGATAACGTGGATGCAAAGCAGATAGCTTGATTGAGATACCAGGGCCTTCGTAAACACCACGACCATTTGATGCTTTTCCAATGGCATGAATCGCTTGGGTGTAATCGTTGTAATAACGCTCAGCATCATGTTCAGTAAGTGCAGCTTCGCCCAACATATCGTATGAGTAGCGGAAACCTTTGTGCTCAAATGGTTTAGCATGTTCAAGTGCTTCTTGAATAGTTTCACCAGTTACGAACTGTTCGCCCATCATACGCATTGCGACGTCAACTGCTTTACGGATGATGCCACGACCACTGCGAGCCAATAAGCCTGTCAAAACACTAGATAAGCTGGTTTGCTTAGGTGTTTCCATCAGCTTGCCAGTAAGCATCAAACCCCAAGCTGCAGCGTTTACGAACATGAGGCTACTTTGGCCAACATGCTCTTTCCAATTGCCTTGGTTAATTTTGTCTTTAATCAAAAGATCACGTGTTGCAGTATCTGGAATACGAAGCAATGCTTCCGCCAAACACATCAATGCAACACCTTCTTGCGAAGAAAGTGAAAACTCTTGAAGTAAACCTTGAACAATACCTGCCTTACCAGCTGAGCTTTTACGTTCACGTAAATTATTAGCTAAGTTGAATGCAAGTTCGTAAATTTTTTGATCAAGATCAGGTGATATATTTGCAGCTTCTGAGAGTTCTGCAACAGATTCTGGTTCTGCACGTCGCCAAGCAGTATTAATGCGTTGCTCAAACTCACTTTTTTCTTTAAATTCGGTGATATAACCACCATTGATGTGAGCTGTGTCCATTTGTGCGGGAGTATCCAAAGTATTCATGCTAAATTCCGATAACAATCTATCTCTATTGAGTAGAGAGGTTTAGATAATTTATGATTACAGAATAAAACCCGAGTAACTCACTATATTTGACCCATTTTTTAGAGGAAAATTCAGTTGAATAGCCCTATTTATACATTAGATCGGACTGATCTGAAAATTCTGGATATTCTTCAAACAGATGGAAGAATATCTAATAGTAAATTAGCTGAATTAGTGAACCTTTCTCCGACAGCGGTTATGGCTCGTGTTCAGAAATTAACAAAGGATGAATTTATCTTGGGGTACGAGGCAAAGCTTAATCCCCATAAGCTCAATGCGAATTTTTTAGTATTTGTTGAGGTGCTTCTAGATAAAACCACGCCAAATGTTTTAGATGATTTTATTGATGCAGTGACTCAATACCCTGAAATTGTTGAGTGTCATATGGTGAGTGGCGGCTTTGATTTTTTAATTAAATTACGAAGTGCAGGAATGGAAGAGTTTAGAAAAATTGCAGGACAAATTCTTTGGCAGTTACCGGGTGTTAAAGAAACACGTAGTTATCCTGTGATGCAGGTTGTGAAGGATAGTTCAAAAATTAAAATCAAATCGCGAACCAAATTTTAATCTCAGAATACAAAAAAGGGGCTCGAAAGCCCCTAAGTTTTATCTACAAATTATTTCATTTCACGTGCATAGATTTCATCAGCTTGTTCAAAACGGCTAGTGACATTTGCATTTGGTGCTTTACCAAGCAAACTCACGACTATGATACTGATAAACGCGAATGCGAAGCCTGGGATAATCTCGTAAATACCTGTTTCACCGAAGAAGTTTTTCCAAACAATAACGGTAACAGCACCAACGATCATACCCACTAAAGCACCGTTTAAGGTCATGCGCTTCCAGAATAGCGATAGAATAATTAATGGACCAAATGCAGCACCGAAACCAGCCCATGCATAAGCAACCAAGCCTAAAACTTTACTTTCTGGGTTTTGTGCAAGAACAAGGGCAAGCATCGCAACAGCAAGAACCATTGCACGACCGATCCAAACAAGCTCTTTCTGAGAGGCATTTTTACGGATAAAGCCTTTGTACAAATCTTCTGTTAAGGCACTAGAGCAGACGAGAAGTTGGCAGCTCAATGTGCTCATTACTGCAGATAAAATTGCAGCAAGGATAATTCCAACAATCCACGGATTGAATAGAATTTTAGTGAGTTCCATGAACACAGTTTCAGGGTTACCCGTTACTGCGGCTGCAAGTTCTGGATGCATTTGGAAATATGCAATACCAACAAAACCTGAACCGACTGCACCTGCTAAGCACAAAATCATCCAAGTCATACCAATACGGCGTGCTGCTGGAATCGATTTTACTGAGTCTGCTGCCATAAAGCGTACAAGAATATGCGGTTGACCGAAATATCCTAAACCCCAAGCTGCCGCTGAAATAATCGCAACAAAACTTAAGTTAGTCGCAAAATCAAATGCCTGTGGACGAACGCTTTCAACGACTGCTGTAAACTCTTCCATACCAATACCTAAAGACATATAGGTCACGATTGGAAGAAGCAATAAGGCGAAAATCATCAAGCCTGCTTGGAAAGTATCAGTCCAACTGATTGCAAGAAAGCCACCAATACACACATAACCAATCGTTGCAAAAGCACCTAGCCACAATGCAGTGGTATATGGTATTTGGAAAAGGGTTTCAAATAAACGAGCACCAGCAACCATGCCAGAAGCGCAGTAAATTGCAAAGAATATAAGAATAATCAATGCAGATGTAACACGTAAGATTTTCTTCTGATCATCAAAACGACCTGTAAAAAAATCTGGTAGTGTCAGGGCATTATTTTGCACTTCGGTATGAACACGTAAGCGTCCTGCAACCAGATACCAGTTGAGCCAAGCACCGATAATTAAGCCAATTGCAATCCATGATTCAGATAGCCCAGCAAGATAAATAGCACCGGGTAAACCCATGAGCAGCCAGCCGCTCATATCGGATGCACCAGCTGATAGGGCGGTGACAAAACTTCCTAGACTTCGCCCCCCAAGAATATAATCATCAAGGTTTTTGGTAGAAAAATAGGCGTATAAACCGATGCCTAACATAGCAGCGATATACACCACGAATATTACAACAGTGGGATTAGAAAAATTCATAATGGATGCTTATCCTTATTTATCCATAACGGTACAATCCCATCTGAATAGCCCAAAATTGATTTACTATTCTAACAAGACTGATAAGGTGACAGATTCAAGCATGGATGATTTTGGAAATACTGTTGTTTTTTTGTAATAAAATTGTTTATTTGTGTAATTAAAAATAAGCTCATGAATCTTATATTTTTAATCGTATAAATTCAACTTTAGAACTACTATAAATCAGACAATATTTTATTTTCAATTGCAAAATATTAGCTATGAATACATGCAATTTAATAATTTTGTGTTTTTTGAGCTATTTACGGGATTGAGATGTACTTAAATTGATCTAATTAAGCTATTAAAACGCTGATAAAAATCTATTTTGAATGAAATAGCTTTAAGTTTAGCGAATATAGTTTGGTTAAGATGCTAAAGTGGCATATTTTGTGGTTTGTATTCGATCAAAAAAGCTAAATTGCTTGTAATGAGTTAAATTTTCATTCATTTGAAAAATGATATGAGTTTATCGCTAGCTAGTTTTGTATTTGACATAAAAAAACCTAGGCAATTTGACTAGGTTTTTTAAAAATTGCTTTAATGAATCTTACAAACCTGATTCATAATCCGTATTTGACAGAAGCTTTTCAACGTCAGCCATATTGTCAGGTTTGATTTTGTAGATCCAACCTTTACCATATGGTTCTTCATTTACGAAATCAGGATCATCTTCAAGGGCTGTATTTACTTCAACGACAGTACCTGAAATAGGTGCGTGAATGTCAGATGCCGTTTTAACTGATTCTACGATTCCCGCTTGTTCAGTCGCAACAACTTGAGATCCAACCTCAGGTGCTTCAACATAAACTAAATCACCTAATTCTAATTGAGCATGGTCACTAATACCCGTAACAACTAAGTCACCTTCAATTCTTACCCACTCATGCGTTCTTGCATATTTCAATTCTGCTGGATGGTTCATGACAACTCCTTAAAATCTGTCGTATCATTTTTGTCTGGTTTTATACAGGTTTTTCAATAAAAACAAAAGCATCTAACAAAAAAGCATTTAAATATTATAAATATGGATCTTTGCGCCAGTTGCTAGGGCTTCGACCACTCCAACGTTTAAATGCTCGGCTAAAATTAGCTACATCAGAATAACCTAACTCATCAGCAATTTGTTCCAAGCTATAATCAGTTCTTGAAAGTAGGGAAGTAGCATGACGATACCGTACCTCATCTACCAATGTTGAGAATGACGTGCCTTCGGCTGCCAGTTGTCGTTTTAAAGTGCGATCAGACATATGTAAACGATCTGCGACGCTTTCGATACTTAAATAATGCTGCTCTGAATTGGTTAAAATATCACGGACACGCATAGCTAGACGTCTCCGTTCACCTAAAGCAGATAACTCAGTTTCACATTGATTAATAGCAATTTGACTGGCAATCGGGTCAGCATTGACCATTTTCAAGCCTAAGTATTTTTTATCAAAACTGGAAATTAAATGTGGCTGATTGAATCTAACAATACTTGTTAATTTATCCCGATATTTTTCGAATCCTATTGGTTCGGGAAAATCTAAATCAACTTCACCACTTAAATCTTCAATTCCAGTTAAGGCTTTTGCCATGGTCATGATGCCAATAGTCAAACCTAAAATAATTTCGGTGCGTAAAGGTTCAACCTCAATATCACATTGTAGTTGTAAAGTGGCTTTAGGACCAAAAGTAGAAAAATAAAGCTGTAAAAATGGAAGGCGAAGCTGAATAAAACGACTAGCCAGTGCAATGGCATCAGTGATGTCATGTGCAGTCATAATGGCATAACCAATAAAACCATGAATAGAGATACGCATTTGCGTACCTATATGAAAACCAAGGGTACTTTCACCCGTTAAGCGCAAAGAATGCTTTACCAGTTCGTTTGCGATTGGTGTTGGAATTCGATAATTTGGATCAGCCAGTTGTTCGCTCGTGAGATGAAATGGAGCAAATAAAGTTTCATCGTTATATCCCCAACGAGAAACTACGTCTAATAACAATAAGCCATAGACACCTGGTATACCTTGATCTTGACGAGTTGAGGGTGTTTTCATGTGCTTTCCGTGGCGCTCATCAATTTTGCCAATATCTTTTAAACATTTTTAAGTCTTAAACATCTTTACATGAAATAAAATAATCAATCATAAAAATTGTTGGACAAGAGAGTCACTGAGTCTTCAAACATTAATTTGGTCTTCTAAAAACCATAATTTTGGTTGTTGATATTAATAGCACATCACCATGCTGGTTTAAAGCTTGAGTCACGTAGCTGACGATACCTCGATCGTTTTTAGTTTTGGATGGCACAATCGCTGTAATTTCAATTTCAACATGAATTTTATCGCCAACCCGAGTCGGACGCGGCCAACGTAGACTTGATTCTGAGCCGAGTAATCCACCTGCGATTGGAAAACACTCTGTCCATAACCGCATCGTAACGGCAGAAGTATGCCAACCGCTTGCGGCTAAGCCTTGAAAAATAGGATGTTGTGCAGCAGCTTGCTCATCTAAATGAAAGGGTTGCGGGTCATATTTACCTGCGAACTGTTTCACTTCTTCCAAAGTCATTTCATATTCACGACTAATGAAATGATCTCCAATCTTTAAATCTTCTAAATACAACATTATTCTGTGTCCTGAGTCACTCGTTGTTCAACTAGAAAACCACCCGTTTGGCGTTTCCATAATTGTGCATACAAGCCATCATTGGCAATCAGTTCTTCATGTGTACCTTGTTCAGCAATTCTGCCTTGATCGAGTACAATGAGGCGATCCATCTGAGCAATAGTAGATAAACGGTGCGCAATAGCAATAACTGTTTTGCCTACCATTAAGTCATTTAAACTGCTTTGAATCGCTGCTTCCACTTCTGAGTCGAGAGCGCTCGTTGCTTCATCTAAAATGAGGATTGGTGCGTCTTTAAGAAAAACACGAGAAATTGCAATACGTTGACGTTGTCCACCAGAAAGCTTGACTCCTCGCTCACCGACATAAGCATCGAAACCAACACGTCCTTTTTGGTCTGTCAATTGTGGAATAAATTCTTCGGCACGAGCTTTTTTTATAGCGAGTTGAAGCTCTACTTCGGTTGCATTCGGACGACCGTATTTAATATTTTCAGCAACTGTACGATGTAATAGGGATGTATCTTGCGTCACTAAGGCAATATTGGCGCGTAAACTATCTTGTGTTACATCGTGAATATTTTGACCATCAATCAAAATACGACCTTGGTTGATTTCGTAAAAATGAAGGAGTAATTGGATTAATGTTGATTTTCCAGCACCAGAACGTCCCACAATTCCAATTTTTTCACCTGACTTGATTGTTAGATTGAAATGCTCGATCACATTTTTCTCATTATAAGCAAAGCTTACATTTTCAAAGCGAATTTCACCATTTTTAACATTGAGCTCAGTTGCATCTTGTTTGTCCTGAATTTGGATTGGTTTCCCCAAAGTTTTCATACCATCTTGAATGGTACCGACATTCTCGAACAGCATTGTGACATGCCACATAATAAATTCAGCCAAACTATCGAGTTTTAATACCATAGCTGTGGTCGCAGCAATTACGCCAATCGCGGCTTGACCTTCTGTCCATAACCACACTGAGGTTCCTATCACGCCTATAAAAAGAAAGGCACTGAGTAAACGAATGCTAATTTGGTATTTCACACCCAAACGCATTTGCTTATAAACTGTCACCATAAATTCGCGCATAGATTCTTTGGCATACTGGCTTTCTCGTCCAGCATGAGCGAATAATTTTACAGTTTGAATATTGGTATATGCGTCAGTAATACGACCTGTCATAACGGCACGCGCGTCGGCTTGTTCCATAGAGACTTTACCAAGGCGTGGAATAAAGTAGCTAGCGATGATAATGAATAGTAGAAGCCATAAAATGAGCGGAACGATGAGAATAGGTGAAATAGAGCCAAGTACTAAACTAATGGTAATAAAGTAAACCAAGACATAAACCAACATGTCGCCCAGAATCATCCAAAATTCACGTACGGCTAATGCAGTCTGCATCACTTTTGCTGAAAGACGACCTGCAAAATCGGTATGAAAGAAATCTAAACTTTGCTGTAATAATAAGTTGTGAAAACGCCAACGCATACGCATCGGGAAATTACTAAATAGAACCTGATGTTTGATAATGGATTGAAGGCTTACAAAGAAAATATTTGCAAATAAAATACTAATTAAAATCGTTAAATTTTGCTGATTGGTTTGTAAAAAGGTACTAGGCTGACTTTTTGTGAGCCAGTCTACTAATTTTCCAACATATGCAAAAAATAGTGCTTCAAAACATGCAGCAGCAGCAGTACACGCGATAAGAAAAAATAGAAAAGGGCGTACGCCTTTGGTTGCTTGCCATACAAAAGCAAAGAACGTGGTTGGTAATGGTTTGTTTAAGTCTTTTGTGGGATAAGGATCGACTAATTTTTCAAACCATTGCAGCATTACGTTTCCCTCAAGTTTTAAAGTATCGACTTAGCTAGCTGTAGCATAACAGAAAATCAAATAAATAGATGAATAAGGTTATTTCGTGGAATTTTCTAATATTTTCTTTGTTATAGGCTGCAGCGATAGGACTTATGAAAAATTAAATCGTTTATGAAATCAAATTGAATGGTATTGGGGCATTTTTGAGAGTTTGTTTTTAATAGCATGTGATTGTTAAGAAAATGTGAAATTTGCATTATCATAAAAAAAATTATATTTTGTATCTTTTTTGTGGTTAAACTGAAAATTAGTTTAACAATTAACATTTAGTCGTAAAATTCAATGACTCAAGAGTATTGTATTTTTTTTAAACTGATTTAACTTATCAATCACTTAAGTATTTAATTTTATTGGGGGATAAAATGGATAATAAGTTTGGGGTAGCCGTTTTTTATATATTCATTCTTTTAGGCGTAAGCATTTGCTTATTGAGCTTAGTTGAGTTGGATCTAATATGGTTTGTAATTAGCTCTGGGTTATTAGTTTGTGCTTATTTACTTAAGCATGAGTTTAAGCTTCCTGTGGTTTTTTGGAGGAAAATAGAGTAGCTTTATTTCCTTAGTATAAGATTAATTTAGTGTAAGATTTTGTTTTTTAGATTTAATTTTATGCTGAATTTAAAGTTATATATTTTCTGTGGATATATAATAACGAGATTAGTTGTAATGATAAAAAAATAATAGCCTTGTGAAAAGGCTATTATTTTAAAACTTAACTAGCTGTTACTTTCATCAATACAACACCGAATATGATTGAGGCTGCTGCTAAAATTCGCAGAAGTCCTATCGGCTCATGTAAGAAAAATATACCAATAAGAAATGCACCAATAGCTCCAATACCAACCCAAATAGTATATGCAGTTCCTAGGGGTAAGGTTCTCATAGCAGCAGCTAATAGGCCAAAACTCAAAATCATGAAAACAATTGTGATTATACTTGGCGTGAGTTTTGTAAAACCATCTGACATTTTCATAGAAAATGCCCAAACAATTTCGAATATTCCAGCTAAAATTAAATAAGCCCAAGCCATTTAGACACCTCATTATTAGAATATTAGGTCGTCCTAACAACTTAAGAAATAAAAAGGTCGTCCTTTTCAAAATATAGAAACATTTTTAGCAAAAAATTTCAGTTATTTTTTATTAAATTTTGTATAGATAGGAGTTTAAAACTTTTAAAATTGGATAAGTTATATGTCTATAAATTATCCAAAATCAATAAGATGGTTTTAAATTAAGACGGAATGTTGTTTGGTGTTACTGTCATTTGTTCAAAATATTGAACAGCAGGGGATTTTGCCATATAAGCCAATGCTTGATCTGTATCGCCTTCATGGATTGGATTAAAATTTGGAGAAACCCAACGTAAAGTTGCTTTCCATAAATATTTAATCGTTGGTAAGTTATCAGTTTTAGTGGCTGTTTTTTCAAACTCGCGAATAAATGAGAAGAAACCACGACGCATTAATTTTTGAATGTCTTTATGCTCTAAATCTTGTTTCCCAAGACTGCGTGCAAAATCAGCAAGAAAATAAATAAATAATGGGAAAATTGCCATCATAATCACTTGACGAGAAACGTAGAAGCCTAATTTATTCGTTAATAGATGTTCAAATAAATCATAAGCTACACAACGGTGTTCAACTTCTTCAGCTAAATGCCAGCGGAATAAATCGGACATTGCTGGATCAGCTTTGTCCCAAGATTTACTCTCTAAAGTCCATTGACCAATAGTGCCTGTAAAATGCTCAATTGCAGCAATTACACCAACACGAAATAGTAACCAATATTCATCAAGCTTTTCACCTTTTAGGAACGGAATGCCAAGTGGTTTATCGCCTAAAAGAATATTAAAAATTAAATGTGCGCGATTAAGTGGGTCTTGGATGTCATAACCATTTTCTCTTAAAAAATCTTGGGCTTTTTCATGCGCTCTAGCATGTGCAGCTTCTTGGCGAACAAAACCAACTACTTCTTGTTTTAGTTTTTCATCCGTTATATGGGGGAGTGTTTTGTTAAATACACGACAAAACCAAAATTCACCCGCTGGAAGTAGCATGTTAATGCCATTGGCGATGTGAGAACATAGAGGATCATTTGGCATCCAACAAACTGAAGACTCAGAGAAATCGAAATGTACTTTTCTAGCCTTAATTTGATGATTTTCTGTGATCATATGCATTACCCAATCTAAAATGACAAACTAATTTGAATATGTAATTTTTAGCATTGAGTAAAAAAGATCACCATGTTCATAAAGGACAAAAACAGCAATTAGATAGATTTTAAAGATAAGCAATTGAATGAGGCGTTTTAATTTACATTAAATATTTTTCAGAACGTTGATCTTTTTATCCTTTGCAATTGCTTATGTAACTGGATGATCAAGCGGTAGTAATTTTAATTCCTTATCTTTTCCAGATTAAAGCGTATACTAAAATTAAGAATCAAAACGATAGGATTATAAAATGCTTGTTAAATTTGCAGTACGGTTCATGGTGATCTTAGCTTCAGTCTTGGCTTTAGCCGCGATGGTTATTCATTTCTTCTTTTCTAGTAAATTAACTACTGATTTATGGATCATTGTTGTTCCGATTATTTTAGGCATACCAATGTTAGCTTCTGTGGTGCTCGCAAAAGATGATGAGTTAAGTGTCCATTAATTTAAATCTAAGTTTTCTTAAAGTTTAGAATCATTTTTTCCAATTCAAATAAAAGGAAGCCTTTTGCAAAGGCTTCCTTTATTGCATCATAAATCATTATCAAATGAAGACTTATTTCAGCTTAAAGTTAAAGTTCAGGTTGAGATGTAGAAGATATAGAATTTAGTTTTTGTAAATCATATCCTGACGGGGCTTGATATATTCTTAAACCAAATTCAGGAATAATTGCGATCAAATGATCGAAAATATCCGATTGAATCGCTTCGTAAGATGCCCATGCAATAGTATTGGTAAAAGCGTAGATTTCTAAAGGTAAACCTTCACTTGTAGGCTGTAATTGACGAACTAAAATAGTTTGATTTTGCGCAATACCTTGATGCTGACGTAAATAAAATTCTACATAAGCTCGGAATGTTCCTAAGTTTGTTAATCGTCGTTGATTGTATTGAGACTGACTATTTAAATGTTTATTGAACTCATCGATTTCAGATTGTTTTGCATCGAGATAACGATCCAAAAGTAAAAAATTCTTTAGCTTTTGCTGTTCTTCATGATTCATGAAATGAACGCTGCTTTGATCCAAAAAGATAGAGCGCTTTATACGACGACAACCTGAATTACTCATTCCACGCCAATTTCTAAACGTATCTGTTACCAGCTTATTGGTTGGAATGGTTGTGAATGTTTTATCAAAATTCTGCACAGTTACGGTATGTAATGACATATCAATTACATCACCATCAGCATTGAGTGATGGCATTTCGATCCAGTCACCAATACGAACCATGTCATAAGATGCGATTTGAACACTGGCAACAAGCGAAAGTATTGTGTTTTGAAAGACCAACATTAACACTGCTGCCATCGCACCAAAGCCAGCAAGCAGGGTAAAGACATCTTTTTTTAGGAATGTACCTAAAATCATCAGTCCACACACAACGAATAAAATCAGCTTAATGAGCTGTAAATATCCTTTAATTGGCTTATTTCTTGATTTAGGATTACGTTGATATATCAAATTAAAAATATTTAAGGCTTCACTCACTGTAAGAGCAAGTGTAAGGAAAATAAAAGCTTGTGCCCCCATTTGCACAAATGTAATGAATTTTGCAGAAAGATGAGGAACGGTGGTAATACCATTCATAATCACAATAGCAGGTACTATATTTGCAAAACGTCGCGTTACACTATGTTGAGCAAAAATAGACTGATTTGGAGATTTAAATTTGGTAATTAAATGACGAATCCCACGAACGATAATTCTTTTAGCTACAAAGTTAGCCAAAGCTGCAAAAATAATTAAAACAGCTAATCCAAGCAACATTTCTAGCCATGGATAATGGCTCAACTCGGTTCGAATTTCTCTTATAAAACCTAAATAATCCAAACGAAAACACCTTAAAATTCTTTGAATTAGAATTGTAAGGTGTTAAGCACGATATTGATCTTTTGCTCACAGTTTATATACGAACTGTAAGGTGATTTAACATGCAGTAAGGTTTACCACATTAGATCATCAGGAATCACATAAGCTGCATAAGGATCTTCTTCATCAGTCGCTTGATCATTCTTTTCTGTATTCTTATTAATCAGAACAAATCCTTGCATTTTTTGGTCAATTTTATCGGCAAGTGCTTTAGGTAAAAAAGCATAGCTTTCTTGATCTTTAGCAATCACCAATGAGCCAGAAACTAAGGCATTATAAATTTGTTGATTGATATATAGCTTTTTAATCTTGTTTTCATCAATAAATTGATAAGCCACATCACCCTCTGTTTGACCAACTTTATGCTGTTTGATCATTTGAATAATTGATGCTTTTAGCGCTTTTTGTTCTAAGATACGTTGTTTTTCAGAATCTAATGCCTGATCTTTCGCTAACTTTTCTTGTTTTGCTCTTTCAATTTCAGCTTTAATTTGAGCATCATCATTGTGACCTGTTCTTTGCTCATGTTGCGCTTGTTTAGTGAGTTTTTTCGCTTTTTTATTGTCTACTAAACCAGCCTTTAATAACTGAGCTTGCAATGCATTTTTAACCATAGTTCAATCCAGATGCGTTTTTGATGAAAAGCGAAAATATGCAACCCAATACGCTAAACTCAATGTCAGACTGAGTCCAGCAGGGACTAAAAATGTTTGTAATTTTAAATAAGGATAAAGCAAACTCGCAATAAGTCCACCAACTAAAAAACCCGAAAAAATGAGTAGATGTAAAAAAATACGACGATTTTCTACTTTTAGACCGCGAAATTTATATCCAATCGCTAAACCAATATCTGTTAATACGCCAGATAAATGGGTTGTACGGATAATTGCACCTTTATAATGGCTAACCATTGCATTTTGTACACCCATAGCAACACAAGCCCATAACAGTCCATATCGAGGAAAATAGGGCAGTAATAACCAAGTGAGAAACAAAAAGATAGCGACTAGACTTAAAGGGAAACCGTAGTGACGACCAAATGCACTATGGCTATTTCCTAAAATTAGACCGCTATAAAATGAGCCGATAACGAAGCAAACAATGACTGAGCTTAGATAGAAAAAATGTTCGGGTTGCCAGTTGAGTACGCTCATTGCAAGCATACTGACATTACCTGTCATATGCGAAACTGATTGATGAAGGACTGTGAATAAGCCTAAAACGTTTACCATTCCTGCGTTCAGTGCGAGTAAAAAAGCACTTATTTGAATCCAGTTGGGTAAACGTTGTAAGGGCATGACCTACTCGTTTTAACGGTTTCGGAAATCTACAGCTGCTGTAAATAAAACGTCAGTTGATGAGTTTAGCGCAGTCTCAGTAGAATCTTGTAATACACTAATAATCATACCAATCGCAACAACTTGCATGGCAATCTCAGATGATATACCAAATAAACTACATGCAACAGGAATAAGTAATAAAGAACCACCAGCTACACCTGAAGCACCACAAGCAGAAACTGCTGCGACAACAGATAAAATAATCATGGTACTAAAATCAACATGAATACCCAGCGTATGTACTGTAGCAAGCGTTAAAACTGTAATGGTTACAGCTGCACCAGCCATATTGATCGTTGCGCCTAAAGGAATAGAAACACTCGCTGTAGCTTCATTTACACCAAGGCGATGTGCTAAATCCAAATTCACAGGAATATTTGCAGCTGAGCTACGTGTAAAGAATGCGGTAATACCACTTTCTTTTAAGCACTTAAACACTAATGGGTACGGATTTTTTCTCATTGTTAATGCAACAAGAATCGGATTGATCACCAATGCAACAAAAAGCATTGTTCCAATCAAAACCATTAATAAGTGTGCATAACTTGATAGCGTTGCTAAGCCCGCATCTGCAAATGTAACTGCAACTAAACCAAAGATACCAACAGGTGCAAAGCTGATCACGATATGAATGATTTTATTCACCGCATCAGCAACATCAGTTAATACTTGCTTTGTTGCATTAGAACTATGTCTAAGTGCTAAACCTAGACCGATAGCCCAAGCTAAAATACCAATAAAATTAGCATCACTAATGGCTTGAACAGGATTGGCTATAAAGCTTAATAGTAGATTTTTTAAGATCTCAGCAAGACTACCAGGCGCTTGTAGCTCTGATTGATTTGCTAAATGCAAAAATAATTGACTTGGAAAAATGATACTCGCAATAACCGCACTAAATGCAGCTAATAGCATTCCTGCTACATATAGAACCATCACTGGCTTTAAATTAGAATTCTGTCCAACTTTGAAATTTGCGATTGAAGAGAGAACCAATACAAATACTAAAATTGGCGCAACAGATTTCAATGCTTTGATGAACAATTCACCTAATAAACTTAAATAAGGTGTAACGTTAGGAAATAGCAATGCCACGCCAATCCCTAAAAAAATAGCAATAATAATTTTGCTAACTAAACTTAAGCGAGACAATACATTAAACATATAAAAGCCTTATAAACCTGTATGTGGTTTAAGGTTAAACAAGCGCCGTATTCTATACCTAAGCACTCAGTATTTAAAAATTTTTTTTACAAGCAAATTACTTTAAAATTTATGTAAAAAATAAGATAATGTTTTTAAAGAAAAATTATAAGAACAAGCTCTATCTTTTTGTATAAAAAAGCATCTCAAAGCAGGCTAATTATCGCTAGTTTTCACTGAGATTTCTTGGATTGCTTGATAGTGCGTTAAAAAAATGTGCCCTGTTAACTCTTTGATTAGCCTAGAGTCTAACAGTCGATCCATCACTGGACTTTTAACTTCTGATAAATGTAGTTGAATGGCGAGTATTGAAAGTTCTAGATTAAGTTCTTCCAACATTTCTAATGCGCTCAGATCGATATTGCTGATGCTCGAACAGTTGATAATGATATGTTGAATTTGATTATTTTTACTTAATTCTGTAATAACAGAACCTTTTAGCACATGAGCATTCAAAAAATTTAAATTTTCATCTACACGAAATGAAGAAATTGTAGGCATTGTAATTACATCATAACGTGAAACATTTCTAAAATGCTGTGTTCCTTCGACTAAGCCAATTTGAGCAATATGGGGACGACTAATTCGCCATAATAATAAAATGAAAGTTAATATAATTCCGATCACTAATCCAGTGGAAATATCAATACATGTTACACCGATAAAAGTTGCTAACATTGCAAGCCCATCAGCTTTGGAGTATTTCCATGGTTCTATAAATGGGACTAAACTTACTAACTTCCAAATAGAAACTAAAATGGTAGCGGCTAAAATTGCTAAAGGTAGATTTTGGAAAAAACCTGTAAAGTACAAACCCACAAAGATCATTAGCAATGATGAAATTACACCTGACATTGGTGTTTTAGCGCCTGCATCAGCATTGACAATAGTTCTAGATAAACTTCCAGAAACAGCGAAACCGGAACTTATCCCAGCCGAAATATTTGCTAGACCGAGAGCAATCAATTCTTGATTACTATTTAAATCATCACGTTTTTTGATGGCGGTTGCTTGAGCAATTGCTAATGATTCTACAAAGCTAATCATAGCAATCATGAAAGCGCTTGGGAGTAAGGTTTTTACAAGCTCGATATTCCACGTTGGAAATTTAAGATCAGGCAAACCTGAAGGAATCATCCCGACGGTTTTTAAACCGTATTGATCTAAATTCAATAAGAAAACTATTCCGATAGAACAAACGACTAATAGTAATGGGCTCAGTTTAATAATCACGTCATTTTTAAACAATTTGGGAATACAAACCAAGATCATAATTGCAGCTAAACTCGTACTAATCGTCAATAGATTGCTTAGAAGAATATTTGGAATTAAGGTGCTGATAAATTCAGGAATATTATTTGCTTTTAAAGGGATGTCTAATAAAAATTTAACTTGCCCAAGCGCAATAAGCAAAGCTGAAGCGATAACAAAACTTTTGATTACAGGGTGGCTAATTAACTGAATTAAAAAACCAAATCGAAAAAAGCCGAGTAGGAGTGAAATAAAGCCAACTAATATAGATAACAAACAAGCGGCTTCAATATACGCGACTGTACCTATAGGAAAAAGTGGATTTAAGGTCGCAAAAATCATCATCGAAATAATCGCCACAGGCCCGACAGAAAGGGTGGTGCTGCTACCGATGAATGCGTAAATAATCATAGGTAAAATGCTGGCATAAATACCCATAATTGGAGGTAAACCTGCCAACATAGCATAAGCCATGCCTTGCGGAACAAGCATTGTAAGTACGATGCATGCTGCAAAAAAATCTGACTTGAAGTTGGCTGAGCTATAGTTTTGTAGCCACTTAGAAGAGGGAAATAGATTTAATATTTTTTGATTTATAGAGTTCATGCATAAATCATCTAAAAATGTATTTATGCATATATTATGCAGAAAAAAAGCAAAGCAAACTGCATATAAATATAAAACTTAGATCAGTTTAGATGTTAGGGCAATAATTCTGATAAAGCGTTGTTAGCACAACTTGTAACTTTGGATCACTGATTGAATAAAAAATTTGCTTTCCATCACGACGAGTGCAAACAACATTACTCTTTCTTAACATCATGAGTTGTTGCGAAAGGGTAGGTTGAAAGATTTGAGTTAGCTCTTCAATTTGAGAAACATTTAATTCTTGTTTCGCTAAATGACACAAGATAATTAAACGA
>Ga0209599_10000580_pt1 | contig 22617 bp, 17 predicted proteins | sample Shrwel_input2_FT_FD_187534 | JGI IMG/M metagenome (GOLD analysis project Ga0209599, IMG submission 187534) | Subsurface microbial communities from deep shales in Ohio, USA - Utica-3 well 1 S input2 FT (SPAdes) (version 2) ... | reverse complement strand
AGGCGGGAACCCAGACCGCGCCACAGCGGGCGCGGTGGGCATGGCGCAGGTAGCGCTGATGAGCGCTCACCCCGCTGTACGCTGTGGACACGCCTGGATTCCCGCCTGCGCGGGAATGACGCGGTGGGGCGCGGCGAGTGGTTCGTCGTGGAACGTGAGCCATCGTGTTTCAACGTGACTGGCTACTAGTAGCCAGTCACCATGATCTGAACCGAATGACAGGCGACTCGACCGTTTTCGGCATGAGTTTCATCTGACGTGTCGTTCCCGCGCAGGCGGGAACCCAGACCGCACCACAGTGTGCGCGGTGGGCATGGCGCAGGTAAGCGCTCGTGAGAACTCACCCCGCTGTGCGCTGTGGACACGCCTGGATTCCCGCCTGCGCGGGAATGACTCGGTGTCGTGCGGCGAGTAGTTCTTCGTGGCGACATGAACCCTTGTGTTTCAACGTGACTGGCTACTAGTCTGGCCCAGCGCGTGCCGCCGGCCTGATCGGTCGCGGCTCACCTCCTGGGGCAGATTCAGGTAAAATTCGGCCTGTTTCATTCACCCGTTTGCCCTGGCAGCCACTGCCGGCGTGGGTGAGTCGTCCGCCCACCTTTTACTGATTATTCTCACCAAGGCCATCATGTCCCTGACCGTAGACCTGCTGATCCAGGCCCGCTGGATTGTTCCCGTTGAAACCGATGGCGAAGTGCTCGCCGACCACGCCCTGGCCATCCGCGATGGCAAAATCGTGGTCATTGTGCCGCCGGAAGGCGTGGCTGCGGTCAGCGCCAAGGAAACCGTGCGCCTGGATCGCCATGTGCTGATGCCCGGCCTGGTCAACCTGCACTGCCACGCCGCCATGACCCTGCTGCGCGGCTACGCCGACGACCTGGCGCTGATGGACTGGCTGCAAAACCATATCTGGCCAGCCGAAGGCAAACATGTATCAGACGAATTTGTCTATGAAGGCTCGCTGATTGGCATGGCCGAGATGATTCGCAGCGGCACCACCACCGTCAACGACATGTATTTTTACAACTCGGCGGTGGCGCGCGCCGGGCTGGCGTCGGGCATGCGTACCTTTGTCGGTTGCTCGATTCTGGAATTTCCCACCAATTATGGTCTGAACGCCGACGACTACATTGCCAAGGGCCTGAAAGAGCGCGACGAATTTGTCGGCGAGCCGCTGGTGACCTTCACCCTGGCCCCGCACGCGCCGTATACCGTCAGCGATGCCACCTTCCGCAAGGTGATTACCCTGGCCGACCAGCTGGACATGCCGATTCACTGCCATATCCACGAAACCCAGGACGAAATTGCCGGCAGCCTGACCGAGCACAAGGTTCGCCCGCTGGCGCGCCTGGCCGCGCTGGGCCTGCTGTCGCCGCGCCTGGTGGCCGCGCATATGGTGCACCTGAACGACGACGAAATTGCCCTGGCTGCCCATCACGGTGTATCGGTGGCGCATAACCCGACCTCGAACATGAAGCTGGCTTCCGGTATTGCCCCGGTGCAAAAACTGCTGGCTGCCGGGGTGAATGTCGGCATTGGTACCGACGGTGCCGCCTCCAACAACAAGCTGGACATGCTGGCCGATACCCGGATGAGCGCGTTGCTGGCCAAGGTGGGCACCCAGGACCCCACCGCCGTCCCTGCTGCCACTGCACTGCGCATGGCCACGCTGAATGGTGCCAAGGCGCTGGGCATTGCCGAGCGCACCGGCAGCCTGGCCGTTGGCAAAGACGCCGACGTGATTGCCCTGGACCTGGGCAGCCTGGAAACCGCCCCGGCCTTCGACCCGATTTCGCATATTGTGTACGCCGCCGGTCGCGAACAGGTCAGCCACGTCTGGGTGGCAGGCCGCGCCCTGCTGCGCGAGCGTACCCTGCTGACGGTGAACGAAGCCGAGTTGCTGGGCAAAGCCGAAGCCTGGCGGGTGAAGATTGCCGGTTGAGTGGGACAGGAACGGGGCGAGGCGCTAAGGATACGCTGAAAAAATCGTCATTCCCGCGAAGGCGGGAATCCAGATTGTTGATTTTGCTGGGTTTTGATTTTGGCAAACACGATTTTTCTGAATAAATCAGCGCATCCCTAACTAACTGCCCCAGTCTTGCGCCAGCGCAGCACGCGCAAGACAATCATCCGGCATGCTGACGCCTGATTCTTTTACCGATGTTTTTTGAGGATGCGACGATGAGCAACGTCGATCAGGTTGAACTGGAAAAATTCAGCCAGGTGGCCCACAAGTGGTGGGACACCAGCAGCGAATTCAAGCCGCTGCACGACATCAACCCGCTGCGGCTGGACTATATCAGCCAGCAGGCCGGCGGTCTGGCCGGCAAGCGGGTGGTGGATGTGGGCTGCGGTGGCGGGATTTTGTCCGAAGGGCTGGCTTGCGCCGGTGCCGAGGTGCTGGGTATTGATCTGGCCAAAAAATCGCTGAAAGTGGCGCAACTGCACGCGCTGGAATCCGGCGTGCAAGTGGCCTACCGCTGTGTGGCAGTGGAAGACCTGGCCGAAGAACTGCCCGGCCAGTTTGACGTGGTGACCTGCATGGAAATGCTTGAGCACGTGCCCGACCCGCAAAGCGTGGTGCGCGCCTGCGCCACGCTGGTGAAACCCGGCGGCACCGTGTGTTTTTCCACGCTGAACCGCAATCTGAAAAGCTATGCGCTGGCAGTGTTCGGGGCTGAGTATGTGCTGAACATGCTGCCACGCGGCACCCACGAATACGCCCGCTTTCTCAAGCCGTCCGAACTGGCGCGCATGGCCCGCCATGCCGGGCTGGACGTGTGCGACATCACCGGCATGAGCTACAACCCGCTCAGCCAGGTTTACCGTTTGGGCGAAGACAGCCAGGTAAATTATCTGCTGGCCTGCCAACGGCCCTGAACCGGCAGCGCACCATCGGTAAAAACCCCCAGTCCGGCACACCGGAACTGGGGGTTTTTACCGCAATCCTGAATCCTGCCCTTGCGCCTCCCCTGAAACCAGAAACGGTGAGGGGGGCTAAGCGGCAGATTACAGCAGGCCGCGCACGGCCTTCTTGCGGTCGTTTTCGTTCAGGTGACGCTTGCGGATGCGGATGGATTGCGGGGTGATTTCCACCAGTTCGTCGTCGTCGATGAACTCCACGGCAGATTCCAGCGTCAGCTTGATCGGCGTGGTCAGACGCACGGCTTCGTCGGTGCCCGAGGCGCGCACGTTGGTCAGCTGCTTGCCCTTGATCGGGTTGACCACCAGGTCGTTTTCGCGGCTGTGGATACCAATCACCATGCCTTCATACAGCTTGTCGCCCGGTGCCAGGAACATGCGGCCACGGTCTTCCAGCTTCCACAGTGCGTAGGCCACGGCCACGCCGTTATCCTGGGAAATCAGCACACCGTTGTGACGGCCCGGCATGTCCGGCTTCACCGGGGCGTAATCGTCAAACACATGGCTCATCAGGCCGGTGCCACGGGTCATGGTCATGAAGTCGCCCTGGAAGCCAATCAGGCCACGCGCCGGAATGTGGTATTCCAGACGGGTACGGCCCTGGCCGTCCGATTCCATATTGGTCAGCTCGCCACGACGGCGACCCAGCTCTTCCATCACCGACCCCTGGGTGGCGTCTTCCACGTCCACGGTCAGGTTTTCATACGGCTCGCACTTCTGGCCGTCGATGTCCTTGTACACCACGCGCGGCTTGGCCACGGCCATTTCAAAGCCTTCGCGGCGCATGTTTTCCAGCAGGATGGTGAGGTGCAGCTCACCACGGCCCGATACGCGGAACACGTCGGCGTCTTCGGTGTCTTCCACGCGCAGTGCCACGTTGACCAGCAGTTCCTTGGTCAGGCGGTCGCGGATCTGACGGCTGGTGACAAACTTGCCTTCGGTGCCGGCCAGCGGCGAGGTGTTCACCATGAAGTCCATGGTCAGAGTCGGCTCGTCCACCCCCAGTACCGGCAGGCCAATCGGGCTTTCCTTGTCACAGATAGTGACGCCGATACCGATGTCGTCCAGACCGGAAATGATGATGATGTCGCCGGCCACGGCTTCTTCCACCGGCACACGGTCCAGACCCTGGAAACCCAGCACCTGGTTGATGCGGCCTTGTGCCACCTGGTCTTCGTGGTTCATCACCACCACTTGCTGACCCGGCTTGATGCGGCCATTGAGCACGCGGCCCACGCCCATGCGGCCCGTGTAGGTGGAGTAGTCCAGTGCGGAGATTTGCAGTTGCAGCGGCGCATCCGGGTCGCCCGGCGGGGTAGGCACATGGGCCAGCACCACGTCAAACAGCGGACGCATGTCGGTGGATTCTTGATCCAGCTCCATTTTGGCAAAGCCGTTCAGGCCGGAAGCGTAGACAATCGGGAAGTCCAGCTGCTCGTCGGTGGCACCCAGCTTGTCGAACAGGTCGAAGGTTTGGTCCACCACCCAGTCCGGACGCGCGCCCGGACGGTCGATCTTGTTGATCACCACGATCGGGCGCAGGCCCAGCGCCAGGGCTTTTTTGGTCACAAAGCGGGTTTGCGGCATCGGGCCTTCCTGCGCATCCACCAGCAGCACCACGCCGTCCACCATGCCCAGCACACGTTCCACTTCGCCGCCGAAGTCGGCGTGGCCTGGGGTGTCCACGATGTTGATGTGGGTGCCTTGGTAATCAATGGCAGTGTTCTTGGCCAGAATGGTAATGCCGCGCTCTTTTTCCAGGTCGTTGGAGTCCATCACCCGTTCATCAACCTGCTGGTTGTCACGGAAGGTGCCGGATTGGCGGAGGAGTTGGTCAACCAGGGTGGTCTTGCCGTGGTCAACGTGGGCGATGATAGCGATGTTGCGCAGATTACGGGACATAAGTGGTTCAATGCGTGGAGAAAAATAGGCGCAATTGTAGCACAGCATGTCGCGCTGCAACGAGGGCAAACAGCAATATTTCCCAGTCAGGGGCCTGGGCGTGTGGTTTGCCGCGCCGGTTGCCTGGCATTTGGGTGGCGCGCCTGACCCATGGCATGGTGGCTGCCGGGCACCCGGCGGCCAAGGCGGGAGGTGGCAGATTGGGTGCCTGTTGGGGCTTTTTCTGCCGCGTCGCAAGAAAACAACAGCCCGCGTGCGGCGAACTGACCCTGGGTAAAATTTTGTGCCATCCCGTCATTATTGGTCACAAGCCGGCAAGTGCTTGCCGCAATGGGGATTCTGCCCATCTGGCAGGGGCTGGCCCGCAAACCGGGCAAAAAGTCAATCTTGTATCTGCGCCAACAAACCACTAGCATTTGTGGTTGTGCAGCCACCGCGCCAACACATCTTGTGTTTTATTGCGCAAATACTGCACATTCCGTCCACACCTTTATCCACAGGCGTGACGGTCTGGCCGGCCCATCTGGCCGGCAACCCCAGATAGATGACGAAGGAATCCCGATCCATGTACAGCACGAGCGACGCTTTGCCCGCTACCGACACCCCCTATGGCAATTTCAAAACCATCCGCCGCAATGGCAGCGTGGTGGCATTTGAGCCAGGCAAGATTTCCGTGGCCATGTCCAAGGCCTTTCTGGCCGTGGCCGGCAGCCAGGGGTCCACGTCGGCCCGTATCCGCGAGCAAGTCGCTCACCTGACCGAACAAGTGGTGGGCGCGCTGATGCGGCGCAAGCCGGAAGGCGGTGCCATCCACATTGAAGAAATCCAGGATCAGGTAGAACTGGCACTGATGCGCTCGGGCGAACACGACGTGGCCCGCGCCTATGTGCTGTACCGCGAAGAACGCTCGCGCCAGCGTGCGCTGCGCGGCGAAACCGACGTGGCCCACGTCATCAATGTGCTCAAAGCCGATAACAGCCAGGAACTGCTCGATGTGGCCGCGCTGAAAGCGCTGATCAAATCGGCATGCAGCGGGCTGGAAGCCGACACCGACGCCGAACACATTCTGTCGGAAACCCTGAAAAACCTGTACGACGGCGTGGCCGAAGACGAAGTCAACAAGTCTGCCATCATGGCCGCCCGCGCCATGATCGAAAAAGACCCGGCGTACAATCTGGTCACCGCCCGCCTGCTGCTCAACAGCATCCGCCTGGAAATCCTCGGTGAAACCGTCAGCCAGGAAAGCATGGCCGAGCGCTACGCCGACTATTTCCCCCGCTATATCAAGCGCGGCATCGCCGCCGAGCTGCTGGACGAAAAACTGGGCGAATACGATCTGGAACGCCTGGGCCGTGCCCTGGTGGCCAGCCGCGACACCCAGTTTGGCTATCTGGGCCTGCAAACCCTGTACGACCGGTACTTCCTGCATATCGACGGCCAGCGCATCGAACTGCCGCAGGCGTTTTACATGCGCGTGGCCATGGGCCTGGCGCTGAACGAAATCGACCGCGAAGCCCGCGCCATCGAGTTTTACAATGTGCTGTCCACCTTTGACTTCATGTCGTCCACCCCGACGCTGTTCAACGCCGGCACCCGCCGCAGCCAGCTGTCGTCGTGCTACCTGACCACCATTGCCGACGATCTGGACGGCATTTACGAAGGCATCAAGGAAAACGCCCTGCTGTCCAAGTTTGCCGGCGGCCTGGGCAACGACTGGACGCCCGTGCGCGCCATGGGCAGCCATATCAAGGGCACCAATGGCAAATCGCAAGGCGTGGTGCCGTTCCTGAAAGTGGTGAATGACACCGCCGTGGCGGTGAATCAATGCTTTGCCCCCGACACGCTGGTGCAAACCGCCGACGGCGTGCGCCCCATCCGCGACATCCGCCCTGGCGACCTGGTGCTGGGCCACAGCGGCCAGTACCGTGAAGTGACCGAGCGCATGGTGTACAACCAGACCGACCCGATGCTGGAACTGGACGTCAAGCACAGCATCGAGCCGCTGCAAGTGACCGATGCCCACCCGTTCTGGGCGCTGCAAGGTGTGCCGATGGGGCAGGCCGGCCATCGCACTCAGGCCGCGCTGACCAAGGGCAAGGTCAAGCCAGCCTGGGTGGAATCCGGCAAATTGTCTGCTGGCGACTACATTGGCTTTGCCATCCCGCGTGAAATTGTACCGGTGCCCGACCTGAGCGAAGACGATGCCCGCCTGTACGGCATTTTGCTGGGCGATGGTCATCTGTCCAAAGATGGCATGCAATGGGGCGTGTCTGGCCATCCGCAGCGCGATGCGCACCTGGATTTTGTGCGCACCTACTTGCTTGCGCATGGCATTCACAGCTGGGAAACCGCGCGCGGCGACAGCTATGTGCAAATCCACTGGGCGGCTGGCCAGGGCGTGCTGCGCGATGGCACCACAGGTCGCATCACCGGCGCTGGCGCACCAACCCTGCCGTTTAGCTACGATGACCTGTACGACCAGAACCACGCCAAGCGCATTGCCCGCCGCCTCTCGCACCTGCCGCGTGCGCACACACTGGCGCTGGTGCAAGGCTTGCTGGAAACCGATGGCTGCGTATCGCGCGGCAAGGAACTGACCTTCACCTCCGCTTCTGAAGCACTGGCGTATGGCCTGCGCTACCAGATGCTGCGCCTGGGCGTGCCGGTATCCGGCCAGAAACGCACCCGCCAGCATCAGCACGAAGGCGTGCGCAGTGACGGCTCGGTGGCGCGCTTTGACGGCGAATCCACCAGCATCGACCTGCGTATTCCGGCTGTGCCGGAACTGGCCGCCCGCCTGGGATGCCAGGCGCTGGCCAAACATCACTGGATTGAACACCAGGGCATGGTGTTCTCGCGGGTGCGCGCCGTGCGTCCGATTACCCCCAAGGCACTGGTGGTGGATTTGAAAGTGGACGCCGACGAGTCTTATCACACCGTGGCCGGCCTGGCGCACAATGGCGGCAAGCGCAAGGGCGCGGTCTGCGCCTACCTGGAAACCTGGCACGCCGACATCGAAGAATTTCTCGAACTGCGCAAGAACACCGGCGACGACCGCCGCCGCGTACACGACATGAACACCGCCAACTGGATTCCCGACCTGTTCATGAAGCGGGTGATGGACGGGGCCGACTGGACGCTGTTTTCGCCCTCTGAAGTGCCTGACCTGCACGAACTGACTGGCCGCGCCTTTGAAGAAGCTTATGCGCGCTACGAAGCCCGCGCCGAGCGTGGCGAAATCCGCGTGGCGAAAAAAATGCCGGCACTGAGCCTGTGGCGCAAGATCCTCACCATGCTGTTTGAAACCGGCCACCCGTGGATCACCTTCAAGGACCCGTGCAATATCCGCAGCCCGCAGCAGCATGTGGGCGTGGTACACAGCTCCAACCTGTGCACCGAAATCACCCTGAACACCAACGACAACGAAATTGCCGTGTGCAATCTGGGTTCGGTGAATCTGGTCAACCACCTGAGCAATGGTCAGCTTGACCATGGCAAGCTGGCGCGCACCGTGCGCACTGCCATGCGCATGCTCGACAACGTGATTGACATCAACTTCTACCCGGTGAAAAAAGCCCGCAACGCCAACCTGAAACACCGTCCGGTGGGCATGGGCATCATGGGCTTCCAGGATTGCCTGCACACCCTGCGCATTCCTTACGCCTCGCCTGCCGCCGTGGAATTTGCCGACCGCTCGATGGAAGCCGTCTGCTATCAGGCCTACTGGGCCTCCACCGAACTGGCCGAAGAACGTGGCCGCTACCCGTCGTACAAGGGCAGCCTGTGGGATCGCGGCATCCTGCCGCAGGACAGCATCGACCTGCTGGCCGCCGAGCGCGGTGGCTATCTGGACGTGGACCGCTCGGAAACCCTGGACTGGGCCGCGCTGCGCAGCCGCATTGCCAGCTACGGCATGCGCAACTCCAACTGCGTGGCCATTGCCCCGACGGCCACCATTGCCAACATCATTGGCGTGTCGGCCAGCATTGAGCCCACTTACCAGAACCTGTTTGTGAAGTCCAACCTGTCCGGCGAGTTCACCGTGGTCAACGACTACCTGGTGCGCGACCTGAAAACCGCCGGCCTGTGGGACGAAGTGATGATTGCCGACCTGAAATACTTTGACGGCAACGTCAGCCGCATCGACCGCATTCCGGCCGACCTGCGCGACATCTACGCCACCGCGTTTGAAATCGACCCGCGCTGGCTGGTAGAAGCCGCCAGCCGCCGGCAAAAGTGGATTGACCAGGCGCAAAGCCTGAACCTGTACATGGCCGGTGCCTCGGGCAAGAAGCTGGACGAACTGTACAAGCACGCCTGGGTACGTGGCCTGAAAACCACCTACTACCTGCGCACCCTGTCGGCGTCCAGCGCGGAGAAATCCACTGGCCGTGGCGGCGAACTCAACGCCGTGCCGATCAGCGGCGGCATGACCGCCACCGCCCCGGAGAAATACCAGGCCAGCCAGACCGACGCCGACCTGCCGGCCACCGATGCCAAGTTCTGCAGCATCGACAACCCGGATTGCGAGGCTTGCCAGTAAGCACCCGCTCACCCGCGCGCCTGCCGCGCGGGTGCAATCCCCGGTAGCGCGCCCAAGCGCTGCCGATGGGTAAGCCGACTGCACCCAGCCGGCTTACCCATCGACCCGTCGCTCACCCAGCGGCGACCGCGAAACCTGAATCACCGACATACCACACTTTTTATCTGGAGCTCCCCTGACCATGAACCTGCGCTTTGATGACGCCTTTGCCACCTCAGCCACCGCCACCCCCAATGGATTGACCGCCCACGGCACAGGCCGGGTCAACGCCGTGGACAAGCGCATCATCAACGGCCAGACCGACGTCAACCAGCTGGTGCCGTTCAAATACAAATGGGCTTGGGAAAAATACCTGGCCACCTGCGCCAACCACTGGATGCCGCAGGAAGTGAATATGCAGCGCGACATCGAACTGTGGAAAAGCCCCAACGGCCTGACCGACGACGAACGCCGGCTGGTCAAGCGCAACCTGGGCTTTTTTGTCACCGCCGACAGCCTGGCCGCCAACAATATCGTGCTGGGCACCTACCGCCAGATTACCGCGCCAGAATGCCGCCAGTTTCTGCTGCGCCAGGCGTTTGAAGAAGCCATCCACACCCACGCCTACCAATATATTGTGGAAAGCCTGGGCCTGGATGAAGGCGAAGTGTTCAATGCTTACCACGAAGTGCAGTCGATTCGTGATAAAGATGAATTTCTCATTCCGTTTATCGACGCACTGACCAACCCGGAATTCAAAACCGGCACGCTGGAAACCGACCAGCAGCTGCTGAAATCGCTGATCGTGTTTGCCTGCATCATGGAAGGCCTGTTCTTTTACGTCGGCTTTGTGCAAATCCTCGCCCTGGGCCGTCAGAACAAGATGACCGGTGCCGCCGAGCAGTACCAGTACATCCTGCGCGACGAATCCATGCACTGCAATTTTGGCATCGACCTGATCAACACCATCAAGCTGGAAAACCCGCAACTGTGGACCGAAGCCTTCAAGGCCGAAATCACCGAGCTGTTCCGCCACGCCGTTGACCTGGAATACGCCTACGCCGAAGACACCATGCCACGCGGCGTGCTGGGCCTGAATGCGCCGATGTTCAAGGAATACCTGCGCTTTATCTGCAACCGCCGCATGACCCAGATCGGGCTGAACGAGCTGTTCCCAGGAGAAAATAACCCGTTCCCGTGGATGAGCGAGATGATCGATTTGAAGAAAGAAAAGAATTTCTTTGAAACGCGGGTGACGGAATATCAGAGCGGTGGGGCGTTGAGCTGGGATTGATCTACTAATCAAAAACCTCCAGTGGGCGTTGAATTTATTCACTCCCACTAACTATTAGAAAGAATACAATGGCCAATATCATTACTCTATACAATAATAAAGGCGGAGTGTCAAAAACAACCACGATATTCAATTTAGGGGCTTTTTTGGCCGGGAGAGAAAACAAAAAAGTCCTTCTAATTGATGCAGACCCACAATGTAATTTAACTGAATTATTTTTTGCGCCAGATAGTGACTACTACAACAACCCCGATATTGAACTCCCCGGAGATAGTATACTTGATGTGTTTCGGCCGAGATTAGATGGTGAAGCATCACGCATAAACGTAAAAACACTATCTGTTGCCACATCCCAGATTTATAAAAACTTAGACTTGATCCGTGGAGATATTGAATTTAGCGCAATGGCTGAAACTTACTTTGGATCTTCAATTAATCTGGCCATTACACCAAATGTTAATGAAAAAAATACATACCTAAGCTTTAGACGGCTTGTTCATGACCTTGTCAACCAAAAAGGATATGATTATATTTTAATTGATCTTGGCCCAAGCACCGGCGCAATAACTCGATTGGCATTTTTAGCATCTACTAAATTTTTAATACCAGTTACACCAGATAGATTTTGTTTTTTAGGAGTACGAACTCTTCCAAAGCTGATAAAATCTTGGATTGAACATGATAAACTTGTAATGAATGCAATGGCTCCATATGGGATCAAAGAGACTTATTCGCCACCAGTATTTTGTGGCATCATAAGCCAGAATTTTCAAGTCCACAGAAATCAAATGAAGCAATCTTACTCAAAATGGGCAGATTTAATAAAAAGAGAAATCAAGAGTAATTTTTTGAGTACTAGTGAAATATTAGTTTCTCCAAAACTGAACAAAAAAGATCCTTTTGTTAGTCTTATTGGGAATATTGGACAGCATGCTCCTGTATCTCAAATTTTAGGAAAGGCGGTGTTTGATTTAACTCAAGCGGATACAGCTTTAGCATCAACCAACGACATACAGTTTTATGGAAATGTTTGGGCAGCTTGGAACAAAAAAACCAAAGACTACGAAAAAGCAATTAAAAATATTGTAGAGGCAATTCAATGAAACCACAAGAAGATTTTGTATACTTTGCATACCTAGACATTCTTGGATACAAAGAATACCTGAGTGCCGACATTAAAAACACATCCCTTGAATTCAAGGAAAAGCTAGTTGAGGCTTCAAGTGTATTAAATTCAATAAATTCAGCACACTACCACCACAAGGAGATTAGTGACTCAATATTTATACATTCAGCATCTGTTTGCTTATTGGAGTTCCTTGCAACAGTTAAAAAAATATTTAATCATTACTTAAATTGCAAACTCTTGCTGCGAGGAGGAATTTCTTATAGTAAGCACTTTGAAAATAACTCAATGACTTATAGCCTTGCATTAACTGAGGCATACATCCTGGAGAGTCAGCATGCTATTTACCCCAGGGTACTAATACATTCCACTATTATAGATACGGTGAGAAATTTTGCAGATGGGGGTGAGTCACGCTATTTATTAGAGCTACTTGATAGTAAAATGGTATGCGTAGATGGCTCTCTCTACTTCTTAAACACGATCGATGATGGTTGCTGGGATGAATACTACAATACTGTAAAAGATTTATATCTAAAAAACAAAAAAGATATCGATAAAAACAGCAATCTTAGGATGAAGTACATTTGGCTTCATTATTATATTTTTTCAAAAAAACCTAAGTCTATCAGGAAAGCTATTTTTATAGAGAACATGCAAATGCTATCTAATTAAGACCTAAAACTAGGGATGTACGCCATAAGCGGTTTACCTCAAGTAGTTTCCCTGACCTCCAAGGTATTCAAACCCAAATAAAAAAGCCGACGCTTCCGCATCGGCTTTTTTTATGTACCTTTCCCAATATTACCGCAACGCCCCATTACTCCTGATAATACCCACCGCCATACCCCGATATGCTAATCCCCGCCCGCACCAGCCCGTAGCACAGCCACACCAGTGCGCGTTGCGGCAGTGGCGCTTGCGCCAGGCGCTGCCGATCCACCTGGCGGCTGTGGTGTTCGATCTTGTCCAGCATATGCCGGCGCAGCGGTTTGGCAAAATCCGGGTGCTTGATTTGCAGATTGGCTTCACGCGCCAGCAGCAGGCTGAATGGGTCGATATTGGACGAGCCCACCATGGCCCAATGGCGGTCGATCACTGCCACTTTGGCGTGCATATAGCCGGCCTGGTATTCGTACAGCTCGATACCGCTAGTGAGAAAATCCTGGTACAGCATGCGGGTGGCGTAATGCAGGATGGCGTGGTCCACCTTGCCTTGCAGCAGGATTTTCACTTTTACCCCCCGGCGGGCGGCGTCGCACAGCGCGTGGCGCAGGCGCAGGCCGGGCAGAAAGTAGGCGTTGGCAATCAGGATTTCCTGCTGGGCGCGGTGAATCTGGCGCAAATAGCTTTGCTCGATCGATAACCGGTGGCGGGTGTTGTCGCGCATCACCAGCCGGGCCGAGTACATGCCGGCGGGGCGGGTGTCGGGGCGCAGCTCGCTGTTGGCACCGGGCAGCAGCCGGGCCAGTGGGCCATGGGTGGTGCGCAGCCACAGCTGGCGCATGGTGTGGTAGATGTCGGCCACCACCGGGCCGCATACGCGCACGGCGTAGTCGTAGCGCGGGGCATCGTTGGGGCCGGCGTTGTCGCGGTCGTCGTGCAGGTTGATGCCGCCGACAAAGGCGGTGTGGGCGTCGATGACTGCCAGCTTGCGGTGCAGGCGGCGCAGGCGGCTGCGGCGTGGCCACCAGCGCATCACTTCCGGGCGAAAAAACTGCAGATGCACCCCGGCGTGGCGCAGACGCGCCTGCCAATCGAGGGGGAAACTGGCGCTGCCAAAGCCGTCCAGCAATAGGTTGACTTCCACCCCGCGCCCGGCGGCGGCCATCAGCGCCTGGGCAATGCGCTGGCCGGTGGCGTCGATGCGAAAAATATAGGTTTCCAGGTGGATTTGCCGCTGGGCGGCGTGGATGCAGGCCAGCAGCGCCGGAAAAAATTCTGCGCCGTCGCACAGCAGGGTCACCGCATTGTGGCGCAGCAGACGGCCCATCGTCTTCAGTGCTCCGGCAGCAGGGTGGCGGTCAGCGGCAGGTGGTCGGACAACTGCGCCCACGGCGCGCCGTGGTGGACTTCGGCACGCTGCACGCGCACGCCGCGCACGTAAATCCGGTCGAGGGTCAGCAGCGGTAGCCGCGCCGGGTAGCTGCGCGCGTGGGCACCGTGCAGGCTGTGGAACACTTCGATCAGCCCCAGCTCGCTGGCCAGCAGCTGGTTGGCCTGGGCACGCCAGTCGTTAAAGTCGCCGGCCAGAATCAGCGCATTGCCGGCGGGTACGGCGTGGTCGATATAGTCGCGCAGGGCCAGAAACTGTTTTTTGCGGTCGCGCGCCAGCAGGTTGAGGTGAACGCACAGCGCGGTCAGCGGCATGGCCCAGCCGGGCGGGGTGAGGTCGCAGTGCAGCACGCCCCGGCATTCAAAGCGGTTGACCGAAATATCCCGGTTGCACCATTGCGCCACCGGAATGCGCGACAGGATGGCATTGCCGTGATGGCCGTGTTCGTAGGTGCAGTTCAGCCCGTAGGTGGCCTTGGCCTGCAACTGGCGGGCCAGGTAATGATGCTGGCTTTCGGCGGGCCAGTTGGCAAAGCGCTGGGCATGGGCGCTGTGGCGGCCTTGCACTTCCTGCAGGAACACCACATCCGCCGACAGGGTTTTCAGGCTGCGGGCAATGTCGGGCAGGCGCAGGCGGGTGTTGAGCGGGCTCAAGCCCTTGTGCATGTTATAGGTGGCAATGTGCAGGGCGTGGGCGGTCATCAGGCGGGCTGGGGGCGAAGCCGGGCCAGGCGCTCGGGCAGGCAGCGGATGGCATCGGCGTTGGAAGGAGAAAACACCTTGGCGGCGGCATCCTGCCAGGGCAGCCAGCAGTAACGCAGATGCTCGCCCTCGGCCAGGCACACCGGCTGCGCGGCGGGCAGCAGCAGGCTGAGCACGTGCTCGGTGTTGTGGGTGACGCCATCCGGGTAGCGATGCCGCCATTTGGGGTAGATTTCGTAGCGGTTTTGCTGCTGCCAGTCGCATAGCGGGTGCTGGCGGGTGTCCAGGCCGGTTTCTTCCAGCACTTCGCGCTGGGCGGTTTGCAGCGGGGTTTCCTCGCCTTCGCGGCTGCCGGTGACCGACTGCCATGAACCGGGATAGTCGGCGCGTTCCAGCAGCAGTACGTTCAGGTCGGCGGTGTGAATCACTACCAGTACGGAAACAGGTTGTTTGTTGCCCATGGCTTAGGGCTCCTGCTGCAGGCGCGACAGCCGCCCGGCCAGTTCCACGGCGGATTTGACCGCCATTTTGTCCAGCACGCGGGCGCGGTGGACTTCTACCGTTTTGATGCTGATGTCCAGCGCTTCGGCAATCTGCTTGTTCAGCTTGCCTTCCAGAATCAGCGCCATCACTTCGCGTTCGCGCTCGGTGAGCTGGCGTAGCTGCGCCTGCAGATGGCTGCGGCTGGCCAGGCTGTCGCGGGCGGCGGCATCGCGCGCCAGCGCGGCTTCCACCCGCTCGATCAGGATGGCGTCGTCGAAGGGTTTTTCCAAAAAATCCGCCGCGCCCATTTTCAGCGCGGCCACCGCCAGCGGCACGTCGGCGTGACCGGTCAAAAAGATGGCCGGCGGGCAGTAGGGGTGGGCGGCGCGCAGCTGTTCAAACAGCACCAGACCGGTGAGCGGGGCCATGCGCACATCCAGCACCAGGCAGCCCATGCGCTCCAGGTCGAAAGCCGCCAGCAATGCTTCGCCAGAGGCAAAACAGGCGGTGTGCAGCCCTTTCGAGCTGAACAGCCAGGACAGGGCGTCACGCACTGCCTCGTCATCGTCCACAATCACCACACTGCGCGGGTTCATGGCTGGGGCGCTCCTGGCTCGGGCGGGACATGGCCGGCCCCGGCCTGTGAGGGGTTGAGAATGCGCACTTCACGCTGCGGAAACGGCATGGCAATGCCGGCTGCGGCAAAGCGGTGCCAGATTTCCAGATTGACTGCCGAACGCAGGCTGAGCAGGCCGTTTTCCGGGTCGGCGCACCACACGCCCAGCTCCAGATTGATGCCGTTTTCGGCAAACGCCGCCACAAACGCCGCCGGGGCCGGGGTAGCCTGCACCCGTGGCACGGCGGCGGCGGCGTCGCGCAGTACCTGCAAGGCCTGCTCCAGGTCGCTGCCGTAGGCCACCTGCACCGGAATCGACAGCCAGATCGACGAATCGGTATACGACTGGTTCACCACGGTGTTGGCAATCAGCGTGTCGTTAGGCACCAGCGCTTCCGAGCCATCGGCGGCCTTGAGCACGGTGTAGCGGGCGGTAATCTGGCTGATGTAGCCCACCCGGTTTTCGATGCTGACCCGGTCGCCAATGCGAATCGAGCGTTCCAGCAAAATAATAAAGCCGGAGACGTAATTGCTGGCAATTTTTTGCAGGCCAAAGCCCAGGCCCACGCCCAGCGCGCCGCCAAATACTGACAACACCGTCAGGTCGATGCCCACCACCGGCAGGGCCACCAGCACGCCCACCACCACCAGCAGGGTGCGCGACAGGTTGACCAGCACAATGCGGAAGTTCATGTCCAGGTGATTGAAGCCCAGCACCCGGCGCTCGATCAGCCGCGACGCCCACATCGACAGCAGCACAATGCCAATCAGCCAGAAAATGCCATTGACCAGCATCCACACCGACAGCTTGGTTTTGCCCACATGGAAGGCAATCGAATCCATCCATTCCACCAGGAAGTCGTCAATGCCAAACCCCCAGCTGATATACCCAACCCACAAGCTCCACGCCACCAGCTGCTCGGTGCCGCGCTCCAGCTTGCCTGCCGGCAACAGCTGCTTCACCCCGGCGGCCAGCAGCCGGGTGAGCGCCATCCAGCCCATGACGGCGGTTTGAATCAGCATCCAGCCGCTGGGCTCGCCCAGATGGCGATGCAGCAGGTGGGTCACGCCCAGCCCGGCGGCGGCCAGCAGCGGCCAGCTCAGCCGTTGCAGCACATAGGGAGCAAACTGCTCCAGCCGCTCCGGGTGCTGACGAAAATAGCGGCGAAACAGCAGCCGGGCCAGCCACCAGGCCAGCGCGCTGAGCGCCATGCCAAACGCCAGGTCGAGCTGGGCTTGCGGCTGCGCCAGCGAATCCAGCAATTGTTCAAAGCTCAGTTGGCGTGGGTTCAGCGCACTCATGCCGTGTCATCCTGTTCAGTCAGCACCCCGGCGGTCAGGGTGAGCACACGCCCGGTTTGCCGGGCCATGTCGCGGTCGTGGGTGACAATCACCAGGCTGGTGTTCAGGCTGGCGTTCAGCTCCAGCATCAGTTCAAACACCCGTCGGGCGGTGGTGTGGTCAAGGTTGCCGGTGGGTTCGTCGGCCAGCACGCAGGCCGGCGAAGTGACCAGCGCCCGCGCCAGTGCGCAGCGCTGACGCTCGCCGCCAGACAATTCGCCCGGTTTATGCTGCAGGCGGGCCGCCAGGCCCACCCGCTCCAGCATGGCCCCGGCCTGTTCGCTGGCCTGTCTGGTGGGCAGGCGGCGGATCAGCAACGGCATCATCACGTTTTCCAGCGCGGTGAATTCGGCCAGCAGGTGATGAAACTGGTAAACAAAGCCCAGCGCCTGATTGCGCAGCGCCCCGCGCGCCGCCTCGCCCAGCGCCGACAGCTGCTGGCCCTGCAGCCAGATTTCGCCGCTGCTGGGGGTATCCAGCCCGCCCAGCAGATGCAGCAGCGTGCTCTTGCCCGAGCCGGACGCGCCGATGATGGCCATCCGTTCGCCGGGCTGGATGTCCAGGTTCACGTCGGTCAGCACCGCCACCTTGAGCGGGCCTTCCTGATAGGTACGGCTCAGATGGCGGGCCGACAATACCGGAGTGGGCTTATTCATGACGCAGCGCCTCCGCCGGCTGGGTACGTGCCGCCCGCCAGCTGGGATACAGGGTGGCCAGCAAGGCCAGCACCAGAGAAATCACCGTGATGGTCAGCACATCGGACAGCAGCACATCAGAAGGCAGTTTGTCGATCAGATACACCTCCGACGAAAAAATCTGCGCGCCAATCAGCCGCTCCAGCGCCGGCACCAGCGTGCCCAGGTTCAGCGCCACCAGCACGCCGCCCCCTACGCCACTGAGCGTGCCAATCAGCCCGGACAGCGCGCCCTGAATGACAAAAATCTGCATGATCGAGCGCGGCGTGGCCCCCAGCGTGCGCAGAATGGCAATATCGGCCTGCTTGTCGGTGACCGTCATGATCAGCGTGGACACCAGATTGAATGCCGCCACCGCCACAATCAGGGTGAGGATGATGAACATCATGCGTTTTTCGATTTGTACCGCCCGGAAATAATTGGCGTGCTGTTCGGTCCAGTCGCTCACGTACATGTCGTAGGTCAGCTTGGGCAGCAGCGCGCGCTTGACCTGCGGTGCCTGCATCAGGTCGGTCAGCTTCAGCCGCACGCCAGACACGGCGTCGTCCAGGCGGAACAGTGTTTGCGCGTCTTTCAGCTGAATCATCGCCAGCGAGGAATCGTATTCAAACATGTCTACCTTGAACACGCCCACCACGGTGAACTGTTTCAGCCTGGGCATCATCCCCGCCGGGGTGATCTGCCCCTGCGGGGTAATCAGCGTCACCTTGTCGCCCCGCCCCACGCCCAGCTGCCGCGCCAGCTCCACCCCCAGCACAATGCCGTAGCCGCCGGGTTGCAGGTCGGTCAGCTGGCCGGTAATCATCTGCCGGCCCACGTCCACCACGGTGTTTTCCTGCGCCGGCAGCACGCCGCGCACCAGCACGCCGCGCACATTGGCCCCGGCAGACAACAAGCCCTGCGCCGACACAAACGGCGCACTGGCCAGCACGCGCGGATCCTGCCGCGCCACCGCCATGGCCCCGCGCCAGTCGGCCAGCCGGTTGTTCACCCCGGAGATTTCCAGGTGCGAGGCCACGCCAAGAATCCGCCCACGGATTTCCTTTTGAAAGCCGTTCATCACCGACAGCACAATAATCAGCGCGGCCACCCCAAGGGCAATGCCAACAATGGAAATCAGGGAAATGAACGAAATGAAACTGTTGCGCCGCTTGGCGCGCAGATAACGCAGCCCGATCAGGGTTTCGAATGAGGTCATAGCGCCTGTCGCCGCGTGAGCATCCGCCCACGGGCAGGTTAAAGTTACCGGAAAACAGCCGGCCCTGCGCAGGCAGACCCTGGCGGCCAGCCCAGGGTTCCCGAGCACCGCAGCGGCCACTCAGGCCCCAGCATGCCTGAAACCACCGGGCAGCACATTGTAATTCAGCCAGGAAGGCGGGACAACGCGGGACAGAATGGCCGCTTGCCCACGCCCGCCTTGCCGCTGGCTATCACCCCCCGTATCCTTGTGCCTCGCTGCCGGCGTCCGATGCGGGCAGCCAGAATGATGGAAGCCAAGATGAAAAACCTCGCCGATATCCGTAAAGACTACGCCAGCCAGACCCTCGACCCGGACGACTGCCTGGCGCACCCGGTGGATCAGTTCACCCGCTGGCTGGACGACGCCATTGCCGCCGAAGTGCCCGAGCCCACCGCCATGCTGGTGTCCACCGTGTCACCCGAGGGGCGGCCTGCCGCGCGGGTGGTGCTGCTCAAGGGGGTAGACAACCAGCAGCTGGTGTTTTACACCAATTATCACAGCCGCAAGGGCCGTCATCTGGGCAGCACGCCATACATTGCCCTGACGTTTTTCTGGCCAGAGCTGGAACGTCAGGTCAATATCGAAGGGACAGTCAGCCGGGTGGATGAGGCCACGTCAGACCATTACTTTGCCAGCCGCCCGTATAAAAGCCGGGTGGGGGCGTGGGCATCGGAGCAAAGCCAGCCCATCAGCGGCAAGGGGGTCATCATGGCGCGCTTTGCCCAGTTTGCCGCGCAATACCTGATTGACGTGCCGCGCCCACCACACTGGGGCGGCTTTGCCGTCACCCCAGACCGGATGGAGTTCTGGCAGGGCCGGCCCAGCCGCCTGCACGACCGTGTGCTGTATCTGCCCGATGGTCAGGGCGGATGGGGCAAACAGCGCCTGGCCCCCTGACCCCCCCCCTCGCACAAGATGACTGCCGCCATGTTTTCTCCCAACCTTGCCGAACCCGACCCACCCCTGCCGATTGTTTATCAGGACGCGCATCTGGTGGCAGTGCATAAGCCATCCGGCCTGCTGGTACACCGTTCGATGATTGACCGCCATGAAACCCGGTTTGCCGTGCAGACCGTGCGCAACCAGCTGGGCCGGCATGTGTACGCGGTGCATCGGCTGGACAAGGGCACGTCGGGTATTTTGCTGTTTGGCCTGACACCAGAAGCCGGGCGGGCGCTGTCGCAGGCGTTTGAACACCAGCAGGTGGACAAGCACTATCTGGCCGTGGTGCGCGGCTGGCCGGCAGAGTCCGGCGACATTGACCACCCGCTCACCCGGCAGGACGACGACGGCAAACCCGCCCGCGATGCCCCCGCCCCGGCACAGCAGGCCTTGACCCACTACCAGCGGCTGGCCACGGTCACGCTGCCGGTGGCAATTGACCGCTATCCCACCAGCCGCTATGCGCTGGTGGCGCTGCAGCCGCACACGGGCCGCCGCCATCAGCTGCGCCGCCATCTCAAGCATATCAGCCACCCGATCATCGGCGACGCCACCCACGGCAAAGGCCGGCATAACCGCTGGTTTGCCGAAACGTTTGGCGTATCCCGCCTGCTGCTGGCCTGCACCGCGCTAACCGTGCCCCACCCGGTCAGCGGCGCGCCGCTGGCGCTGCATTGCCCACCCAGCGCAGATTTCATCCAGGTGCTGGCTGGCCTGGGCTGGCAGGATATGGCCTTGCCTTGACCCGGTGCGCGTAGGAATCCCCCGCCTTCAAGCGGGGGAGGGCGGGGGAGGATGTCGGCCAGCGGTGATGCAATTGCCCTGCATCACCGCGCTGCCAGCCCCTGTCACACACAAGTTATGCGAAATTCATGAGAAAATGGCCCATTCCCACGCCACCCGGAGCCCACCATGCCGCGTCTGTTGATTTCTTACCGCCGCGCCGACCCGTTCAGCGTGCAGCTGGCCGACGTCATCGACCAGCAATGGAGCGCCCAGCATGGGCCGGGTTCGGTGTTTCTTGATGTGCGCGCCTGTCAGCCCGGCCTGCCGTTTGACCAGCAAATTGACCAGGCGCTGAACCAGGTGGACGCCGTGCTGGCGTTGATTGGCCCTGGCTGGGGCGAGGAATTAGACCGCCGCGCCAATCAAGCGGACGACGAGCTGGACTGGGTGCGCCACGAGCTGACGCACGCCCTGCGCCGCATCTACTTGCCCGTGGTGCCGGTGCGGCTGCCGGGGGCCGCCGAGCTAGGCAGCCACCCGCTGCCCGCCGACATCGCCGCGCTATCGCGCCGGCAAGGCGTGCAGCTGGCCAAGCCAACACAAGACGCCCTGTGCGCCGAGGTGGCCGAGCTGCTGCGCCACCTGCATGGGGTGATCGCCAACCAGGGCCCGTATCGCTTTGTCATCCAAAGCCACGCCCCCGAGCGCCACCCGGCCGACGCGGCGCTCCCCCAGGTGTGCGTGCTGGATCGACACGCCGCCCCGGCCAACGCCCGGCCCGGCTGGTGGCCCACCCTGCGCCACTTTATCCGCCACACCGTGCTGCCCGCCGTGCCGCCCGGCTCGCCCCACCCGCTGCGTCTGCGGCTGGATGCCGGCTACGCCATCGGCTTTGCCGCCGGCGCCCTGCTGCACGGGCAAGCCGGCGTCGCCATCGAGTTGGAACAACGCCCGGCCAACGGCCCGGAAAGCGCCTGGCCCATCCAGCTCGCCACACTGCCCGCCGACACCCCGCGCCTGCAATACAGCGACACCCCGCGCCAGCCCGCCGCCCCGCACTGGGCGGTGGCGCTGTCGGTCACCCACCGCATCGACGCCAGCGTGCGCCAGCACCTGGACGCCACCCCCACGCTGCCGATCAGCCGGCTGATTCACGCCCACCTGCCCGATCCCTCGCCCATCGCCGTACAACACGGCCCCCACGCCAGCGCCCTGGCCTGGCAACTGGCCAGCGAACTGCACCAACGCGCCAGCGCCGCCACCCCACGCCCCCACCTGCACCTTTTTATCGCCGCCCCCATCACCCTGGCCTTTTGCCTGGGTCAACACCTGCGCCGCCTGCTGCTGGGCGTGACCATTTATGAATACCAGCCACACGCCAACCCAGCGCATTACCTGCCCACGCTGGAACTGCACGCCGAAGACATCGACGACCGTGGCTGATCAACCAGCGCAACAGGCAACAAAACCGGCCAGCGCCCATTTTCGGCTAGGCAAACAGCATGGCCAGCGCTATCATGAGGGCGCTTTTTGCCTGGTCTGGAGAGACATCTCGCCGCATCCCATTACACACATCTTTTCCGTACTCACGTCCGGGAAGCAAAATGGGCCTCACGATGGCAAAAAATTGCCATCTTTCGCCGTTTTTTGGCTCTTTTCATCGTGCTCGGCTCACTTCTGAAGGTAGAGTACAGCGCCTAAACTTGGACTTCCTCCATGTTGTATTATGTAACACATTGATTTTAAATGAAAAAAAGATGTGTGTAATGGGGTGATCTCGCCGGGGTGGGCGAAAAGTTGGGAACGCCCCTTGCAAGGCTTTGATTTTGTGAGGGAAAAACAGGGGGTGCTCTCTAGTGGTTTCCCTGATCTTTAAGGGATTAAGACAATATACCACTGACAGAGTTGAGAGAAGGCTTGTTCTCTAGGGACGCACTGATTTATTCCCTGACAGCTGGCCCAAAGCCCCCTGATCTGCGAACATCAGCACATTGAACGTGGGTGGTCACATGAAGACGCAAGCAAGCTTTTCCGAACTGGAATACGCGACA
>Ga0209599_10000579_pt1 | contig 22625 bp, 22 predicted proteins | sample Shrwel_input2_FT_FD_187534 | JGI IMG/M metagenome (GOLD analysis project Ga0209599, IMG submission 187534) | Subsurface microbial communities from deep shales in Ohio, USA - Utica-3 well 1 S input2 FT (SPAdes) (version 2) ... | reverse complement strand
AGTGAACATACTCTAGCCTTACAGCAAACCGATGGAACGTATGCCGTTGCTCAATTTGATGATACTGGTAAATTCATGCGCTATTCTCCTGCGACTCAATTATCTCAATTTGCTTATACAGAGGCACCTACACAGGTTGCTGTCACTCAGAATGACAATGCAGATATGGGTATTAGTAAGGCACAATTAATTAAAGTGGGTTTAGTAGCTTTAGCTGCTGAAGGTGTATATTTATGGGCAGTGAAAGACGATGATAAAGATGATCAACCTAAAGAAGTTGATCGTACCGCACCTGTAATAAAGGCTACTTTATCTCCGGATGATTCGCAAACAATTTCAGTTAAATCAGAAGCAAATGTTAAAATTCAAATTGTTGATGTAACTGGAAAAATAATTGCCAATGGGCAAACAGATGCACAAGGAAATTATACATTCAAACTTGCCGAGCCATTGTCTGCTGGAAGTAAGCTTATAGTAACTGCCACTGATAATGCTGGTAATTCAGCAAAAAGTGAAGTGAGCGGAACAAAGGATTTAACAGCACCAGATGCGCCAAATGCCGAATTAAATGCTGATGGAACGATTCTTACTGGTAGAACAGAATCAAAAGCAAAAGTTTCTTTGTTTGATGCCGCTGGAAATTTACTAGGTACAGTAACAGCAAATTCAGATGGAAAATATTCCATCAAAGTATTTCCGGCTTTAACCAGTGATAAAGGGGGAACCGTGATTGCTGAAGATGCTGCGGGCAATAAATCAAATCCATCAAAAGTATTTGCTGGTAAAGATACATTAGTTCCTGACCAACCTTTAATTGAAGTGAGTAAAGAGGGAAACTCTATTTACGGTCTTGCAGAAGCAAATGCAAAAGTCAATATTAAAGATGCTAATGGAAAAATTATTGGAACGGGTGTTACTGATGCACAAGGTAAATTTGAAATTACCATTTCCCCACCACTAACAACAGGTCAGAAAGGCTCGATTATTATTGAGGATTCCGTTGGAAATCAGTCCAAGCCTTTGGAAATTAACGCAGGAAAAGATACCATTGCACCGGATAAGGCAACTGCACAATTAAATGCTGCAGGGGATTCAATTACGGGTATGGCTGAAGCAAATGCAAAAATTCAAATTAAAGATTCGGCAGGAAAATTAATTGGAAGCGGTATAGTTGATGCTCAAGGCAAATTTACAATTCCCTTATCAACTATTTTAACAGAGAAAAACAGTGCTAACGTATATGTAATAGACTCCGCTGGAAATTCATCTGTTGCAACGGGAATTGATGGTACAAAAGATATTACTCCTCCAACAAAACCTACTGTTCCTAAATTATTTGATGATGTTGGTGATATTAAAGTTGAAATTAAGTTCGGTGGAACAACAGATGATCTCAAACCAACAATTTCTGGAGGGGCAAATTCAGCAGAACCAAAAGCCTTAATAACGATTTATGATAATGGGCAGGCAATAGGAATTGTTACGGTAGCAAATAATGGGAGTTGGAGTTTTAATATCGTTAATGATTTGAGTTTAGGGCTTCATAAAATTACATTGACTCAATCAGATGCTGCTGGAAATACCAGTGAATTGAGTGATCCATTTATATTTACCGTAGTTGCACCAACAGTTTCTACGATGTCGAATGCAGAAGATACATCATCAATTGCAATAGAAATGCTGTTAAGTGATCATGTTGGATTGAATGGAATTGAATTAAATCTCAAGTCAGATCCACAGCCAACAGTGCTTGAAAATATTTCTGTACATGATCTTTTGTCATCTTCAAATGATTCATTAAATGAAATAGATACATTGCTCAGTCAATTTAGCCCAAATAATTCAGAATCTGTAGGTAGTGTAAAATCAAATTCAGCAGCTTTTGATGACTCACTCAGTGTGAAATCAGATTTAATCGAACAAATGGATATATTGCAGCACGCAATCGTTTAGATTTTTTATATTGATAAATTAAAACTCTTATTTTGCAATAAGAGTTTTTTGTTTATAAAGTTGAAATATCCCGATTAGGATTGCACCAATAGTAGCAAGGAACATATCTTTATGAGCATCCCAAACATCACCTTGTTGACCATTGTAGTTTTCTGCATCCTCAGGCGATAATCCCATTGCAATCCACCATTCAATTAACTCATAGAACATACTTGATGCCATAACAAATTGGATCACTAGCAGAAATAAAGTTAAAGGTTTGGCATTTGGTAACCAAACCTGAAAACAACGATAAAAAAATGGATAGAGTAATAGACCATAAGCAAAATGAACGAGTCGATCATACATATTGCGCGACCAACCCAAATATTCATTGAGATTGAAATTAAATAAACTGAACAACCACTCGTTATAAGGGACATAGGAATATAAATAGTGCGCACCAATGATATGAATCAATAAAAACAAAAGATATAAACAAAAACTAGAAAAAGAGATGCCTATTTTCCACATCGTTATAATCAGAACAGCCAACATAAAAACCGTACCGACTTGATGTAAAAGATAAGCTTCGAACTCAAGAGGATGAATGCTGGCTAAAATTATGGCAAATAAAAGAACTAACAAAGTGATGTAATGTTTTAAGGTTAGTTTTTTTTCTATCATGTTCAGTCCATAAGCAATCAAGCAGGTTAAGTGTATTTACTCACCTGCTTCAATTGCAATAGATTGATTGCTAGGTGAAATACCGCCTAAAGCCTGACATGCCTGTATATATAATTGATACTTTTGTTGTACAACTTCATCTAATGGCATGTCAAAGAGATCTTCGCCATTTTTGTATTGTTCTACATAATGAGATGCTTTTTCTTTGTTCGCTGCGAGTGTTTGTTGATAAAAGTTAGATATCGACGAGGCGCCTAATTGGCTCGTTTCGATATTTTTACATTCAAAATCTTTTAGCAATTTTTCTGCACGTTTAACTTCGCTAGACTTACCAAAAATGCAACCTGTTAAACTTATAAAGACAATAAACAGCAGAAAAAACTTCATAATATTTTAAGTAAAATTTTAAAGATCCTATTATTGTATATAAGATTAATTTTATAAATGCGCTATTTATGTCTAACATGATAAAAAAATTAAATATTCAACTCCATTAAACTATTCGTATAAACAATAAACACAATAAGGCTAAAATTATGAACATTCGAAAAGCAGAACAAAGAGATGTCAACGAATGTGTCCCATTGATTTACAGCGCGGCAGTGCCATTGTTTGATCATATTTATAAATATAAGCACATCAGCGCAGAGGATTTTATCCGTAAAGAGTTTTTATCTGAGCGAGGCTACACTATTATAAATTGCATTGGGTGGTCGAACATAAAAATAAAGTAATTGCTGTAGTTGCTTGTTATGGAAAGAATGATCTGCTGCATATGGATCAGGGAAGTTTGAAAAATATCTGGATAACTTACAGGTTTGGATTTGCTCGGGTTTTGTCTAGAGCTTTGCAAGCAGGCTCTGTTGTAACTAAGCCAAGTGAGTCATGTTTGCATATCGCTAATTTTGGTGTTCATCCAAGTTATCAAAGTCAGGGGATTGGCTCCTTATTGCTACAGCATTTGAAAGTATTCGCTCAGCAACATGGTCATATTGCTTTGTCTCTAGACGTATCTCAACAAAACATAAGAGGACAGAAGCTCTATGAGCGAATTGGTTTTAAGGTCGTCAAGCAAACCATGTTTAAGGGTACAAATAACGATACCATTCCTAATGGTCGACGCATGGAATGGTTATTTTAAAAACGCTAATTTGTAATTACAGTATATAATGGTATTCAATCAATTGATAAAAAATATTTTTTAGCTGTTATGCTATGGTAATGAATAATCTAAATTTTAAGCAAATAATGCGGTGCTTTGTATTCGGACTATTAATGAGTTTTGCATTAGATGTAAATGCAGAAAACTACAATTTTTTTGAAGAGATAGCCAATGATGATGAGATGTTCGATGCTGCTTATCCGCAAATGAAAACTGATTACTCTGTGTTGCATAATCAGTTTTTTCAAGATGAGCGTTGGAAAGTCTATAATTATACTGCCTATCAAACCAATCAGTTTAATCAAAAAATGTTAACTGGTGAGACCAACAATCTATCTCTAGATGATTTTTCGATTTCGCTTGGTTATGGCATTGTTTATCAATTAAATAGCGCCAATCGGATTGGCTATGAATATCTTTCAAGTTTTCCTTTTGATCGCGGGCAGCTCATCCGATTTTTTTGGTTACGTGTTTTCTAAATTATTTTTTGATAAAGACCTGCTCGCACGACACCTGCTTTTGTTTCTTTGATTTTTTTCCATGAATTTGGCAGTTGGAGCAGGGTGAGTTCTCGATCAGCTTCGACATAGATATATGCTTTATCAACGATCAAAGGATCAGCTAATTCTGCCAACTCTTGCCAGAGATCAAGACTATACGGTGGGTCAAGAAAAACGACGTCATATGTACTGCTTAACTTTTTTAAAGCTTGCTGTGCAGTTGATACGATAAGCTGACAGTTCTCATTTTTAAATAATTGAATATTTTGCTTTAAGAATCGCGCTTGCGTTGTATCAGGTTCAATCATCGTGACTTGGCTAGCACCGCGTGATAATGCCTCGAATGCGAGAGCACCAGAACCAGTGCATAAATCTAACACATGTGCATTTTGTATGTCCCACATGAGCCAGTTAAATAAAGTTTCCCGAACACGATCAGGAGTTGGACGTAAACCATCAATCTCTGCAAAAGTTAAAGTACGTCGCTTGAACTCACCACCAATGATTCTGAGTTGATTTTTCATTATTCAGAGTCTCCATTAGTTGGTGTTGTTTGAACAGCGGCTGTAGAACTCACAGGACTGGATGCTGGCGTATTGTTGCTTGAAGCTAAATTAGCATTATTACTATTTGATAGTTCACCGGGTTTAATACCAGCCGTCATTAGACCACCACTTACTTGGTGATTTGTTGGGCGAATCGGATTCTTCTTGCGAGTCACTAACCAATAATCAAAAATAGGACGAGCAATTTGTGCGGCTGAGCCACCATGTTTACCATTTTCCCAAACCACTGCAATTGCGATCTCAGGATTATCGGCAGGAGCAAAGCCAACAAATAAGCCATGATCCCATTGTCTTGAAGAAAGAGCTGCCTCGTTATAACGTTTGCCTTGAGCAATACTTTTGACTTGCGCAGTTCCTGTTTTACCAGCTATTGAATATTGCAGTCCACCTTTAATACCTCGTCCCGTACCTGATTGAATAACATCAATCATTGCTTCATGCATATTGGTCCAGTCTTGCTCTGTTCCGTTGAATTGGATTTTGCCATCTGGTGCATTATGTACGGTGAATTTTTTTGAGCCTTTAGTATCACGAAGCACGTGAGGTGTAACATGTGAACCTTTATTTGCTGTGATCGCTGTCGCCATCGCAAGCTGTAAAGGGGTTGCTGTAAATGCGCCCTGACCAATACTGACTGAAATGGTTTCGCCTTTTAACCATTTCGAATTTCGTGTTCTCATCTTCCATTCAGGGCTTGGATATAAACCTGAACTTTCACTTGGTAAATCAACACCAGTTTTTTCTCCAAAACCGAATTGACGCATCCAATCATTCATTTTTTCTATACCCATCCGATAAGACAAGATATAGAAATAAGTATCACAAGACACGACCTGAGCTTTGTGTAAGTTCACAGCCCCGTGACCACTCTTTTTATGGTCACGAAAGCGATGGCTATCACCTGGCAGTGAAAAATAACCCGGGTCAGAAATTGCAGTGCCCCAATCGACTAAACCATAATGAATCCCACCAAGACCAAACATTGGTTTAATCGTTGAACCTGGAGGATAAGCACCTTGAACTGCACGGTTATAAAGCGGTTGATCTAGATTGTCACGTAAACCACTATAATCTTTTGTGCTGATGCCTGTAACAAATAGATTGGGGTTAAAGCTCGGACTTGAAACCAAAGCTAAAATTTCACCCGTACGAGGGTCCATCGCAACAATGGCGCCTCGACGATCAACTAATTGTTGAGCTGCAATAGTTTGCAAACCAAAATCAATGGATAAATATAAGTCATTGCCACGAACAGGGGATTGCTTACCTAAATTACGCAGTACATTTCCATGTGCATCAGCCTCAACCGATTCGAAACCTGGTATGCCGTGCAATAACTCCTCATAACTCTTTTCTGCACCAATTTTTCCAATCAGATTGGTACCTGCATATAAATCTTTATCAATTGATTTAAGTTCTTTGTCATTAATTCGCCCGACATATCCAATCACATGCGCAAATAGCTCACCATGTGGATAGTAACGTGTCATTTGAGTTTCAATTTTTACGCCCGGAAATGCATATTTAACTTCACTAAACTTGGCAATATCTGCTTCAGTTAAGTTGAGTTTGATTGCAATCCGTTCCGTTTTTCGGGCAGTTTTAACACGACTTTTGAAACGTTCTACATCTTCTTGAGATAAATTTAAAATAGGAGTTAAACGAGAAATTGTTCCATCAATATCGCTGACATCTGCGCGGCTTAGAGTGGCTGTGAAAACTGGATAATTATCTGCAAGTAAAACCCCATTACGATCATAGATATATCCACGTGCTGGAGGAAGAGGTTGCAGTCGAATACGGTTCTTATCAGAAGCTGTTGTAAAATCGTCATAGTGCACAATTTGCAAATATGCATAGCGACAGATAAGTAAAAGCAAGAAAATTACAACAACAAAAATAGCAAATAGAATTCGACCCTTATAAATGCGCTTTTCTTGCTGCATGTTTTTTAAAGGAAAGTGCTGTTTCATAAGGCGTCGACTTAATTACAAGATAGAGGAAATAATGCCGAGCATTTTAACGTAAGTTGCACGTTCATACTGTAGAATTTTCAACTGTTCATAAAAATGATACTGCGACAGCTTTTGACTTTGCAGACATTAAAATAGTACGGTCTTGTATATTAGAAGCAAAATAATTCTGTTAAAGTCACAAACTGTTTGAAATAGGATTGTCCAATATACACTCTTAGGGAAAATGGAGAAAATAATGAGAAAATTTCAAGTTTTACTGGCGGTTTTAGCTCTCACTGGTTTTGCTCATGCTGAAGAAAATGCATATATGCCTGAAGCAAAACTAACTGGGGCGAATGTTTCAACATGGAATATTGGTGCAGGTTTTACTAAAAAATTACTACATGCAAATCTTGAATGGGTGAATCCATATGGAATTGCTTATGCAAAAGCTGGTGCATTTCTAAATGATGAAAATCCAGCAGGTGGTCAAGTTGGATTCCGTTATCCATATCATTTAACAGGCACAGATAAAAATGGTTATTACATTGGTGCTTATGCTGGACATATTGAAAGTAAACAAATTGATGGTGAAGAAAAAGCACGTTTAGGTGCAGGTGTTGATCTTGCCTATGTTTGGTTGAATTCAGAACGTATTAGTACTTTTAGTGTGGGAATTGGTGCTGGCGAACGCATGAAAAATGCAAATGGAGATCTTATTGAAAAGACCGAGCCAACAATTCAGTTCTCTTATACCTTAAGTTTTGGTTTATAGCAGGTGAACTACTTATTCACTTCGTAAGCTGAAATCTATTAATAACTTTGAGAGTCATGCATGTTTGATTACGTCAATGAATTGTGGCAGATTTTCTTAGCACGTCCAGATTTTTGGGCAGTTCTCAGTATTATACCTGTGACTGCTTTTGTGACTTGGGCACACGTGTGGATGGCCTTGAAAATGGTTTTCTACCCAATTAAATTTTGGGGATTCCATTTAGGGCCATTACCTGTAGGTTGGCAAGGAATTGTACCTCGTAAAGCAGGACGTATTTCAGGCATTATTACTGATAATACATTATCAAAATTAGGTTCATTGCGTGAATTTTTAGAAGCAATGGATCCTGAAGATATGGCAATGATCATTGGTGAGCAAGTTGGTTTTGAGCTTGAACACCTAATTGATGAGGTCATGATTGATCGTAATGCCGTTTTGTGGGAAAACTTACCATTTTCAATCAAACGCCGTATTTATGCTCAAGCACAGAAACAGTTGCCAAATACTTTAAGGGAACTTGTGACTGAGTTGACCATGAACGTAGAGTCACTTGTTGACATGCGTGAAATGGTAGTGAGTCAAATGGAAGGTGATCGACGTTTAATGGTACGTATGTTCCTTAAAGTTGGTCAAAAAGAAATCAATTTTATTTGGCACATTAGTGCATTGATCGGGATGTTCTTCGGTATTTTCCAAATGATTGTTTGGTTTGTTGTGCCATGGCATTGGACAGTTCCATTTTGGGCAGCGATTTGGGGTTTCTTAACCAACTGGATTGCAATTTGGATGGTATTCAATCCGATTGAACCGCACTATATACGTTATCCTCAGCTCTTTCGTTTGACTAAAGATCATAAATTTCCTTGGATTGTACCTGTACTAAAAATTGGTACATACAACGTTCAAGGTGCGTTTATGAAGCGCCAAGAAGAAGTTTCAGATGTCTTTGCCAGTGTGGTGACAGAAGACTTAATTACTTTGAAATCGATTATGACGGAAATGATGTATGGCAGTAAAAAAGATAAAACGCGTCGTATTGTCAAGCGTCATATCAACGAAATTATGGAAACCCCATTAGTCAGAACCTCATTACAGCTTTCATTAGGTCCAAGAGAATATGCTAGACTCAAGACCGACTTGATTGATCGCTCAATTGAAATTACTATGGGACCAGTATGTGACCCAGCTCTGAATGCAAGTCGTGCGCAGAAAATCTTTCAAATGTTTAGAGACCGCATCCGTGAACTAACGCCGAAAGAGTTCCAAAATTTATTGCGGCCTGCGTTCCAAGAAGATGAGTGGATTTTGATTGTTTTGGGTGGAGTAACTGGCTTTTTTGCAGGTTTGATTCATCTATTTGTTGCTTTCTTATAATTAATTTGATGTTGGTTGAGCAATAAGTCTGTATTATATTGCTCAATTTAAGATTTATTGTTTTTAAATGAGGATGTTCTTTTATGCGCATTATTTTACTCGGACCACCTGGGGCAGGTAAAGGTACTCAAGCTCAGTTGATCTGTAAGCGCTACAATATCCCACAAATTTCAACCGGTGATATGCTCCGTGCTGCGATTCGTGAAGGAACTGAACTAGGTCTTAAAGCGAAAAGTGTAATGGAGTCTGGTGGTTTGGTATCAGACGAACTCATTATTGGTTTGGTACAAGAGCGTATTGCTCAACCTGATTGTGTAAATGGTTGTATTTTTGATGGTTTCCCACGTACGATTCCACAAGCTGAAGCTTTAGAAACAGCGGGTATTTCAATTGATCATGTGATTGAAATTGAAGTTCCAGATGAAGAGATTGTTCAACGTCTTTCAGGTCGTCGTCAGCATCCAGCTTCTGGTCGTGTTTATCATTTGGTTTATAATCCACCTAAAGTAGAAGGTAAAGATGATGAAACGGGTGAAGATTTAGTTCAGCGTCCAGATGACCAAGAAGAAACAATCCGTAAGCGTTTAGGATCATATCATAGTGAAACTGAGCAATTAGTTGGTTTCTACCAAGGTCGTGCAGTTTCTGGTGAGAATGCACCGACTTATAATAAATTGAACGGTTTGCGTGCAATTGAAGAAGTTCAAAACGAATTATTTGCGATTTTGGATAAATAATCTGAATTGTTAATATTAAAAAGGGCTCTACATATGGAGCTCTTTTTTTATTTGGAGCTGATCATGCTAAAGTTTGTGCTTATTATCGTGGTGATATTGAGTGTCCTTTTACTATTGTTTTTATTATATCAAAGCCAAAAAATGCTTCGTCATGTGCAAAAGCAACAGGCATTGGAAAATAAGCAAAATGGTAGACCTCGTCAGCTACATCCAAAATTACAACAAAATAAAAAACCTCAGGATTAACTGAGGTTTTTTATTGCAATTGATTTGACAGCACCAAATTCAAAACGATCAGGCCAATTACAAACATCGGATACGATACACTCTCCACATTTAGGCTTGCGTGCTATACAACAATAACGACCATGTAAAATTAACCAATGATGCGAATCGATAATAAATTCTTTAGGAATCACTTTAATTAAACGATGCTCAACCTCGAGAACATTTTTACCTACTGCCAAACCAGTTCTGTTACCGACACGAAAAATATGCGTATCAACTGCCATGGTCGGTTGTCCAAAAGCAGTATTGAGTACCACATTCGCTGTTTTACGTCCTACACCAGGTAAAGCTTCTAGTTGCTCACGTGTTTTTGGGATTTGACCTTGATATTGGTCTACAAGAATTTGGCAGGTTTTGATCACATTTTCGGCTTTGGAATTATATAAGCCAATGGTTTTGATATATTCTTTTAACCCATCAATTCCAAGCTTCAAAATAGCTTGAGCGGTATTAGCAACAGGATAGAGTTTATCTGTTGCTTTATTTACACTGACATCGGTCGCTTGAGCCGAGAGCAAAACGGCAATCAGTAACTCAAAGGGAGATGAGTAATTCAGTTCAGTCTGTGGATGCGGTCTTTGTTCACGTAAACGTTCAAAAAAAGTCTGAATTTGCTTTTTAGTCATATTCTTTACGGGCATTTAGATGTCCTGCAATTCATTTAAACGTTGTTGTAAAGCAAGCAATTGAACTTGTTTTGATTCATCGGCGCGAACGCTCAGCTGCTTTTCAAGCTTCTTGATCTGCGTGCGTAATTTCGCTAGCTCAATTGTCGTTTTTGCATCCAGTACTGGGCTATCTTTAGGTTTATCTATCAAAGTAATGACCGGCACATTGTTTTGCGATTGAGAGAATTGAGCAAAAAGCTCAACATCTATTTCAGCCCGTACAATTGGTCCTTTGCGATTTAAGCGTTGTTTTTCTTCACGTTGGATGTGTGCGTAATAGCGGTGTCTTAAATCATCCTGTTCAGCTAAACGTTGTTCAGCTGTTGGAATAGGTTTAGGGTCAGGAATCAAGTCAATACAATCCACAGGACAGGGTGGAATACATAATTCGCAGCCTGTGCATAGATCAGTCAAAATACTATGCATTAATTTACCACTACCAATAATGGCATCGACAGGACAGGCACTAATACATTTGGTACAGCCGATACATTCATCTTCTCGAATCACCGCTTTGATTCGTTGTGGTCGACCATCGAGTTGAATATCCCAAACACTGGGTTCTGCTGTTAAATTGGGTCGGTCTAATAATGCTGCCAAAGCATCAGCAACAGGTTGTCCACCAGGCACACATTTATTCGCTTCTTCTCCCTCAGCAATTGATTTTGCATATGGTAAGCAGCCATCACGATGCCCACATAAACCACACTGTGTTTGTGGCAAAAGCTGATCGATTTGGACAATAAGTGCATGTTGTGCAGTAGGTGACATGTATTGGAGTTGACTGGCGCAAAACTGGGTGCTCAGTATAGCAAATAATGCTTTAACACGGCGGAAGCAATCTAAATATATGCGATGCATATGGATACACTTATTGCTTAAAAATAGTGCTAATAATGTGTTATTTTAGTGCGTATTTGTATACAAGTCGATCTTTATAGCCAGAAATCAATCGATTTTTCTCATTTGCGGAGTGTTGTATAGATATTTATTATATAAATAACGAATATTTACCAATATAAGTTTTTGATTTTTAATAATAATAGTGAGTTTATGTAAAAATAATATTGTGATGAAATCGCAATCTGTATTTAATAGATGCAAAATCCTGTTTTGGTGCATTTTTAGCACCAATATAAAACACTTACTCGGGGGTGGATGTTGAAATACAGTAGCTTAAATGACTTTCTCAATTATGTTAAAGCTAGAGATCCAGATCAACCTGAATTTTTGCAAGCTGTTGAAGAAGTAATGACCAGTTTATGGCCATTTATTCAGAAGAATCCGAAATATGCTCAATATGCTTTATTAGAGCGTTTAGTAGAACCTGAACGAGCGATTCAATTTCGAGTCTCTTGGATGGATGATCAAGGCCAAACGCATGTGAATCGAGCTTTTCGTGTTCAATATAACTCAGCTATTGGTCCATTTAAAGGTGGAATGCGTTTTCATCCTTCAGTAAATTTATCCATTTTAAAGTTTTTAGGCTTTGAGCAAACTTTGAAAAATGCCTTAACCACACTGCCAATGGGTGGCGGTAAAGGTGGTTCTGACTTTGATCCTAAAGGTAAATCTGAAGCAGAAATTATGCGTTTCTGCCAAGCATTGATGCTCGAATTATATCGTCATTTAGGTGCAAATACGGATATTCCTGCTGGTGATATTGGCGTCGGTGGTCGCGAAGTGGGATACATGGCAGGTATGATGAAAAAGCTAAGCAATGACACGGCTTGCGTTTTCACGGGGAAAGGTATTTCTTTTGGCGGTAGTTTGATGCGCCCAGAGGCAACAGGCTATGGAGCAGTCTATTTTGCTGAAGAGATGCTAAAAACACGTGGTCAAAGTTTTAATGGCAAAACGGTTTCTATTTCGGGTTCTGGAAATGTCGCACAGTTCGCCGCAGAAAAAGCCATGTTCTTAGGTGCAAAAGTTGTTAGCTTGTCGGATTCGAATGGTACTGTCTATTTAAAAAATGGTTTTACTGATGAATTACTTGCAGAAATTATGACCTTGAAAAATGTCAAGCGGGGGCGTGTTTCTGAGTTTGCTTCAAAGCATGGATTTGAGTATTTCGAAGGTAAAACACCGTGGCATATTCCTGTGGATATTGCATTACCTTGTGCTACACAGAATGAACTGCTAGCTGAGGATGCAGAGTTGCTCATACAAAATGGGGTAATTTGCGTTGCTGAAGGTGCCAATATGCCTTCTACACTGGATGCGGTTGAAAAGTTCATTGCTGCTAAAATTCTTTATGCTCCAGGTAAAGCATCGAATGCAGGTGGTGTAGCGACTTCTGGATTAGAAATGTCTCAGAATGCATTACGTCTTGGTTGGAGTCATGGTGAAGTCGATGAGCGTTTGCATGCAATTATGAAAGATATTCATGCGAATTGTTTAAAATATGGCACCCAAGAGGATGGTACGGTAAATTATGTTGATGGTGCTAATATTGCTGGATTTGTAAAAGTTGCAGATGCGATTCTTGCGCAGGGTATTTATTAAAAATCCCCTTAAATCCCGCTTTAATAAAGAGGGACTTTGCATAAAAAATCCGATGCAATTGCATCGGATTTTTTGAAAGCAATTATTTAAGGTTTTTTAACAATTTCTTGTTCAACAACCATATCTAATACATCAGCTAGGCTTGATTGATCAGCAGCAGGGTTTTTAATTTCAAAGCGCTTAACTCGTACAATCACACGTTGATTTGGATTGTGTTCAAAGCCTTCGATTTGACCGTAGTAAAGTGACCAGTCTTTATCTGCATAAGTTTTGATGCCTTTGTCATCATACTTAATCTCACGAACTTGCATACAAGTTTGTGGTGCAACACCAACACAAGATTTAGTTTCAGGTGCAATTTCTAGGAAAACGGTTTTACCTTCAGACTGATACTTCGCTTCAGCTGTCATTTTTCCGACAAATGTGTATTTTTGACCATTTGCATCGCTGATGGTTAAAGTTGGTTGATCTAAGTTTGTTGCATTCACTTCAAATGGAATTTGACGTTTTTGTAAAAGAGTTCCTGCGAATTGCTCTTGTTTCATAAGTGCTGGATCACACGCCATCATTGTTGATGCACCATCACCTGTCGCGATCAAACCATTTTCAATTTTCCATGATGTATTTAAGCGATTACAACCTGTATCTACAGATAAGCGATCGTTGGCTAAGAAGCTTAATACGATTGGACGTTTGGTACCAGCAGGTTGATATGACCAAGTGTAGTTGGTTAACACGTTGCTATTCGTCACTTTTGCACCTGTAAATACGTGTTTTTGCCCTTTGCTATCAGTTACAGTCAAGATTGCTTGACCATTCGTCGTACTGATTTGAAATGGAACTTTTTTATCACTGAAAATATCAGCAGATAAACGTTCTTGTTGCATTAAATCATCTGCACAAGCCATTTTCGTTGACATCAGTGCCGAAGTTACAATATTGTTGCCTTCGACTTTCCAAGTACCACCTTGACCATTACAACCTGTTTGAATAGCAAGTCTTTGATTATCATTAAAAGATAAAACTAAGGGTTTTGAAGCTTTAGAACCTTGATAAGTCCAGTTATATTCAGCTAAAGTTTTTGCACTCGATGTTGTATTTATTTGAGAAATTACACCGTCAGTTACATTTTGTACGCTTTGACACGCCATTAAAGAAAGGGGAAGTAAGGCAAGAACTAAATATTTAATTTTCATATTTAAAACAACAGTAAATAAATAACAGTGATAAGCTTAAAGTATTCTTAAAAAAAGAAAATGTAATCCGTTTAGTGGTTAAGTGTGTTAAATGTATCTAATTGTAAAATTTAAAAAGTATAGCAATTTAATAGACTTATTTAAAGAATATAAATAAGCCTATCATTTATTCTCTTTAAGCATGAGAATTAATCAAAACGATAAATATCCATGCCAAGTGAGCCCATTGAGAAACTACTATGAACAATATTAAATCGGTGACCCGTACCCATTGCAAAAAAAAGTGGGGCCAAATGTTCAATAGTCGGATGATTGTGTTGAATAAAAGGAAGTGATGGCCAATCTAACACGCCATCATAGTCTTGATGGCTAAGCTTACTAACAACTGTATTTCTAAACGTACTTGCCCAATTTGGTACATCTGCATCAGCTTGCCATGAAAGCTCAGCAAGATTATGGGTAATACTACCAGATCCAATCAACAAAATTTGTTGCTCACGTAAAGGGGAGAGAACCTTTCCAATTTTATAAATATCATCAGCATTCATGTTCATGGGCAATGAAATTTCGATTACAGGAATATCTGCTTCAGGATACATGTGCAGCAAAGGCATCCACACGCCATGATCACGTGGGCGAGTACTATTTGCGTGTGCTGAAAGACCAGCATTTTCAAATAAACTGAGTATTTTTTCTGCAAGTTGAGGTTCACCAGCGGCTGGGTAATGAATTTCGTAAAGTTCAGGTGGAAAGCCACGAAAATCATGCCAAGTTCTTGGTCGAGTTGATGTGCTGACCTCTAATGCTTGGCTTTCCCAATGGGCAGACATCACAATAATCGCTTGAGGTTTAGGGAGATTGGTACTCAAACGATATAATGCTGGTCCAACTTGCTCAGGATCAAGTGCAAGCATCGGTGAACCATGAGAAATAAATAATCCTGGTAAAGTTTGCACGTTCATAATTCAATACCTGATTTGAAATACATCTTTATCGTGACAAATTCATATCAATATTGACAGCCCTTTAATCTCAACAGATTGTTCTATAATCAGAACAAATCATAATGATCTAAGCGCGATGATATGGATGGTTGTGATTAATACTCATCGCTCGATATAACTGTTCAATGAGTAAAATACGAACCATTGGATGAGGCATGGTTAATTTTGAAAGCGACCAGTGCCATGCCGCTGCTTTACGTACAGCATCTGAATGTCCATCAGGACCACCAATCGCGAGCGCAATATCATGACCTTCAAGCATCCACTGTTTCATGGTATCCGCTAATTTCTCTGTACTCAGTTCTCGACCGCCCACTTCCAATGCGATTAAAATTTCATTGGATTTGAGCGTATTTAAAATACTGTCGCCTTCAATTTGACAGTATTTCAAAATATCAGCTTCAGAATCATTTTTGCCACGTTTCGCCATGGGCAATTCAATAACTTGAGTTTGTACAAACGGCTGAATACGTTTGAAATAGTCCTCAAATCCAGTTAAGACCCATGCTGGCATTTTTTGACCAATGGTCAGAATACGAATTTTCATAAAATAAATAGGGTAAAAAATTATTCAGATTATAAACCCTAGCGATAGGTCGTGCGCTTAGTTCACGCTTTAAGTTGTCATAAAAAATACAAAGAGCGTATTTAGGACTAGGAATAAAAAACGCAGCTCAAAAGAAGATGAGCTGCGATCAAAGAGTCATCTGTCTGGAGTTCAGATGGCTCTAGAAAAATGAGTTCACAAGTCAAATTAATCTTTATTTTTATCGACTCTATTTCATTATGCAATATATTGGTTGTTTTTCAATCAAATTGTGTAACAAAAAAAGAGAGCCGAAGCTCTCTTAATTTTATTGAGTAGAAGACTTAATGGCGCGCAGCCTTTGGCTCTTCTACTTGTTTTACAATTGGAGTCTTAGGTAATGGCTTAGGCGTATCCGTTAATGCTAAAGGTAGGATTTCATCAATACTCTTCACAGCTTTGATTTCTAAACCTTCTTTCACATTTTCTGGAATTTCAGCTAAGTCACGTACGTTGTCTTGTGGAATAAATACTAGTTTTACCCCACCGCGGTGAGCTGCAAGAAGTTTCTCTTTCAAGCCACCGATACGCATCGCACGACCACCTAAACTTGTTTCACCAGTCATCGCAATATCTGGACGAATTGGAATGCCTGTAAATGCTGAGACAAGCGCCGTTGTTAGTGCCAAACCAGCAGATGGTCCATCTTTTGGTGTTGCACCTTCAGGTAAATGAACATGGATATCAGTTTCTTCAAAACGAGTAGCTTCGATTCCAAGTTCATCAGCGCGAGTTCTTACAACAGTCATTGCCGCAGTAATCGACTCTTTCATGACATCACCGAGCGAACCCGTCGTAATGAATTTACCTTTACCTTTTACAGCAGCGACTTCAATTGTTAATAATTCACCACCCACTGATGTCCAAGCCAAGCCATTTACACGACCCACTTGTGCTTCATCTTCTGCAATACCAAAGTCAAACTTATGTGGACCTAAGTATTCTGGAAGATTCGCAGAGGTAACATCAACTTGTAAGTTTTTAGATTTCTTACTTACAGCTTCTTTCACGACTTTACGAGCAATTTTAGACACTTCACGTTCTAAGCTACGTACACCTGCTTCACGTGTATAACGTTGCACGATGTCACGGATCGCTTCTTCGTGGACGCTTAACTCTTTCGCACGTAAACCATTGTTCTTGATTGCTTTAGGAACAAGGTAGCGTTCAGCAATATTCACTTTTTCATCTTCGGTATAACCCGGAAGACGAATCACTTCCATACGATCTAACAACGCTTCAGGAATATTCATACTGTTTGCAGTACAGATGAACATCACTTCAGAAAGATCAAGATCAAGATCTAAATAATGATCGTTGAACTTATTGTTCTGTGATGGATCAAGCACTTCAAGTAGGGCAGAAGCTGGATCACCACGGTAGTCTTGTGCCATCTTGTCGATTTCGTCGAGTAAAAACAATGGGTTTTTCACACCAACTTTCGTTAAAGACTGTACAATTTTACCTGGCATCGCACCGATATAAGTACGACGGTGACCACGGATTTCAGCTTCATCACGTACACCACCAAGTGCCATACGAACAAACTCACGACCTGTTGCTTTTGCTACAGATTCACCAAGTGAAGTTTTACCAACACCCGGAGGACCCACTAAACACAAAATTGGACCTTTGAGTTTTTTCACACGAGACTGGACAGCCAAGTATTCAACAATACGATCTTTTACGTCATCTAAGCCATAATGATCGGTATCTAGAATTTCCTGTGCTTTCGCAAGGTTAATACTGACTTTGCTCGCTTTATTCCAAGGCGTATCTAAAATCACTTCTAGATAGTTACGAACCACAGCCGCTTCGCTTGAAGCTGGTTGCATTGCTTTCAGTTTACGAAACTCAGCTTCCGCTTTTTTGCGTACATGCTCAGGTAAATCTGCTTCAGCAAGACGTTTCTCAATTTCAGCAACGTCATCTTCAGCACCGCCATTCATATCGGAAAGCTCACGTTGAATGACTTTCATTTTTTCATTTAGAAAGTATTCACGTTGGTTCTTTTCCATTTGACGTTTTACACTGTCGTGCAATGTTTGTTCAATTTGCTGTTCAGCAGATTGATTCATCAAATAGCTCATGAGCTCTTGCAAATGAGCTTCAAACTCGTCGTGCTCTAAAAACTTTTGTTTCACTTCAATATTTAAAGGTACACGAGTTGCGACGAAGAACATAAGCTGTAATAAGTCTTCGATTTTATTGGCTGCTGCAACAAGTTCACGTGCATTACGTAGTTTCGCTTCTGCATATTGAGCGAATAAAGTACGTAATTCATTTAAACGAGTTTCTTGAGCTTCTTGATCCAATGGTAATGTAATTGGACTGAGGCTGTGCTCAGCAGTTAAGTATTCTTCACCATCAATAATGCGCTCTAATTTAGAACGATGTAGACCTTCAATCAGTACTTTGATGCAGTTTTCATCATTCTCATGATTCACCACTTGTACGATTTTAGCCACAGTTCCATATTGATAGAGATTATCGTGATCAATTTCTTCTGTAAGCGAATCTTTTTGCGCAACTACAAATACTAGATTGTCACCGTTACGAGCTACATCCACTGCATTGATCGATTTTTCACGACCCACAAATAGCGCAATTTGCATGTGCGGATAAACCACAACATCACGTAATGCTAATAGTGGTAATACACTTGGAACCTGTGGCTCTAAGCTAGTTTCGTTATTTAAAATATATTCAGACATGAGCACTCCTAATGAGTGACAACGGTGTTGCCATGTTTTTATAGTGATGTGCATTTAAAAAATTACAAGGGTTTTTGCTAAGAAATTATTAAAAAAAGACTAAATTGCTCGGAATTTTTATAAAAACTCTTAAAATTTATGCAAATTATCTTAGAAATCATAACGTTTTTCTGGCGTTAATAAACTATTTAGTGGTTGATCCCATTTTTGTCTCATTATGGTCTGATCAATATATTGAAATGAATGTGCAATGCCTAGACGAAATGGTCGATGAGGTGCTGTTGCTAAAGTACGATCATAGTAACCGCCCCCCATGCCAATTCTTGTCCCTGTATGATCGCAAGCGACTAAAGGCATAATCAGTAAATCTAGTTTTGATACATGATGACCACGACTTGCCATCGGTTCTTTCATCCCTAGTGGGTGATGTGAAAAACGCTTACTAAAATATTGATGTGGTTTGATTTTGATCCATACAAGTGTTTGATTCATATTACAAATCATGGGTAGATAAACTTGTTTTTTATGTCTAAAACACAATTCAATGATTTTTTTCGTATGAACCTCACCAAATGCATGTAAATACAAGCCAATTTTTTGGGCAGATTTAAAATGAATGAAATATCTGAGTTGATTTAATATCGCTTGTTCAATGTTTGCATGCTCAAAACGGTTTAAGCATTTTCTTTTTAATCGAATATGTTTTCTAAGCGTTTTTAAATGACTGTTCATATTCTTGGAATGTTAAATAAATTCAAGGATTGTATATTATTAATTAATTTTGAAAGTATTTTTTTTGAATGTTTAAAACACAGACCAAACAAAGAACAAATTCCCATCCTAATTTAAGTTAGAGTAAGATAGTCTCCAAACATCAAGTCATTAAAAACTGATAAGGAATAATATTATGCAGCAACAAGTCATCATTGTCGGTGGAGGTATGGTTGGACTCAGCCTTGCTTTGATGTTGGCAAAATCTAATATCGCAGTAAAGTTATTAGAAGCTGTGAAATATCCGAATTTCGATGATGAAAATGTTGCGCCTTATCATTCTAGTTTTGATGCGCGTAATACCGCATTGTCACGCCGTAGCGTACAGATTTATCAAAAATTAGGCTTATGGGAAGCTTTACAGCAACATGCGACACCAATTCTACAAGTACATATTACTGAGCAGGGCAGCTTTGGTAAGGCTCGCTTAGTCGCAGAACAAGAAAAAGTAGAAAGCTTTGGGCAAGTGATCGAGAATGCTTGGTTAGGTCGTGTGTTGTTGACTCAAGTGCGTCAGCAACCTCTCATTGAGTTAATTGATGGTGTGCAAGTCACGTCTCTAACCCAAGATTCAGATGACGTGCAAATTCAAGCGATGCGTAACGGTGAATATATTCATTCATTAAAATCCAAGTTGGTAATTGCAGCTGATGGTCGGGATTCCTTCTGCCGTCAAGCGATTGGTGTGGGAGTTGACGAACATGATTATGACCAAGTGGCGATTGTGACTACCGTACAGACTTCTAAACCACATCAGCACGTTGGCTTTGAACGCTTTAGCGCATTGGGGCCATTGGCATTGTTACCCTTACCTGGTGAATACCGTCGCTCAGTGGTTTGGCCTGTAAAAAAAGGCACAGAGGCAGAATGGTTGGGTGAAGAAAATGATCAGCACTTCCTTGATGCTTTGCAGGAAACCTATGGCGATCGAGCAGGTAAGTTTGAAAAAACAGGTAAGCGTTTTAGCTATCCCTTGTCGCAAGTCTTGGCGCATAAACAGGCAGTTGGGCGTGTGGTATTGATGGGCAATGCAGCACATACCATTCACCCCGTGGCAGGACAAGGTTTTAACCTGTGCTTGCGTGATGCGGATGTGTTGGTTCGTTTCTTGTTGGAACAATTGGCGAAGTCCGATGATGTTGGTGCTCCAGAAAATTTATTGGCTTATGAGCAATCCCGTTTAAAGGATCAGCAACGGGTGATCAAGTTCTGTGATTCGGTAGTGCGTGGTTTTAGCAATCAAAATCCAATCCTTAAATTATTGAGAAATACAGGCTTGGTTGCTTTTGACGTGATTCCAGGGATTAAACCTTTGGTTGCCAATTATGCGATGGGACTAAAAGCATGAGTGAGCTGTTAGATGTTGTCATCGTAGGTGGTGGTTTGGTTGGTGGTTTAACTGCTTTGCTATTGGCTCAAGGTGGTGTGCAAGCTACAGTGCTGGATGCAGCGCCTGTGCTTGATCAAGACAAAACACTGGCGGTGATGAATCCTCGTGTATTGGCACTGAGTCAGGCAACGATTCATTTGCTTAAAACAGTTGATGTTTGGGATGATTTAGCACGTCAAATGCCATATTCAGGCATGCAAGTCTGGAATAAAAATGGCTATGGTGAAATTAATTTTGGCTATGCCTCTGAACAGCAACCTCCGCCAGATCAAGCTTTAGGTTCAATGGTTGAGCCAAGCGTTTTGAATATCGCGATTCAACAAAAAATGCTGCAACGACTTAAAGACTATCGTACTCAAGTCAAAGTTATTCGGATCGAACAAATTCCACAAGGTTGGTCTATTCAATTGGCGGATGGAACAACATTAAAAACCAAGTTACTCATTGGTGCTGATGGTGCGAATTCTTTTGTACGTGAGCAAGCTTATATTGATTTAGATGTATTGGATTACAAGCAAGCTGCGATCAGTTGTGCAATTAAAACTACTCAGCCGAATCAATATGTAGCTCGTCAAATTTTCCTACCGACAGGTCCACTTGCATATTTACCAATGGCGAGTCTAGATGCACAGGAGAATGGTTATTGGCAGTCGATTGTTTGGACTTTACCTGATGATTATGCCGATGAATATTCAACACTGACTGATCAAGATTTTATGCGATTGCTCACTCAGGAAAGCCTACAAATGTTGGGTGAAGTCGTTGAAGTCCGCTCTAGAGCACAGTTTCCACTTAAAGCCCGTGCGGCGCAGCGCTATATCAAATCAGGCTTGGCATTGATTGGTGATGCTGCCCATGTAATTCATCCTTTAGCTGGACAGGGTGTGAACATCGGTTGTCTAGATGCTGCGGTACTGTGCGATGTGTTACTACACGATTTAAAGCGTGGTGCATGGGCAAACGATCAAACTTTATTACGCTACGAACACCTGCGTAAAGGGCAGAATGATGCGATGATGCATAGCATGTCTGCGATTGGTTGGTTAGAAAGTTCGGAGCTATTTCCATTTGTTTGGGCAAGAAATTTTGGGCTGAAACAGGTTGAACAATTCGATTGGTTTAAAGATCGCTTTATGAACCAAGCCAATGGATTAGCGGCATTACGAGACACAAGATACGCTTGTTAAAAAAGAGTAGATATTTTTTAAACAATCATTTATAAATCAGAGTGAATTTGGTTATAAAATACACAATTTTGCAAATATTTTGCTTTGATAAATGTGAAGAGCTTGCTAAATTTCACCAAGTTCTGATGACCAAATAACGATGATGAGAGTTTAGTCATTGTGGGGAGAGTAATATGACGGAAATGAATGATTACGACGAAAACACAGAAGATTCTGCTGTAGACGATGAAGAGGCGAAAGCCGCAGAAAGTGGTGCTGATAATGAAGAATCAAGTGCCAATGATGCTGATCTTGCTGAAGCAGAAACATTGACTGTCACTGCAAAGCAGAAACAACGTCAAGCTTTAGAAGACGAAATAGCTGCATTTCTTGCACGTGGTGGACGCATTACAGAAGTTCCACCAGGCGAAAGCCAAGAATAAGTTTAAATAGATTCAAAAAGCATCACGATCGTGGTGCTTTTTCTGTTGCTCAAAGACTTAGATTAGAGAAGCAATGATGTAGCAATACTCCACATGATACAACCAATAATAAAGTCTAATATTTTCCATGCTTTTGGGTTAGTGAATAGCGGTTTTAAGAATTTAGATCCATAACCTAAACTATAAAAGAACATCCATGAGGCAAC
>Ga0209599_10000574_pt1 | contig 22826 bp, 25 predicted proteins | sample Shrwel_input2_FT_FD_187534 | JGI IMG/M metagenome (GOLD analysis project Ga0209599, IMG submission 187534) | Subsurface microbial communities from deep shales in Ohio, USA - Utica-3 well 1 S input2 FT (SPAdes) (version 2) ... | reverse complement strand
AAATAATATATATATAATCATATATTAAATACTAAATAAACTTACGATTATGTTTAACTTATTTTAATAAAAAAATACGATTTCACAAAGCAAAATTGGGGCACGTTTCCAAAATATTGATAGAAACATACTAGAAACCTAAACTAGTTAAATACTATTATAGCTAAGAGGACAAAAAAAATCCTGCCAAAAGCAGGATTTTATTGAAGAAATAATTTTAAGGATTGGTTGGCTGCTGCCCGCTTCCGCCTTGGTTAGAAAATCTAGCACTTAACTGACTAACTACAGCATCAGCTCCTGGCACACCTGCCTCGGCTGCGGTTTTACTAGCTTGGTAAAATAGCCTTGCCGCTTCATAGGCCTCAGATCCTGCTAGTATTTTGGTATCTTCTATTCGCTCACATAATTGGCGCGCCAATAGTAAAATTTCGTCTAGCTGAGAAAAGAGGGTAAGGTCGTTTTGCAAATTAGCCACATTAATATAAGCTGGCACTAAAGTAGGATTATTGTTCGCAGAATTAAGAGCATCTTCTGTAAAAGTCTTGTTATTAACATCCATAGAAGAAAGCGAAGAACGTTCTGCGTCTGTAAGCCCAACCAAAAATGGTAAATTTGTGTTAATGGTTTGCAATGCTGTTTTTACTGCTGTCATCTGTTCAGCGGTAGCGGTTACATTCAATCTGTTGTTTTGTAAGTTTGCCATAATAATAGTTTTTTAAAAATTAAGTTGTTCGTTTTATATTATAATAAGATTATTACTCTTTTAAATACATTGAGAAAGCCCTACCTTCTCATCTTCAAACCAAACATTCCGAGGACAAATTTGGCGCCTTCTCTAGCTAAAGTTGTGGTGAATGTTCTTCCAGCTCTAGATTTCATGACTTGCTCGAACATTCCCGGTTCTTCTTTGGGTTGTCTTGCCGTAGATTTTTCTTGTGCTACTTCTTTTTCTACTTCCGCAGCTTGTTCCATGCGTTTGGCTAAAATTTCATAGGCAGATTCTTTGTCTACCTCGTTTTTATATTTTTTAACCAAATCAGAAGAATTAACCAAATCATCTATCTCTTCAGAAGTCAAAACATCCATTCTAGATTCTGGAGAAATCAAATAAGTATGAACCAATGGTGTTGGAATTCCCTTCTCATCAAGCGCTGTGACGAAAGCTTCCCCAATTCCTAAATTCTGAATTAAATTGGCTGCGTCATAATATTCGGTAATCGGATAATTTTCTACTGCTTTATCAATTTCTTTTCTGTCTTTTGCCGTGAAACCACGCAAAGCGTGCTGAATTTTAAGCCCTAACTGAGAAAGTACATTTTCTGGAACATCTCCCGGAATTTGAGTAATAAAATAAATTCCCACTCCTTTTGAACGAATGAGTTTCACCATCGTTTCTATCTGAGAAAGCAAAGCTTTACTTGCTTCATTGAAAATCAAATGCGCTTCGTCTATAAAGAGGACTAATTTTGGTTTTCCGCTGTCTCCTTCTTCTGGAAAAGTCATGTAAATTTCTGCAAAAAGCGAAAGCATAAACGTAGAAAACAATTGCGGTTGGTTCTGAATATCTGCAACTCTCAAAACGTTTACCACTCCTTTTCCTCCTCTGGTTTGCAGTAAATCTTCTACATCAAAACTTGGTTCACCGAAAAAACTCGTTGCTCCTTGTTGTTCCATCGCTACAATCGAACGAAGAATTGCACCTAGAGAAGCTGGCGAAATAGAACCATAATTATCTGCTAATTCTTTTTTGCCAACAGCATTATCGGTTACATATTGCAAAACTTTTTTCAAATCTTCTAAATCAATGAGCGGCAATGCTTTGTCATCTGCATATTTGAAAACGATAGACATAATACTTGCTTGCGTTTCATTCAATCCTAAAATTTTAGAAAGTAAAACTGGACCAAATTCTGTAACGGTAGCTCTTAGCTTCAAGCCTTTTTCCGCAGAAATAGTCATGAGTTCTACTGGAAAAGATTGCGGTTGATATGGCAATTGCGTTTTTGCATATCTTTCGTTGATTTTATCATTTTGTTCGCCTTCTACAGCTATTCCAGAAAGGTCACCTTTAATATCCATCACTAAAGTTGGAATGCCTTTATGCGAAAGTTGTTCTACAAAAACTTGTAGCGTTTTGGTTTTTCCTGTACCTGTAGCTCCTGCAATCAGACCATGTCTATTGACTGTTTTTAGAGGAACGGTAACATCTACTTCAGTAATTACTTCTCCGTCTAACATTCCCTTTCCTAGAACGATATATTCTCCTTTTGGTTGATATCTAGAGTTAAGTTCTTCTATAAATTTTGATTTTTCTGCCATTATTTTCTTTTTTTTCAACCTTTAAATTTAAAAAATTTAGAAATACTTCTGCGAAATTATTTTTTAAATGTATTTTTGCCCTGATTAAAATCATTTGCATAATAAGACAAATTTGTCCTATTTTTGTAATGCAATGAAAAGTGCTATTTCTTTCATATTATCTTCTATCATATTTCTGGCAAGTTTCCAGAACTCACTTTTCTATGTAGACTATCAAATCAATACAGAATTCTACGAAACGTATTGTATTAACAAACAAAAACCAGAATTAGACTGTAACGGTAAATGTCAGGTTAAGAAAGCAACGGAGCAATCTCAAAATCCAGCTTCGCAAATTAAATATGCTTTCGAACTGAACATTCTCCCTTCAAAATCAATAGAAACTGAAATCAAAAATCCTTTTTCTTTGGAACTCAAATCTAAAAAGTTTTCATATAACCCTATTTTCACTTTAGATGGTTATACTCACATTCTACCGGATCCTCCGAAAAATTTAGCTTAAACCTAATCACTTTTTTCGCTCAGAACATTACTCTTTATCATGATTTGATGAAGTGCAGTGACACATGATTATTTAATCTAAATTTTAAAAACAATGAATATTAAACTTTATAGCATTGCTGCAATATTTTTTGCAACAACACATTCTTTATTCGCTCAACAAGAACAAGACAGCACTTACCGAAATATAGAAGTAGTAAAAATCACCAAAGTTTTACCCAAATCTCAAAACAAACAAAACTTAGAAACCAAACAATCTGATTTGCTGAATCACGATGCAGGAAAATTCCTGAATTCTATTCCAGAAATTAACGGAATTAAAAAAGCAGGAAATTATGCTACTGATCCTGTTTTGAGAGGTTTTAAATATGAACAGTTAAATATTGTTATTGACGGAGCAGCTCATGCCGTAAATGCGTGCCCAAGTAGAATGGATCCTGCAGTTTCTCAAGTCAATATGAACATGGTTCAAGAAGCGGAAATTTACAAAGGACCTTATCATTTCCGTTATGGAAATTCTTTCGGAGGAACCATTAATTTCGTAACCCTTGCTCCTGAATTTACAGAAAATTTAAAATTAGGTGGTAGAATTTCATCCGGCTACGAAAGTAATGGAAACGTTTTCAGAAATGAATTGTTTTCTCAACTTTCACACCAAAAAATTGTTTGGAATTTATTCGGTTCTTATCAAAAAGGAGACCGCTACAAAGACGGAAATGGTGACAAAGTTCGTTCTGCTTTCCTAAGATACAATATGGGAACCAAAGGAAATTTCAAATGGAATGATCAAAATGTAACCACATTACAAATCAATACCAACCAAGGAAGAGATGTAGAATTTGCTGCACTTAACATGGATTTAATTTATGATAAAACATGGATGTTCCAGTTAAAACATTTGGCAGAATTCAACCAAAAATATTTAAAACACTTAGATTTTAATTCTTACTACTCTTTCGTAGACCATTCTATGGGAACTCCTGATAGAAAAATGGTTTCTGACGTACAATCTACCACTTATGGAGCTCGATTAGAATCTAAATTCGCTTTTGGAAAAAACACTTTCTACACTGGCTTAGATTATAAACATGAAGGTGCAGAAAATATCAGAATGATTATGCCTGCAATGATGCCAATGAGAGACGGAACTTCTTGGCAAGACTCTTCTATTGACCAAATCGGCTGGTTTAATGAATATCAAATGAATTTTAAAAATTCAAAGTTAGTAGCTTCTCTTCGTTTAGATTACAATAAAGGCGATGCGAAAGCCCTTTCCAATCTATTCAAAACACTTTACGGAGATGGAGAAGCAGAAAATTTTAATCACAGCTTAAGTTTAGGATACAATAAAAACTTGTGCAACCATAATCAGTTGGGAATTTGGCTAGGAAGAGCACAACGCAGCGGAAGTTTAACCGAAAGATATATCAATAGATTTGCCGTAGGAATAGACGCTTACGAATTAGTAGGAAATCCTGAATTAAAACCTGAAACCAACAATCAAATCGACCTTATTTTCACCCATAAAAAAGATAATATTTTCTTTCAAGTAGATGTTTTCTATTCTTATTTAGAAAATTATATTTCTGGAGTGATTGTTCCCATCAAACCGTATTCTATGACGGCACCAGGAACCAGACAAATCCAAAATATAGAAAAAGCCTTCAAAACGGGAGTGGAAACCAGATTTAATTGGCAATTTTCACCAAAATTCCGCACAGAATTAGCAGCAGCTTATACCTATGCTGAAGACATGAACACTAATAATCCTTTGCCAGAAATCGCTCCGCTAGATTTCCGCTGGAATGTGTTAGCAGATTTTTCGCCAGTAAGTTTGGGACTTCATTACAGATATTCTGCAAAGCAAAGCAGAATCAATCCTACTTTTGGTGAATTTACTACTCCAGAATTTTCTGTGTTTGATTTCACCTCAAAATACAATGTTTTCAAAAATGCTACTTTAAGTTTTGATGTTTTAAACATTTTTGACCGTGCTTATGCAGAACATTTAAACAGAACACTTTCTACCAATAAAAAACAAAGAATTTTAGCTGTTGGTAGAAGCTTTAATATTGGTTTTAGCTATAATTTTTAATACTTTTTTATCTTTTGTGTCTAAAACATTTTAGGCACAAAAGTTTTATTTTTTAGTCTAAGTAAGCCTAGCGAATTTTCCTAGGCTTTACTTTTAGAAGATTGACAAACCTCATCTCTTTTTACGCATGAGAATGTCAATAATTTTGCTTAAATTTGTTAATCATCAAAAATAAAAAAATCATGGATAAAGCATATATTTTATCTAGCATTATAGATGAGTATCAAAAAGTTATTGACAACCTAAAAGCTTCGGTAGAACGTTATAAGCATGAATCTGATATTGACGAAGATAACACGTTAGACCCAGAAGATTACGCCAGACAAACAGAAGCTAAAGACATGCAACTTCGCTTTGAAAAAATGCTGAACGAGGCCAAACAAAATCTGAAATTCTTAGAAGATTCTAAATCAGAAAATAAGGAAATTGCAGAAGCTGGTGCTGTATTAGAGACCGATAAGAATTATCTATTCATAGGAGTTTCTGTTCCAGCATTTAAATTGGGAGACAAGGATGTAATTTCGTTCTCAGAAGATGCTCCTATTTACCAAAACGTAAAAGGCAAAACATCAGGCGAAACCATAGAAATGGGCAATAATAACTTTGAAATTAAAAATATTTTTTAAATGTCAAAAACTACAGAATTTAGCGCAACACCAGAACTTTTAAAACAGTTATACGAATACAGCATTATAAAAAATTACGAAGCTGGCGATGTTATTTTAGACGAAAACGCAAGAATTCGTTCTATTCCTATCGTCACCAAAGGAAGCATCAAAGTAATGCGTACCGAAGAAGACGGTAGAGAAATTTTACTTTATTATATAAAAGCTGGCGAAAGTTGCGTAATGTCTTTCCTTGGTGGTTTACACGGAGAAACCTCTAAAGTAAAAGCCGAAGTAGAAGAAGATGCAGAAATATTGTTCTTGCCCACAGAAAAAGTTGCGCAACTCATCAAAACGCATCCAGAATGGTTGGATTATATTTTCAAATTATACCATAAACGTTTTGAAGAATTGCTAGAAATGGTAAATGAAGTAACTTTCAAAAAAGTAGATGATAGATTACTCTCTTTGCTTCAAAAAAAATCAGAACTTACCGATTCTAAAATTATTCATACCACACACGAACAATTAGCCAATGAATTAGGAACAGCCAGAGTAGTGGTTTCCAGACTACTAAAATCGCTGGAAGAAGACGGCAAACTAAAATTAGGAAGAAATAAAATTGAACTTTTATCATAAAAATGCAACTTAAGTTGCATTTTTTTATTTTTACAAAACAGAACTTTGCAAAAATTTTTTAAATGGAAATCTTAGGATACTTTTTCGCACTTATCATCGGGCTAATTATGGGAATAATTGGCGGTGGTGGAAGTATTTTAGGTGTTCCAATTTTTGTCTATCTGTTTGATATGAACGCTTTAACCGCAACTACTCTTTCACTTTTTGTAGTGGGAGTTGCGAGTGCAGTTGGCGCTACAGGAAACGCTAAACAAGGAAATGTAGATTTCAAAACCGCTTTATTATTTGGGATTCCTTCTGTATTGTCTGTGATTTTTGTTCGCAAAATCATTTTACCTCATCTTCCTGATCCTCTTTTCAGCATAGGAACATTTCCTATTGAGAAAAATCTTTTCATTTTAGTTCTTTTTGCTGCTTTGATGCTCATTTCTTCCCTTAAAATGATTGTAGGAAACCAAAAAATAGAAACCACGAATCAAAGTCCGCAATATCCAATGTTGGTTACCCAAGGAATTGCTGTAGGTATGATTACAGGAATGATTGGAGCTGGCGGTGGTTTTCTTATTGTTCCAGCATTAGTAATGCTGCTGAATTTAGAAATGAAAAAAGCCATCGGAACTTCTATGATGATTATTTCTATGAATTCTCTTTTAGGTTTTTTAAGCTCTCAAAAAACAGAAATCAATTGGCAATTTCTTTTGATTTTCACTTCTATTGCTGTCGTTGGAATGCTGATTGGAATTCAATTAGCTAAAAAAATAGATGGCAAAAAACTGAAACCTATTTTCGGTTGGTTTGTTTTGATAATGGGAATTTATATCATCATCAAAGAAATCTTTTTTCATTAAATCTCTTTAATAGCGATTCTCTATCGAACAATGTGATTTTTGTTACAGAAATCTATTAAAAAATACCCCATTTTTGTACTCCAAATTGCGAAGAAAAAAAAGTCATAGATTTTTTGTTGTAACTTCGTAGTGTAGTAACATATAAAAATAGTAAGATGAAAATAGAACAAATTTATACCGGTTGTTTAGCTCAAGGAGCTTATTACATCGTTTCTGAAGGAGAAGCAGCCATCATTGATCCATTAAGAGAGGTACAACCTTATCTTGATCGATTGGCAAAAGATAACGTAAAACTCAAATACATTTTTGAGACCCATTTTCATGCAGATTTTGTGTCTGGTCATGTAGATTTATCTAAAAAAACAGGCGCTCCTATTATTTATGGACCAACTGCTGCACCAGAATTTGAAGCCATCGTAGCAGAAGACAATCAAGTTTTCGAAATTGAAAAAATAAAAATCAAAGTTCTTCACACTCCAGGTCACACCATGGAAAGTTCTACCTATTTATTGATAGACGAAAATGGTAAAAACCATGCTATTTTCTCTGGTGATACTTTATTTTTAGGAGATGTAGGAAGACCAGATTTAGCTCAAAAAGCAGCAAATCTTACACAAGAAGAATTAGCAGGATTGCTTTATGATTCATTGTACAATAAAATTCTTCCATTAGAAGATGATATTACCGTTTATCCAGCTCACGGTGCTGGTTCTGCATGTGGAAAAAACATGCAAAAAGAAACAGTAGACACTTTAGGAAATCAAAAACAAACCAATTACGCTCTAAAACAAACCTCTAAAGAAAGTTTTATTGCTGCAGTTTTAGATGGTTTAACCGCTCCACCGAAATATTTCGGTATGAATGTAGCGATGAACAAAAAAGGCTATACTAGTTTTGATGAAGTTTTAGCAAAAGGTAAAACAGCACTTTCTGTAGATGAATTTGAAACTGCTGCCGAAGAAACTGGAGCTTTAATTTTAGACACCAGAAATGCTGCAGAATTTTATAAAGGATTTATTCCTCAATCGATTAATATCGGGTTGAAAGGAGATTTTGCACCTTGGGTTGGAAGCATGATTGTAGATGTTCAACAGCCTATTCTTTTGGTTTGTGATGATTGCACCGAAGAAGAAACCATTACCAGACTTTCTAGAGTTGGATTTGATAATGTTTTAGGATACTTAAAAGGCGGCTTTGAAAGTTGGAAAAATTCAGGAAAAGAAATTGATACAATTCATAGAATTTCACCAGAAGAATTTGCAGAAAAATTTAATGAAAACAGTAAGGTTATTGACGTAAGAAAAGAAGGAGAATATGCCGCAGAACACGTAAATGATGCTTATAGCAAACCTTTAGCCTACATTAATGACTGGGTAGGAAACATCAATCCAGATGAACATTTTTTCTTGCATTGTGCAGGTGGCTACAGAAGTATGATTGCCGCAAGTATTTTACAAGCAAGAGGTTATAGAAATTTCACAGAAGTGGAAGGTGGTTTTAACAGAATTAAAAAAACAGAAAAAGTTCCTACTACAGATTTTGTGTGTCAAAGTAAAACTGCATTGTAATGAATATTTTCGAAAAAACAGACTTCACAGGAGATAAACCTTCTGTAGTAAGCATCAAAAAAACGGATAAAGTCAACCTTTTTACCGTTGGCTTATCAGAAAAACAAGTGTTAGCAAAGCATATCACAACTATTCCTGCAACTTTAGTTTTACTAAGAGGAAAAGTAGACTTTAACATCTCTGGAGAAACAACTGTTTTAAGAGAAGGAGATATTTACGAAATCCCAGTAAATGTAGAACACGAAGTGTTAGGAAGAGATATAGAAAATGTATTCTTAATTGTAAAAGAGTTATAAAATTGAATCAATTCGATCAAAATTTTTGGAATTCTCGCTGGGAAAATGGCGAAACAGGTTGGGACATTGGCGAAGCCTCTTCACCTATTGCAGAGTATTTTTTGCAAGTAGAAGATAAAGAGGTTAAAATATTAATTCCCGGCTGTGGAAATGCTCACGAAGCAGAATTGCTTTTAGAAGAAGGTTTTACAAACATCACGCTTCTAGACATTGCTCAGAAAGCTTGCGAAGTGATTTCTCAGAAGTTTTCTCACCACGAAGTAGAAGTTATCTGCGAGGATTTTTTCGAACACCAAGGAAAATATGACATCATTGTAGAACAAACATTTTTCTGCGCACTTGATCCAGTTTTAAGAGCAAAATATGTGGAAAAAATGCACGATTTACTTTCCGAAAATGGTAAAATCATTGGAGTAATGTTCAATAAAGATTTCGGGAATCCGTTTCCTCCATTTGGTGGAAATATTGAGGAATATAAATCTCTTTTCAGCGAAAAATTCGAGATTAAAACATTAGAAAACTGCTACAACAGTATAAAACCAAGACAAAACACCGAAGTTTTTATTAACTTCACTAAAAAATAAACTCACCATAAAACAAAAAAATATGAAAAAAAACATGGGAGCAACAGACAAGTACATCAGACTTTTCGTTGCATTAATTTTAGCCGTTTTGGTTTACCTTAAAGTGATTGAAGGAACTTGGGGAATCGCAGTAACTGCAGTTGCATTCGTTTTTCTATTAACAGGAGCCATTGGCTTTTGTCCGCTTTATACTTTATTTGGCATTAACACTTGCAAAAGAGAGTAAAAATTAAAATTTTGCCAAAGTTGAATTTCTAAAAACTTTGGCAAAATTCATCAAAAATTATGGGAAATTTTATTAAAAAATACAAACTAGGGCTCATCGGAATCGTATTAGGCGGAATTTTAGGTTACGCTTATTACCATTTTATTGGGTGCAATACAGGAACTTGCGCCATTACTTCTAAACCTATCAACAGTTCGGTTTATGGTATGGTGATGGGTTATCTTATTCTTTCAACTTTCGAAAAAACAAAAGAAAATAAATAAAACATGTTAGGATTTTTAAAAAACTTATTTGGCGGTAAAAGTGTAGACTACGCAGAATTAGTAAAAAATGGAGCTCAAATTATAGACGTAAGAACGCCTGCAGAATTTAATGGTGGTCATGTAAAAGGCGCTAAAAACGTTCCGCTACAATCGCTAAGTCAAAATTTAGGAAAAATCAATAAAAACAAACCTGTAATCACGTGTTGTGCAAGTGGCGCAAGAAGTGCTGCTGCAAAAAGCATTTTACAAAACAGTGGATTTACAGAAGTTTATAACGGCGGCGGTTGGATGAGCCTTAAAAATAAATTATCATAAAATGAGAAATTTCTTTAGTGATTGGAATTTGAGAAGAATCGTCTATTTGATTGGCGGAATATGGATTGTGGCGCAATCTGTGATGGATAAAATGTGGATTCTCATACCATTTGGGTTGTATTTTGTTGCCATGTCTGTATTTAAATTTGGTTGCGCTTCAGGAAATTGTACTGTCACAAATCATAAAAACCTACCATAGTTTCTCTGTCTTTTTTTAGTAAATTTGTTTTAACTTTTTATAAAACAAAGAGATATGTCACAAAAATTTCAAGAAATCATCAGTTCTGAAAAACCAGTGTTAATAGACTTTTTTGCAGTGTGGTGTCAACCGTGCAGAGTACAATCTTCTGTATTAGTCACTGTAAAAGAACAAGTAGGAGATAATGCCAGAATTATAAAAATAGATGTAGACCAATATCCTGATATTGCGGCTCAATATAACGTGAGAGGCGTTCCTACCCTTGCTCTTTTCAAAAAAGGCGAAATGCTTTGGAGAGAAAGTGGCGTACATGATGTAAATACTTTAGTGAATCTCATCAATCAACACAAATAATCTCATTCATGAGTAATTTTCCTGTTTATAGCGCTTGCGATTTAATTTCTACTGAAAATTCAGAAAGTGAAATCGTAGTTCATGAATTGCAAGATTTATTGACAGAAAAAAGTTTTATTCCAGAAAAACCTCATCGTCACACTTTTCACCAGATTCTGTACGTAGAAGAAGGCGCTGGAATTCATAAAATAGATTTCGAAGACTATTCTATAGATTCTCCCATCATCTATTTTATTTCTGCGGGACAAGTGCATGATTTGAATTTCAAAAAACAAGTGACCAAAGGTTATTTGATTAATTTCAATGCAGAATTTTTCACTTCATTTCTCGCAAAATCTCATTGTATTGATAAATTGCCTTTTTTCAGAATTAATGGAAACTTCACTTCTTATCAAATCAAACAAGAAAAAGCTGAAGAACTCAAAGAAATTTTTGACAAAATTAATTTCGAATACAAACAACAAAAAAGAAAATCCGAAGATTTAATCAGAATTTATCTTCTCGAATTGTTTTACTTCATTTTAAACGACGAAGAAAATACAGACGAAAACATAAATATTACCAATCAAAGAATTTTAATCAATAAATTCCAAAAGCTGGTAGAAGAAAACTATACCGCTGAACATTATCCCAAATTTTATGCAGACAAGCTCGCGATTACTGCAAATTACCTCAATTTCGTATGTAGAACTTTTGCAGGCAAAAAGGCTGGAGAAATCATTAGAAATAGGATTATTTTAGAAGCTAAAAGGTTGCTCATCAACTCAGAATTAAGCATTTCTCAGATTTCATTTCAATTAGGTTTTGAAGACAATTCTTATTTTACCAAGTTTTTCAAAACACACGCAAAGATTTCGCCTTCTGAATTTAGACAACACCTCAATAAATAAAAATTACCATTTCCCGAATATTTTTTACAAGAATTTATTGCAATTCTTAGCATACCTTTGTTTTGTAAAATTACATACAGAACAATCGCTAAACTTTTCATATTTTTTATAAAAAACGCAACTAAAATCATAAAATTTTGTTGCGTTTTTCCTTTATAAACCCTTTCCAGAAAGCGTTTTCTGACTTTGGCACGGAAATAGAATATCTCACAACAGCAACCCTAAGTTTTTCGAGGCAAGACTTTAGAAGCAGCCAAGAAAAACTTATTTAAATAAATATAATATGAGAAAATTTTATTTTTTATTAGCCGCATTCATCGCATTAGGATTTAGCGCACAAGAAGCAGGAAAAGCTGGAGAATTATTAAAAAACGAAGCGAGCAAAACCGAAACTTCTGCAAAAAATGAAGCTTTTGGCAGAAATAATTCTCAAGATAAATCTTCAGTTTTTAGAAACGATAATGGTTTTAGAAATTCTACAGAAAAATCAAGACCTAATTATAATTGGAACCAAAACTACGCTTATGGTTACGCCGAAGTTTTCTTAAGAATTCCAGAGCAAGGTTACTTTAGCATAGAAATTGGCGACCAAAAAATTTCTAACGCGTCAGGAAAATTTAGATTTTTTGACTTGATGCCAGGAAACAACGTCATTTCTATCTATGAAAGAAATTTCCTAGTGTACAGAACTAGAATCAATATTAAAAACAACACCAGATTGGTTTTAGATTATTTCACACATCAAGGTTTATATCTTTTAGGAACCTACAACCTAAGAAACAACTACGGAAATGTTTGGAATGACACTTGGAACAGTCCTTACGGAAATGGAAACGGAAATTCTTGGGATCCTTATGATGATTATCAAAACGATTACGGATACGGAGATACTTACGGAAATGTAATGAGCGAAAGAGAATTTTCTTCTTTCTTGCAAATGCTGAAAAAACAGAGTTTTGATGATAGAAGATTAGATTTCTTAAAAAGCCAACTCAATAGAACTGATTTCAACACGAGACAAATCAAAGCGATGATGAAAGAGTTCAGTTTTGATAAAAACAGATTAGAATTTGCTAAGATGGCTTATAGAAATTGTGTAGACAAAAGAAATTATTTCGAATTATACGACACCTTTGACTTCGAAAGTTACGCCAGAGAATTGAACAAATTTGTTCAAAACCAAAGATAACCCAATCATTCATTCATATATACAAAAAGTCGGTTTTCAGAAATCCTGAAGCCGACTTTCTATTTTGCGGAAATTTCTTACTTTTAACAAAAATATATCATGAAAAAAATCGTCATCCTTATTTATATTTTAATTTTTGGAGTTTCTTTCGCTCAAGAAAAAGATATTTTGAAAGTTCTGCATGAACAACAAACCGCTTGGAATAATGGTGATATAGAAAATTTCATGAAAGGATATTGGAAAGATGATTCACTGCTTTTTATCGGTTCAAAAGGCCCAACTTACGGTTGGCAAAAAACACTAGACAATTACAAAAAAACTTATCCCAATAAAGAAATGATGGGCATTCTAGAATTTTCTGACATTCAAGTGAAAATGTTAGGCAAAAAACACGCTTATGTTTTCGGAAAGTGGAAACTTATCCGTGCTGATGACACTCCTCATGGAATTTACACCTTGGTTTTCCAGAAATTTAATGACGGTTGGAAAATTATTTCAGACCATACAAATTAGTTGTAGAACGGTAGAGTTAAAGAGAAAAAAAACATCTGTTATTCTATAATTCTACTATTTTAAAATCATCTGCATCGTTCAAAAAAGGAAACTCTTTTCTGAAAGCTTCTAATTTTTGCAAATCTAATTCTGCAAAGATTAAATCTCCATTTTTAGTAGAAATGTCTGTTCCATCTGCAAAAAAACAATGACTGCTTTCTTTATATTTCAAGTTATTTCCGTCTTCGCCAGTTCTATTCAAGGCAAAAACATAGGCTTGATTTTCAATTGCTCTTGCTCTATTTAATGTTTCCCACGCCAAAACTCTGGTTTCTGGCCAATTTGCGACATTTAGAATGACATCATAATCTTTTCTGTTTCTTGCAAAAACTGGAAATCTCGCATCAAAACAAACTTGTAATAAAAACCTGAATCCTAAATATTCTACCACCACTCTTTCCGTTCCAGCAGTGTATACTTTATCTTCCCCAGTGTAAGAAAAAAGGTGTCTTTTATCGTATTGATGGGAAGTTCCGTCTGGTTTCACAAAATAAAATCGGTTATAGAATTTGTCATTATCCTTCACAGAAACGCTTCCGCCAATTGCAGCATTTTTAGTTTTGGCAAAATTCTTCATCCAAGTCAAAGCTAGTTCTTCTTCATCTGCTACTTCCTGAGCTTTCATGTAGAAACCAGTGGTAAACATCTCTGGAAGCAAAAACAAATCTGCTTCTAAATCCTTGAATTTTCCTTCTATCAAAAGAAAATTTTTATGTTTTTCTTTCCAAATAATATTTTGACTTAAACCGATGATTTTCATAATGCTTAGTTTTCAGAATTTTTAAAATGTTTTACAAAATTACCACAAAAGTATCTTCGTTAAGCAACATTACTATAAATTTGTCGTTAGAAAAACAGAAATTCAAATAAAACTTAAAAATAAATATTCTTATGAAAAAATTAGTATTAGCATGCACTATGTTGTTCGCAGGACAATTAGCATTTGCACAAGCATGGCAAGGTAAAGGCGACCAAAAATTACAAGTAGGTTTTAACGGTTACGGAAACGGAACTGGTGTTACAGCAACGTACGATTATGGAGTTTCTAATGTAGTTTCTTTAGGAGCAGGAGCAAATTTCTATTTCGACGGGTACAGAGACAATAATGAAGACAATAACGTTTTTGTTTTTGGTAGAGTAAATTTCCACCTTCAAGACGCTCTTAACATGCCTAGCAAATGGGATTTATATCCTGGTTTAGACGTAGGTTTATTAGGAAATACGTTCGGATTAGGTGCACACTTAGGTGTAAGATATTTCTTCAACAATAATGTAGGTGCATTTATAGAAGCTGGTAACAATGGTAGTATAGGTTTATCATTTAACTTCTAATAAAAAATTCAACAATATTTAATGGAAAAGACGCTTTTTGGCGTCTTTTTTTATTTGGTACAGTTTTAGTGAGAGAGAATTATTACATTTGCATAACTTTAAAAAAATTAAAATTTAATGGAATTAGCAACGCAGATATTTCAGTTTATATTAAGTATTTCAATTCTCGTTATTCTACACGAATTAGGGCATTTTTTACCTGCAAAATGGTTTAAATGCAGAGTAGATAAATTCTACTTATTCTTTGATCCATGGTTTTCATTAGCGAAGAAAAAAATTGGTGAAACCGAATACGGAATCGGTTGGTTACCATTTGGTGGTTATGTAAAAATCGCAGGAATGGTAGACGAAAGCATGGATACAGAACAACTGAAACAACCTGCTCAACCTTGGGAATTCAGAAGCAAACCAGCTTGGCAAAGACTTATCATCATGTTAGGTGGTATTTTCGTGAATCTTATTTTGGCTTGGGCTATTTACACAGGATTGAATTTATCTGTAGGTGAAAAATACCATGAGTTAGCAAAATTCGAGAATGGAATTGCAGTTTCTGAAGAAGGGGCAAAAATGGGATTGATGAACGGCGACAAAATCTTAAAAATAGATGGGAAACCTGCCGTAAGAATGGAAAACTCTATGATTAATATGCTTCTTGCCAATGAAATCACCGTACTTAGAAATGGTAAAGAAGTTTCTTTTGCACCAAACGAAGATGGAATTGCCCATATTTTAGGTTCAAAAACTGCAAAACTTTATATACAAAACAGATTTGCACCAGTAGTGGATTCTTTAATAGAAGGACCCGCAAAACAAGCTGGATTACAAAAAGGAGATAAAATTGTAGCTCTTAATGGTAAAACGATTAGATTTTATGATGAATTTTCTGATGGACTAGCTGGAAAGAAAAACCAACCGATTACTGTAGATGTTTTTAGAAATAATGAATTAAAAAGATTTACTTTCAATACAAACAAAGAAGGAAAAATAGGTTTCAGACCAGATTTTAAACAAGCTGAAGTAGCTTTCAACAACACAGTAACCAATCAAGAATACAGCTTTTTACCAGCAATTGGCAGAGGTTTTGAGAGAACTGTAGAATCTCTTACCATGCAGATTAAGCAGTTTAAATTAATGTTTAACAAAAAAATTAAAGGTTACAAAAATGTAGGTGGACCAATTGCAATTGTGAAAATGATGCCTAAAGAAATCGATTGGGTTGCTTTTTGGAGTTTTACAGCTATGTTTTCTGCTTGGTTAGCGTTCCTTAACTTGTTACCAATTCCAGGATTAGATGGTGGTCATGCCTTATTTACGACTTGGGAACTCATCACAGGGAAGCCAGTTCCTCAAAAAGTTTTAGAAAATGCACAAATGATTGGAGTAATCTTTTTAATGGGATTAATGCTATTAATCTTTGGATCAGATATTTACAAATTTATCATTTCACCATTTTTAAAATAATGTAAATTTTTTCAAAAAATATTTTGCGCAAATAGAAAAAACGTATTATATTTGCACCACTCAAAACAACAAGAGTAGCCTTTTTAGCTCAGTCGGTTAGAGCATCTGACTGTTAATCAGAGGGTCGCTGGTTCGAGCCCAGCAAAAGGCGCCAAAACCATCACAGTAATGTGGTGGTTTTTTGTTATTATAGGGCTAATTGCTTGACTTCCTTATATTTTCTGTATTTCTTGATGTTTCTAAATTCTTTATCCAACCTATACTTTAGGGGATTTTAGGTTACCATTTAGGTTACCATATAATTATTTCTAGGTTACCATATCAAACCCTCATTAAATCTATGAAATTATCAATATTATTCCTTTTAAGAAGGAACAGAATTAATACACAAGGTCTCTGTCCTATTGAATGTAGAATAACATTAGATAAAGACAGAAAACCTTTTTCCACAGGCTTATTTATCAATCCTAATTATTGGGATAATAAAACACAAAAAGCCAAACCTCTCAATGAAGACAATAACTTTATAAATGCTGAATTAAGCCTGATTAAGAATAAAATTAATCAGGCTTTTTTATTTCTACAAGTTCAAGGAGTAGAATTTGATGTAGATGATATTTACAAGCAATACAAAGGAGAATCTACCCAAAAACAAGTGGGAATAATTGAGTTCTACTCTAGTTACCTAGAGAGATTAAAAAAGATGATAGGTAAGGACTTCAAAGAATCTACTTGGGAAAAGTTTAATGAAATTCTACCTGCTATTAAAGATTTTATTTTCTTTAAATACCAGAAAAAGAATATTAACCTAAACAAGCTAGATTATAACTTTATAGAGGATTTTGACTATTACCTAAGGACTGAAAAGAATAATTCTCAGGTTACCATTAACAAGAAAATTCAAAGGCTTAAGAAAGTGATTAAAGTAGCTAGGAAGCAAAAGCTGATAGACTTTAATCCTTTTGAAGAACACAAACCTAAGCAAGCAAAAACTAAAATCATCTTCCTTACCCAAGATGAACTAGATAAACTGAAAGAAAAGGAATTTCAATCTGAAATCTTAAATAAAGTGAGAGATTGTTATATTTTCTGCTGTTATACAGGTTTAGGATATAGTGAGATGTTTAGCCTTAAAAAATCAGATTTAAAAAAAGATGATGAGGGTACACTCTGGATTTATAAAGAAAGGCAAAAAACTGAAAGAGCTTTTTCTATTCCTCTTATATTCTCAGAACCTCTGGAGATTATAGAGAAGTATAAAAGTGAAAGTGAATATCTATTGCCAAGATTAAGTAATCAATATTTTAATAGGCTTTTAAAAGAAATTGCCATCACACTTGGAATCACAAAGAAACTCACTCATCATACTGGCAGAAAAACCTTTGCTACAACAGTTCTACTCAACAATAATATCCCTATTGAAACTGTATCTAAACTTTTAGGTCATTCTAAAATCACCACTACCCTTTCTTACTATGCAGAAGTAATGCCTAGTAAATTGAAATTGGATTTAGAAGGATTGAGGGATAAATTGGTTAAAAAGTAATTTTTCTATTTAACTGCTTTGTATTAAATTTACAAAGCAGTTAAATTTTAAATTATGTCAGAACAATTAGTTAATGAGTTCTTCAATGATTTTCCAATAGATTATTTTAATCTTGAGATTCTAAATTTTATTGATAATGTAGGTTTTGAAAATGCTGAACAAGCTAATGAGCATTTGAGAAAATCACTACAATTATTAACAAAAGAATCTCTACAGCTTAATTCTGATGGATATATTAAAGATGCTCTTTCAGAAAAGTTAAACTTAAATGTAAAGAATACATCTGTAATAAATTGTGCTGTTGGTCAGGGAAAAACAACAGCAATTTTAGAAATAGTTAAAGAATATTTACTTAGTAATCCTAATACTTATATAGTTATAGCTGTACCTTTAGTTAGTTTAATTTCTCAATATAAAAAGGATTTATTAAATCTAGGATTCACAGAAGACCAAATATACTCTTATGAAAACATTAGAAGTAGTTATCAAGTTGATTATCTAAATCCTCTTTTTAGAATCCATTTAGTTACAGTTAATACTTTATTAGGAAATCCTGGGGATAATGCACCTCTACAATCTTATGCTAAGAATTCTTATTTACAGAAACTTTCAAAATACTTTGAAGACAACAATAAGAAAGTAATATTTATTTATGATGAGATACATGAGGCAATCAAAAATTTTAGCAAAATTGGAGAAGCTCATTTATATTATTTTTACAAAGTTATAGCAAAAAATATCCTATTAAGTGCCACCTTTAATGTACAATCTATTCCAGTAATAAAAATGCTATCAAAATTAACTGATAGCAAAATTCAAATCTTGGAGTCTGAAAGAAAAATTGTAAAAGAACAAAGTAGATTATTTTTACATTTCACCAACTCATACAATACATCAACCCACACTCCTATTTCACAATTAGTCAGACAGCTAATCAGAGATGATAAGAATATAGATATTTTATGTTATTCAAAAAAACTATGCAAGAACCTTCTAAACCCTAACACTGAACCGGGAAACTTACTTACTGAAAAATTTGGTACACTAAGAGATTGCACCTCAAACCTAGAAGATAACCAGAATAATACTGATGAAGATATTTCTACTAATAGATATGACAATAATTTTTGTAATATTGGAACCAACTTTAAATCTGGTGTAAGCATAAATAAAGAGAATCATGCTTTCATAATAATTCTTCCTCCTAAATCTAGAGGTCCTTATTTTTCTAACAATGGAATCTTCACAGAAGGAATAAATTCTGTTATTCAATCTATTGCAAGACAAAGAACAATTGGAGAAATACATATTATTTTACCCCATCCTATTTTAATGGATTATAGTTCTTTAAGAAATATGTCTGAAAATCAAAGGAATAACTTTATACAAGCTTATAATGAAATAGGTATTGATCCTAGCAGAACTAGGAATAGAAATAGAGTAACTACACCACTAGTTAGATATATCCCATTTTCAGAACATTTTGAGATTATCAGAAATAAGTATTCTGAGTTAATAAAAAGATTAATGATCCCCTATTTAAGAAATTCTAATCTAGACATTCCTGACCTTTATGATTATATCATGGAAAATGGAGAAATGATTCTAACCTTAGAAGGATTTCTTGGTAAGAACCTATCCAGTTTTGTGACCTACTCTGCCTTTACTAATCAATTTTACAATGCAAGGTTAGCTGGATTTTATTATGCTCCAGAATTAAATGATGATGAGTTTAATGAATTTATGAGAATAGAATATGAGGAATATAATGAGGAATCAAATAACACAAATAAACATTTGTCAGTTAAATATCGTGAACTAAGAGATAAAATAATTGGCTCCATACCAAAAAGTTATAATTCAAATACTGTTTCAAAATTAATAACAAAAATTTACAAGTATATTACAAAACAAGCTGAAGTATCAGGAACACCACCTAGAAAATTACCTTTGAAATATCTTGTAGCTGAATATGCAAATTTTAATGACAGCTCTACTCCTGAAAGAAGAAATATCTCTGAAAAGCTCAAATCTTTAATAGATAAGGTACATGATAGTAAGATGGCTAGTGATAATAATGAGTTTGAATATTTTAAAAACTATGAAGAAGTTAACATTTTTGAAAATGAAAAAAGTGAACTTTTAAAGTTAATAAAAAAGATTAAAGCTAAAAATCCTGCATTAAATTTAAATGGCGCAAATTTCTTCAGAAACATAACGTTGGAAGATGTTGCACCCAAATTTTATGATTATATCATTGACTCATTCTATAAAACTGCAAATTATAGACCTAGAGATGGACAAGCACAAAAAAACTACAAAAGAATAATTTCACAAAATTGAGTTGATTTTTGTAATCTAACTTAATATTATAATTACAAATTTTCACTCAATAAAATATAGCACCCTAAACTTTTGGGGTGTTTTTTTATGCCCAAATTTTAACAAAATAAATTTTAAACATGCAATTAAGACAATCAGAAAGAAAACAAGCCAAAATAAAAATGGCTTTACAAGGCAGTGCAGGTTCTGGAAAAACATTTTCCTCATTATTACTTGCAAAAGGATTAACTAATGGTGACTTTTCTAAAGTTGCTATTATTGACACAGAAAATGGTAGTGCAGACTTATATGCACATCTAGGAAATTATAATGTAGTTTCTTTAAAACCACCATTTACACCACAGCAATATGTAGATGCTATTACCTTATGTGAGAACTCTGGAATGGAAGTAATCATAATAGATTCTATTTCTCACTGTTGGGATTATCTACTGGATTATCATAGTTCTTTAGCAGGGAACTCATTTACGAATTGGGCTAAAATTAAGCCATTAGAAAAACAATTTGTAGATAAAATACTTCAATCTAATGCTCATATTATTGCCACAATGAGAACTAAACAGGATTATGTTTTAAACCAAAAAGATGGTAAAATGATTCCTGAAAAAGTAGGACTTAAAGCTGTACAAAGAGATGGTTTAGATTATGAATTTACTCTAGTATTTGATGTAGATATTAAACATTTTGCTGTTAGTTCTAAAGATAGAACAGAGCTTTTCATGGGAAAACCAGAGTTTCAGATTACAGAGCAAACAGGAGTAAAAATACTCAATTGGTGCAACTCAGGTAAGTTAGATAGATATAGAGAGAATAATTCAAACTATAATCACTACTATGAAGAAAAAGTGAATAAACTACCTGTAATTAAACCAGAAGTAGCTTTTCAACCTAAATCTAATTTATCTAGTGAACAAGAGGTTTTTGAGGCTATAGGTAGGTGTAATTCTATTGCAGAACTACTAGCTTTATACAAACAATTTCCTCAATTCCATGAGAGTTTAAAAGTAGATTTTGAAGCTAGAAAATCTATAATAATGAATTTAACTAACCCCAATAATTTTTCACAAAATGGACACAACAAAATTCAATGAAACTGATAATTTACTAGATGATGAAACTCTAGAAGGAATGATTAGATTTCAAAGAGCAAAAAATCTATTCTTAAGAGATGATTCTCATGATATTGAAGATGCAGAAATATTCTATCCAAGTAAAATGAATGAAATATTAGATACTTCTACTAATCAAGTTAAGCTAGCTAGCTCACAAGATAATATAGATTTAACCAGTAATTCACCAAATAATTTAAGTAGAGATAAAGAGATTACTCCTTTTATAGTAGCTAACACAATAGAAGTCCCTTTACATCATTTAAAACAAGATTGTATTATTCCTGTCTTTAGTAAAGACAATGAAAAAACTATAGCACATCAAGAATTTATAGAATCTGTTCTAACTGCTATAAGTAAAGTATTTCCTCATCACAGTATTTCTACACCAGAAATAAGAGTAAGTCATCAAATTAAAGGTAGAACTCCTGATGCAATACATCTCAATGCAAAAGACTTATTAGATCATCAAAAAACTATTTATTATGAAAGAATGGCTTTTGTAATTAACATTCCATCTATAGTGGATAGTATTAATGGAAATGAACTAACACTTTCTGTAGGTGGTGTAAGAAGTTATAATTTGGAGAACTTATATAACAAGAAAACTTTAGAGAAGTTCAAGTTTTTTATTGGATTCCAAAATAAAGTATGTCTTAATATGTGTATTAATACAGATGGTTTTAAAGAAGATTTAAGAGTTTCTAGTGCTTCAGAATTACAACACAAAGTAATAGAAGTAATGCAGAATTATAATGCAGAATTACATTTAATGGAGATGAAAGAGCTTACCCAAGATTATCTATCTGAACATCAGTTTGCACAACTTATAGGTAAGTCTAGATTATATCAGCATTTACCTAAATCAGAAAAACAGAAGATTCCTATGCTTAATTTTAATGACAGTCATATTAATACTATGGCTAAAGATTACTATGAGGATAAGAACTTCTGTAGATTAGATGATGGTAGGATAAATTTATGGGATGTTTATAACCTATTTACACAAGCTAATAAATCATCTTATATAGATACTTTCCTAGATAGGAATTTGAATGCTTTTGAGTTTACAAAAGGTATTCAAAAAACTCTCAATGGTAATTTAGATTATCATTGGTTTTTGAGTTAATTAGTCCACCTCACTTTTGTGGGGTGGGTTTTAATTTATTATTTTCAAATTCTGCTAAATCATAATAAGCAATAGCTTCATGCCATAGTTTAAATTCATTAGGTTTGACTATGTAAAAGCTATTATCTTCATATTCAAAACCTTTAATTTCTTTATTTAAAAACAAATTTTCACTAATATTTTTAAATCCCATTTTAATTAATCTAAAAATCAAATCAGAATTATCGATTATTTTCCAATTTGTTGAAGAATTATTCTTATTATTTACTATTTTGAAATTAATTAATATTACATAATCAGACCAAAATATTTCTGTATGTAGATTTAATTTTTTGAGATACAAATATTCATTAAAAACATTTATATATTTAAGTAGATATGAATCATTAAACCTAATTTTTGAAATAACTTTTTTTTTCTTTTCTATTGTTCCCTTTAACAAAGGAATTGTTATCTCATTAGT
>Ga0209599_10000573_pt1 | contig 22827 bp, 21 predicted proteins | sample Shrwel_input2_FT_FD_187534 | JGI IMG/M metagenome (GOLD analysis project Ga0209599, IMG submission 187534) | Subsurface microbial communities from deep shales in Ohio, USA - Utica-3 well 1 S input2 FT (SPAdes) (version 2) ... | reverse complement strand
GACAAAAATGGTGGTTGGTTTGGGTTGGGATATTCGTGCTACTGATGGTGCAGCGTTTGACTTAGATGCGGTTGGTTTTGTGTTGGGTGCAAATGGTAAAGTCCGTGCTGATAGCGACTTTATTTTCTTTAACAACAAACAAAACGCCGAAGGTTCGGTATTACATGGTGGCGATAACCGTACAGGCGAAGGCGATGGTGATGACGAAACTATCATCATTGATTTAAGCAAAATGCCTGCTGATGCCGAAAAAGTAGCCGTTTGTGTGGTGATTTATGATGCCGAAACCCGTCGTCAAAACTTTGGTCAAGTGTCACGCGCCTATGTGCGGGTTTTAAATGATGCTAACCAACAAGAAGTGGCGCGTTATGACTTGTCGGAAGATGGTTCTACCGAAGCTGCAATGATTTTTGGTGAAGTATATCGTCATAATGGCGAATGGAAGTTTAAAGCCGTTGGTCAAGGTTTTAAAGGCGGTTTAGGCCCATTGGCAGCCAGTTACGGTGTGAATGTATAAGCCGTTTTTATCGGTAAAAAGGCGAGATTTTCTCGCCTTTTGTTTAGGAAAATATCATGGACATGATTCGTGGTCAAAAAGTAAAAATTGCCGATATTATTGCCAATAACACGCCGTTTAGTGTGCTATTGCAGTTTAACGCCCCTTTTGCCCTTGATGTCAGTTGTTTTGGGGTAGATAGTGCGGGCAAGCTCAGTGATGAGCGTTATATGACTTTTTTTAATCAGCCACAAACGCCTTGTGGTGGTGTCAAATTAGCCAGTAATCAAAATAATCAAACCAGTTTTCAAATCAATTTAAGTCAAATTCCACAAAGCATTGAAAAATTAGTTTTTACGGCGGCTATTGATGGCGTAGCGACGATGGCGCAGCTTGGAGCAAGTAGTTTAGGCATTCGTGACGGAAATGGCTGTGTGTTTGCTTTTACGGGTGCAGATTTTGCAGCCGAAAGAGCGTTAATGGTAGCCGAAATTTATCGTAAAGACGGGGTTTGGCGTATAGCAGCCGTTGGTCAAGGTTTTAATGGTGGTTTAGATGCCCTCGTTAAGCATTTTGGTGGCGAAGTGGCCGAACCTGCTCCAGCAGCCACAGTCGCGCCAACACCAAGCAAAGCGAACTTAACGAAACGCATTCAACTCGAAAAACGTATTGAGCAAGAAGCACCGCAATTAGTCAGTTTAATCAAAAAAGCGCAAATCAGTTTAGAAAAGAAAGGCTTGGGCGAGCATCGTGCTAAAGTGTGTTTATGTTTAGATATTTCAGGCTCAATGAGCAGTTTATACAGTTCGGGCAAAATACAGGCTTTTGTTGAGCGGATTGTCGCGTTGGCTTGTCGTTTTGATGATGACGGTGAAGTGGATGTCTTTTTGTTTGGTCAAAAATCACACCGCGCACCTGTGATTACCTTACGCAATTATCAGCAATATATTGGTCATTTAATTGAGCATTTTCCTCTTGAGGGCGGTACAGAATACTCAGCCGTGATGAAAATGATTCGCCAACATTATTTGCAAGATGACAGTGATAAAAAATCTCCCATCAATGCCCCTGCGGAACAGCCTGTCTATGTGATGTTTGTCACCGATGGCGCAACCAGTAACCGTAAAGCCGCTGAAAACCAAATGTTATATGCCTCGTATCAGCCGATTTTTTGGCAGTTTATGGGCATAGGTCGTGATGGTTCGTTTGAGTTTTTAGACAAGTTAGACGACTTAAAAGGTCGCTATCTCGATAACGCCGATTTTTTTAGTGTCAAAACTCCCCAAGAATATGATGATGAACAATTGTTTGCACGTTTAATGAACGAATATCCAAAATGGATTGAGCAAGCACAACAAAAACAATTATTGCGTAGAGGATAAGCGCATGGATATTAGCAAAGGACAACGCTCGCCAGTTAATCAATTAGTGACAGGTCAGTCGTTTCAATTGGCGGTCAGTACCGTAGGCGCATTAGTGGTTGATATTAGTTGTTTTGGCTTAGATACACAGCAAAAGCTCAGTGATGAGCGATACATGACTTTTTTTAATCAACCTAAAACGCCCTGTGGTGGGGTAGCGATTGTACCATCCACAGGTAAAGACACCGCGACCTTTCAACTTAATTTGGCCTTATTGCCTACTAGCATTGACCGTTTAGTGATTACCGCCGCCATAGATGGTTCAGGCACGATGAATCAATTGCGTGACGGTAGTTATGTGCGTTTTATCGCTAATGGCCAAGAGAGTTCGCGTTTTAATTTTAGTGGTAAAGATTTTGCCGAAGAAAAAGCCTTAATGTTGGGTGAGTTATATCGTAAAAATGGCGAATGGCGTTTTTGTGCCGTTGCCCAAGGTTTTAATGGCGGTTTAGATGCCTTAGTTAAACATTTTGGTGGCGCAGTTGCTGCACCCGCATCACCACCCCCTACGCCGCCAAAACCTGCTGCACCGCCTGTGCCACCTCCAGCCGCCCCTAAAGTGTCATTGTCTAAAGTCACCTTGCAAAAGTCGGGCGATAAAATCTCACTCGAAAAAGCCCAAAGTCAAAGTTATGGCAAAATTAAAGTCAATTTAAATTGGCATCGTCAAACGCAAAAAACAGGATTTTTTGGCTTGGGTAGTCAAAAAATTGACCTTGATGTTGGCTGTATGTACGAAAAATTTAATGGCGATAAAGGCGTGATTCAGGCCATTGGTAAAAGTTTTGGCCGTTATCAACAAGAGCCTTATATTCAGCTTGAAGGTGATGACCGCACAGGTGCATCGGTGAATGGCGAGAACTTACTCATCAATGGCGACCATTTTGACGGTTTTAAACGTATTTTAGTGTTTGCATTTATTTATGAAGGTGTGCCAAATTGGGCGGCTACCGATGGTGTTGTCATTATCAGTATTGCCAATCAGCCGCCTGTTGAAGTGCGTTTAGACCGTGCTGATAGTAAAGGGATGTGCGCGATTGCCCTGATTGAAAATGTTCGTGGTCAATTAACAGTCACTAAATTAGTTGAATATTTTCATGGTCATCCTGATATGGATAAATGGTTTGGTTTTGGCTTTAGTTGGAAAGCAGGTGGTAAATAGGCTTTGACCACAAACGGTTTCGACTTCGCTCAACCAACGTAATCTGTTCACTGAGCTTGCCGAAGGGGTGAGTGAACATTCAAGATAAGTTTTAAGAGATAATTATGGCACAATTTACGATTACCGAAGGTGCAGACCCTTTTTTGCACGTGAGTTTGCAACAAGGTGAAAAAATTTATTGCGAATCTAACTCCATGGTGATGATGGAAGATACCCTTGATTTAAAGGGAAAAATGGGCGGTTTTGGTCAAGCATTGATGCGTAGTTTTGCCAATGGTGAATCTTTATTTCAGCAACACATTGAAGCGGTGCGTGGTGCGGGTGATTGTTTGTTATCACCTGTTTTACCTGGTGCGATGGAGGTCTTAGAAATTGGCACTAACAGTTATTGTTTAAGTGACGGAGCTTTTGTTGCCGCCGAAACCAGTGTCAGCTTAGTATCACGCATGGAAAAACTCAGTGTACAAGGTGCGTTAATGAGTGTTTTTGGCCAAGCAGGGGGCTTTTTTTATTCAGAGGCTTCGGGGTTCGGTCAGTTAGTAGTATCGGGCATGGGTTCAACGTTTACTTTAGATGTTGAACCTAATAAAGACGTGATTATTGATAATGCCCATGTGGTCGCATGGGATAGTCGTTTAGAGCATAAAGTCTCGTTAAGTACCAATCAGAGTAGTGGCTTGATGGGGCGTTTGGTGAACAGTGTAACAAGCGGCGAAGGCGTGGTCTTACGCTTTTCGGGCAAAGGTAAAGTGGTAATTTGCTCACGTAATAAAGATAATTTTATAGCGTGGATGCGTAGTTCTACCGCAGGTAATGGTTAATTTTTTTAAACGAGGAGAGTGTAGAAATGTCAGTCAATTTGCAAAAAGGTCAAAAAATCTCTTTAGAAAAAGAAGCAGGTAGTGCTTTAACTAAAGTTGTTATGGGTTTAGGTTGGGATGTTGCTAAAAAGAAAGGCTTTTTTGGTTTTGGTGGTGGCTCAACCGAGATTGATTTAGATACATCTTGCTTGATGTTTGATGAAGCAGGAGAAATGGTAGACATTGTTTGGTTTAGACAATTACAAAGTAAAGATAGCAGCATCAAACACAGTGGCGACAACCGTACAGGTGCAGGTGAAGGCGATGACGAGCAAATCTTTGTCGATTTAAGTCGTGTGCCTGCCAATGTCAAAAGTTTGGTTTTTACCGTCAATAGTTTTACGGGGCAAACTTTTTCCCAAGTCGAAAATGCTTATTGTCGTTTATTAAATGGCGGCAATAATCAAGAGATTGCCCGTTATAACTTATCGTGTCAGGGTGAACATTCGGCGCAAATTATGGCCAAAGTTTATAAACACAATGGCGAATGGAAAATGCACGCGATTGGTGAAAATGGAACAGGCCGTACTTTTGAGCAATTGATGCCACAAATTCGCGGTTATTTGTAAGTTTGTACAGGGGCGGATTCTCCGCCCTTTTTTATTTAGGCTAATTTATGATTCGTGTTTGGTATAACAAATCGTTTTCCTTCGTATATAACGTCATTCAGTTAATTAAACAGCAAGATAGTCAAGAGTTTAGGCTGATTGTCAGTCATACTCAACCTCATGCCCGCGCCTTATTGGTTGCCGATGAAGCCTATATTGAGCCAAGCGGTTTGGTTGGCAAAACCTATGTTGATTGGTGTCTTGATTTTTGTCAGCAACATCAAATTGCTGTTTTTGTGGTGGGCAAAGAAGCACAAACCATCGCTCAATATCAACATCTCTTTGAACAAATTGGGGTGCGTTTGTTATTAGTCGCAGATGCGCCAACTTTGGCTTTGTTAGAAGATAAAGCGCAATTTGCGCAACAATTGCCAGCTCATATCGCCCAATTACCCGATACCGTGACAGTTACCTCTTATCAACAGTTTGAGCAAGCGTATCAACAATTACGTGCCTCTCATGCTTGTTTATCTATTAAGCCCGCCATTTCGATTTTTGGTTTGGGTTTTAGAAAAATTGACGAGCAAGGCGATTGTTTACAGCATATTTTAAAGGGCGATGAATATATTGTCGGCTTACAAGAGTTGCGCCACGCCATGCAGCAGCAAGGACAGTTTGGTCAATTATTGTTGATGGAGTTTTTAGACGGTGACGAATGGAGTGTGGATTGTGTCGCCGATAAAGGGCAATTGTGGGTGGGCATACAACGCCGCAAATTTATGGCTCAAAAAGGTGTCCCGAGTCAATATCTGGATAATAACCCCGAAATAGCCATGATGTGCCAACAACTGACCAGTCATCTTAAACTTAGTGGTCAATTTAATATCCAGTTTCGGGCTGGACAAAATGGCATTAGATTGTTAGAAATTAACGCAAGGCCATCAGGTGGTATGGCAATGGCATGTTTGGCGGGAGTCAATTTGCCCTATTTCGCGCTCAAAGCATTAATAAATGGTTACGATTCTTTGCCACAGCCTAAGCCAAAAACAGGTATTTATGTAGGTGAGGTGAGTGTGGCTTTGACTTTAGATTGATAACAACAAGAGGATACAATAATGGCATTAAGCTTAAAAAAGGGTGAGGGGATTTCTTTACGCAAGGAAGAAAATGACTTATCACAAATTACCATGGGTTTAGGTTGGGATATGGCCGACCCTGTACAAAAAAAGAGTTTTTTTAGTGCGATGTTTGCCGCTAAACCTGCGGATTATGATTTAGATGCGGTGGCGTTTTTGTTAGATGCTCAAGGTAAGGTGGCCAGTTTGGGCGCGCAAAATGACCTGATTGGTGGCGATGTGATTTTCTTTAATAGTCAAAAACATCCCAGTGGCCAAATTTGGCTGACAGGTGATAACCGTACGGGTGAGGGTAATGGTGACGATGAGCAAATTATTGTCAAACTCAATACCCTGAGTGAAAAATATCAACGCATCTTATTTGTGGTCTCGATTTATGAGGGGCGTAAACGTGGCCAACATTTTGGTCAGCTCAAAAATGCCTTTATTCGCGCTGTTGACAGTAAAGGTAAAGAGTTATGCCGTTATCAAATCAGTGCCGAATCCCAATACGATAATATGTGTTCGATGACTTTTGCCGAAGTAGTACGCGAAGCAGGAGGATGGCGTTTTAAAGCGATTGGTGAGGCCCATCCCAGCGATACCTTTGTCGAAATTCTCAAACATTATTTGGCGTGAGGTGTTTGTGGCTCAACGTTTTCCTGTTTATTTATTATTAGATACTTCGGGGTCGATGCGTGGAGAACCTATTGCATCGGTCAATATTGGTTTGCGCGCAATGATGGCTTCTTTACGCCAACAACATCATGCTTTAGACAGTGTTTATTTGTCTATTGTTACGTTTGACTCGTTGATTAAAGAGGTGTTGCCATTAACTGCGTTAAAAAATTTGGTCTTGCCTGAAATTGTTTGTCCTGAATCGGGTGCAACCTTTTTGGGAGAAGGTTTGGCGTGTATTTGTCAAAAAGTAGATAGTGAGTTGCGCGTCAATGTCAATGCGGATGCCCAACCGTTGTTGTTTATTATGACCGATGGCAAGCCTTCTGATACCTTAGCGTATAGCGAAATTTTAGCAGAAGTAAAACGCCGACCTTTTGCCAAAGTTATTGCCTGTGCCGCAGGTCATAAAGCCGATGCAACCGCGTTAAAACGCCTGACCGATACTGTCGTTAGTTTGGATACGATGGATAGCAGCACTTTTTCCCAGTTTTTTCAGTGGGTGTCTGCGACTGTTAGTGCTAATCAACAAACCAGTAATTCGGCTTTGCCACCGCCTCCTGCCGAAATTAATATTGTGATTTGACCCTCACCCTACCCTTCTCCCAAAGGAGAGGGAATAATAAGGATTTTATCGTGCGCCGTTTACCCATCTTTTTTTTGTTAGATGTTTCTGAGTCAATGGCGGGCGAAAATCTCCGTCAATTACAATATGGCTTAGAGCGTTTAGTCACTAGTTTACGCACCGACCCGTATGCTTTAGAAACGGTATATTTGTCGATTATTGTCTTTGCGGGCAAAGCCAAAACCCTAACGCCTTTAGTTGAATTAGCTTCATTTTATCCACCCCGTTTGCCGATTGGTTCAGGAACAGGGTTGGGCATCGCTTTGACCCATTTAATGACTGAAATCGACAAAAGTGTGTTAAAAACCACCCCCGAACGTAAAGGTGATTGGAAACCTGTTGTTTATTTAATGACCGATGGTAAGCCAACCGATGATATAAAAAACGCACTCTATCGTTGGCAAAAATATTATCAACAGCAAGTTTCATTGGTAGCAATTGGAGTCGGGCAGTATGCCGACCTTGAAGCATTAGGTAAATTAACGCCGAATGTAGTGCATTTAAACGCTCAAAGTGATGAAGACTTTAAAAAGTTTATTGATTGGGTGAGTCAGTCAGTCGTGGCGCAAAGTCGGAGTGTATCGGCTAATAATCAGGGACTGAGTTTGGCCAAGTTAGATGACTCCATTTTATCGCAAATGGGCGATTTGAGTTTGGCTGCCAAAGTGGACGAAGATTATGTGATTTTGTCGGGAATGTGCCAGCGTCATCGTTTGCCGTACTTAATCAAGTACGAACGTATGCCGATGTATTTTGATGCAGGTCAATATCAAGTTGATTTTGCCCGTTATCACATTGCGGGGGCTTTGGCTTTAGAAAAAGATTATTATGAACTCTGTGATGACAGTATGGCCACACCAACCATTAACAGCGATATGTTAGTAGGTGGTGCAGGTTGCCCACATTGCGGCAATGACTATACCATTGCGGCTTGTGGTAACTGTGATAAGTTATTTTGTATTGCAGGTGAGGGTAAAGCCAAGTGTCCACATTGTGGTCATGGTAATAATTTTAAATTTGCTGATGATGGCGCAGGTTTTGATATTAGCCGAGCGCGAGGTTAATCCGTGATATTTGATTTACCACCCGCGTTGATAGGCAAATTTTATCAACAAAAACCAATAAGCCGTAGCGAAGAAGAATTGCGTATTGTGGCAATAGATATGAGTCAAGACACGGGTTTAGTGTTTGATGAATCTAGCCAACAACTTATTGGTCAGCCTTTATTAGTGGGTGAACATCATGTGATGATTCATTATCAGGCTCAGTTATATCAGCAATGGGGAGAGACTCAGAGCAGTTATTGTTTGCTAGTCATTAGTCCCGACCCTCGTTCTTTATGGCAAAACATTCCCTCTGATCCACAACAACTTTATGCCAAGCCCGACAGTGCCAGTCAAAGTATCATCAGTTCCCATATCAAAATGTTAGCGGCCAGTCAGCGTGGTCGCTCTCATGCTCATAAAGGCCAAAGTCGAGAAGATGATTTTTTTATTGCGGCGGGTGAACATTGGCAACTCGCTATTGTTGCCGATGGTGCAGGCAGTGCCAAATATAGCCGTTATGGTTCACAGTTAATTTGTCAAACAATAGGTAGGTTTTTAAGTACAGTATTGACGCAGCCTATGATTGACATAAAACTTGAGCTAAAAAATGCCTTAGGTGAAGCAGTCTGTGCTTTAGAAAATGAAGCAGCAGCGCAACAAGTCGATGTTAAAGACTATGCCAGTACGGTGTTGGCGGTGTTATGTTATTTTGACTCGCAACAACAAGACTATGTGTATTGGACGGTGGCGGTAGGTGATGGCGCGATTGCTTGGTATCAGCCTCACACTGAGCAAATGCAACTATTGAACACACCCGATACAGGTGATTATGCAGGCGAGACACGCTTTTTGAGCAATGATGTTTTGATGCAACCAAACATCATCAATTGTTATCGTAGTAAAGCATTTATGCCTTGTTTATTGATGACCGATGGTGTGAGTGATGCTTTTTTTGACTCAGACAACGCGCTAAAAAGTCATCAAGTATGGCGCGATTTGTGGCAGAATTTACAAAAAAATCAAGCCTTAGATGATGATAAAAACTTGTTGGAATGGTTAGATTTTTGGTCTAGAGGAAACCATGACGATAGAACTTTAGTGCTAATCTTGGGTAAAGAACATGGCTAAAACGATTCGTTTAACCGCTTCCGATGGCTCAGTGATAGAGTTTATTGACGAAATTAAAGCCTCAGGCGCAATGAAAGATGTGTATTTTTCACCTGATAAACGTCAGGTAGTGGCGTTTTTTCGTAAAAAAAATGATGAAGCACTCAAAGAGCGTTTGCAACTGATTACAGGTCAATATCGAGAGCGAATTTTTAATCAACAAGGCGGCGATTATTGGCGTGGTTTATATTGTTGGCCAACAGCAACAGTTGATTATAAAGGAAAAATAGGCGTAGTGATGCCGTTTTATGCCAGTCATTTCTTTTTTGATTATGGCTCTAAACAAAACGATATGTTGGGTATTAAAGGTAAAGAAAAAGAGGGCAAATGGTTTGCTTCGCCTTCTAACCGTAAAAAATTTTTAGATGAGCGCGAATTAGGCACATGGTTACATCATTTAAAAATTTGTTTGCAAATTGCCCGCGCTACACGCCGTTTACACGCCGCAGGATTGGCTCATTCTGACTTGTCATATAAAAATGTATTAGTTGACCCAATTACAGGTAGTGCGTGTTTAATTGACTTAGATGGTTTGGTTGTTCCCGATAAGTTTGCGCCAGATGTAGTGGGTACTCCCGATTTTATTGCCCCCGAATGTGTCAAAACCGCGCATTTAGACCGTCATCATCCACAACGTATCTTGCCGAGTATTCGTACTGATGAGCACGCTTTAGCGGTGTTGATTTATATGTACTTGTTATATCGTCATCCTTTGCGTGGTGATAAAGTCCATGACATAAAGGATTCGCAACAAGATGAATGTTTAATGATGGGTGAGGGCGCATTATTTATAGAGCATCCTAGTGATGCAAGTAATCGCATCAATGTTGCTTATGTAAAAGCGTCAGAGTTACCATGGAAAGATACGCAAAAACTACCTTATACCCTAACAGGTACATATTTGTCGCCATTATTTGAACGGGCTTTTATTGACGGTTTACATCAACCTGCTTTGCGTCCGAGTGCTGACGAGTGGGAACACGCTTTAGTTAAAACAGTCGATTTAATCCAACCGTGTGTTAATACGCAATGTGAGCAAAAATGGTATGTGTTTGCCAATACCACCAAGCCGATTTGCCCGTTTTGTGATACGCCTTTTGTGGGTGTGTTACCTGTGTTGAATTTGTATTCTTCGCAGCAAGAGGGGCGTTTTTTGCCTGATAACCATCGCGTGATAGTTTATCATCATCAGTCTTTATATCAATGGCATAGTAATCGTTTGTTATTTCCTAATGAGCGATTAAGCTCTGAGCAAAAAAGACGTGTCGGTTATTTTGTCTTGCATCAACAACAATGGTATTTAGTTAATGAAGCCTTGCCTGATTTAATGGATGTTGCTACCAAGCAAAATATTGCCATTGGTGACAAAGTAGCGTTGGTAGATGGTCAAAAACTGTTATTGGCACGAGGTGAGGGCGGGCGTTTGGTGGTGGTGCAGATGGTGTAGGAGCAATTCGCCTGTAAGGATAAGGTAATAAGGACGTAAGGGCGAATTGCAATTCGCCCTTACGCCCTTACTAACGCCCCAACAAGGAAAAAAGATGAATCAATATAATCCCAATATCCACCATCGTAGGTCTATTCGATTAAAAGGATATGATTATGCACAGGCAGGATTATACTTTATTACAATATGCTGTCAGGATAGGGCGCATTTATTTGGTGAAATTAGCGATGGAGTCATGATATTGAATGAGTATGGAAAAATAGCTTTTGCAGAATGGGAAAACTCAATAAACATTCGAGACAACATTTGCTTGCATGATTTTGTTGTTATGCCCAATCATATTCACGGTATTATTGAAATTGTGTTTAAAAAAGCCAATCAATATGCGGGGAAGTTAGAACTTGCCCCAATCACAAAATTTCAATCACCATCACAAACTATCGGCTCTATCGTCAGAGGCTATAAAATAGCGACTATCAAAAAAATAAAAGATAAAGTTTTAGAAAGGGGCGAATTGCAATTCGCCCATACATCGCAATTCGCCCCGATAGAAAAAATTATCCAATTAGACTTTAAAATATGGCAACGCAACTATTACGAACACATTATTCGTAATGAAGCCTCTCATCAGCGTATTTCAGATTATATTCTCAATAATCCTGCTCAATGGACAGAAGATAAATTTTATCAACCATAACCCCCAAAACTGCTAAAATCCCTCCTATTCTTTCTAACCCAAACGCTGTTATGACTTCTTCTTTTACCGTTAATTTGCAACGTGGCACTTTATCTGTCACAGTTAATCACTCCCTTTTAGATGCTGAACAATTATTTGATTTTGCCGAACGGCGTAATCCTAAACGCGCATTTCTGTTTGTATCTAAAGTGTTAGGAAGACATATTCCCGTTAAGCCTTCCGTTATGGCACAGAGTTTTAGCCAGTTAGCCGCACAAATCCCTGACAATTTACCCGAGCCCGTATTAGTGATTGGTATGGCCGAAACAGCTGTTGGTTTGGGAGCAGGCGTGCATCGTGCTTTACAAAGTCGTTATCCGCAAGCGATGTATTGGATGAGTACCCGCCATCGCTTAGGTACGCCATTATTTGCCTGTTTTGAAGAAGAACACAGTCACGCCAGTTCACATTTATTACATTGGCCTGTAGATGAAAAGTTAAAACAACAATTATTAGCCACTAAAACTTTAGTCTTGGTCGATGATGAAGCTTCAACAGGCAAAACTTTTATTAACTTAACCAAAGCCCTACAAGACGCAGGATTGCAACATATTGAGCGTATTATTGCTGCCACCTTAACCGATTGGTCGGGTGATGCTTTGCAACGTGCTTTGGGTGCTAAAGCGCAAACAGTATCGTTGTTGTCTGGGTTTTATCAATGGCAAGCCAACCTTGATGTGCCACCGCCTGATATGCCTCAAGTAGATAGTGTCGCTCAAGGCGATTGGCAGCCCAATTTAGCTTTAGATTGGGGGCGATTAGGGGTTATTCATCATCAACATACCTTAGCCAATAAAGCATCGGTGGCAGTGGGTGAAAAAGTTTTGGTGTTAGGGACAAGTGAATATGTGTGGCGGTCTTTTTTGTTGGCCGAAGATTTAGAGCAACAGGGGGCAGAGGTCTATTTTGCCTCAACCACACGCTCACCAATTGCCATTGGTCATGCCATCAAAATAGCCCGCGCTTTTAGTGATAATTATGGCTTAGGTATTGCCAATTTTTCTTATAATGTTGAGCCAAGCCAGTTTGATAAAGTTTTCCTTTGTAGTGAAACACCCGCAACCATGCTTGATGCTCAATTGGTAGCAGAAATTAACGGACAGGTCATTGTAGATGATTAAACCTTTATTTTTAATGGACTTAGATGATACTTTGCTGCAAACAGCGCGCAAAATGCCTGCCGATATGCCGCGCCAAGTGGCGGCTTTAGATAAACATGGACAGCCGTTGAGCTTTACCAGTCCGACCCAACAACTGTTTATAGATTGGTTGTTGCAATGTGCCGATGTAGTGCCTGTGACGGCGCGTAGTGTTGATGCGTTTAAACGCGTACAACTTCCTTTTACGCAAGGGGCAATTTGCGCGCATGGCGCGGTGATTTTAAATGCTCATGGTCAGCGTGATGAAGTGTGGCATCAACAAATGTTAAACACCTTAGAGCCATATCGGGCTGCTTTAATGCAGATTCAATATGCCTTGGATTCTATTGGCTATGAGTTAGGATTAACGCTCAGAACATGGTTGGTAGAAGAGCAAAGTTTAAGTTGTTATGCTTTGGCTAAACAAAGTGGTCATCACGATGCGGTACTGGCTGATGTTGAGCAAAAATTGCGTCAACAATCTGATTTAACAGATTTTTATATTCATCGTAATAGTAATAATTTGGCGATTTTACCCAAGGTATTACATAAAAAGTTTGCCGTTGATTACTGGTTAAACCTAGACCAAAAACAATACGGACAACGACCAATTTTAGGGTTTGGTGATAGTTTAAGCGATATAGATTTTTTAAAAATCTGTGATTGGTGGGCAACACCTAAAAAAGGACAATTAGCCAATGCGGTTTATGAGTTATTAACCGAGGAGGCTTTATTACCATGAGTCATTTTTCGGGTTCTTATCTGGCTGATGATGTTGAGTTTTTGCTCCAAGTTTTGACTATTCCAACGGTTGATGTGTTAGAAAAAGAGCGGTTGATTCAAACAGGACAAAAACATTATTCACAAATGTTGAGTGAAGAGCCGCGCCCATCAGCATTACATCAACAATTGTATCAACACGCCTTAAGCAATGGTGCATTACGTTTTGCCCAAGCTATTCAAGCCTTAGCTTTGGCAATTGCGCCATTGGCAATCAATCAGCAGATTTGTTTAGTGTCTTTTGTGCGTGCAGGATTACCGATTGCGATTACTTTAAAGCGAGCATTGCAGCGTTTGGGTGTGTCGGTCAGTCACTATGGGCTAAGTATTATTCGAGATAAAGGCTTGGATAGCACCGCTCTTGATGATGTGTTGGCACGTCATCCAGCCGACAGTATATTTTTTGTTGATGGTTGGACAGGTAAAGGCGCAATTGCTCAAGAATTAGCGCGGAGTTTGTTGGCTTATCCGCAGTTACAAAATCGCTTGATTACCTTAGCTGACCCTTGTGGCAAAGCATGGTTGGCGGCTTCGGCAGATGATTGGTTAATTCCATCGGGTGTATTAGGCGCAACGGTGTCGGGTTTGGTCTCGCGTTCGGTACTGACGGAGCAAGGTTTTCATGGTTGTATGCCGTGTTTACATTTGGCTGATGTCGATGTCAGTCAAGACTTTATTGAGCATATCGACCAACAGCTATCTCAATTACCTACTGGTATAGCCGCGCAACCGTGGACAACAGCGCAAGCACAACAACTCCAAAAACAAAGCCAAACGGTGATTGATTATTTTGCCCATCAATATGCAGTGACTAATATCAATCGTATTAAGGTCGGTATTGCGGAGGCTACTCGTGCCGTGATGCGCCGTGTTCCCGAAAAAGTGTTAGTTCGTAGCTATCAAGATAGGGACGTGGCTTTGTTGTTACATTTGGCAAAACAAACTGGTGTAGAAATAGAAGAAGCAGGGCAAGATTTAGGTCAGTATCGCGCTTTAACATTAATTAGGAGTATGCGTTAAATGGAAAAATTATCGCCTTATGCCCTCGGTGCAACCTTGTATATGCCTGCAACGCGTCCTGATTTATTGGTCGTGGTGCGTGGCGAAAAAATTCCTCAGTTACGGTCTTTGGTGATTTGTTTAGAAGATGCAGTGGCCGAAAAGGATATTGAGTTTGCCTTAGATAATTTACAGCGTTTATTGCTCGATTTGTCGCGTGTGGGTAAATATAAAGATGCCCCATTAGTGTTTGTGCGGCCACGTCATCTTAATATGGCCAAGCAGTTGGTAGAATGGCCATTGATGAGCCTGATTGATGGTTTGGTCTTGCCTAAGTTTACCCTACATGATTTACCGATTTGGCAACATTTATTAGCCGATACCCATTTATTGGCGATGCCTACCTTAGAAACTAAAGAAGTCTTTGATGCGGGCGCAATGAGCGAATTAGCAAAAGCATTACAACAAGAATTAGCTGATAGAGTGTTGGTATTGCGAATTGGCGGTAATGATTTGCTAAGTTGTTTGGGATTGCGGCGTAGTGTGCATCATACTTTATATCAAAGCCCTTTAGCTTATGTGATAGGCATGGTGACAGGCGTGATGGGGTCGGCAGGGTTTTCTTTGACCGCACCTGTCTGTGAATTATTAAATAATCCGCAACTGTTGCAGCAAGAGTTAATACACGATGTTGAGCATGGGTTAGTGGGTAAAACCGCCATTCACCCTAGTCAAATCGCGATTATTCATCAAGCCTTACAAGTCACTGTCGAAGACTATCAATCGGCACAATTGATTTTGCAACAAAACGCACCTGCGGTGTTTCAACATAATGGGGCAATGTGTGAGCCTGCGACCCATGAGCGTTGGGCAGAACGTATTTTACAACGTGCTTATTGGTATGGGATGCAGTCACTGACCCAAATCACCCCACAACCATTGCAGTACACTTAACACCGCAACAGGCGCAGTTTCGGTGCGTAACACCCGTTGACCCAAACACCACGGCGCAAAACCTTGTTCAATACTCAGGCTAATTTCACGCTCGCTTAAACCACCTTCTGCGCCAATTAACACCGCGACTGATTGCGGTTTTGGGCTAGGATTAGGTAAACCCGTGACGCTTGGCGCAAGCACAAAACGTAAATCAGCTTGAGTATTTTGTGTCCATGTGTCTAATGGTTGAGGGGGATTGATAACAGGTACACGATTAAGGCCAGATTGCTCACAGGCACTAATAGCCACACCTTGCCAATGCGCCATTTTTTTGTCTAAACGTTCATTGCCTAAACGCACTTCGCAACGCTCGCTTAACAGTGGGGTAATTTGAGTTACGCCTAATTCAGTGGCTTTTTGAATGGCATAATCAAACCTATCTCCTTTAGATAATACTTGGCCTAAATGGACTTGTAGGGGTGATGTTTTATCGTTATCAATAAAAGTGTGTAAAGTCACATAAGCACAGCGTTTATCAGCACGACTCAACACGCCATGATATTCGCCACCTTCACCGTTAAATAAACACACTGTTTCACCTACGCGAGCGCGTAAGACTTTGATGAAGTGATGAGCCGCTTCTTCGGGCAGTTCGATTTCGGTGTTAAGTGTTAAGGGGCATGGGGTGTAGAGACGGGTCATGGTGTGTCAGTGAGTTTAATAATAAACGCCTATTGTAAATTAAAATGGTGCGAGTAGCATGGCTTGAATTGTCAAACGAACATGACTTACGCATTGCACCGCAATTAGCACGGAGCATAAAACCGTTAAAAACGGTTGAAATGTGAACAAATGAGCGATAACCGCGTAAGTCCTAACTAGGAGTAAATCATGGTTGCGGTATTTAACACCTGTATGATGGCGGGTATTTCCGAAGTGCCTGATTACTGTAATGAAATTATGACTTCGGGTTATCAGTCTGTGGGTGATGGCGGGCAAGGCTTTTATAAACGAGTCTATGATGACTCACAATACTCTTTTGACTTAATCACTTTAAATAACAAACGTTTTCGTCCTATTGGAATGATTAGTGCTTTACAGTTTGGTGCGGACAATACGGCCAGCAGCGAAGACAGTGAAACCTTGAAAGATGGCGAAAATTTAGCTCAAAAAAATGCTATTGCTTTGCAAAAGTTTATGGATGCTATTGCTTCAGGATTATTTAGCGAAGCCAAAATTCCTGCGGGTAAGTATTTATGTGCGGCACCGATTGTTGCTGTATCGGACAAAATTATGCGTTTAAATGTCGATGCGCGTGGGGCAACGATAGTTTTTACAACGGGAGTGATGGAAAGTAAGCGTTATTTTGAAATTACTAATTTAAGTTGTTTGGGTGAGATATTACATATTAGCGGTTTAGAGTGTCGTCATAACAGACCTTCTTCGCGCATAAAAAATACTGATATGGTGTCATATTCGGGCTTTGATAAGTATTTTGTGATGTCGCCGATTGTCAGTAGTTCCGACAATATGGGCTTGGTTTTTGGTCGTAGAGATAGTAAAAAAGAGTTCACCCCCTCAAGTATTTATATCGAAAATCCGATGATTGGTGGTTGGCTGCCACCTCAAGGTCAGCATGAATATGGTTCTATTGGCGATAGTGGCATTTGGGTAGTACGAGCTGCCAAGCGTACCACTATTGTTAATCCTTATGTGCGCTCAACAGGCGATGATGGCATTTTAGTGGGTGAAACCACAGATAAGGGGGCAGGTAATGTCACGATTACCGATGCCGATATTGAAGATTGTGGCGCATCAGGCATCAAAATATCGGTGGCAAAAGGTCGGATTACGGGGCGTATTGTCAATACTAATGGCCCCGCGTTGTATGCGATTAAATTGCAAGGAGTGACGGGTGATAAATTGCGTGTTGATTTGGTGATTGATAAAGCAGGGCAGTTACAGGCGGGTGAGATTGGTAAAAAAATGATTGGTAAATTTGACCCTGTTGGTATTTGTTTGGTGGGAGCTAATACTAGTCAATTTGATTTAGAGGGTACGGTCATTCGTAATACCTTTGCTTCGGCGATTGTGTTGCGGGCATTAGAAGGACAGAGCTTGTCTCATATTACTGGACGGGTGATATGTGACCACATTGGTTATCCGAGTAATGGTAGTGAGCCTAAACGTGATACGGGCATTATTAATGTTGGTAAGTCAAGTAAAGGTACGATTAGTGATGTTGATTTAGAGCTGATTGTGAGTAATTCACAAGTGCCTGTCCTTAATTGGGTATCTCAAGCAAACGCTTTGAGTCAAAAAATACATTTTAAAATTCGCGTTAAAGACCATCTGTTACACTCTGTTTTTGATAAACAAGCACTGCTAAGTTTTAGCAATATGTCATTAAATTTGATGGAAAATTCTCTATTTAGTGGCGTAAATGCGATGAGCGTAACCGTTGATTTAGATGTGATTCGTGGTCAGTTTAAGACGCTATTGTATGCGAATGATAGTAAGGTTTATCGGCGTGTTAAGTTATGGGGTAGAGTGGATGGTAAAGAATTAGTCTTTAAGCCTGAGTGATAAAGGACTATAAAGATGTACTATTCATGCAATGTTTCCTTTCTAATCTCTTTCAGTTTGGTAATAATCGAATATGGAATGGCGTTTTTGTGTAGGATTCTAACTTTGTTGCCCTTAGTGTTAGTTCCGACGTTACTACGTCCTCCTCTGTTGTTGCATTGTTATTGGCTGTAATGTTAATAAATAGCTCATTGTTGGCTAAGTATGCTGAGGTGCTGATGCCTGTCGATTTAAGAGGTTGAGTAATTTCGACTTGGTCAATATCAGGCATAATAAAATATTTGATGGTGGTTGTTTTACCTAGTGTAATATCTTTAGGCGTTTGCATTTCACTAGTAGTTACTGCAAAAAATACCTCACTATCAGTATAATTAGCACTTTTATCAATTGCTCTTAATGTAATAATGCCAATGCCAAGATTGGTGCTGTGTGAAATTTTATTAAAGGATATGGAGTTATCAGAATTTAAAGTGACTTGAGATTTGTCTAAACCTTTAACATCAACAATAGATAAATTTACGATGCCGCTATCATCTTGGGCTGTAATTTTGGTGTCATTAAAAGGCCCGAAACTAACAAATCCAGCTTCGTTAAGTGGTAGTTGAATAAAATCAATAAAATTTTTATTTTCTACGGTAATTGTTGGTTTTGTTGTGTCTGCCAACTGTGTTGGACTGCTCGAGCTTTCATTACAGGCACTTAATGAGGTAATTATGATTAAAGACACTAATCTGCGTAATAAAGTATTCAAAAAGAGCCTCTTTTAAAAAGCATGACGGTAAGCCAAAGCGATTGTGTCAAGTTACAAAAAAGTTTAAAACATCAAGGCAAACTCACCCCAACCTCATCCCCCGTTGCAGGCGCATAAGTCGCCTCATCAACCGCTTCACCTGCTACTTTAACTACCCAACGTAATTCCTCATCACTAATCACATAAGGCGGCATAAAATACACGGTATTACCAATGGGACGTAATAACACACCTTTGGCTAAAGCCGATTGAAATACCTGTAAGCCACGCCGTTCACGCCAATCAAACGGGGTTTTTGACGCTTTATCTTGCACCAAATCAAAAGCGGCAATTGTGCCTGTTTGTCTGATGTTGGCAATATGTGAATGTTGCTGTAATGGCTGTAAGGTTTGAGTCAAAACCGCGTTAATTTGTTGTTGACGTTGTAATTGTGGGTCTAGTGCAAATAACTCCAAAGAAGCTAATGCAGCCCTTGCCGCTAAAGGATTACCCGTAAAACTGTGTGAGTGTAAAAAACCTTTAAAAGTGGCGTAAGGATGATAAAAACCTTGATAAATGCTATCGGTCGTTAACACAACGGACATCGGTAAATAACCTGCCGTCAAGGCTTTGGATAAACACAAAAAATCAGGGCAAATGTTGGCTTGTTCACAGGCAAAAAAAGTACCAGTACGCGCAAAACCAACGGCTATTTCATCGGCGATTAAATGCACACCGTATTTGTCACAGGCGGCGCGTAACAGTTGCAAATAAACAGGATGATACATTTTCATGCCTGCTGCGCCTTGAATTAACGGTTCAACAATCACCGCGCAAATTTCGGCGTGTTTTTCGGCCAGTAAACTTTCCATTGCCGCAAATTGTTGCCGAGCAAAATCTTCGGGCGATACGCCATCAGGTGCTTGTGTCCAATCAGGCGAGGGTACACGGTATTGTTGAGTTAGCAGTGGAGCGTAAGTGTGTGAAAAGAGCGGAATATCGGTCACGCTTAACGCGCCTAAAGTTTCGCCATGATAACTACCACTTAGCGATACAAAACGGGTTTTAGTGGTTTCACCTTGATTATGCCAAAAGTGCATACTCATTTTTAACGCGACTTCGATAGCCGCCGAGCCGTTATCGGCATAAAAGCAACGCGCTAAACCTTTAGGGGCAAGTGTTAATAATTTTTCGGAAAGTTCGACAATCGGTTGGTGACTAAAACCCGCTAAGATGACGTGTTCGAGGGTATCTAATTGTTGTTTAAGGGCTTGGTTAATGTGAGGGTTGGCGTGTCCCCAGATATTTACCCACCACGAGCTAATGGCATCAAGATAACGGTTACCGTCAAAATCCTCTAACCATACGCCTTTGGCTTGGGCAATTGGCACAATCGGGATTTGCTGGTGGTCGTGCATTTGGGTACAAGGGTGCCACAATACCGCTAAGTCACGTTGCATCAGTTGTTGATTAGTCATTTTTTTACCCCGCCAAATAGACGGGGCATTATAGACATATTTGGTAAATAGAGCAGAGCTTTGTTTGGAATTTGGGAGTCTCCTCCCATCAACAAGTATAGGTATCTACACACCTTTTTGATGGTGTACCAAACTAAAATTTTAGCGATAAAGTTCCCTCTCCTTTTAGGAGAGGGCTAGGGTGAGGTCTAAAAAATAACCCTCACTCCAACCCTCTCCCTGAGGGAGAGGGGGCATACCTATGGATTAAGGAGAGGTAATTTACGCCTTATCTCCCAAGTATTTTGCTTTAACTTTAGCAATCATTGAACGGCTATCATGTTGCCACGGATGAAAGTCACGGCGATAATATTGAAAATAACTCGGAATCATTTTTCTAAAAATACCTTTAGTTCCCCAATAATAATTGAGTCCCTTTGCCCACATTTTGACATCGGTATGGCGGCCAGACTCACGCAGTAAAGTCACAAAGTCATAGGTTGAAAAGCCTAAAAACATTACCGTACAAATAGCCATTTGTGAGACGCGAATCCATTCATTATTGACCGCCGTTTTATAAACATCAAAGGCAACGGCTTTGTGTTCGGACTCTTCAATGGCGTGCCATGCCCATAATGGTGCAAGGCGAGGGTCTAGTTTTTCCAATTCATCACTGTTAAACAAGTACTCTTCTGCCATCAGCGCGGTAAAATGTTCAACGGCGGCGGTATGTGCTAATTGTCGTGCAGGGCTTAAATAGGTTTTGTACCAATTCATCGCAAAGGCGACATTACGGTCAATACGGTCAATCGAATAACCGTGTTCAATCATGAGGTTATTTAATACTTCGTGTTCTTTGGAGTGATGTGCTTCTTGACCAATAAAGGCGCGTACCGCTTGGCGCAGTTCGGGGTCTTTAATTTTGTCTTGAAAATGACGAATTGAGTGAATAAAAAAATGTTCGCCCGCAGGAAAGCCGCCCGATAATGCTGATAGTAATAAGGTTTTAAACGGGTCGTTGTCGTACCAAAACTCGGGAATATCTTTCAGGTCAAAATCCATTTGACGCACTTTTAAGTCATGGTGTTGGGTGGCCATGTGATTTTTTGCCGAAGCAGTGAGTGCAGCAGTCATAATACACCTCTTGGATTTATCGTTTTTACTATGAGTTAAGCATAATTGTCTTTTATAGCGAAACGTGAGACGCTACGCGGACAAGTCACTTATCATTGGTGGCCAAATGGCATTCATCGCGCATGATAAAGATTACTGGTTACGTCAGTCACATATGCCTGTGACCTATCCTGCGATTTATTTAGAAATAGCAGCAGAGCATGGCATTAGTGCCGAGCGACTATTGGCTGAGGCTAAACTTCGTCCCGATTTATTGGCACAAACAACAGGCCGTATTTCTAACCAAGAATATGTACAGTTAGTGAGTACATTATTGCGTTTGGTGGGTGATATTGGTTTGGGGTTGATAGCAGGTGCAAGGCAACCATTAACCGCTCATGGCAGTTTAGGTTATGCCTTAATGTCGGCTGCCACCATTCAAGAAGCGATTGCCATTTTGCAGCGTTTTTGGCATTTGCGTGGTCGCGGTATTCGCTTAGATTATTATCAGCAAGAGCAGTGGTTGATTTTTGAGTTTACGCCACAAATGCCTTTATCAGCCATTATTCAGCGCGTGTTATTTGAAGCGGTGATTTCGGGGGTTTATCATGGTTTGCGCTTTTTAGTTGCCGATGTGCCGTTACAAGCTGAGTTGTGGTTTAGTGTGCCTCCGCCTGATTATGTATCAAGTTTGCATGACTTAGCCTTGCCTGTATTACGCTATGGCATGCCCGTCAATCAATTACGGGTGAATGTGGCGATTGCCGAGCAAAAATTACGCATGGCCAATCCCGAAGCCTTGGCTTTGGCGATTGCTCAATGTGAGCGTGAATATGCTTTGTTAGAAGAACATCATCAGGATATTGCGCCGATGGTGCGTAGTTTGCTTAAAGCGTCCGAAGGTCGTTATGCAACACCGCAACAATTGGCAGATAAATTACACCTTTCAGAACGCAGTTTACGCCGCCATTTGCAGCAACAAGATACTAGTTATCAGCAATTATTGGACGAGGCACGTCAACGCGATGCTTTGTTGTTGTTAGAAAAATATCATTTGGATATTCAAAAAATTGCTGCCATGTTGGGCTTTACCAATCCTGCCAATTTTACCCGTGCGTTTAAACAGTGGACGGGGCAAACACCGAGCCAATATCGGCTGTTGCGCCAGTCCAAACCCGACACCAGTATCTAGCGCAAATCGCGCGGCAATACCGAGTGATACCACAACAGACCGCCAACACCACAAAACGTCATTAACGCTAAGATGGGCAAAGCATTGTTGGTATGCCAAATCCCTAAAACCGCACCAATGATGGCCGCTAAACCAAATTGTAATACGCCCATTAACGCCGAAGCCGTACCTGCTTGATGGCCTTGATTGGCCATTGCCGCCGCCCCTGCATTGGGAGAAATAAAGCCTAAACTGGCAATATAACTAAAAAAGCCTATCAGCAAGAAGGTTAAGTGATTTATGCCTGTCACTTCGGCCAATAACAAAGCACTACTGACTAATGCAGGCAACCATAAGGCATAACGCAACAGATGCAACATTGAATAACCGCGGCGCAATAAATAGGCATTTAGCTGACTGGCGGCAATAAAACCTAAGGCATTACTGCCAAAAATCCAACTGTAATGTGTGGGAGAAAGTCCTTGTAATTCAATAAAAATGTGTGGCGAACCCGCAATATAAGCAAACATGCCCGAAAACGGTAAACCACTGGCGAGGGTATAGCCCATAAACTGACGATTAGCTAATAATTGCCCATAATCATTAACGACTTTG
>Ga0209599_10000572_pt1 | contig 22837 bp, 16 predicted proteins | sample Shrwel_input2_FT_FD_187534 | JGI IMG/M metagenome (GOLD analysis project Ga0209599, IMG submission 187534) | Subsurface microbial communities from deep shales in Ohio, USA - Utica-3 well 1 S input2 FT (SPAdes) (version 2) ... | reverse complement strand
GTATATTTGTATTGTTATCTCTTAGCAACAAAACAAATATACGAACATTGTTCGTTTTTAAAAATAAAAAATGAACTTTTTTCATATTTTTTTCCACAACCAACTATAAACATATCAAAATGAACTATTTAGAATTCAAAGAAATTAGAAAGAAGCTAAAAATGAAGCAGGCTGATATCGCAAAATCTATTGGTGTTGGTACAAGAGCGGTACAATATTGGGAAAAAGGAGAGCGCAAAATACCTGAAACAACAGCCTATTTCGTCAACAATCTATTGGAAGAACAGGAGAAAAAGCTAAATGAAAGTGCATCACCGGTTGTTTTTTCTAATCTGAAAATCATGAATGTTCCTTTAGCCAATCAGTATGCACAAGCGGGTTATCTGAGCAGGTTTGCCGATGAAGAATATATTGAAAGTTTACCAACAATCCCCTTCAGTGATGATGTAGAACACCGCGGCGAATATATGTGCTTCGAAGTAAGAGGCGATAGTATGGATAACGGATCTTACGAAAGTTATCTGGAAGGCGATATTATTTTATGCAGAAACATACGACAAGATTACTGGATGAGTAAGCTACATTACGACAAGTGGGATTTTGTGATCGTTCATAAAGAGAAAGGAATTTTGGTAAAGCGAATCATCAACCATGATGTTGAAAAAGGCATTATCACGCTTCATTCTCTGAATGAGTATTATGATGATTTTGAAATCCACCTGAAGGACGTTGCAAAGCTTTTCAATATTATAAGTACAAGACGTAAAAACAACAGAAGATAGTTTGCTTCATCTTTTAATAAAAATCCTCAAAAAATTTGAGGATTTTTATTTTTTTAAGTTAATCCTTCTTATTTTAGATATAATTTTAAATATAAATAGTTTTAGTATTATTTAAAAGGATGCTCATGGATGTACTTCTAATTTCTGCCGATGCACTCTGCGTAAAAGATGTTTTTCCACCGCTTGTATCGCAGGCTCCGAGAGACAAATCTCCGTTCACCCGTACAGTCTGGCTGGCTTCCAGAATAATATCAACAGTAATTTTTCCTTTTACCGTTACAAAAACCGGAATTTCTGTAAGTTGTGGATTTCCATCGGAAGTCTGTCTTACCATATTCAGAAGAGACATGTCTGACTGCTTTACAATATTTCCGTCACCATCTACATAGATGCTTGCTACTGCACCGGAAGGATTACCGTCCAGATAAAACGTCATAGGAACATTTGATTTATCCCCTTCCAAGGTAAAAGACAGCTTGCTTTGTTTACATTGATCAGAAGGCTCATCTCTTGCAATTTCTGTATATACAAATTCCGCTTCTGTACAGTCTGTACCACGATATATTGAGAAATTATGTTCTGCTGAAATTCTGCTACATTCGATTTCTTTATCCAAAAATAAAAGCTGTGAATCTATATGCAAATACGCAGGCGTTTTTTCGGATGTAGCAAAAGATGAATACTCTCTTATTCTGAGGGTAATTTTCCCTGCCTGTGTTGGTGTATAAACAAATGGTAAAGATTGATGACCTGTAACTCCGTTTGGTAAATTATTAGGAATTTCAAAATCTTGTATTACCTTATTATCTGTTCCCAAAACTTCCACTTTATTCATAAAAACATCATCACATCTTCTGTAATGTATTTCATGAGATAAGTTCATTGGTATTCCAACTGCTGATTGAGAAACATCTACTGTTGCAGAAACCCAACCAGGAGAAGGAGATAACTCAGTTATATCTAATCTTGCGTCATTTACATTCGATAAATGATCACAAACTGGAACCTCTACTTTTTCTTTTTTATAAGAAAGCGTATTTGAAGTAGCTGAATGATTTTTTGCATCAACAACGACTGCCCTATATTGATTTTTACCCTCCGTATTGATAGAATCTGTAAAATTTCCAGCAGTAAGATTTGCAATAAATGTATTCCATATATTGCCATCGGTACTTTTCAGAATTTTAATATTTGTAATATCACTATCCGGATCAGTTGCGTTGACATCAATAGTGTAAGTACATAACGATTGTGTACATGATCTGTCTGCGTCTAATTCGCCATCATTCCATTTTAATGAGACTGTCGGTGGATTTCTTCCCGGACAGTTGCCTATTTTAAATGAACTTTCTTTTTTCGCAACAGTTCCGTCCTGTGTAGTCAGTGTTATGATCAAATCGTAATCACCTTCTGTCTGAATTTCCGGAAGAACTACTGAAAGACTACTCCCAATATAAGGCACTGTCGGCAATTGAATTTGAAAGTCTGTATACGAGCTGTCCGAATGTATTTTATAGGATGCAATTGCGCTTGTTACTGGCGAGAAAGATGTAAAATTTACATCAAATGTAATACTGCATTTTGCTACTGCCATTATTTTATTCTTTATTGTTATGTTTAAATTTTGAATTTAAAGGGTGATTATGAATTTAAAAGATTGATAAAACACCCTTTATCTATGTATATGAAATTTGTAATTATGATTATTTTCAGAACAGCAATAATTACCTGGCTACACCTTCGCAGCAATCTCTTCCTTCAGGAAACTGTATACTGTTTATCACAATAGGAACTTCTTCATACCAATCACTGATTACTTCAGTTTGGGTACATCCGTCACTAATTACATTTACCGTTATCGTCGGAATTCTTTTCGGATAAAGATTATAGAAAGTATATCTTATATTTCCTTTTGCGTCAGGATTTAGAGTAATGAAAGATCCGTTCCCCAAGAAATCCCAACTGTACTGATAATCTGCAGCATTGTCTCCTGAAATATGGAAGTTTACCGTTGTTTCTATAGAAGTACCTTCAGGGTATGCGATAGAAATAACATCAATCTTTACTTTTGGTTGTGTGATGACTTTAATACTGCAATTAGTAGGACTTCCATTTACTGAGAAGGTAATTTCCTGACCGTGTAATTCTGAGCTTACCAATTGAGGATTGAAGAAATAAAGTCCGTTGACTAATTCTACTCCCCCATTGAATTCTGGATCTACATCCGCAGTTACCACTCCATTGAAAGGAAACACTGTAAAAGGAATACGATCTGCTTTTGCGCAAATAGTAGTGCTCGGTAAACTCAGATTAATTTTGACTTTCGGTGTACAGCAAATGTACGGAAGTGAAAAATCTGCAATAATATTTGTCTCTCTACCGTTCATCTCATAAACCATCACAAAAGTTCCGCCTTTTTCCACTCCGTGAAAATGCTCTAAGCCTGAATGATTTTCTACATATTCATTAAAATAAGCTTTTGAAAGATCTTTATTTCTTACTAATTCTGCGAAAGAAAGAAGCATAATATCAAACCCCAACTGTTGTTCATCTCTTATTTTTTTGATCTCTTGAAAAGCCTCCTGATAATTCATTCCCTGATGACCTTCGATGTTGTAAAAAGAATTTCCGTCTATATTAAAGTTTATAGGCTTCTGAATATGAGCATCAGATGAAAGTAAATCGGTATCATATCCCAGATTTTCTTTGGACGAACGATTACTTGTTTTATCAAAACTCCAGGCTTTTAAAAACTCTTCTGAAACTTCATAATAAAAAGGAATTGCTTTGTTGCTGAGAGAATTTAGCTTTTGTGACGGCGTAACTTTAATCTCTGCTTTATCCTCAAAACCAAATGAGTATCTGAAACTTTTTGCCTGTTGTGCAAAACGACTGATTAATAATCTGATTTTTTGTCCTGCCTTATCATCATCTAAAACCGGAGAATTATAAAACTGATGTCGATATGGATCAAGCTGTATTTTTGATGTTAATTTTCCCAGCATAACGTGCTTTGGAAAAGAAACCAGATCCGGAAAACACTTGCTAAATGCTTTAGGAAGCAACGCCGTAATTTCAGAATAAGTATTGGTTAAATCTTTTACAATATCATAAGCGTACTGAAAACCTAACGGCTGAGTAAGACATTCTTTTAATTTTGTTTCAAAAATCTGATGGTCAATATTGGGCATTCTAATAATTTGAGAGATTGCATTAATTTTTGCAAAAACACTCTTCCCGTACCCATTTTTCTCTAAAACAGAGGAATACATTTTCTTCAAATCCTCAGAAGAAAAGCTTTTATCAATACCCTGTTCTGAAATCAGATGATCTACAATTACACGCTCCAGTTTTTCATCCTTCAAAATATCTTTTAAAAATAAAGGATGAGGCTGAATCTTATCTTTTTCCAGAATATACTTGATTCCATCTGCTGTGGTAACCAACACTTTGAGATTTCTTATCTGTTGAATTCCGTGATTATCACAATCAACTCCCCTACAAGGCTTTACCTCTTTTTCATAGTTTTCTAAATAAAGCAGCAAATATTTATCTTCTAAATTGGAAAGCTTCTCAATCGATTGAAAATCTGAATTCTTCTCTAAATCTGTTGCTAATTCCCAAAGTTCAATCTGCTTCTCTTCATCATAAAACGCCGGATATTTTGCTTTAAAATTATCATATACTTTGAAATGGGTATATTCTTTCTGGTCTATGTTAATGGTTTTTAAATCACTTACATATAATTCTTCACTTACCTTATTGGTTTTATTTAAAGTGAGTAAATCTCCGTCTGTAGTAAGTGCTGCTCCCTGAGAAAGCTGTATGCTTTTCAACAACCCGTCTTTATAAACAGGCTTTGGTTTTAGTCCGCACACAATACCTACTCCCTGAAGCATGACTCTGGACAAACGATCCTGATCTTCGAAAAAATCTAAAAACTCATTGAACTGTGTATGCTCTATATATTGCCCTTTACTGAATTTTCGGTATTGAGTCGAGATATTACTTAATTGATTATTCATTGTTATTCATTTTTTTGATAATTTATTAAAAATGCTGTGATAAACTTCATAGACAGTTAGGTATGTCTATGAAGTTGTTTCGCTGATTTATCCTGTATAGAATAATTATCTTGTCGCTCCTGTACAAGGATTTATTTGTAAAAAATTACCAATTGGATAACCCGAATAAATTGGAGCGGGATCGTTTGCCAAGAATAATTGAGTAAACGCAACTCCTGTATGACAAGAACCTAATGCACATTCAAGAGAAAAGCTTACATACCCATCAGAAGCCCCTGAAGCTAATTGTTCTGCTTCTTCTTGAGTTATAATAATTTCACTATATCTACTGTATCCACTACTAACATTTGGAGGATAATTATGTCTATCTTGGTTTCCACCGGTATTACTTAAATGAATATTTCCTTTTACGACACCACTTTGATCGAATGGATTTTGACCATCTATTATTTGTCCATTTCCTAATAACTTAAAACTAGCCCTATTACAAGTATGACCTGGATCTATACCATGTCTGTATTGAATGACTACTCTCATACCGCTAAGACAGGCAATAGTAGACTGTCCAGTTAACTTTAATGGTGCCAATTGGTAAATATTACTACATCCGTTACTATTAGTTACTGTAAGTGTAGGATTATAAATATCTTCCTGACCAGCAATAAGATTGTACACATGAGTTTTTTTGTTAGTTGGCGCCTCATTGTTTACTATTGGAGAACCGTCACCAAAATTCCATGTAAATGTAAGACCTGTAAAATCTCCCACAACGTTAAATTCAACAGTTGCATCCGGGTTGTTTGCGTTTTCATCTGTAGTAGGAGTATCATAGATTATAGAACCTGTAGACACAGATACAATTTCCGGTTTTTTATATACGATCATTTGTGATTCCACAGGATCATCATTAACGGTAAATGTAATAGTCTGACCAAAATAAGCAGCATTAACTAGACTTGGATCAAAGAAACTCTGACCTGCTGATTGAGTAATGGCAGGAACCGAAGTAGAACCATTTACAAATGCTTTTACTTCACCATCTAATGGAACAATAGTCATAGCGATCGGAGCATCATTCTGACAAAGCTGACTTGCAGGTAATACCAAGAATACAGGATCTTTTTTCGAACAGCACAAATAAGGCAATGAAAAATCTGCAAGAACCTGATTGTTTGCTTCCGATTCTGCGATTAATAAAAATAACCCACCACGTTCTACACCCGCTAAATGCTCAAGACCTGATTTACGCTCTAAGAAATCGCTCAAAAGTTCTGTTGAAATCTCTTCTTTTCTTGGATCTTCTTTTACAATTGTCACTTCTTTCTCTGATTCTGAAGTTGCGAAAGCAACTCTATTCAATAATTTTAAATCACTATCTAATTTAGATAAATTAAACAAAGTGCTTTTATAATCTCCTCTCTCCTTGCTGATGTCATCAGAAATAGAAACCAACTGCTTTCTGAGGTCTTCTATTGATAATTTTCTTGGCTCAGTAGGCAAATCATCTCTTTTTTCACCTTTATTCAAAAGCAATACAGCGACATCAAAAGGCAATCCGTATTTTACTTTAAGATCATTGATGTTTTGTACCGCAGTTTCGTAAGGCAATCCTAAATGTCCCTCAATTCTGTAGAAATCGTAATTATCAATATTATAATTTAGCGGATTCTGAACATAGTCGTCTGTTGCTAAATTAGCGGTATGATAACTTAAGTTATAAGTTTCTCTGTCAGTTTTTGTTTTTTCAAAATTCCATTGAGCCAATAAAGGCTGATCTACATTGTAATAATATGGTACCGCTTTGTTACCCAATCTTACATATAAGTTGGAAGGTGTGATTTTAACCGGTCCGTTGTGAGATTTAAATTTATTAACTTTCTCAATAAAACGCTTGATTAGCATGATGACTCTTTCATAATTTTCATCATCACTTGTAGTTACCGGTGAGTGATAAAAACTGTGACGCAAATCTGTCTTCTCTCCCAATTCCAATGTATCTCCTACAACTCCCAACATCAAATGTTTAGGGAAAGAATTGATACTTGGGCAACATTCTGCATCAAGATGCAATAGCAATCCTTTGATCTCATTAAAGGTATCAATTAAATCCTTAAATAAATCATATCGGTATTGATAATCACCCAGATTAAGTGTAGAAGTGTTTAATAATGAACTTATTTTTGCATTTATCGAAGTGTCATTTAGATTAAAAGTTGCGGAAATTTTATCAAAACCATCAACTAAAGTAGGAACAGCATTGATAGAATCATAGAACCTTGTCTTCAACTGAGACGGCGTTGTAATCGCAGGATCCAGAATCACTCTTTTGGCTTCTATCTTAGGTAAATTATCAAATAGTTCCTCATACCGATTGTGAAGTTCGTAAACAGCATCTTTTGCATCACCTTTAGCTAACAGATCTTCAGCAACTTTTGAATCTGCCAAAAGCACTCTTAGATTAGAAACCTGTTCTGCTCCTGCATTGTCGCAATCTGCATCTTCACACGGCGACTCTTCGTTAGAATAAGATTCCAAATACAGAATGACAATTTTATCACTTAATTTTTCAATACCTTTTACATCTTTAAAATCATCAACTTTTGCACCTTGAGATTTTAACAGGTCATAATCCTGTTGTGTAATAATTTCTAAAAGAGGAATCTGTTGTTTATCTATGTTAAAATGGCTGTACTGTACATCACTTTCATAACTTCTGTAATATCTGTAAGCATTGGTATCAAAATCGATGAGCGTTTCAATTACTTTTTTATCTGAATTAGCTACAGTTTTTTCAATTTTTCTGCGTAATGTAATTAAATCTCCGTCAGTTGTTACTCCTGCACCTTGTGTAATAACAATAGTATCAAGATAATCTTTTGGCTCTATTTCTTTTCCTTTAAAGATTTCTCTCATAACAGCAGCATCTTTACTTGCAGCAGCATCAAAAAATATAGATTTAAAGCCACATACAATTCCTACACCGCTCAATTGGGTTCTGGAGAGTCTGTCCTGATCTTCAAAATAGTCGATAAACTCGTTTAGTTGCCCTTCTGTTAACACCTGGTTTTCGTTAAACTTTCTATATTGGGTTGTTATATTGTCTAATTTAGCATTCATTGTTTTTCAATTTTATATGTTTGATTGTCCTAAAATTATTTTTCCGTCCAGGCTGTCGTTATCTTCGATATCGCAGTCTAAGAGCCTTCCCGGTCTGTAAATATTATTCAGATGAGAAAGAGCTGTCAGCAGCTTATCAGTACTGTTGCCTAAGTTTTCCAGATTATTTTTAGCTTTATCTGAAAGATATTTTTTAAAGGCAGATTCAAATCCCGCCAAATCGTTCTGAGCAGTCTGTTTATCGCTCATTCTGTCTCCAACCCAGCAAATTTTTGCTAAAATATGAGCCGGAATTTCCTGTCTGATTACCGTTTCAGCATAACGCCTGAAATCAGGATCCTGAAAACGATACGCAAAGCCCGGAAGAACAACACTTACACGGTAAGAATAAGGATCAAAAACATCATCTTCGCAGTCTTCTTCGCACGAAGACATCAGCGCATCGGCATATTTAACAGGCGTAGAAGGAACTTCTTCATCTTCTTCAGGAGAAAATACTTCAAACGTGTTTCCTATCGTCATATAACCGATACCTTCCATATTCTGAAAGATTTTAAACGTTTCATTTATCGACATACAACCAATACCGCCAATAAGTTTATAATCTTTAAATGCAGGTTTCAGCAGTAAATGTTCTACAAGAAAAATTCCTTCTTCAGTAAAATCATATTTAAAATAATTTACTGTTTTAATGATTCCATCTTTCAGCTCGTCAAGCGAAGAATAAGGAGTGGTTTTCTTATGGGTAGCAATTACTTTTTTTGTTTCGGAATCATCTACAATCTCCACATAATAATTACCTCCCGACGAAAAGCGAATCTGAATATTCCCTATCAAATCATACGTTGGCTGAGCTTCTTCCAGCTTCTCTAATGCATTATCCAGATCTTCCTGATCGATTTGTATGGTCTGATAAATCGCTTCGTGCAGATTTTTGGTGGCGGCATATTCTATTTTGTAAGTATTTACAGACGATAAGGTAATATTACCAGCTGCGTCTTTTACTTTCCATGTGTAGATTGGCTTACTATCGCTTCCCTGTGTTTCGATAATTACAATCGGAGTTTGAGATAAGTTTCGCTGCGTGTAATTTTTAAGTCCCAGCAAACGCGCTATTCTTTTCTGTACACCAGAAATATTTTTGGTATTCCAAAGATTTCCTACATCATCTAATGTATAATTGTAGCCTATTCCTCTGTCTTTGCTTAATGATTTATATTCGCTTAAAAAGTTTTCTTTGTTGCTTAAAACAATTTCATCTGCAGATTTTCCGTATAGAGATTTCATAAGGAAAGTATAATCGCTGAAAGTTTCGGCAAAGCGTGAAATCAGGTGATCTAAAACTTCATTTCTGCGTTCTACACTGTTATCAAGTTCCTCATATAATGCATCTGTAAGCTTGTCGTCATCTGCATCATAATTTAAAACCAATTCATCAAAACCTTTAATATTTTTAAGAGTCTGCGTGAAATACGTTCTTTTTAAATCTCCGTGAATACTTAATACTTCTTTTACTTTTTCCAGATGTTTAAAATAACTCGCAAGAATCTGATCAAAAAACAGCAAATATCCTTTCATTTGTTTCGCTAATGCTTCTCTTTCCGGTGTCAGATTTCCTATGATTCCGGAAATTCCTACTCCGTAAGTATCCGGAAATTCATTTAAAATAGTAGCGTAGTTTCCGATGTCGTAAGAAGTTCCCTTCGGCAAAAGCAATTCTTTATTCTGTCTCGCATCTTCTCTCAACGCCTGCTCTTCTTTTCTAAGCGTTTCTAAATAATCCTGAACCTTTTTTTCATTGATATTTAACGGAAGCGCACCTTTACTGTAGCTGAAAGAACTCAATTCGCAAAGCTCCGGCTTTTTACCTTTTTCGATGCAGATCAGCCAGTCGTTGTTTTGTTTTACCACGCTGTCGCAGCCTGCAATTGAAATTTCATGAATTTCTTTCACTCCATCAACCTTCATAATTTCACTGATGAGATCTGAAAGACGAACTTCTCTTCTCAACTGGCTGTTTCTAAGTTCTTCATCATCAATAAAACCATTATCCAAAAGCGGACCTTCAAAAATCTGATCTGTAGCAAGACCTTTATCCAGCAATTGTTTTAACGAATAAAAATGAACTTCCGGAGCCAGATAATGATTAATTGTTCTGATTACTTTGGCGTGTACCAGTTCTTCATCTACTTTATTTACCAATCCGATACGTGCACAAACGGCAACTTTTTGGGTTTCAATTTCTTTAATATCTACCAAATCTTCGCAGAGACTTCTATTGGCATGATAACGTTCCAGGATTTTCACTCTGGTTGAAGATTTATCGCATTCACTGTGTTCGGCATCAATATCTTCTGCATAATCTACATACAGATCATACAATCCTTTTACATTAAAATCGCTTGTTTTTTCTCCGATTGGTTTAAAATCTAGTGTTCCTGTTTTGCAGTCAACATACAGCTTTTCGGTTTTAGGAACCAGCCAGCAATTACGGATGGGTCTTTTGTGACCGGAATTAAAACTGATGTCTATGAACAGTTTTCTGTAATCCAGCTCAGTTAAAGGTCTTGAAGGTAAAATCTCTGTCGCCTTCAGAAACTGTGTATGAATATCTTTTTTATCATCTTTCGATGCCAAAATATCTTCCATATTCAGATTCATTCTCATTCCGAGATCTGTAATGGCGTAGCTCAGAACTTCCAGAGTGGTGATACCGGGATCATGAGAATTATAATCGGTCCATAGTTTTCCGCCTAACTTTTCTATGTATTCAACACCTGTTCTGCGTAGAAAATGAAAATCGTTCTGATCTTCCGTTTCTACCTTTTTGGGTATGCTAATGTGCTTATTTTCTGACATAATTATATTTTCTTCTTTTTATTATTAAATACATACATGATCTGCAATGGTAACACTGTGTTGTTTGGCAGAAACCAGAATAGATTTCGGATCTACTTCAATGAGCGACTGTCTCTGTAAAACATCATTCACCAGAATCTTTACGCCATCAATATAATCTACATAATACAACTGCTCCAGATAGTTAATCAACTGATTGACATTTAATTTGATATTAAAATCAATATCTTTAGTATCTGTAAATGCCCACGGTGAAATGTATTTTTTAATATCTTCGTCCAGCTGTCTCATATAGAATGTCTCATCATACTGTTCAAAGAATTTCACTTTAGTTTCTACTTTTGCTTCTTTGTAATTCGGGTTGATTACCTGAGCTTTTACATGCATTGTATTAAGTTGGTTCACGTAATTTTCAATTTTATTCAGGGTGGCTCTGCTTACTCTTGGCTGATAAATATCAAAAGCATTTTTATTTTTAAGATTCGGAACGACCATCAAAGTGACGTGTCCCGGAGCCATGTATGATTTTTCAGAAGTGTGATTTAGACATTTTACCTTAAAGACTTCCGGAAATTCCTGCAAAACCAAGTGTTCATAATCCCATTGTGTGATGGCTCTGTTTTTATGTCTCAATCTTTCGCTTACTCTTCTGTAAAACTCAGCATCCGTTTCTTTGTATTTTCCATCGAATGAATTGTAAGGCTGACTCACAGATTTTACCTGCGGAACTCTCGTGATCAGTTTAGAAATTGTATTGGCTTCCAAACCATTATTCAAATGAGAAAGATCATTATCTTGATTCTGGAACGTTGCCAAAACAGCCTGAGTATAAATTCCCTGAATTTTGCAGACCGCATCATAACTTCTTCTTGATTTTGCTCTTATCCACACCAATTTATCCGTAAATCTTGTATGATTGATGTTAATATCTTTAGGAATTTTAAACTTCACAATCCCAGATTCTAAGAATTTTCTTGTATCGTTTTGCAGCATAGATTTAGACAGATCCATCCATGTATTGCCGGAAAGAATACTCCATTCTATATATTCTTTTTCCAAAAATGTTTTCGCTAAAGGATTTTCACTTCCTTCCAACATCTGAACTAAAAGTGAAACCGTCATTTGAGGCATTGCATCCAGACCGATGTACAATTCGCCTCCGTCCTGATGTACAGGTACAATGCTTTTTGTATCTACTTCTTTTTCGTACTGTCCGAAAACATCTTCATGATATACTTTTACTCCGTCATTTTTTGAAGCTGCGCCGTCTGTATCTTTTTTTAAGTAAGAATAAGCAGTTTCCTGTGCAGTATAATTCAGCTCTATATCTTCAGCAAAAGGAATATAAGGTTCATTAGGAATGAGCTTCTTTTTTTCTGAGCCACTTGATAAAGCCAGTGTATACAATTTTGGATAAACATCCTGTAATGAAGACTGGTTCAGTGTCAAACGGATCGCTTCGCTCGTTCCTAATTCATTGCTGCTTATGGAAAACTGAGTGGTATAACCATCTTTTCCTTTATTGAATAAATTAATATCCTGCGCTTTAGGATACCAGATTTCCTCTTCCAATAATGCAGTATTTGCTTTAAAATATGCATCTGAAGTTACAATGGATGGGGTTTCTAAAGCTCCAAAAGCACTTAAACTGATGTTTTGATTAGGCTGAATGATATACCCATTGTACAAATCTTTTATAGAATCCGGCGTGTTTTTCCAATTGATGGTAATGTCTGCTTTTTTCCATTTTTTAGAAAACATTTCAGGACATTTGATATAAAAATTAGATCCTTTAATCGGCTGTGCAGTAAACGGATAATAAGGTTTTTCTGCATTTAATTCGCCATTATCATTTTCAATCTGAAGAGATTTTATTCCTTTTACATCAACCGATATTGCTATGTTTTTGATGTCATTTTCCGCAAGAGCCTGATATACATCATAGTCATTTTTACCATCAATTATAAATCGTATAACTGGTAAATTGGTTTGAAAATTTTCAAATAATACTTTTTTATTATAATTAACAACAGCAGGAAAATTTTTAGGCATTACAAATGACAATGATAATGAAACCGGCTGTTGTAGAGGTGTTGATACTGCTCTGCCATTTTCATCAAGCCTTACGCACTTAAATTCTTCTACACCAGATAACCATTCTTTTTCACCGCTGCAAAGCACTTTAATCGTGTCCTTAATATCCTCATCTGTAAGGTCTTTCAGTTTTTGGGTAAACTTATTTTGAAAATTAATGGTAATGTTTATCTTTCTGTCACCTTCTTTCAAATCGAATAATGATGACGCTATTGAGAAACCTAATTTTGCTTTCGGAAGCTCTTTAAAAATAGATTTATTGGGAAGTGTTTCATCAGAATTATACCCGAAAGGCCACCAATAATTGCTTTCTTCCGGCAGTTTTTCGCCTAGTCCGTCAACAGAATTGGCTACAGGAGCAATTTTCAGCTCTTTTTTCTCGGCATCATTCAGAAAACTTTTAATCTCAACTACTTTTGCCTGATTGGCAATGAGTTCTTTTCCAGTTTTGTAAACACGCTTTTTTCCGTTGACATCTTTATCACCGTCTAAAAGTGTTCCTTCCGGAATTCTTTCCTGAATTGCTTTTTTAGCTAATTCAAAAATCACATAAACTTTGTCTTCTTTGGCATCGTTTTTTTCGATCTGAAGGATTTCGTTGTAATAAAAATCCAGATGTCTTTTCGTTAAATTATTGAAAGCATTTTTTGAGAAATCCAATAATTTCAGGAAACAGACAAATAAGGTAAGGTGGGGTGTCAAGTTACTGTCTTGTTCAAACTGGGAAATAAGATCTGTAACCTGTTTTTTCATGCTTTTGTACTCTACGCTTTCTCTGCGCGGAATTGCATTGGCATCGTCACCAAAGAAGAAATTTCCCCAATTTCCCTGTGGTGTTGCTGCATCATCTTTGTCAAAAAAATTTATATGTTTTGCAAAGTTGTTTGCGAATAACAGCCAATCAAACAAATCGAAATCGTGCAATTCGAGATTGCCGGGGTCTAATTCTGCTAAAAAGCGCTGCATTTGTGATTTTCCTTCACGATAATGTGAAAATGTATCTGTTTTTTTCATTTGTTTATATTTAATTTTCTATGGTCAGATGCAATACTTAATGTAATGTTTTGGTGTATTCAAAATGGTTACAGACATCCCGTAATTATTTATATTTCAGTAGCTTCACCTTTATAGAAAGGGAAAACAATATTGCTTCTTGTATTGGTATTCCTTACTTCGTAATCTATTTTTATCAACACTTCTCCTTCAAGTTCTTCCTGAGTATCGATGTCGATACTTAAAATATTTATTCTGGGTTCGTGGTATAAAATGGCACGCTCGATAATTCCTTTCATTTGGGTAATCAGCGTTAAATTCAAAGGTTTAAAAAGCATTTCCTGGAGATCGCATCCATAGTCGGGAAACATTACTCGTTCACCGGGACGTGTTGAAAGTAAAATGATCAGACTGTTGTTGATGTCTTCCACATCGGTGGTCATGATCAGCTTTCCTTCAGTTTCATTAAACTCAGGCGGAAAACTCCAGCCTGTTCCTAAAAAATCTGTATTTATTTTCATATAGGTATCAATTGTTTTTAGTGATATGCAATCGCTGATTTTCCGGAGCGTTTTTGTCTGAACATCAATCGTGGCGATTTACATTATTGTATATATTTATTGGAAGCATCCTGCATCCGTAACGCAGACTTGGTGTAATCGTTTTGTTGCTGATTAATTTTCTTTAAAAAATTATCCGCCTATTAAAACAGTAGCTTCACCTGCGGTAATCACGCCTCCGTGAGCTGTAGAATCTCCCATTCTTGCGGCTGGTTTTCCGCCAATCATTACACTTGAAGATCCTGCTGCAATAGTATCCGGAGGACCAGTGCATATTGCTTTATCGCCTACTCTTGCTGCGGGTTTCCCTCCGATCAATACGGTGGGTTCTCCTGCCGGAATGATGGGTCCGCCAACGTGTGGCGTAGTTCCCGTTACCATCGGACAGGTATGCATATCTGTAATTCTTGCTGCCGGTTTCATGATTAATTGATTTTTACCTGAGATCCTTTTACTACAGTTACTGCTCCGGATTTAAGTTCTGAACCCGAACTTCCTTCTGCTTTAAACTGTGCCGATGCTTTTACATTAATATTCTTTCCTTCCATCGTAATATCTCCTTTCGCTTTAATTTTAATGTCTTTTCCGCTTTCGATACTGATCCCATCTTTATTCAGAGTAAGAATGTTAGAATGTTCATCTTCTATTTTGATGACATCTTCATCTTCATTTACAATCAGTTTTTTGCCTTTTGGAGTTTCAAGGGTGTAAGAAATTTTATCGTCATTGAAGATCATTTTCATTTCACTTCGGGTAACAAACCCTTTTTCATGGTTGTCATCTGAAGCTACAATAGGAGCCGGTTTTGCACTGCTGTTCAGCATTCCCAGAACCACTGCGTCATTGGGATCGTCATTAATAAATCCGATAATTACCTCATCTCCGATTTCAGGCCTGAAGAATGATCCTCTGTTTTCTCCTGCATCAAGTGTAGCTACTCTCGCCCAGATTCCTTCCTCTTCATTATTGATAATCGGGATCTGTACCAGAATTCTGTCTTCTCCATCCGGATCAGATTCCAATTGAGAAACTTTTCCGATATGCAAACCGCTGATCGACGGAATAATTCCTGAACCCGGCATTTCGCTTACATCATACGTTTCTGAAAACCAGGTTGGAGAAAGCCCGAATTGTGCATCAACCAGCCAGTTTCCATCAGCAATCTCATGACGAACTCCTGTTACGTATATTTTTCCATTAAAACGGTTTCCTACACCTTGTAATGTTAATGTAACTCCCGGTTTTACCGCCGGAATTCCCTGAAATTTTACTCTTCCTCTGGTTTTTGCCAACTGTTGGAACGTTGCTTTTGCATCACTCCAATCCTGAAGTTCGCTTTGGGTAAGATTTCCGCCGTGTTTCAATTGTAAATCTTCAATTCCGAAAACTTTTGCCAGATCATCCGATGAAAGGTTTCCGTTGAGTTTTACTGCAGGATCCTGAGCTTCCACTTCGGTAAGTTCCTGATCGGTATAGCTCCAGGTTTTGGCTGTAATTTTTTTGAACTGATCTCTTGCATCTATTTCTCCGTCAAACTCATGTATCGATGATCCATAAACAACAGTTTCTACTTCTTTTTTGCTAAAATCCGGCTTCGCAATTTTAATTGCTCCGTCTTCTGTAAAGCAAAGTTTTCCGTTTGCCTGCGCTCTTGTAAGCATAAAATCCCAATCAGAAGATTGGTACTGAACCAATTCTTTGTGTGAATTTGAAGTTGCTTCAACATCGGCAGTCAGTCCGTTATTACCAATCAGTTCCTCAATAATATCGCTGTCTTTACTGTCGTAGAAATACTTGCTCTTTCTGCCCAAAGTCATTTTCACCGCTTTATCTCTGCATTCTATGATGAGGTAAGAAGAGCCGTTTCTCACTTTTATGTTGTGCTTTACAACCACTCCTTTAAAAATAGTTTCCTCTTTAGAATGATATCCTGCAGTGATCTCAATTTCTTTCCCTGGAATCAGCAGTTCTTCATTACTTAGTTTAAAATCCTGTTCCGGTGCACTTCCATCCAAAATAACAATGCGGGCGTAAGGAATTCTGTTGACTTCTTTTTCTACTACAATGCTTTTCACACCGTACTTTCCGGGCAATTCTGTTCCTTCTGACATTACTTTAAAAGTAATCAGGTCAGAATTTTTTGCCGTTTGTATGTATCCGCTATTGTTCATGTTATGCTATTTTTTCTATAGGTGGAAAGTAGAGTTCGGTTCCTGGTTTTAACTGTCTGAAATTGATTAAACCATTCACTTTGGCTACTTCCAGATAATATTTAGAATCTCCGTAAATTCTTTCGGTCATTAAAGGAAGTGTGTCTCCGTCTTGGACTGTTCTTTTGTGGGTAAGGTCTGGGGAACTTCTTTTTAATCTTGCCGCACTAAGCTCTTGGCTAACAGCTCCTACAAAAGTTGCTTTACCAATTGCTCTTAAAGGAATTCCGTCTTTATTGAATAATTTATAGTCTACTGCAAACTCTGAAAGAATACCTTCATATTCAAATTCTCCCCAATTAATAATAACATGATAAGGTTTATGAATCTTACCATCATAATTCCCTGTAGCTATATAAAAATCAGCTAATTGGTCTAGGACAGCCTTTTTTGCAAAGGAGCTTTTATTTTTAATTTTATTTATTAAAGTATTACCAGAATTCTTTTGAGTTACTCCTGTTCCATCAAACAAAAACTCAAATTGTAAACTTGGAGGAAGTGATTTACTATGCTTCGGATCGCCTGTAGCTCCTCCTTCAGGAATCTCATTATTGTATTCTATCTTATGATTTATAGAAAAACTGGTAGGATTAATCAGAACATAGAAAGGATTCTCGGCTCCATTAGGAAATTTTTGTATTTTTTTTCCTGATTTATATTTAGAATCTTCGTAAGCCGTTATTTTTAATTTATCGATTTGCCCTCTCATTACCTTTCTTTTTTACGTTTATCAATATTTACTACCTGCTCTACGCTTTCACTGATTGCCTGCATGATTTTTCCTTCATCTACCGATGTGGCAGTTGTCGTTGCTGCTGCTTTTTCGTCCACATTTATCTTAATGTGAAGTTCTTTTATTTCTATTGGCATTTCTTTTATTTTTAATTATTTTATATACGTAAAAAACTTAAAACCAATTATTTAACGTATTTATTTATAAAAATCTAAGCACATAAAGAGTGCGTTCAGTCTTGTGATAGACCAATCTGTTATTCTTTATATGAAAAATTATTTTTGCTGAATGTTATCAGAAAACTAATACACCGATATGTGCTTAGATATGATTTAGAAATTACAAGCCTAAGCTTGCTAACGATGAAGGTATTGTGAAATATCTGTATTTCAGCTCTATTGTTTCAATAGCAAGTTTGCTTTCTTCGGCGTTGAATTCTGATACTTCCCATCTTACAGGATATGCCCCCACTACATTCCAAACCATTAAAGGTGCAGTAGACTGAAGACCTCCTGAAAGAGAAACGATCAAATCTCTCGGTTCAAACTCGAAGTTTTCCATGGCGTTTCTACACCAGCTTATCAATCCTGAACTTACGATCAATCCTCGCTTAAGAATTAAATTGGGATATCTTGGTCTTAAAGGAAGCTGATGAGTAAATCTGTTTTCGCCTCCTTCGGCATATTCTTCAGTTCCAATTTCTGTAGATAAACCAGATATAGACTGAAATCTGGAGTCAATACCCTCTGTTGTCGAGATCCCGTTAACAATGAAAGAGAAACTGGTGGGAGGATATAAAACTGCCATGATTAGTTATTTTCAATAGTTAATCCTTCGTGTGCAATTTCTAAGGTTTCAATAGCCACCTCATTTCCTTCAGCTTTTAAATCGGTTGAATTCAATTTAAGTGGGAATGCATTTTTCACTTTCCAAGTTACCGCAGGCTCTCCGTTTTCATCTAAAAGCGAAATCGTAATCGATCTTCTTTCTACCGTATTCATCTGAATTGTCTGGAACCACTCGAAATATTCGTTATCACTTTTAAAAGTTCCTCTCTTTAAAGTAATGTTGCTGAAAGTTTTCAGTCCCGGCATTTTGATTTTGCTGAAATCAGGACTTGCTCCGTGTCTGTATTCAATTAAAGCTGCTTCAGCATTTAATCCGCTTACTTCCTGAAATCCTACTTTTGTTCCGCCCCAATCTACTTCAAAGGCAAACTTTACTAATGGATATGTACTCATAATTTTTTATATTTTTCTGTTATTAATTAATTTTATGCTTCCTGTAATTTGTGCGAAAAACGAAGCACAATAAATTCTGCCGGACGTACTGCAGCCATACCGATTTCAATGACCATATTTCCTTCCAAAATATCCTGTGCAGACATTGTTTTATTCAAACCAACACTTACATAATAAGCTTCTTCCGGCTTGCTTCCTGCCAATGCGCCATCCTGCCATTGCTGATTCAGGAAATTTTCGATCATTGTCTGAACACGGATCCAAGTATTTGCAGTATTTGGTTCAAAAACGAAACGCTCTGTTGCTTTTTTCACAGATTCTTCTACCATGTTGAAGAAACGACGTACCGAGATATATCTCCATTCGTTGCTGTTTCCATCAAGCGTTCTAGCCCCCCAAACCAAAGTTCCTTTTCCTGTGAAAGATCTGATTGCGTTGATGGATTTTCCTGTGTCAGGATTTACGTTAAGACTCATTTGCTCTTCATGAGACACTTTTACTGTAGGAGCAACTACATAATTAAGTCCAACATTAGCCGGTGCTTTCCATACTCCAGAAGTGCTGTCTACTTTTGCATACACTCCTGCCATTGCAGATGATGGAGCCATTACCACTTTTTTAGATTCGATTGCATTTTTAATTCTATTATATTTAGCAGAATCTGAGGTCTTTAATGATTTTAAATCCAAAGTAGTATTGAGACCTGTTTTAACAACAACATCGTAATTATAACTTAGAACTGTTTCCAATTTTGGATAATAAGCAGCTCCATATTTTAGTCTCTTACCGCTCGGTCCTACACCTGGACCCGCATCTCCTTTAAATTCAGCAACTTCTCCAACAACATCCATAATAACAAATCTGTCTTTCATTAATTCTGCCTGATCCAAAGCTTTCTCGTACAATTTATATGCTAGGCTCGCTAAAGCTTCAGCGTCTGGGAAAACAATAAGCGTTGGCTCGTCTTCTTTTTCCAATAACTTCAGCCCCGCTTCCAGTTCTGTTTGTACCACTAAATTGTCCTCATCATCTTCATCCTGAAATGTGTTTACCGAGACAATATAGCAAGCTCCTCCACCATTCGCAAAGTACATTTGCATCGCATAATACATTTTGAATGGACTAGGAGTTACTACTGCAGTAGTAGTAAATACTCCATCTTCTTCTGTGTCAGTAATCGTAAAAGTCTCTTCTTTTGCCTTTCCGAAGATTGCTTCGTATTCCAGCATCGAAGAAATTCTTGTTGGTTCATTTTTCGGTCCCTTTTCTGTATATCCGATAAAAGCAGGGATAGCCGTTTCTACTTGTGCTACTGATGGTGGGAATTTTGCAATTTCCTCTACGTAGACTCCTGGTGTTTTGTAATTCATTTTGTTAAAAATTTAAAGTTAATATTTAGTTATTTTCAATAGTTAGTCCTTCGTGCGCAATTTCTAAGGTTTCAATAGCCACCTCGTTTCCTTCTGCTTTTAAATCTGTTGAATTCAATTTAAGCGGGAAAGCATTTTTCACTTTCCATGTTACTGCAGGTTCTCCGTTTTCGTCTAAAAGAGAAATCGTAATAGACCTTCTTTCTACCGTATTCATCTGAATCGTCTGGAACCATGCGAAATATTCGTTATCACTTTTAAAAGTTCCTCTTTTTAAAGTAATGTTACTGAAAGTTTTCAGTCCCGGCATTTTGATTTTACTGAAATCAGGACTTGCTCCGTGTCTGTATTCAATTAAAGCTGCTTCTGCATTTAATCCGCTTACTTCCTGAAATCCTACTTTTGTTCCGCCCCAATCTACTTCAAAGGCAAACTTTACTAATGGATATGTACTCATAATTTTTTATATTTTTTGTTATTAATTAATTTTTATGCTTCCTGTAATTTGTGCGAAAAACGAAGCACAATAAATTCTGCCGGACGTACTGTAGCCATACCGATATCAATATTCATTATTCCTGCTAAAACGTCTTCAGGAGACATCGTTGTACCTAAATCAACTTTCACATAATACGCTTCTTCAGGCTTGCTTCCTGCCAATGCGCCATTCTGCCACTGCTGGTTCAGGAAATTTTCGATCATTGTCTGCACACGAATCCACGTATTCTTAGTATTCGGTTCAAACATGAAGCGCTCTGTTGCTTTTTTCACAGATTCTTCCACCATGCTGAAGAAACGACGTACTGAGATGTATCTCCATTCGTTGCTGTTTCCGTCCAGAGTTCTTGCGCCCCAAACTAAGTTTCCTTTTCCTGTGAAATTTCTGATGGCGTTGATTGATTTTCCTGTATCTGGATTTACATTAAGAAGTTCTTGCTCTTTATCAGATATTTTCACGGTTGGTGCAACTACATAGTTTAGCCCAACATTAGCCGGTGATTTCCACACTCCTGAAGTGCTGTCTACTCTTGCATAAATTCCTGCCATTGCAGATGATGGTGCCAATACAACCTGCTTAGCTTCAATAGCTTGCTTAGCTTTATTGTATAATTCTGAACTTTTAGATTTTAATTCCGCCAAAGTTGTCGCACCGGAAACTCCTGTTACAAAGACATCAGCATCTTTGAAATTATAACTTAAAATTGTTTTTAAGTTTGGATAATAAGCTGCACCATATTTTAAATTATTGCTAACTGAAGCATTATCAAAAATAGCCGCACTGCCCAGAACATCTATAATGACAAATCTGTCTTTCAGTAGTTCTGCCTGATCTAAAGCGCTTTGATATAATGAGTAAACAGTAGCAATTTTAGTGGTATTAGCAGCAGAAGTAACAGAAGTCAGATTCGCATCAGCTGCATCTAAAATCTTTTCAGCCGTATCAGCATCTGCTTCGGCATCCGCCAAAGCTTGAGCTGCTTGGGTTTCTGCAATTTGTGCAGCTTGTGCAGCTGCAGCAAGAGTAGCATTATCAGGATCTGCAGCTGCAGCTTGGGTTGCAGTTTGAGCAGCATTTTCCGCAAGTGTAGCAGCGTTTTCTGCAGGAGCAATAGAGGCTTGAGCAACAGCTGCAGCAGCTACAGCTGCATTTTTAGCTGCATTTGCAACAGCAACATCAGCATTAGTAGATACTAAATCTTGAAGATCCGGAAAAACAATAAGTGTTGGTTCGTCTTCTTTTTTTAGTAAATCAAGACCTTGTAGTAAGGTTCCGACCTCTGTTGGAGAAGTTCCTACAGTTACAGTATCGGTATAATTTCCTACAGAAACAATATAACAAGGTCCGCCGCCATTTGCAAAAAACATTTGCATAGCATAATACATTTTGAAATTGCTTACGTTTGGCTGAATTGCGGTGGCAACACCATCTTTGAAAGCTACAGCAAAAGTTTCTTCTTCTGCCTCTCCGAAGATTGCTTCGTATTCCAACATAGATGAGATTCTTGTTGGCTTATTTTTTGGCCCATCTGCTGTATATCCGATAAAAGCAGGAATAGCCGTTTCTACTTGTGCTACGGATGGAGGGAATTTTGTGATTTCCTCAACGTAGACTCCAGGAGCTTTGTAATTCATTTTTTAAAATTTAGGTTAATGTTCATTATTGCCCGAAGTAAAACTTCGAGTGTTAATTGATGATTGATTGTGTTTGAGGATTATTGAAGAATTGAATCCTTTAGTTTTTATAGATCGTATTTTCTGTAATTTTTTTTTGATCCTGTGAAGTGATAATAGCTGTTTTTAATGCGTCAAATTCTTCACTGAAAGCTGGAGTATTTGTATTTGAATCAGGCATATTAAAATCGTCTATTGTTCCGTCATATATTGCTTCTAATACAGCTTTAGATTCATAGATTGCTTCTGAAAGAACAATATTCTGATTAGTTTCATTAATTTCTTCCGCAATTGCAATAGCCTGTTCCAGAAGATCGGCAAGTACTAAAGGATTCGCAGATCCATCGGAAATTTCTTCGCTTGCCAGATTTTTCAGCTCTTCTAGTGCAGCAATCTCACCGGCATATAAAACGTAAGCATTTTGAATAGTATTGAGAACTTTTGCAGGTTGTATTAAATTTCCGTTATAAATTTTCGCTATAAAATTGTTCTTACGATGTTCATTTTTATTTTCTGAATGACTATAAACAGGATAGAAATCGTCTGAGATGTGTGATGGTGCTTGATTTGGCATGGTTAAAGGTTTAAATTAAGGTGTTATAAGTTTATTTGTTTTTTCAATAACATTATTCTTTTGGTTTAATTACTGTACTTTTTGTATTAATTTCATCAATTAATGTG
>Ga0209599_10000571_pt1 | contig 22842 bp, 19 predicted proteins | sample Shrwel_input2_FT_FD_187534 | JGI IMG/M metagenome (GOLD analysis project Ga0209599, IMG submission 187534) | Subsurface microbial communities from deep shales in Ohio, USA - Utica-3 well 1 S input2 FT (SPAdes) (version 2) ... | reverse complement strand
TCGTTCTGCTAAGTTTATAATCCCTTTCTAAGGCGCGATATGTTGCGCCTTCGTTAAGCTTAGAGACGATCAGTTCTCGGTAATCAGGTGAGTAGGCCATAAATACCAAAATTGTAACACTTATATTTTTCTTTAACTATACTGGCACGTGATACAAGTGATTTTGGCGATTCACCATCCATTGCCCGTGCATACTAATAAATTGAAACCAAGGATTACTAGCACTTTCTTTGGTACGACCACCAATCCGTTTGTATTTATTCATTGCCTCATAGAGTCGCTCTTCTTTTAAGCCCATATCAATCAGATTGTCACGCATACGATTTAATAATGGAAAGTACACCACCATCCCCAAAATCCGTTTTGGACTGAGGATACTGCCCAAAAACTCAATCATTGAACGATGCATTTCACCGTGACCCAACATTTCTAACACGTGAAAATCGACACCTAAATGACGAGACTCATCATCGTTGATTTTGGCAAATGCCTGATGACAAACAGGATCTTTCACCTCATCTAACAAAAACTTCAGTAACGCGCCATCCAATGCAATTTCTAACATTGGAATGACTGAACCTAAAACAGTCAAAGGCATATCATCGCCATATCTATCTAACCATTCGATAGTCAGACGAATATTAATATTAGGCTCAGGAATCTCATCCCCCTCTAACATTCACCAACGACGCATCAACGCCATTTCAGTATTAGCATGACGTTGTTCTTCGGCATGAAAATAGGTATAGATTTCTTTCAGCGTATCGTTAGGTGCTTTTTGGGCTAGTGAGGCAAAACCTCGCGCGCCAACATGTTCAATCCACATTAAATCCGACATAAACTCTTTGAGTTTTGGCCATTGTTCGGGGGTAATCATATCTGCACCTGGCGCGTCCCAATCTATATCAGCCAGTGCCCATTGACTGCTTTTGATTTTTGCGAGCATTTTATCGAGATCAATTAAAGCCATGACAATTCTCCTCAGTAGCTACACAAAAGTTTGTTTTCCTATTTGCGTACTTACCTAAAACAATAATAAAAATTAGCTTAGCGTTTTGAGTCTGCTAATCGGCTCAATAAGCCTGCCCCTTTAGCGTAAGAGCGCGGCAGCAGACGTTTCATGCGCCAAATCAATCGTGCTTCGATTTGTGGCAAAACATACAATTGGTCGCGGTCTAAGGCATCCAATGTCTTACGGACAACACCATCGGCGGGCACACCTGTCCATTTCATCAGCTTTTCGGCAAACCCTGAAGACTCCGCCGAAATACGGCCATCACGAGCAATATTGGTTTGCACCAAGGTCGGACACAACGCAGTCACTGATACACCTGTTCCTGACATTTCTGCCGCTAAGGTTTCAGTTAACGCTAGAACTGCCGCTTTAGTGACGTTATAAGGCCCCATTAACGGCGCAGCGGCAAAACTGGCAGTAGAAGCAACATTGATGATGCCACCACGACCTAAAGCGCGTAACTTTTGGGAAAAAACATGACAGCCATGAATAACGCCCCACAAATTTACGCCCATCACCCAATGCCAATCATCCATGCTAATTTCGCCAATCGGCAAACCGCCCGCACCTACACCTGCATTGTTAATCACCAAATTAGCGGGTTGACCGAACCATTGTTCAGCTTGTTGTGCCAATGCTTCAACATTTGCCAACACGGTGACATCACAATCTACCGCTACGGCTTTGCCGCCTTTAGCTGTAATCAGCGCAACCGTTTGTTGCGCGGAAATAAGGTTAATATCAGCACAAACCACTTTGCCGCCACGCTTGGCAATTTCGATAGCAAAGGCTTGACCTATGCCACTGCCTGCACCCGTTACAATAGCGGCTGCCTGATGAGATAATTTGGGCTTAAACATAAATATGCCTCTACGAGAAAAACATCATGAGCGTTGATTAACACTTGACCACTACATCGAATAATGCAATGTTAACTTGAATAATTGTTCGGGTTCAATTCGGGTTATTTATGGCACGCAAACCACAACAAAACCGCGCAAAAGTAATGGTAGAAAGCATTGTTGAAGCGGGGTTTATTTCCTTGGCTAAACACGGCTTAGAACACACCACGACTCGCCACATTGCTGATATTGCAGGCGTTAGTATTGGCTCTATCTATGAGTATTTTTCTAATAAAGAAATGATTTATAACGCAATGCATGAGCATTTTATGACGGAGGTTATTGTCATGCTCCAAGCGTCAACACCTGCATTTGTTCAGAAAAATGTCAGAGAGGGCGTTGAGTTCATCTTGTATCGCTTTAGTGATCTACTGAAAAAAGACAACAACCTTTATCTGCATTATCTGCGTTATATGGGTCATTTTGACCACGCCAAACATATGATAAAGGTGGAGCAAGTCTTGATGGATATTGTCATGCAGTATGTGATACACAATCCGCAGCTAATAAAAATCGCACCGCACATTCCCCGTTTTAGCTATATTATTATTAACGCTGGGATTTTTTCTATTATGCGTTATTTGACTACGCCTAACCCACTGATTAGTTTTGATGAGTTAATTATGGGTTTGAGCGATATGGTTGAAAGCTATGTCAATACGTTATTGAGTAAGGCTTAGTGTATGTTGACTATTGGGATATTTACAAAGCCATAATAAATCATTTTTGGCGGATGTTTGTCCCGCTAAATTTCAACCCTTTGCCCCATCTCGCAACAAACTTTTAGGCGCACTTTCTTTTACTCGTTGCTCGGTGATATTCCACAATAATTGTTGAGCTTCCGTCTGCTCATCAAGCCAACCTAAACGTATGCGACGGACTAATTCGCGCTGTAATAATATTAAATCGCCATCTTGTTGCAGCAACGCCACCAAAGCTTGACGCTCGGCTTGTTGCGGTGCATCGCCGTATTGTAATTGTCGTTCGGCAATGCTCATGGCGTTGGCAATCATTAACGCGCTGTAATGTTGTTCTTTTGGCAATAATGGCAATAACTGTTCGCGCAGCACTGTCCGCGCAATCGCTAATAAAGCTCGACCATCAGGTTGTTCACGCATGATTTAACGTCATCCTTAAAATTTCTAGTTCTAACTCTGGGACAATATGAGCCGTTAACGCTAACTCTAAAGATGGCTCTTGTCCCGAGACATGGCGTTCACCCTGCTGAATGGCAATAATCGCCCAACGCACATGGGCGTAAACTTCCCAGTAGTAAACATGTTGCCAGTCCAATGGCTGACCATAAATGCGTTCATAACCACGATATAACGCTACCCGTAAACCAATACCGCCCGCCTCGTTGTTAAACTGGCCAAAACGCCAACAACGCGCGCAAAACCAACCAATATCTTCCAAACGGTCAGACCACGCGGCAAACTCCCAATCTAATATCGCCGTTAGACTTTTTTCATCTAACATATAATTTCCAGTGCGCCAGTCACGGTGCGCCAATACTAATTCTGTTGTCTGTGGCGCATAACGTTCTAGCCAACGGATTCCCCATTCTAAAGCAGGGAATGGCGTATGATGTTGGTCTAAAAACTGGCGGAAGCTTTGTATGCCTTGTAGTGCAGGCGACAATTGAGGCATAGGTAAAAAAGCTAAATTCTCATTAGGCGGTTGGATACGATGCAGTCGTGCCATTTCTTCGCCCATACGCTCGGTCAATAATTCACGGTCACCACCTAAGCTCGTATCTTTAACAATACGATGCCCCGCCGCGATACCATTGGCTTTTCGCATGATAAAAAAATCACGGCCAAAGACGCTTTTCTCTCCTAACCATAAAGGCTCGGGCACAGTAACACCCACCGCAAACGCTGCTTGTAACAAGGCAAACTCTTGCGCACGGGAATGAGAAGAGGAAACCGCTGATGCAGCATCCGAGCGTAAAACCACCGCCAAATGACCTGCGTAATTTCCACCTATCACATCTAACTCCAGTAGCCAATTCTCTTGAATTGCGCCGCCTGTGAGTAATTTTACCGTTTGCAGTTGCACATCTTGCGCGCCTGCAACACGGCAGAGAAAATCAATAATCGCTTGCTGTTGCTGTAAAGGCATGGTCGCTGATATGGCTGACATAGAGGTCATACTCCCCAACGAAAGAAGTCCTGACCTTCACTTAAATAGGCACGCGACAACACCATTTTATGAATTTCACTCGCGCCATCGACCAAACGTGCTTGACGGGCATAACGATAAATCCATTCGACAATAGTATCTTTAGAATAGCCGCGCGCACCCAATAATTGAATCGCGGTATCGGCTGCTTTGTGTAAGGTATCGGCGGCATGAATTTTGGCGATGGAAATATCGCTACGGGCAAAATCCCCTTGGTCTAATTTCCATGCCGCTTGCATGGTTAACAGTCGGCCAATTTGAATATCTTTGGCGACATCACCCAACATCCATTGCACTCCTTCATGTGCCGCCAATGTTTGGCCGAAGCTCATTCGATGGGCGACATAAGCCGAAGCTTCTTCTAAACAACGCTTACTTAACCCTAACCAACGCATACAGTGTGTCAATCGGGCTGTGCCTAAGCGAATTTGAGTGACCTTTAAACCATCTCCGACACCGAGCAAACGATTTTCATCAGGAATTTGTAGGCCTTCAAAAACCAACTCACAATGGCCGCCATGCTCTTCAGGCCCCATGATCGGAATACGACGCTCAATACGCCAACCTGTTTGCTTGGCATCAAATAAAAACGCGGTTAAGCCTTTACGCTCGTCGTCGCTGGTACGGGCTAACAAAATAAAATGCTGTGCACCTTCTGCGCCAGTAATAAACCATTTACGACCGTTGATAATCCATTTATTACCTTGTTTGGTCGCGGTGGTATAGGTCAGCGAAGGGTCAGAGCCACAGCCTTGCGGTTCAGTCATCGCAAACGCAGAACGAACCGTACCGTCAATAATCGGTTGTAACCAGCGTTGCTTGAGTTCTTCGGTGGCTAAAATTTTATTTAATAAAATCATATTGCCATCGTCTGGCGGTGCAGCATTAAACATCACAGGGCCAAAGGGTGAACGAGCCGCTTCTTCATAGACAGCCGCCATACCCATCACACCCAAACCCGCACCACCGCGTTCTTTCGGCATTTGAAATGCCCACAAACCTTGAGCTTTAGCCAATGCCCGAATTTCTGCGACCCGCGACTCTTGAATATTTTCATGGGCATCAAACGCAGTCGGATCTTTTTCTAAAGGCATGACGTGCTGTTCGACAAAGCCACGAACCCGCAAACGGTAATCATTAATTTCGGGGGATAGGGAAAAATCCATGCGCGTGATTCCTCAAAGATAGGATTAGATACTATTACAAATATGGCCGCCATCAACGGTAATGGTACTGCCTGTAAGATAACGTCCTGCGTCTGATAGCAATAATAGCAACGGCGCGGCTAAATCATCCGTTTGGCCTAAACGACGCTGCGGAATACGTTTTAACATTTGTTGGCCTGCATCGGTCAACCAAAAATCACGATTCATATCGGTTTCAATATAACCCGGTGCTAATACGTTAACGCGAATTTGATAACGCGCTAACTCTAAAGCCATTGCTTGACTAAAGTGAATCAAACCTGCTTTGGCGGCACAATAAGGCGATACGGCACTAGTGACACGTTGCCCTAAAATCGAAGCAATATTGACAATACTGCCTGCCTGTTTAGCGGCAACCAAACGACGAGACATTTCTTGCGCGACTAAATAAGAGCCTTTAAGACTGGTATCAATCACCGTGTCCCACTCTTCTTCTTCCACATTGAGAAAAAAACTGCGACCACACCAGCCTGCATTATTGACTAATAATTGAATGGCTCGCCCACCTAGTAATTGTTCTGCTTCGACAAAAGCATGTTGCACAGAGGCTTTATTGCTGACATCCATCGCCACCGCATAAGCACGATGTCCTGCGCTGTGTAGTTCATCTACCGTCGCTTGTAATTTATCTATACTTCGCGCCGCTAACACAACCTCCGCGCCCGCAGCCGCTAATAAATATGCAAAATACAAGCCCAAACCGCTTGATGCACCTGTCACCATCACGATTTGGCCATCTAAACCTAACGAAGGTAAATTTACCATTAGCGAATACCACCATAACGTTTATATAGCCAAATTAATATTAAAATCACGTTAGGCTCTCCTTAATGCGCGGGATGACTTGCATTGGGCTGAATCACCCGTTGCTCTTTATCACCAAACAACGAATCCAACGCCTCTTGTTGTAGCTTTCGGCCTTCTTGCTGTTGCTTCTGACGTTGATTTGGCAGCCAATGTTGTAAGCTGTATTGCGCCAATCGCGGTGCAAACGTCAGTGCAGGAAACCACGGTAAAATATGTTCAGGCAAACCCAGTTGTGCCATTTTTTCAGTGCCTAAAAAATACTGGCTAATACTGAGATGTTGATGGTAATACAATTTACGACGCAAAGACTGCATGGCGGGGAAACTACGCTCTAATGGTTCTTGCGCTAAGGCTTGCGCCAATTCCTTACTACTGGAATCAGGTTTACTTTGCGTCATAAAGGTGTGATACAACAGCACCATCGCTTCACGCTCGGTAAAGACTAGCCATTTTTCTTCCACGCCCATCAACCAACAGGCATAACTCCATAGATGCATCACGGCTTTTGACTCACGCGGAGTGATAGGAATACCCAACATCCGCAAACCACCCAACATCACCACGCTAAAACCTAAATAAGTGGCAACCATATCAATTTGACTAATCGGCAATGCCCATTGGCTGCTATCCCAATCAGGTCGAGCGGCGAGATTGCGTCTGACTAAAGCATGAACCATACGCACATGGAGCGTCGTTTTAAAACCATCGCCAAAACGCTCTAAACCATTGGGCGTAGTGCAATCCATCCACCATTTACCTGTTTCCGCAACTCGTTGTTTTGTGCCTCGGTTTAATGCCCCCGTCATCACCAACGATTGATTAAAACCCGACAGCAAATAGCCACCCATTAACGCTAAATCACGCAAGACATAGGTCGAAGCTAAACCTGTGCCATGAATAAACAACATGCCTTCATTGAGTAAGTCTTTATCTAGCCATGCAGGTGTTTTTTCGATGACATTAAAAAAGTGGCGTAACGGTTCTGGCGCATTCGGAATACTATCAATACCATGATCCATCGCCTGCTTAAACATTTTGCGCGCAGCAGCCGTATCAGAGTCGTACATCCACGCCATTAATTTATCCATTTCCACATCGCCATCCCATAGCGCATCAACCACACGGTCATATTCGACACGGCTTGGCGATAAATCGCGGCCAAGAAACAATTTTAGTAACTTGGGCGTGTGTTTATGGGCTTTAGCAAAAGGTCTTGCCCGTTTAGGCACGGGACGGCGTTCAACGGTGGCAGAATTCATGATGCTTTCTCACAATTGTGACTAGGATAGTTCCGACAATAATGCGAAACTATATTCGCATTCAATTCGCGTTTAATTTATTTTTTGGAAAATCGTGTTATGCGTAAATCACCACAGCAACAACGCTCCAAACAAATGGTTAATACCTTGCTAGAAGCAACGGCCAAATGTATTGCTTTACGTGGACTTGATAACACCAGCACGCCTGCCATTGCCGAAATTGCAGGAGTCAGTGTTGGCTCGTTGTATCAATATTTTGATGGTAAAGATGCTTTGTTAGCAGCCTTACTAAATAAGTTGGCTTTAGATGTCGGCACAGCCTTAAAACATATTCCTGCGCGCGAAGGTGTGACGCTGCGGACATTGATAGAACAAGCCATCGATATGGGCTTTAGTTTATTGAATAGTAGTGATGGCTTATATTTAGAGTTAGTCCGTAATTGGCATAGATTACCGACCGAGCAAGTCGCAGATGTCTTACAACAACACTTTTCTGAAACAGCACGGATGTATTTTATTAAGCACTTTCAACAGTATCCCATTGTCGATTTACAGGTACGCTTGTTTATTATTATTAACAGTACCTTATTTACCATGGTACGTTTGGCGAGCCAGCAACACGAGAGTTTATTATCGGAAAAATCGGTGCGTAATGGCTTGGTGAATATGATTGTGGGTTATTTGGAGCAAGGGTAATACTATAAGGAACTTATCCAGACACATAATTATCAGCATGAGTTAATCACATGTCTTACGGTTGTCGCACCACACTAAAAAGACTAGGCTTTGCCTTAAAGTCATTTTTCGGCTAGAATCACTCGCTCTATTGAGGGGTGCTGCACCCGTCACAACCAAAGACGGCTAGGCTCAATAGACTCTTAATTTTTTTTTTAGTTGCCAACGTCACCCATCCTACACAACAGGAGTCTGTCATGACATCTATGACAACCGTTGGCGACTACAAAGTTGCCGATATGTCCCTCGCCGATTGGGGACGCAAAGAAATTATCCTCGCCGAAGCCGAAATGCCCGCCTTAATGGGTTTACGTCGCACGTATGCGGCTAAAAAACCATTAGCGGGTGCAAAAATTATCGGCTGTATTCACATGACTATTCAAACCGCTGTCCTGATCGAAACCTTAATTGATTTAGGTGCAGAAGTTCGTTGGTCGTCATGTAATATTTTCTCCACGCAAGACCAAGCGGCTGCGGCTATTGCTGCTGCGGGCGTTCCAGTGTTTGCATGGAAAGGCGAAACCGAAGAAGAATTTTGGTGGTGTATCAAGCAAACCGTATTAAAAGACGGTAAGCCTTGGGATGCCAACATGATTTTGGATGATGGCGGCGACGTCACTTACATCGTCCATGAAAAATATCCTGAAATGTTAAACAGCATTCATGGGATTACCGAAGAAACCACGACTGGCGTTCATCGTTTAATCGAAATGTGGAAAAAAGGCACATTAAAAGTGCCTGCGATTAACGTTAATGACTCCGTGACTAAGTCGAAAAACGACAACAAATACGGTTGCCGTCACTCGCTCAATGATGCGGTAAAACGCGGTACTGATATGTTAATGGCAGGTCGTCGAGCCTTAGTCATTGGTTATGGTGATGTCGGTAAAGGTTCTGCTCAATCCTTACGTCAAGAAGGCATGATTGTTCGTGTCACTGAAATCGACCCAATTTGCGCCATGCAAGCCTGTATGGACGGTTATGAAATCGTTTCTCCGTATATCAATGGTTTGAACACTGGCTTAGATGCAGACATCGATACCCGTTTGTTGGGCGAGACGGATTTATTAGTCACCACGACAGGTAACATGAACGTTTGTGACGCAGCGATGTTACGTGCCTTAAAAAATGGTGCAGTAGTCTGTAACATTGGTCACTTTGACACCGAAATCGATACCGCTTATATGCGCGCTAACTGGCATTGGGATGAAGTGAAGCCACAAGTTCACAAAGTCTATCGCACCGCTAAAAACAGTGTGGTTAATCCTTCTGATAGTAACTACTTGTTATTGTTATCCGAAGGTCGTTTGGTGAACTTGGGCAATGCAACTGGCCATCCATCTCGTATTATGGACGGTTCATTTGCTAACCAAGTGTTAGCGCAAATGTACTTGTACGAACAGAAGTTTGCTAACCATTCGCCTGCGGTACAAGAACGGATGTTAAAAGTCGAAGTACTACCTAAAAAGCTCGATGAAGAAGTCGCCGCCGCGATGGTCGCGGGTTTTGGTGGTGTACTCACACGCTTAACCAATAGCCAAGCGGAATACATTGGCGTGGCCGTTGATGGCCCTTATAAGCCAGAAAGCTATAAGTACTAAGTGAGCAAATGTACAGTCAGGTCATCTCATAGGTAACCTGACTGCTACATTCACCGTAGAGAAAAGCCATGCCGACATGTTGGATTATTGCAGGGCCAAATGGTGCAGGGAAAACCACTTTTGCATTGAACTACTTACCCAAAGTAGCTCAATGCCATCGTTTTCTAAATGCAGATTTAATTGCTGCGGGCTTATCGCCACTTGCACCTGAACAACAACTTATTCATGCAAGTCGATTGTTTTTAAAAGCCTTAGATAACCACATAGTCGAACAAGAAGATTTTGCTTTTGAAACAACTCTGGCAGGTAAAACCTACATAAAACTGATCCGACGACTTAAAAATGCAGGTTGGCGCGTTGAGTTAATTTATTTGGCATTACCGAGTATGGAAATGTCAAAAATGCGTGTGGCTGAAAGAGTGGCTCATGGCGGTCATAACATTCCGATTAAAGATATCGAACGCCGTTTTCAACGCAGTCTGCAACATTTACTGGTTGATTTTAGCGCATTGGCCGATAACACTCACTGTTTCATGAATAGTAGTCATATTCCTCAGTTAGTTTTTGAGCAAAATGGCGACTCTCGCAATATAATTAATTCAGATTTGTATCATCAGTTACTTCAAGAGGCGAATTTATGAATATCATTCACACTCCACCCTCTTCGGAGTCGAAAAAGATGCTTGATGCACTTCAGGAATCTGTCACTCACGTTTTAGAGCAAAAACAGCGACTTGGTCAATATGCTGTGTTATGGGTAGATGAAAAACCTATATTACAAGGTGTAGATGCTCCCTTTGCTCTCTCAAAGAATCCTATCAGCGCGTAAGCCGCTTATTTTTATTGGACAATGTCATGTCTCGAAACATCCCCATTAGTTTTGAATTTTTCCCGCCGAAAACAGATGATGGCGCGCAAAAAATCCTGCAAGTGCACCAACAGTTATGCTCCTTAAATCCGTCTTATTTTTCTGTGACTTATGGTGCAGGTGGTTCAACTCGCGAACGTACTTTATCGACGGTTGATAACATTCAACAAGCATCAACGATTGCCGTTGCGCCACATTTGTCGTGTATTGGTGATAACAAAGCCGAAGTTGCCGCCCTATTACATCGTTATAAAAATCAAGGTATTAAGCACTTAGTTGCGTTGCGTGGCGATTTACCTTCTGGCCAAGTCGGTTTAGGTGAAATTCCTTATGCCCGTGATTTGGTGGAGTTTGTGCGTCAAGAAACAGGCGATCATTTTCATATTGAAGTCGCGGCGTATCCTGAAATGCATCCACAATCTGCCGACTATCAAGCCGATTTAACTAACTTTATTAATAAAGCCAAAGCTGGCGCAAATAGCGCAATTACGCAGTTCTTTTTTAATCCTGATGCTTATTTTTATTTTGTAGAACAAGTGCGTAAAACGGGTGTCAATATTCCGATTGTGCCCGGCATTATGCCCATTACCAACGCCAGTAATTTGATTCGTTTTGCTGATGGTTGCGGTGCTGACGTTCCCCGTTGGATTCGTAAACAGTTAGCTGCTTATGGCGACGACAGTGCCAGTATTAAAGCATTTGGTGAGGAAGTTATAGCGAAACTGTGCGAAACCTTGATTCAAGGCGGCGCACCGAGTTTGCATTTTTACACCATGAATATGGCGCAACCGACCACACGTTTATGCAAGATTTTGGGTTTGGGTTGATGTTTGATTGGTGGGCGAAAACCCACCCTACTTTTCGTTTTTAGGATTTTTCCATGAGTGATTTACCGTCTTGTCCACAATGTAGTTCTGCATTCACCTATGAAGATGGTGATATGTATATTTGCCCCGAATGTAGCCATGAATGGTCAAAAAACTCAGCGTCCAATACCGAAGAAACCAAAGTTATTCGTGATTCTAATGGCAATGAATTAAAAGATGGCGACACAGTCACGGTGATTAAAGACTTGAAGCTCAAAGGCTCGTCGTTGGTGATTAAAGTGGGCACAAAAGTTAAAAATATTCGTTTAGTTGAAGGCGACCATGACATTGATTGTAAAGTCGATGGCATTGGTGCAATGAAATTGAAGTCTGAGTTTGTGAAGAAGATTTAACTCTGTTAGGACTTATGCGGTTATCGCTTATTTATTCACATTTCAGCCGCCTTAGGCAGCTTCATGTTCACAAACCGCGCTAATCGCGGTGCGATGCATAAGTCCAGAGATTTATCTTAAACGATACGCCTGTTATTTGCAGATTAGTTTCTGTACGATAATAGGCAACTCGCTCCTATTTGAGGTACGCCATGAGTCCTCCCGCCAAAGATTACTTCAAACAAGATATGACAGAGCAAGCTTACCTAGACAGTGAGCCATACTCAGAGTGTCGTCGTGAATATATTAATGGTTATGTCTATGCGATGGCAGGTGCTACGGCTGCCCATAATCGTATAGCAGGCAATGTTTATGGTGAGATTCGAAATCATCTTAAAGGCAAACCCTGCCAACCTTATATGTCTGACCTGCGTGTAAAAGTCGGTCGTCAATATTTTTATCCTGATGTTGTCGTTGATTGCAGCTCCCTGTCAGACCAAAGCACTTACAGCGAAAGCCCGACGTTGATTATTGAAGTGCTATCGAAATCGACACGTCAAACCGATAAAACTAAAAAACTGTTGAGCTACACCCAAATAGCCAATTTAGAGGAATACGTCCTCATTGACTCGGAAATCGTTGAAGTTGAAGTTTTACGGAAACAGGCAGGTTGGCGACCTGAGTGCTACTATTTGGGCGATGAAGTGACATTTAATAGCATTGGACTCACGCTTAGTGTTGAAGCCATTTATGAGCGTGTTCAACATCAAGATGTGGCTGATTGGTTGGCAAAAAAAGCACAAATGGCGGCTGACTTATTGGCTGAGGGATGAATTATCCCGCAATGCTTGCGAGCTATGCCTGCTTTCGATAGTCTTTCTCAACTTGATAAGACTTATTATGCCATTTGGTAGGATGGGTAGACGAAGGAAGCCCATCATTTTCGGTTTGAGTAAAGGAATTATTTTATCAAAGAGCATTTCATAACCTATTGATTGCAATGGGTTTCGTACCTCTACCCATCCTACGCTTGCTACAGTCTTTTAAGCTCGTAAAATACGCTGTTCAACATAAATTCAAGTCAAGCCCCTTCAAAACTACGGCAATAATAAGATTGGCGGCCAACATCAACAACTGGCGGCAAGAATCAACATCAATGTGTTTTACTGCTCTGAATAACCAATTCTTCTCCCTCAAACTTGAATTTGGAGTTGCTCATGAGCCGTGTAGCCTCATCATCCACTACCTCCTCCGTCACCTCAACTGCACCAAGGCGATGGCTTAGAAATGCTGTCGCCCTAACTTTCATCCTATTGTTCGCGTTCTATGCCTTGTTAGCACTGGATGCAAGTCGCTCCATGTTTCACTTCATGACCGATCCGCAAAGCGTCGCTAAGACCGAAAAAATACGACAAGATGCGGATGCAGGCATTGATGTGGTGAATACGCCAGAAGCGCATGAATACGTCCCACTTTGGATACGACTCATGGGGCGTGTGACGGACAGTCGCTTTGCCTATAACTCCAACTCCCTCGCTCAGACAGAGACCTATTACGCGGCTATGCCCTCTTCGCACCAGTTAGTACTTGGTCTTCATATGCTACTAGGTGGAATTTGTATGCTACTAGGCGGCACTCAGTTTTGGCCATCATTTCGCCGTAAACACCCCATCCTTCACCGACGTTTCGGCATGATTTTTGTGATAACGGCTCAGGTGGCAATGGTCATGGCGATGATCTATCTACTCGTCACAGGCGTTGCCAATACATATTCGCAGCTCACCTTTCATATTGGTTTGTGGTTTTTAGCTTTCATCGTCAGTACCTCGCTATGGTTGGCGATATGGCATGTAAAGCGACGCGAGATTGCTCAACATCTAGGCTGGATGGCTATGGCTTATGGCCTATTATTAAGCGCACCGTTTACTCGCTATGACTGGGTGGCCGTAGGCATATTGTTCCCAGAAACCAATTTCAACGAAGCTAACTACAGCATGATGGGCATGCTTATGGCTCAATGCGTTATGACAGCCTATCTATTACTGTGTGTGAGCCGCTGGTGGTCTCGGCCACGTTCTGTTTTGCAAGCCATGCCTTGGGCAGATACAGTACGAACCGAACTAGCTCGCTGGTTACCTTGGCTGTCGCTACTCCTCGCTGCAATGGCTGCAACAGTGATCTACTACTATCTACTCTCACCTAGCCTCGCGTCTTCTCCATTAGCAGAGCGTATGATTCCACAAGGATTACTCAATAATGAAGCGCGAGTTTTTAATGATGCGCTACCCAGTCGAGCCATTTATTCGACTCTCACAGTCAGCTTATTACTGCTCGCACCATTCTTCCTCCGCTTCGCCTTTGGCCAGTCAGTAAATGTAGAAAAACTGTCCGCACCCTTACGCAATACTGCTCTTGCACTCGCACTGACAACTGGTCTCGCAGCACTGATTCAATGCTACTGGGCTTGGGACTTGGGTGGTCCTAGCCACATCAAGCTTTCAGGCGGAACCTTTTACTTACTCGTTGGTGGCATTGAGCTTATGTTCGCGTTATTGTTGAGCATCGCCGTTATACGACAACGCTTGGCGTTGGTTAAAGAATGGGGAATATTTGCCATTATCGCGGCAACCTTAGCACCTACTTTTTACTGGATGCTTATGCTGCTTGATTTAATTGGAATACCCGCACAATATCTTGCGACAGGACACGGTTACTCGCTGGCCACTGGACTGGCATCATCGGTGCCGCTGCTTCTCGGCTTTATTTATGCCGTCTATGGCAGTGCCAGCCGTGAACGTGCTGCCTATTAATTGAGGGTTATATGCTGGCCAATGCCAACTCCTTGCGTTTTCCTACTTACTACATCGAACTGGCCGAGTCACTACTACGCTCGCGCCAGAGAGACTTAGCACAAGTTTACACGCGCTGTGGGATAACCCCCGCAGCTCGGCAGCAAGAAGGCATGACACTTAACCTACCGCAGTTTTTAGCCCTTGTGATGATCTGTCAAGAAAACTTACTCCCCGGTGAGCCATCTTCCCTACAGCTATTGCGCCACTTACCCGTAACAGCTCACGGCATGATTGGTTTAGCCGCAATGACAGCAGATACACTGGATCAAGCCTTAGACGTAGGTCTACGCTACTTTCCGCTAACAATGCCCGCCTTTGAGCTTTATCGTCAGAGAGTTGGCAACGAGGCACATGTGCTAGTTCGGCGCGTCTGTGATTTTGGCTCTCCACTTAATGAAACATTGACTGAACTCATCATTGGCAGCTTTAACAGTATGCTTTTTTTTGCAAGTGCCTCGCGACTTGGCAGCGCAGGAAAAATGATCGAATTAGGAATGCTCGTAGAATTCGCACATACAAGTGGCGAGGAGTACATAGAAAACTTCAATGCCTTTTTTAGGGCGCCTGCCAAATTTGGGTGTACCGAAAACAAATTCATTGTGCCACGTAGCGTTCTACAACAACCTTTACTCACAAGAAACCATAACGCACACACGGCATTAATTGCCACCTTGGAATGGCAACTTAGTGGCAACGCACAACCTAAGCCCATCACGCAGAAAGTGCGCAACCAACTGATGCTGGGGTTTAGCGTAGGCAAGTTGTTTAGCGCGAACGAGATTGCATACGAGTTAGGATTGTCCACGCGCACGATGAGTCGTCGTCTAAATGACGAAGGGTTCACTTTGCCTGCGATTATGGAGTCTCTACGAATGGAGAGAGCGGAGTTTTTACTCGTCAGCAGTGACATTCAAGTGGCAAAGATCGCCCAACAACTAGGTTATGCAGAAACAGCCGCCTTCTCTCGTGCCTTTAAACGGCACACTGGTAAATCTCCCAGCGATGTGCGTGCTATTAAGGGTTAAGATCAACAGATAAATCCCCCCTACCGACACCCCTTATACCGCCTAATCAACGCATTCGTCGAACTATCATGAGTCAAAACAGCATCACTACTTCTTGCCACTTCGGCTAAGGTTCGTCGCGCTAACGCCTTGCCTAACTCCACACCCCACTGGTCAAAAGAATCAATATGCCAAATAACTCCTTGAACAAACACACTATGCTCATAAAGGGAAACTAATGCCCCCAGCGCATGAGGATTTAAACATTGCGCTAGAATGGTGTTACTCGGTCGATTGCCGTCAAATGTCCGATGCGCAACCAGATTCTCAGCAACTCCTTGATCACTTACTTCCTGTGCATTACGACCAAAAGCCAAGGCCTCACTTTGAGCAAATAAATTCGCCATTAACAAATCATGCTGCATACCTAAGCGATTAAACGATTGGCAAAAGCCAATAAAATCACAAGGCGTGAGCGGTGTCCCTTGATGCAATAATTGAAAAAATGAATGTTGGCTGTTTGTGCCTGCCGCGCCCCAATAAATCGGACTGGTGGCATAATCAACAGCATTGCCGTCAACAGTGATATGTTTGCCGTTACTTTCCATTGCCAATTGTTGCAAATACGCAGGAAAAAGAGATAGATATTGTTCATATGGTAAAATAGCCAGCGTTTGCGCGCCGAGAAAATTGGTGTTCCAAACCTGTAATAATCCCAGTAAAACGGGCGCATTTTTGGCCAATGGCGCATGACGAAAATGGCTATCCATCGCGTGAAAACCCGCTAACATCTCATGAAAATTCACTGAGCCTATCGCCAACATCGTTGATAAGCCAATGGCGGAATCCATCGAATAACGGCCACCGACCCAATCCCACATGCCAAACATATGGTCAGCCGCGATACCAAACCGCTCAACCGCTACTTGGTTGGAGGATACCGCCACAAAATGATTTGCCACCGCTTGCTCTGCTCCCAATTGATTGACACACCAGTCGCGGGCAGCCTGCGCATCAACCAGCGTTTCTTCGGTGGTAAAGGTCTTAGAGCAAATAATAAATAGGGTTTCATCTGGCTCAAGATCACGCACCGCTTCAACAAAATCCGTGCCATCGACATTTGAGACAAAACGAAACACTAAGTCGCGGCGACTAAAATGACGCAGTGCTTCAAATGCCATTTCGGGCCCCAGATCAGACCCACCAATGCCGATATTAATAATATTACGAATGGGTTTCCCCGTATAACCGAGCCAAGTACCACTACGAACTTTATTGCTAAATACGGTCATACGTTCGAGGACAGCATGTACCTCTGGCACGACATTTCGCCCTGCCACCCAAATACTCTCGCTGATGGGTGCGCGCAGTGCGGTGTGTAAAACAGGGCGGCGTTCAGTAGTATTAATCAACTCACCACGAAACATCGCTTCAATACGTTCTTGCAGACCACACGCTTCGGCCAATTTCAGTAGCAGCTCAAGCGTTTCATCCGTGACGCGTTGTTTGGAATAATCAAGATATAAACTTGCCGCCGATACCTGTAGACGCTCACCACGATCTGGGTCGTGGGCAAATAATTCGCGCAAATGGTGCTGACCAATTTGCACTGCATGATTTTTTAAGTCATGCCATTCGGGTTTTTGCGTCAGGGGAATAGTTGCACTCATATACTGTCCTCACGCTGCCCGTCACTGGCAAGATAGAGCCGCAGGTCGATGTAATGTTCTTTCTGATCGTCTATGAGAGTGACCACATCGCCTGACTGTTGCACACCATCCAACAGCAATATCGGCAATCGTTTTCTGTCACTCACGGCTAACTGTTTGACGACGATGCGATAAACGGTTTGTCCGTAACGATAATTTATCGCGCAGCTCGGCCAGTCTTTGGGTAAACAAGGCGTGAGGGTGAGTTGATCTGCCTGTCTATTTAAGCCCAGTAAAGACTCGGTGATGAGTCGATAGAGCCATCCCGCCGAACCTGTGTACCACGTCCAACCGCCTCGCCCTGTATGCGGAGCAACGGCATAAACATCGGCAGCCACCACATAGGGTTCAGCTTTGTAAATGGTGACACTTTGACTATCACGGCTATGATTTAAGGGATTGATTAAGCCCAGTAATTCCCAAGCACGGGCATTATCGCCGAGCTTGGCAAAAGCCATTGCTGCCCATATTGCCGCGTGGGTGTATTGGCCACCGTTTTCACGCACACCCGCGACATAACCTTTGATATAACCTGGATTCATTGCGGATTTATCAAAAGGCGGATCCAGTAACTGCACCAATCCTGCCTCACGACGGACGAGGCGCGCATCTAGAGAGTCCATCGCCTGCCGTGACCGTTCGACATCACTCGCACCAGACAATACTGACCAAGATTGAGCAATCGAATCAATACTGCATTCAGGATTCACCGACGAGCCTAGCGGTGTGCCATCATCGAACCATGCCCGACGATACCAAGCACCATCCCAAGCGTGTTCGGCAAGATGTAGTCGTAATTGTGCGGATTGCTCTTGGCATTCTTTGGCAAAAGCTAAATCGTGTTGTCCTGTCGCAATATCGGCAAAGGAAATCAGTATATCGTAAAGAAAAAAGCCTAACCAAACGCTCTCACCCCTCCCCTCAATACCGACCAAATTCATGCCGTCGTTCCAGTCACCTGAACCCATTAACGGCAAGCCATGTTCACCAAAGCGCAAACCATGACGGAGCGCACGAACACAATGCTGATAAAGACTGACTCGTTCTTGTGAACAATGAGGAAGGTCGTAATAAGACTCTTCCTCTGCGTCTAATAATCGTCCTTCTAAAAAATGCGCTTCTTCCGACAGAATGGCGACATCGCCCGTACAACTGACATAACGACAGACGGCTAAAGGCAACCATAAATAATCATCGGAGCAGCGAGTTCGCACGCCTCGTCCCACAGGGGGGTGCCACCAATGTTGCACATCGCCTTCAGGATATTGACGCGACGCACAGAGTAATAACTGTGCTCGTAATAGTTGTGGCTCTATATGCACCAACGCCATCGCATCTTGCAATTGATCGCGGAAACCAAACGCGCCACCTGATTGATAAAAGCCACTCCGCGCCCATAAACGGCAAGCCAAGGTTTGATAAACCAACCAACCGTTAGTCAAGACATTCAGCTCAGGATTAGGCGTTTCAATGTGCAGCACATCTAAGGTTTGACGCCAAAATTGCTGGACTTTTTGCAACGCGGTTTCGGCGGCTTTCGGTTCATTTAAGCGGCGTAATAAATCACGGGCGGCATCCATATCTCGTCCTGCGCCCAAAGAAAAGACGATTTCTCGTTCTTGACCATCAGCCAGTTCAAACGGCACTTGGATGGCGGCACAAGGGTCAAGTGCTGCACCGACACGCCCCGAAAGTTGAGCGCGTGACAAGGCATCAGGATTGGCCATACAACCGTTACGGCCAAGAAACTCCGTACGATCAGCTGTTACTGTGTGCTGCACATCGCCCACTGCTAAAAACGCGACACGGCCTTCAAACTCATTGTTATAGGCGTTACTCGCCAACAATGCGCCGCTATCAGACTCATATTCGGTGACAATGTGCATCGCCGATTTCGGTCGTAAATCGCCTAGCACCCATTCGATATAGTTTGTTGCCGATAACCGTCGAGTACGGCCTGAACCATTGCGTATTTTCAATACCGAAAACTTAACTGACTCTTTAATATCAACGTAAACCCATAACTCCGAATGAATACCACCCGCTGTATGTTCAAAGACACTATAACCAAAACCATGACGGGTGCGATAAGGCATTGCACCGCTACAGGGCAATGGCGTTGGCGACCAAAAATGGCCATTTTCTTCATCGCGTAGGTACATGGCTTCGCCGCCTGACGCACTGACAGCATCATCACTCCACGGCGTTAAGCGAAATTCATGGGCGTTTTCACTCCATGTGTAGGCTTGGCCGCTTTCAGTGATGACCGTACCAAAATCGGCGTTAGCCAACACATTTACCCACGGCAAAGGTGTTCGTTGGCTTTGAGTACTGGTGATGACGTACTCGCGGCCATCCGCCGAAAAACCACCTAAATTATTAGCAAGAATAAGGTCTGGCTCAGGCAGCGCGGAGTCTGCGGGCGGGTCGATACGATGTGAACGTGCGGTCGTCAACCGTGGGACTTTTTTGATGGGAAAATCTTGCCGACGCAGTTGTTCTTCGAGTGTACCGCCTGTATCGGTGATAATGGCACGCGCAACCGATTGCAGTAAAATACGATCCTCGTGCGAAATCTGTTCTGCCGAACGAACAAAAATGCCCCCTGCACGATCAATATGATGAATTTCTGAGCCTGTGGTAATCAACGCCAAAATCTGCTCTTGAAGCTGTTGTCTATAGCCTGCGTGATCTTCATTCCAAATCACTAAATCAACCGTTAGGCCTTTTAAGCGCCAATAGGCATGACATTGAATCAATTGATGCGCGAGGTCGATATGGCTGGTATCGGCAATTTTTAGCAACACTATCGGTAAATCACCCGAAATAGCATAGCCCCACAACCCTGATTGCCCTCGTCTATTTTGCCGTAACAAACTGGCATCGGCGCGCAATGAGGCATTGGCGTACAATACGGAACTGGCCAAACTGCGATACATTTGCGCATCGGCTTCACTGGCATTAATCTGCCGTAATGTCACGCCACTGTGCGTACCTGCTAACTCAAACACGCGATTGGCAAGATGTCGATCTTGGTATTTATCCACTAACGCCAAACACGTTTCTTTGCTTTCTGTTGCGCCAAAGACCCAATCAATGGTGGCGGATTGCTCAGGCTCAAGGGTGATTAAACAGCGAATGGCGACGATGGGGTCAAGCACCGAACCTTGTGTTCCTGAGAGGCTATTATTGCTGGCTAAAGCCTGTGGCATGGCCAATGTCCGACCACGGCCAATAAAGCGCATCCGATCTGTTTCGTAAGACACTTCGCCTAATTTTGTACCATTAGCGGCCATCAAATGAAACATCCACGGCGTGTGCTCACCCTCCGAGCGCGGACGGCGTGTGCACAAAATGGCGCGACTAGCGGCCATAATTTCGGTTTGCACAAACAGATTACCAAACGACGGTTGCACATTATCGGCAGCGGGTAATGCCAGTACCACTTCGGCATAACTGGTGACTTCAATGGTGCGACGAATGGACGAACGATTGGTGACTTTCAGCCGCCGTAGTTCAATATCATCTTCAGGCGAAACCACAATTTCGCTATAAGTTTCTATGTCATTATCCCGACGACGAAACTCTGCCCTACCCTCCGAAAACATTGCTGCATAACTACTGGCACGTTTCAGTGTCGGCTGATGAGCTGCTGACCAAAAATCACCACTGATGACATCACGCAGGTACAAAAACGTACCCCAATTGTCACAGGTACTATCTTCTCGCCAGCGCGTAATCGCTAAATCGCGCCAACGACTATAGCCACCACCCGCATTGGTGAGCATGACGTGATAACGACCATTGGATAATAATTGCACTTCGGGAATCGGCGTATCAGCAACAATCATGGCCTGAACGGAAGGACTGGTCGCGTCTAAAAAGTCTTGGCCAGCCAAAGGTTCACTGATGTCTCGATGGATAATCGCTGTTTTAGGAATACGTTCCTGCAATAACAATAACGAGGCTTGAATCAAAGGGTCAGACTCAAATCGTCGCTGCATCGGCCGATTTAGTAATAAATGGCCAATGGCAATCAAACTCATCCCTTGATGATGTGCCATAAACGACTGCACGACTACACCCGTTTGCCCACGCGCTAAACGTGATGGCGTATAGTCAATGGCTTCGTAAAAGCCATAACGTCCATCTAAACCTAAAGTAGCAAGTCGTTGCAGATTTTCGCAAGCTGCTTCAGGTTCGACCATTAACGCCAATGCCGAAGCATAAGGCGCAACCACAGAGTCCTCAGACAAGCCGCGTTTTAAACCTAAATCGGGTGTACCAAAGGCATGATAACGATAATTAAGACTGGCATCGACAGCATTGTAACCCGACTCAGAAACGCCCCACGGCAAACCGCGTTGATTGCCGTGGGCAATTTGCCTCGCCACCGCCGCGCGACATGTCTGTTCTAATAATGAGCCTTGATAACTAGGCGTCACCAACATCGGCATCAAATATTCAAACATGGAGCCGCTCCATGACATCAAAATCGGCTCACCTCCTGCTGTTGTTAACAAGCGTCCTAAGGCAAACCAACTGTCTTGCGGTAACTGGCCTTGAGCAATGGCGACAAAGGTGGATAATCGTGCTTCGGAAGCTAATAAATCGTAGTAACTGGTATCTCGCCGTGACTCATCGACGTTATAACCAATGGCCAGTAAATGCCGTGTTTTCACATAGAGAAGACCGTATTCCATCAGAGCAAAATCGGCCGCCTGTCGCGCCAATTTTTCTACCATTAATAAGCGTATCTTGGCGCGCTCACTGGCTAATACCAGCCGCTGACGTTGAGAGATTAACCAATCTTGCTGCACTGTATTTAACTTTTCTTGACTACAAACATCTAAGATGGGCAACCATCGTACAGCCAGCGTCGACAGTCCATTCAGTGTTGGGATATTATCTAGCTCGGCACAGGCCGCTAATTCAGGTGAAGCAACAGCCATATCTAACCACGGCACTAAAAAGGCCAATTCCTCATGTGCCACCTGACATTGTCTTAACAGGTTATTCGCCCATTCTTTGCCTTCCACAGCCATATCAACAGGAAGCTCTTCCACTAAGGCAAGGCCATATCCACATAAATCGTCTAAAGCTAATCCTGTTTTAACCAGTGTCATCGGTGGCCGAGCGCAACATTCAGTCAAGAGTATTTCTAAGCGGGTAAAGGCTTCGGAACGATTTTCGGGGAGGAAGTCGGCAAGAACAGTCAAGGTATCACTCAAGCCAACAAACAATCGATCGGAGACAATAGGCTGATCGGCAAGAGCAAGTAGCCCCATGCGCAAGGTCAACAAATGACCCGCTAGATTACCGCTATCGACAGCCGAAATATAACGTGGCGGTAATGGCTGTAAGGTTTGGGTATCGTACCAATTATAAAAATGCCCTTGATGACGCTCTAAGCGCGACATGGTCAAAAACGCATTCTCAGTGCGCGTTAATAAGGACGTTAGTGGGATATAGCCAAAATCATAAGCCGATAAATTCGCCAACA
>Ga0209599_10000569_pt1 | contig 22871 bp, 18 predicted proteins | sample Shrwel_input2_FT_FD_187534 | JGI IMG/M metagenome (GOLD analysis project Ga0209599, IMG submission 187534) | Subsurface microbial communities from deep shales in Ohio, USA - Utica-3 well 1 S input2 FT (SPAdes) (version 2) ... | reverse complement strand
AGTTTTAGAAAAATTAAGTTCAGCAGAAGCCATTGCATTAGAAGACAAACACGGAGCACACAATTATCATCCATTACCAGTGGTATTGAGTAAAGGAGAAGGTGTTTATGTTTGGGATGTGGAAGGAAAAAAATATTACGATTTCTTGTCGGCTTATTCGGCAGTAAATCAAGGACATTGTCATCCAAAAATTGTGGGAGCTATGATGGAACAAGCACAAACCTTGACGCTTACTTCCCGTGCTTTTTACAATGACAAATTAGGAGTTTACGAGCAATTCGTAACCAATTATTTTGGATTTGATAAAGTATTGCCGATGAATACCGGTGCCGAAGCGGTTGAAACGGCTTTGAAATTGTGTAGAAAATGGGCGTATGAGAAAAAAGGAATCAACGAAAACGAAGCGCAAATCATTGTTTGCGAAAATAACTTCCACGGAAGAACCACTACAATTATTTCGTTTTCAAATGATGAGAATGCACGCAAAAACTTTGGTCCATACACCGTAGGATTTATAAAAATAGCCTATGATGATTTAGAAGCTTTAGAAAGCGCCATTACATCATCTCCAAACATTGCAGGATTCTTAGTTGAACCCATTCAAGGAGAAGCTGGTGTTTACGTACCTTCTGAAGGATATTTGGCAAAAGCCAAAGCTTTGTGTGAAAAACACAACGTATTGTTTATTGCAGATGAAGTACAAACAGGTATAGCCCGTACCGGAAAATTGTTAGCAGTGCACCATGAAAACGTACAACCGGATATTTTAATTTTAGGAAAAGCATTGTCAGGAGGAGCATATCCTGTTTCGGCTGTATTGGCTAATGACACAATCATGAATGTAATTAAACCAGGACAACATGGTTCTACTTTTGGTGGAAATCCTGTAGCTGCTGCGGTAGCTATTGCTGCGCTAAATGTAGTTACTGATGAAAAATTAGCCGAAAATGCAGAGCGTTTGGGACAAATATTCCGTTCTGAATTGGATAAATTTATTCAAACTTCGTCTATTGCCACTTTAGTACGCGGAAAGGGTCTTTTAAACGCAGTGGTAATTAACGATACCGAAGAAAGCGATACTGCTTGGAACATTTGTATGCGTTTGGCTGAAAAAGGATTATTGGCAAAACCTACACACGGAAACATTATTCGTTTTGCACCACCATTGGTGATGAACGATGAACAATTGTTAGATTGTGTCTCCATAATTATTTCGACCTTAAAAGAGTTTGAAAAATAGAAATGAAAATCCGCTTTCGAGCGGATTTTTTTATATAAAATGTTTCCAAACATAGGAAACAATCATTATAGTTAGGTTTAAGAACAGCAGTGTGTTTAGTAAGAATTTATAATTTCTCGATTTGTCCAATAGGTGAAAACCAAAAACCAGCGCTAAAGGGAATAAAGTATAAATGGCTGGATACATATAGAATGCCGCTTTAAATTTTCCTTCCAATAACAATAACAAAGCCCTTTGCATGCCACATCCTAGACAGTCAATTCCGAAAAGCTTTTTACTCAAACAAGGAAGTAAGTATTCTTCCATAAGGGTTTCTTATTTTTTTTCAATAGTACAAAAAAGTTAGTTTATAAATTATGGTGACTCAAAGTTTTTTACTTTTGCTAAAAAGTTGAAAATGATGTTTGCCAAAGGAGATAAAGTTTCGGTTCTGGATGATAATTTTGATGGAATTGTTTTGAAAGTCAATCAAAATAAAGTTACCATTGAAACTAATGATGGTTTCGAATTGACTTTTGATGAAAAAGAATTGATTTTAATAGAATCTTCGGGCGATTTGATGCATAATTTTTCTACCACTAATTTCTCCTCGGTAAAAAAAGAAAAGGAAATTCCAGCTCCAAGAAGTTTTGTTAAAGAGAAAAAATCAAAGAAAGACGAATTTGTATTAGAAATCGATTTACATATCGAAAAATTGGTTCCTAACAAGAGAGGCATGAGTAATTACGATATTCTGACTCTTCAAACTGAAACAGTAAAACGTCAAATTGATTTCGCACAACGCAATCGTATTCCGAGAATTGTCTTTATTCACGGAGTAGGAGAAGGTGTTCTTAAAGCCGAACTTGATTTCTTATTGGGACGATACGATAACCTCAATTTCCAAGACGCCAATTACCAAAAATACGGGCAAGGCGCTACCGAAGTCTACTTTATTCAGAAGAAAATATAATAATTAATTGGTAATCAATTCTCCAAAAGTGTAATCGGTATTCGGAGCAGGATTGTACGTTGCAATTCCTTTTTTGAAAGTTGTATTATATAACTTAATAACGTGTTTGTAGGTAGTAGGCGTTTCTTGAGTAGTTTCTACTTTGATAATACCACTTGTGCTGGCGACACCATTTTGGGCTACCCATTCCTCAGTAAGTGTTGGACTGCTTGGCGGGATGGCAGAACAAAAGAAATTAGTATTCAAACTTCCATTATACACACGATACACTATTTTGTTGTTGGCGTCAATAAGTTGTGTTTTTACTCCCAAAGTATGGTTTAATAAACCGGCATCAACATCTAACAAAAGCGCATTGGTATCGTTGTATTTAAAAACCAGGTTATTTCCTAGGCAGGTTTGAGTAGTAGCAGCTGCATAATCAAAGTCAAGATCAATTATTTCGGTTCTGTAGTTTCCAAAGGCATATGAATCGTAAACAATTTGTTTGTTAGGAGCTACAAAAGTTACATTTTTGAACACAATGCTATGGTTGTAAGCAATAATTTTGGTTGGATCATTGGTGTCTAAAATTTTTGTAGTGGTAATTTCCAGATTACCTCCAGAAACAGGCCATTCTTCTAATACCGAAAGGGTTGGGGTATCGCAAACGTTAGCAGCATTGGTACTGCTACTATATTTTTTGTACACAATACTGGTAGAGGCAGAAACGGCTACTGTGGTTACCCCTTCTACGTTAGGAAAACTGGCTTCGGGTGTAGTTAAAAGAAGCGCTTCTTCATCACTTATTTTGTACAAGATATTAGAGGAACTGCACTTTTGTACACTTGCGGAATTGAAATCAAAAGTAGTTTCAATTATATCGCCGTCATCACAGGCTGTTAATACTAAAAAGCTTATAAAAAAGGTGAAGAAGTATTTCATTAGAATTAATTTTCAACAAAAATACTATTTTTAAATTTTAATACAAGTTTTATTATATTTGGACAAAACTAACAAATCATAATTATGTCGGAAACAACCAAAACAAATTATCCTGCGCTCTATACGCTGGTTACTGTTTTTTTCTTTTGGGGATTTATTGCTGCCGGAAACAGTATTTTTATTCCTTTTTGTAAAAACTATTTTTCACTAGACCAATTTCAATCGCAATTAATAGATTTTGCTTTTTATACCGCTTATTATATAGGGGCTTTGTTCCTTTTTATACTTGGTGATAGAAGCGGAAAGGATATAGTGGGTTCTTGGGGATATAAGAAGAGTATTGTTTACGGATTGTTGTTTTCCGCACTTGGAGCTGGCGCGATGATTGTTGCTGTAGAAGCCAGTGTTTATGCAGGAATGTTAGTTGGTTTGTTTATTGTAGCATTGGGTTTTTCATTGCAACAAACGGCTGCTCAGCCTTTTTCAATATTGTTGGGTGATCCTAAAACAGGAGCCAGTCGCGTAAATCTGGGTGGCGGAATTAATTCTTTTGGGACAACGATTGGGCCAATTGTAGTAGCTTTAGCGTTGTTTGGTACAGCAGCTTCGGTATCTGATGAGCAAATTAAGCATTTAGCGTTAAATAAAGTAATCTTTTTATATGTTGGAGTAGGTTTATTGTTTGTTGCTGCGGCAGCTTTATTCCATTTTTCTAAAAAAGTACCAAGTGGTATCTCTACTGAACCAATGGAAAAAGCAAATAAAGCATTACGTACTTTGGTAATCATGACCGTTTTACTCGGCGCTTGTTTTACCCCTATTTTCAAATCCTATCAATTGGATGTTACTGGATTTTCGGATCAAGATTTAGCAGACTTAGAAGCCTATAGAATTAGATTTTTAAGTTTAGCTTTATTAGTTGTGGTAGGAGGGTTGTTGCTTTCTTATGTTTCGGCAAAGAAAAAAGCTGAAGGTTGGGGCGCCATGCAATACCCTCAATTAGTTTTGGGGATGTTGGCTATTTTTGTTTACGTGGGAGTAGAAGTTGCGATAGGAAGTAATTTAGGAGAGTTGTTAAAATTGCCAGAATTCGGTAGTATGCAATCTTCAGATATTGCGCCATATATTTCGATGTATTGGGGTAGTTTAATGATAGGACGTTGGGCAGGGGCTATCAGTGTTTTCAACTTAAAAGGAAATCAAAAAACGATTGCCTTAATTGTCGTGCCTCTAGTGGCTTTTGCGATTATTTTGGGAGTGAATATTGTTTCAGGTAAAGACATGAAGCCTTTGTATTACTATGTAATTTGCGTGTTGTTGCAGGTTGTTGCTACCTTTTTAAGTAAAGACAAACCGGCACGAACCTTAATGATTTTTGGATTATTTGGAATAACAGCAATGCTTATTGGTTTGTCAACTACAGGAACAGTTGCAATATATGCTTTTTTAGCGGGTGGATTAGCTTGTAGTATTATGTGGCCCGCTATTTTCAGTTTGTCAATTATAGGTTTAGGAAAATATACCTCTCAAGGTTCAGCCTTTTTAATAATGATGATTTTGGGAGGTGGTATTATTCCACCTATTCAAGGTAAAATTTCCGACATCATTGGAATTCATCATTCGTATATTGTGGCAGTAATTTGTTTTGCTTATTTGACTCTGTTTGCTGTTTTGGTTAAAGGTATTTTGAAAAAACAAAATATTGATGTAGACAGTATAGAAGCTGAAGCCACACATTAATAAAATCTTAAAGAAATATTAATAGTTTAATCGGGGTAAAAGGAATTAAGTACTTTTATCCCGATTTAATTTTTAGCGATGAGATACTACTTTTGTCTTTTATTGTTTTCGATTGGAGTTGTAGCACAATCGCAAAAGGAAATTTACCAAGCCAGTACAAGAGCATATCAGGAAAAGGATTATGATGTATTTTTGAAACTAACAAAGCAATTAGACAGTATCCGTCCGTCTCATCCTACGTATACTTATAATTTAGCATGTGCTTATGCCTTAAATGGTAAGGTAGAGGAATCAATCATAATATTGAAAAAGTGCATTTCAATGAATAGTGCTGTTTCTTTTGAAAAAGAACCTGATTTAGAAAGCATCAAAGGCACAAGTCAGTATTCCGCTCTTATTGCTTTGCAAACGAAATTAAATGAACCTATACTAACCTCTGTCAAAAAAGCGGTTCTTTCCGAAAGAGACTTGCATCCCGAAGGATTGCTATATATCAAAAAATCCAAGCAATGGTTAGTTACGAGCATCAGAAACAGAAAGATTGTCAGTTTTGATATGGCTTCGGGTAAATGTAGCGATTGGTTTTCAGATACCAATTTGTATGCTGTTTTTGCCATGAAAGCTGACAATGATGAAAAGACCCTTTGGGTTACTTCTTCTGCGATGCCCGAAATGAAAGGGTATTATTCGAGTTTGGAAGGGAAGTCGGTAGTTTTAAAAATTGATATCAAAACCAAAAAGGTACTGCAACGTTTCGACTTAGATGGGAATCATGTTTTAGGTGATTTAGTGGTCGATAAAAACGGAGATGTCTTTGTTTCGGATAGCGGAGAAGCAACTATTTTTAAAATTACAAATGATAAATTGGAAGTTTGGCTGGATTTGAAAAAGGAGGCCTTAAATTTGCAAGGGCTGACTTTTAATGATAAACAATCAACTTTATTTATTGCGGATTATTTGAAAGGTATTTTAAAAATTAATGTCCAGAATCCTTCGGACAGAAATTGGTTGAAATTTCCAAATGAGACAACTCCAAAAGGAATAGATGGTTTGCTTTGGCATAAAAAATCTTTAATAGCGATTCATAACGGCGTAAAACCTATTCGAATTATGCAATACACATTAAATGAGAAAAATGAAATTGCAACGGCTAAGGTTTTAGATAATAATCGCCCAGAATTTGATGAACCCGCGCTGGGTACTATTACGAACAATAAGCTTTATTTCTTTTCAAATGCACCTTGGAAAGCCTACAATGCTGATGGTGTTTTAGACGAATCCATAATCGATTTTCCAATAGTATATTCCAATCAATTGCCATAAAATGCAACTCAATAAATACTTCTTTTCGGCCTTATTATCTTTTTTTATTTGGGGATTTTTCAGTTTAGCATTAAAACCATTGCACGATTATCCTTCGTTGGATATTTTGTTTTACCGTGTGTTTTATGCAACTACTTTGTTGTTAATCATCAATTTGTTTTTTCGTAAAGAGAAATTGAAAAAAGATTTGCTGGTTTTTAAGTCCTTCGAAAAAACAGAAAAGAGAAAAACAGTGCTATTAACTATTTTGGGTGGATTTTTACTCACCTTCAATTGGTTTTTATTCATGTATTGTGTGAACCACGTGAGTTTGCAATCGGCTTCATTTGCGTATTTAATTTGCCCCATAATTACCACTATTTTAGCTTATTTTATTTTAAAAGAAAAGTTAAGCAAATGGCAATGGTTTTCGGTTTTCTTGTGTGTAATTAGTTGCGGAATTTTATCGTACGGACATGTAAACGAATTGGTGTATAGTTTGGTCATTGCCACAACTTTTGCCTTGTATTTAATTAGTCAACGAAAGAATAATCAGTTTGATCGGTTTGTGGTTTTAACTGTTCAATTGGTCATTGCATCTATGGTTTTACTGCCATTTTATCCTATTTATAAAGGGGTAACTCCAGCAGTTTCTTTATTTTGGATTTTAATGACGCTAATTGTAGTGTTGTTTACGATTATTCCTTTATTTCTGAATCTATACGCTTTAAAAGGGATGAATTCTTCTGCTGTTGGGATTTTGATGTATACCAACCCATTAATTAATTTCTTTTTGGCCGTAATTTACTTTAAAGAAACCATCAATTTTTCACAAACGATAGCTTACTTTTTAATCTTAATTTCAATAATCGTTTTTAATGAAAAAATAATTTTTAGAAGCAATTCTCCTGAATAGCAAGTCTTTACTTTTTAATATATTTGTTAAATAAATGTTAATTTTTATAATATTTTATCGATTAAACGCGATTATAATCGATAAAATACATAATTGTTAAATTTCTAAATTGTAAGATTTTTTTTGTTAAAATTAAAATATTTGATTGTTTAAGTTTGCTCCCAATTAAACAAATAACTAAATTAATTATGAAAAAAAATGTTTTGCTTTTAGGAGCATTTATGGCAACAGTACTGTTTTCTTGTTCCAATGATGACAGTGCTATCGAACAAAAGGAGCAACTGACTCCTCAAATTATTCAACAGCCTTCTGGTATTGAAAAAGAATGTAGTTATGTAGATTCATACTGGCCATCCTCGGCGGTTTTGTCAACTACTTTATCTTTTGGAGCAGGGACTTCTTCTGATGTTACATTAATGAACAACCAAAACACGGCAATTAAAACTTTTTGGAGAGGGACTTCTGTTTCGGCTCCTACGTTTAGATTTGTTGCCAACGGAACCAACTGGGGTTCTACCTACAATGCCATTTCGTATAGCACTGGAAAAATTTATTATGGGGAAGGAATTTTTAGAGATGCTAAGGCTAAGGACGCTTCGAATTTAATTAATGTCATGATTTTAGCTCATGAATATGGTCATCAATTGCAATACGCTTTCGGATTACCATCAAAACAAGAAAATACAGCTAGACCTAACGAATTAGAAGCCGATGGTATGGCAGGTTATTATTTGAGAAGAGGATATGGTAAATCTACTTTCTCATCGATTGCTACAGGATATGAGTTTGCTTCTTCTATTGGCGATTACAATACAAGCAGCCCAGATCACCACGGAACACCTTCACAACGTCGTTCGGCAGTTCGTTTGGGTTTCTTATTGGCTGATCCTGCAAACGCTAAATTAACAGCACCGCAATTTGATTATAATTTCTTCTATTATTACAGTGGTGTATTAGCCGGAACGTATCGTTTAGCAAAACCTTCTGGTATTAGCGACGCTACACATGAGTACATCATGTCACATATGGATGAGTTAATGCGAATTCAGACAGGAAAAATGTCAGATGAAGAGTACTTCAACTTAGACTAATTTGGATTTTAAGAAATTATAGTTTTTTGAGCCACCCGTAAGGGTGGTTTTTTATGATGCTTAAATCAGTAACTGTAATGAAGATAAATTCTACAAGTATGTGTGTAACGGTTAAATTTATTATTGGTACAAAAATAATATGTTTCGAAATCTAGTTTGTTGCTTTTTTAGAGTTTGGGAAAATAGTAATTTAAAATTCAAATAATATATTGTCATTTTGTCAGACATAATTTTTAAAAACTGACAATTTATTCTATTTTCTTCCTTGGCACAATCCTTGTCATTTTGCCTCTCGAGTGATTAAAACGAATTACACAATAATTAAATATAGTAAAAATGGGTAAAATAATCGGAATTGACTTAGGAACAACGAACTCTTGTGTTTCTGTAATGGAAGGGAATGAGGCAGTAGTTATTCCTAATGCTGAAGGAAAAAGAACAACACCATCGATCATTGCATTTGTGGAAGGTGGCGAAATTAAAGTGGGAGATCCTGCAAAAAGACAAGCAGTAACGAATCCAACGAAAACGGTTGCTTCTATCAAACGTTTCATGGGACATACTTTTTCTGAAACTACTGATGAAGCAAAAAGAGTTCCCTATACTGTAGTAAAAGGAGACAATAATACACCACGTGTGGATATTGACGGTCGTTTATATACAGCGCAAGAATTGTCTGCAATGACACTTCAAAAAATGAAAAAAACTGCGGAAGACTATTTAGGTCAAACCGTGACTGAAGCGGTTATTACTGTTCCAGCGTACTTTAATGATGCACAACGTCAAGCTACGAAAGAAGCGGGTGAAATTGCAGGTCTTAAAGTAATGCGTATCATCAACGAGCCTACTGCTGCGGCATTAGCTTATGGATTAGATAAAAAAGGACACGATCAAAAAATTGCAGTTTACGATTTAGGGGGAGGTACTTTTGATATTTCTATCCTTGAATTAGGAGACGGAGTTTTCGAAGTATTGTCTACAAACGGAGATACGCACTTAGGTGGAGATGATTTTGACCAAACTATCATTGACTGGTTGGCAGATGAATTCAAAGCAGAAGAAGGAATTGACTTACGTCTTGACCCAATGTCATTACAAAGAATTAAAGAAGCAGCTGAAAAAGCGAAAATCGAGTTGTCATCTTCTGCTGAAACAGAAATCAACTTGCCTTACGTTACCGCTACAGCTTCAGGACCTAAGCACTTAGTTAAAAAATTATCAAGAGCTAAATTCGAGCAATTGTCTGATGCCTTAGTAAAACGTTCTATGGAACCAGTTGCTAAAGCGTTAAAAGATGCAGGTTTAAAAACATCTGATATTGATGAAGTAATCCTTGTAGGAGGTTCAACTCGTATGCCAAGAATCGCTGACGAAGTAGAAAAATTCTTCGGTAAAAAAGCGTCTAAAGGAGTAAATCCTGATGAGGTTGTAGCAATTGGAGCAGCTATTCAAGGTGGAGTTTTATCTGGAGATGTTAAAGATGTATTGTTATTAGACGTTACGCCTTTATCTTTAGGTATCGAAACTATGGGTGGTGTTATGACTACATTAATTGAGTCAAACACAACGATTCCAACAAAAAAATCGCAAGTATTCTCTACTGCTGCCGATTCTCAACCAACCGTTGAAATCCACGTATTGCAAGGAGCTAGAGCAATGGCTGCCGATAATAAAACAATTGGTCGTTTCCATTTAGATGGTATTCCACCAGCACCAAGAGGTGTTCCGCAAATTGAAGTAACTTTTGATATTGATGCTAATGGTATCATAAAAGTTTCGGCAACTGACAAAGGAACAGGAAAATCTCATGACATTCGTATCGAAGCTTCTTCTGGTTTAACTGCTGAAGAAATCGAAAGAATGAAAAAAGATGCAGAAGCAAATGCTGATGCTGATAAAGTAGCAAGAGAGCGCATTGAAAAAATCAATGAAGCGGACAGTATGATTTTCCAAACAGAAAGCCAATTAAAAGAGTTAGCAGATAAATTATCTGACGAGCACAAAACGGCTATCGAGTTTGCTTTAACTGAATTAAGATTAGCTCACCAAAATCAAGATTTGGAAGCGATTCAAAAAGGTTTAGACAATGTAAATGCTGCTTGGAAAACGGCTACAGAAGCTATGTATGCACAAGGGGAGCAAGGACAAGCGGCTCAACCGCAAGCTGACAATTCAGGGGATACAACGCAAGATGTAGAGTTTGAAGAAGTGAAATAAGAATTTTAAAATTCTAAATAATAAAAAACCGAGAATGTAAGTTCTCGGTTTTTTTAGTTTTTATAAAGTTTTTTGTCATTCCGACGAAGGAGGACTCGAGAGCTTTGCTCGAACAGGCAAAGCTATCGCGTTAAACTGATCGGTTGAAAAAGATTTTTTCTTTTATTGGAAGGGTAACAATTATAAAATTACTTCACGGCAATCACCGAAATTTCAATATTCACATTTTTAGGTAAAGTAGCTACCTGTACCGTTTCACGGGCAGGTGCACTTGCATCATTAAAATACTTTCCATAAATGGCATTGATTCTTGCGAAATCGCCCATATTCATAATGAAAATTGTAGCTTTTATCACATTTTCAAAGTTCATATCGACCGCTTCTAAAACCGCTTTTAAGTTTTGCATCACTTGCTCGGTTTCTAATTCAATGTTGTCTAAAACCAATTCGCCATTGGCAGGGTTTATAGCTATTTGACCAGAAGTATATAGTGTGTTATCACTTAATACAGCTTGACTGTAAGGACCTATTGGTGCTGGCGCTTTGTCGGTAAAGATGATTTTTTTACTCATGATTTGTTTTTATAGATGAAATTACACTTTGTATTTTTCATTTTGTGCCTTTATAGATTTCTATCCGGTAAACTACGTTTGTCCCATTTGATGTCACTCAGTACTGATGAACTTACCCCAATAAAGAAATACCATGACGCTCTTTCACCAAACGGATTCCAATTGAAATCCATCCGCCAGCTCAATAAATCACGTTCAAATCGAAGTTGTGTATAAGTAACTCCTTTTTGCACAAAATCATAACCAGAAGATGCGCCTATCTTCCATTTAGGGGTAATGTCTATATTTCCGGACATCATTAAGGAGCTTTGAGAAATTTTATTTTCCCTATTATCGTTTGTATAGGTCAACGAGTAGGCTAGACGTAAATCCCATGGAATTTTGAGTTTGTAGAATCCAGCAAAATTATCTTCCTCATCATCATCTTTAAATTGGCTCTCTCTTCTATCGGAAAAATCAGTAGTTGTACCAAATAAATCATCAGCGCGACCGCCATTTCGCAAGTCTTTGTTGTTAAAGGAATTTTGTTTTTTATCATTTCCGCCAAATAAATCATTACTGTTCAAGGAATAATTGATGGTCATGTTGGCGCTGGTCATTCTAAACAAGCTTCCTCCATTATTAATGTTAAATACATCAACCATTTGTCCTTTGGTATTGATGGCATAAGGATTTAAGGTCATTCCAAAATTAACATTCATTTTCTCTTTGAATAAATTAGTACCACCACTTATTCGCAAAGGAGACCATTTTAAAGAGTCGGCATCAATATTATAGCTTGCCGATAAACTCAGGTTGTTAATCAGCATGATTTTTTTGGCTTCGGTTTTAGTCGAATCCTTATCTCGAACTTTAGCTTCAAAAACATTATTGATCAAGAAGTTCAGGTTGTTACTTCTTCGGTTGTTCGGTCCTCCAAAAATACCGTCTTGAAAACGATTGTAGGTTTCCATTTTTCCACTGCCGTCTATAGCGTAAGTGTCATAATATTTTTCAAAACTAGGGGTGTAGGAATACCCAACACTAGGTCTTACGGTATGACGAATAGATTGTATTTTTCCGTCCTTTTTGAAATTAAATGTTCCGTAAAAAGTGGTTCCGATACTGCTGGTAAAGTCATAGGTTCTAAAAGCATCAAATCCTCTTCTTTCTGTAGTTTCAATAGAGTCTTTTACAGAATTATATTTCTTTTGAATGGTTTTTAAATACCAAGTTTCCATATAATTAGAAGAGGCCGAAACGCTAAAATATTTGAACACTTTAAAATTAGTACTCAAGGGGATTGAATGTTGTAATCCGTTTTTAGCATCTTTAAACATTTGTGGTTTAAAGAATAAGGAATCAACCGTTTCTATTCTGTTTTCACCTCTTAAGCTATAAGTAAAGTTGAAGTTTTTAATAAATCCTTTTTTGGTTCCGTTCTTTCCGGCGAAAGGGAAAACTCGATCCACACCTACTTGAAGCGTGGGTAGGGTCATGTTTATTTTTCCAGTATTGGTGTTTTGTGTGTGGGAGGCTGTAAGTGACATGTTCACTTGCGGAATCCAATTGAAGGTTTTAGAATAATTTACAGTCGAACTTAAAGAGTTGTTCAAAAAATTAGCTGTATTTAATTGGTTGAAAGAATTTTGGAAATATTTTTGACTCCCAAGATTTACCGATGCTGAAAATCGTGAATTCGGGGTAGCTTTCGCGTCGGGAGAATGAGTCCATTGTAGGTTGTATAAATTTGATTTTCCATAACCGGGTAATCCTCTTTCTCCTGTAATTTGATTTTCGTATCTGAAGTTAAAGTTTCCTCTAAATTTATAACGCTTTGCATAGCTGGTTTCTGCCCTAAAAGCATAACTTCCATTGGTGTAATAATCTCCTAAAAGTGCCAGATCATATTTGTCACTTAAGGCAAAATAATAACCTCCGTTTTGTAAAAAGTAGCCTTGCTGGTTGGTTTGTCCAAAGGTGGGTAAAATGATTCCTGAGGTTGCTTTTTGCGACATGGGGAAAAATGCAAACGGAATTCCTATTGGCGTGGGTACATCGGCAATGACCATATTAGTTAATCCAGAGACCACTTTTTTTCCAGGGACTAACTTGATTTTTCGAGCTAAAAAATAATACTCCGGGTCATCAATATTTTTAGAAGTCGTAAAACGGGCATTTTTGATAAAATAAACCGAATCATTTTCTCTTTTGGTAATTTCTCCTTTTACTTTAAACTCATCCTGATCCGTTCTGGAATTCCAAATTAAAGCTTTTTTGGTTTTGAAATTAAAACGAATAGAGTCGGGTTCTACTACGTTTTCGCCCTGTTTGAAGACAGGATATTGTGTGTATGTTCCGGCCGAATCTTTTAATCTTCCAGCATATACTTCGTCTTTGTTATAGTCAATGACAATGATTCCAGATTTCAGTTCAATGTCTTTAAAATAAACTTCCGCCTCATTTTTTAAGATGGTTTGTTTCTTTTTATTGTCTATTTTGACATAGTCTTTCGATTTGTATTTGATTTTTCCCTCAAGAAGTGGTTTCTTTTTTTTAAGACTATCCTTTTTTATGGTATCCTTCTCTTTTGCAAGATTTTTCAGGCCAACATTTAGGCTATCTTTTTGTTTTACAGCGGGTATAGGGGTACTTTTTTGAGGTAACTCTTGAGAATGAACTTGTAAACATCCAAAAGTTAATAAAAAAGGTAATAAAACGATATGAAATAAGTTTGTACGCAAAGCTATAAATACTATTTTTGTAAAAATATGGCTTAATTTTTGAAGTGACAAACTTACATCTATTTTTAAAAATAAGTAAGCATTTAGTAAAATTATAACCTTTTAATTCACGATAGAACGAAATATGAAAATAAGAATGAATTTAAAAACGATTTTTATTGTTTCTGCTTTGGCGGTAACCTCAATAATATCAGCACAATCGGTCAGTAAATTTAAAGTGTGTTTAGATGCTGGACATGGTGCTAAAGATTTTGGCGCAGTCTATCATGGTTTTGTAGAGAAAAACATAAATCTCGCTATTGTGCTTAAGTTGGGTAAAATTTTAGAGCAAGACCCAACCATTGACGTTATTTATACCAGAAACAACGATACGTTTATAGAATTGGATGAGCGTTGTAATATTGCAAATAAATCCAATGCCAATATTTTTATTTCTATTCACTGTAATGCCAACCAAAGACAGGAAGCCTATGGTTCTGAAACCTTTGTAATGGGACTTTCAAAGAGTAAATCGAGTCTAGATGTGGCAAAGAAAGAGAACTCGGTTATTACTTTAGAAAGTAATTATAAGACCAAATATGCCGGATATGATCCAAATTCTCCCGAATCAATTATTAGTGCTACTATTGCGCAAGAAGAATATTTTGATCAAAGTATTGAGCTTGCCAGTAAAATACAAGAAGGTTTAGAGGAAAAGTTAAACAGAAAAAATAGAGGGGTAGCTCAGGCGCCATTTTGGGTTTTACATAGAGCTTTTATGCCAAGAGTCTTAATTGAAACTGGCTTTATTTCAAATCCTTCAGAAGGTGCTTATTTAAATTCAGATGAAGGGCAGGTTAATATGGCAAAAACCATTGCAGATGCCATTTTTAGAATGAAAGCAGAGCATTTTGGTGGTACAATACCAATTTTAGATATTAAAAAATCTGAAAAACCCGCACCCAAAGATTCAACGGTAAAAACACCTGAAAAAGTGATTCCAGTAAAGGAAACTCCAAAGGCCACTGATGGAAAAGCACTTGATACTACCAAAGTTATTTATAAAGTGCAATTAAGAGCCAGTAAGACTAAAATTGAAGCTACTGCCGATAATTTTAACGGATTGAATAGTATTTCTATGATTTTTGATGGAGGTTATCACAAATATTTATTTGGAGAAACCAATGACTATGATGCTTCTAAGGTATTATTGGCTCAAGCTAAAGCCAAAGGGTATGATTCTGCTTTTATTGTCCCGTTCAAAAAAGGAGTAAAAATATCATTAAATGAAGCGGTTAAAGCCAAGTAATTACTAATTTTGCTTAAAAAGATATATTTTGAAAATTTCTAGAGAAATTAAAACCGCAATACTTGTTATTGCCTCGATACTATTATTCATTTGGGGATATAGTTTTCTAAAAGGAAGAGATTTATTTGATAAAAGTAAAAAGCTTTTTGTAGAGTATGATAATGTAGAAGGTTTAGCTCCAGCTGCACCAGTTACAATTAGCGGAAAAACCATTGGAAAAGTGAATTCAATTGTGTTGAATTCAAATGGTAAGCTTTTGGTTGAATTACAAATTAACGATGAGTTATTTCCAATTTCAAAATCAAGTGTGGCACAAATTTATGAGCCAGGATTTATAGGTGGAAAGCAAATTGCTATTATCCCAAATTTTTCCGATAAAACGTTAGCTCTTTCTGGAGATACACTTCAAGCAGATATTAAGCAAGGATTAACCGCTGCGCTTGGAAGTAAACTGCAACCTACTCAGCAAAAAATTGAAGGATTAGTAACGGACGCAGATAAGTTGGTCGTAAATTTAAATAGTATTCTGGACGATAAAACCAAGACCAATTTAAAAAATAGTATTAATCAACTGAGCCAGACATTAACCGAAGTCAATAAAGCTACAAAACAGGTAAATGCTATGTTGGAAGCTAATAATCAAAAAATTAGTACCACACTTTCTAATGCAGAAAAAGCCTCTACCAGTTTTGCGAAAATTACTTCCGATTTAGAAAAAGCAAAACTTGCAGAAACCATCAATAACCTTGAAGGAACCTTAGCAGGAGTTAATAAATTGTTAGCTGATATGCAATCCGGAAAAGGCACCATGGGAAAACTAATGAAAGACGAAACCATGTATAATAACTTAACTAAAACTTCCAAAGAATTAGAGTTATTGTTACAAGATGTTCGCTTACATCCAACACGTTATGTTAATGTTTCGGTGTTTGGCAAAAAAGAAAAACCATACAAAGCACCAGAAGAGCAAGCAAAATAAAAAACGAAACCAATCAACAACCAAATTTTCCATTATGAATATTTTAAGCAGCATTGTTTTTTTAATCATTCTAACATTAGGGGTAGGTTTCTTTGCAAAAAATGTGAAGAAAATTATTCGCAACATTAAATTAGGAACCAAAGTAGATCGTTCTGATAATGCCTCTGGAAGATGGAAAAACATGGTATTGGTAGCCTTGGGACAAAAGAAAATGTTTACGCGTCCCATTCCGGCGGTTTTGCATTTTGCGTTATATGCGGCTTTTGTAATTACACAAATCGAATTACTTGAAATCTTAGTAGACGGTATTTTTGGTTCGCACCGTTTCTTCAAACCCGCTTTGGGAGGTTTTTACACCTTCATAATTAGCTTTATAGAGATTTTATCGCTGTTAGCTTTAGTGGCTACCGTTGCTTTTTTGGCGCGTAGAAATTTATTAAAATTGCCTCGTTTAAACAAAGCAGAACTATTGGGATGGCCTAAAAAAGATGCCAATTTGATTCTGATTATGGAAATCATTTTGGTGACCTGTATCTTTACCATGAACGGTACCGATGAAGCACTTTATAACATTGGTAAATCTCATTTTGAAGGACAAGGATCTTTTGGTTTTGCTGTTTCACAACATTTGGGACCTGCAATTTTTGGAAGTTTAAGTGAAGGAACATTACATATTTTAGAAAGAGTAGGATGGTGGGGACACTTTATGATGGTTATGGCTTTCTTGAATTACTTATATTATTCAAAACACTTGCATATTATTTTGGCTTTTCCAAATACGTATTTCGCCGATTTAAATCCGTTGGGAAAATTTGACAATCTAGAAAGCGTGACCAAAGAGGTGAAATTGATGTTAGATCCTAACGCGGATCCCTTTGCAGCTCCGGCACCAGATGCCGATGCAGCTCCTGCTAAATTTGGAGCCTCCGACGTTCAGGACTTAAATTGGGCACAATTATTAAACGCCTATACTTGTACCGAATGCGGACGTTGTACTTCTTCTTGTCCGGCCAATCAAACAGGAAAAAAATTATCTCCTCGTAAAATCATGATGGATACCCGTGATCGTCTGGTAGAAGTTGGGGATAATATGGATAAAAATAAAGGCGTTTTTGTTCCTGATGGTAAATCGTTATTAAACGATTATATTACCCCAGAAGAGTTATGGGCTTGTACGTCATGTAACGCTTGTGTAGAAGAATGTCCTGTCAATATCAGTCCGTTGTCAATCATTATGGACATGCGTCGCTACTTAGTAATGGAGCAAAGTGCAGCACCAATGTCATTAAATGCCATGATGACCAATATTGAAAACAATAGCGCCCCTTGGCAATACAGTCAACAAGATCGATTAAATTGGAAAAACGAACAATAATGAATACAAACGATTTAGATAAAAACTTGTTGGCTGCAACAGAAGATGGACAAACAATAAGTCCTATTCTTCCCGAAGGAATAAAAAACTATCTTATTGATATCGATGGAACTATTTGTGATGATATTCCCAATGAAGAGCCCGAACGTATGCTAACAGCAGAAGTTTATCCTGATGCTTTGGTTACCTTAAACAGATGGTATGATGAAGGACATATTATTTTCTTCTTTACCTCAAGAACTGAAGCACATCGTGAGTATACTGAAACATGGTTAAAACAACACGGCTTTAAATACCATGGTATGATCATGGGAAAACCACGTGGTGGCAACTACCATTGGATAGATAATCATCTGGTAAAAGCCACTCGTTACAGAGGTAAATTTACCGATTTAATAGAAAAAAAAGTGACTATAGAAGTCTTTGACGACGGACAAGATTAATCAATTTTGATTTGTCCATTTCAGGATAACCCAATCAACGAATAAACATATACAACTATGTCAGAAAATTTAGTAGTGCCTACAATGGCCGAAATGTTAGCTCAAGGGAAACAACCAGAAGTATTATTTTGGGTAGGTTGCGCCGGAAGTTTTGATGATAGAGCCAAAAAAATTACCAAAGCCTTTGTACGAATTTTGAACCGTGCTAACGTCGAGTTTGCTGTTCTTGGAACCGAAGAAGGTTGTACCGGAGATCCTGCTAAACGTGCCGGTAATGAATTCTTGTTTCAAATGCAGGCTTTCATGAATATTGAAGTACTAAATGCATATGAGGCTAAAAAAATCGTAACAGCTTGCCCACACTGTTTCAATACCTTAAAAAATGAATATCCTGAATTAGGGGGTAAATATGAAGTAGTGCATCATACAGAGTTTTTAAAAGAGTTATTAGATGCTGGTCGATTAACCATCGAAGGAGGACAATTTAAAGGCAAGAAAATAACGTTTCACGACCCTTGTTATCTAGGGCGGGCCAACAAAGTATACGAAGCACCACGTGATTTAATTCAAAAATTAGATGCCGAATTGGTAGAAATGAAACGTTCTAAAGCCAACGGATTGTGTTGTGGGGCTGGTGGCGCACAAATGTTTAAAGATGCCGAACCTGGTGACAAAGAAATCAACGTAGAAAGAACCGAAGATGCTTTAGAAACCAAGCCAGAAATCATTGCGGCTGGTTGTCCTTTTTGTAATACCATGCTAACGGATGGTGTAAAATACAAAGAGAAAGAAGGAGATGTAAAAGTCATGGATGTGGCAGAATTGATTGCTAACGCTCAGGATTTGTAAAAGATGAGGAAATATTTTTTATTGTTTTTTTATTTGTTTTCTTTTTTTGGATTTTCTCAGGATTATTATGATTTGATGGCAAAGGAAACATGCGAATGTGTTAATGCCAAGAAAATAGATTTTAATTCCATTGAAGTAACAAAATTGCAAATGGAGCTAGGTATTTGCATGATGCCAAGCTATACAAATTATAGAGACAAACTTGAAAAATCAGAACAAATTGCTTTCGGTGACAGGGAAGGAATGAGAAAATTAGGAGAAAATATCGGTCTAAAAATGATAAAACATTGCCCTGATCTGATTATGAAACTTGGTTCTGAGTATATTGAAAAAAGCAAAAAAGATAAAGTTGTTATTGATACCGAAAAATCGGTAGAAGATAATTTAGGCGATCATAAAATGGAATGTACTTTTGTTGAAACTAAAACATCCGATTTTTTGACCGTCATTGTTAAAGAGGACAATGGAAGAGTTCATCAATTATTGTTGTTGAATTTTTTTCAAAATGCCGATTTACTTACAAATAATAAACTTAAATCAAACCAGAAAATAGAAGTAACATATAGTGAACACGAATTTTATGATCCTAAAACGAAAGATTATAAATATTATAAAGTGATATACACATTTAAAGTTTTATAAATTATGATTATCCCATTCGAAAATTTACCGCTAGAATCTCGTATTTGGATTTATCAATCCAATCGTAAATTTTCTGATGAAGAATTGATTGAAATTGAATCGGCTGTAAAAGACTTTGTTGAAAATTGGGCCGCTCACGGAACAAGTTTAGAAGCTTCTTACCTAATCAAATACAATAGATTTATCATTTTTGCGGTGAATCAGGAAGTACAAGCAGCTTCGGGTTGCTCGATAGATTCTTCAGTTCAATTTATACAAGAGTTAGAACAAAAATACCATGTCGACTTGTTAGACAAAATGAACGTGACGTTTAAAAACGGAGAATTCATTGCACATAAATCACTCATCGATTTTAAAAAAATGGCGAAAGATAAAGCAGTAACAGGTGCAACAATCGTCTTTAATAATTTAGTAAATACCATAGAAGAATTTAACGAGGCTTGGGAAGTTCCTGCGGAAGAAAGCTGGCATAGTCGATTCTTTTAATCTCATTCATGAAACATTTTTTTTTCAAAATACTCGTACTAACTTTAGTATCAATCCTGATGTGGAATTGTTCCAGCACCCAAAAAAAGGTAGCCAAAACAAATTCCCATGATGTTATTGTACCCGATATTGACTATAAAGACGTTTCTAAAGAAGGATTTAATTTATTTGAAGAGACCGCTTCCGAAAAAAAATGGGTAGATAGTATTTACAACACCTTGTCCTTTGAAGAAAAATTGGGACAATTGTTTATGGTAGCCGCTTATTCTAATAAAGATAGTATTCACTTTAACGCTATCGATAAGTTAGTTAAAAATAATAAAATTGGCGGGTTAATTTTTTTTCAAGGAGGGCCGGTACGTCAAGCAAGACTTACCAACCGCTTCCAATCCAATTCAAAAATTCCATTATTTATAGGTAATGATGCCGAGTGGGGATTAAGCATGCGACTAGATTCTACCTACAAGTACCCTTGGAACATGACATTGGGCGCTATAAAAGACTTGAAACTTATTGAAGAACTAGGCGCACAAATGGGGAAAGAAACCAAGCGTTTGGGAATACAATTTAATTTTGCCCCTGTTTTAGATATTAATACCAATCCCAATAACCCTATCATCGGAAATCGTTCTTTTGGGGAAAATAAAGATGAAGTAACCAGTCACGCTGTTGCTTTAATGAAAGGAATTCAAAATCAAAATGTATTTGCAACCGGAAAACACTTTCCGGGTCATGGAGATACCGAAACGGATTCACATCATACGCTTCCAAGAGTTAGTTTTACAGAAGAACGACTTAATGAAGTGGAGTTTTTTCCGTATAAGAAAATGTTCAATTTAGGGCTTGCTTCCGTGATGGTAGCACATTTAAATGTGCCTAGTGTAGAACCTAGAGAAAATTATCCTACTTCGATTTCCTATAATGTAGTAACCAATATTTTAAAAAAGCAATTGGATTTTAAAGGTCTTATTTTTACCGATGCTTTAAATATGAAAGGGGCCAGTAATTTTAAAAAACCAGGAGAGATAGATTTGGCCGCTTTCTTAGCAGGAAATGATATCATGTTATTTGCCGAAGATGTACCAACGGCTATCGAAAAATTTACTCAAGCCTATAAAGACACTTTAATTACAGATGAACGTATTGAGCATTCGGTAAAAAAGATTTTAAAATACAAGTTCAAATCGGGTTTACATCAATACAAACCAATTGAAACCGCAAATCTTGTCAATGATTTGAATACCAGTTATAGTAATTCGTTGCTTTATAAACTGTATGAAAACGCAATTACTGTGGTAAAAAATGACGATGAAACGCTACCTATTACAAATTATGCGAAAAATAAAATAGCCTATGTCAAGTTAGGAGATGATTCGGGGAGTAAATTTTTAAGTACATTAAAAAAATATACTGATGTCACTGAAGTTACGCATTCCAATATCGACAGTTTAAATGTTGAATTAAAAAAATATGATAAAGTAATTATCGGTTATCATGTTTCCGATAAGACTTGGTGGAAAAAACACGAGTTTTCTATAAAAGAATTGGATTGGATTCAAAAGATTGCGGCAAATAATAAGACAATTTTAGATGTTTTCTCAAAACCTTATGTACTGATGCCTTTAAAAGAGATCGATCAGTTGGAAGCTATTGTTGTGTCGTATCAAAACGGTGATGTTGCGCAAGAAGTATCGGCCGAATTGTTATTTGGAGCTATTGAAGCAAAAGGAATCCTTCCTGTTTCTATCAACGAAGAGTTTAAAGTTGGTTTTGGTCTGTCGACCAATAAAATAAATGTTTTGGGTTTTTCTAATCCTGAAACTGTAGGGATGAATTCGGCTAAACTGAAAGAAATTGACGGCATTATTAAGAAAGCTATTGATGGAAAAATGACACCTGGTGCTCAGGTTTTAGTGGCCCGAAAAGGAAAAGTTGTGTATCAAAAAGCCTATGGGTACCACACGTATGCTAACGATACCAAAGTTAAAAACAGCGATATTTACGACATTGCTTCTTTATCTAAAATTGTAGGGACATTGCCTAATGTTATGTTAGATTATGACAAAGGAAAAATAAACATGAGTACTCGTCTAGGACAAATGGTACACAAAACGAAAGGTTCCGATAAAGATTCTATTTCTTTTAAAGAGTTGCTATCACATTATGCCCGATTACAAGCTTGGGAACCTTTTTACAAAGCAACTATTGATTCTGTAACCAAGCGTCCATTGTCTCAATATTATAAAAAAACAAATACCAAAGGCTTCACAACTCAGGTTGCCGAAAATTTGTTTATTCGTGATTCTTATAAAGATACCATTATCGATAAAATCATAAAAAGTAAATTATTACCCAAAAAAGAATACAAATACAGCGATTTTACCTTCATTTTATTGAAAGAATATTTAGAAACCCATCATCATAAAACCTTAGATGAGATGGCAGAAGAGAATTTTTTCTCAAAATTAGGGATGAGCAATACCAGTTATAATCCGCTAATAAAATTTGATAAAGACGTTATTCCGCCAACAGAAAAAGACCGATATTTTAGATATGATGTAATTCAAGGCTATGTGCATGATATGGCAGCAGCCATGCAAGGTGGAGTGGCAGGCCATGCCGGAGTTTTTTCGAATGCGATGGATGTGGCCAAAATGATGCAATTGTTTCTCAACAAAGGAAATTATGGAGGAGTTCAATACTTTTCCGAAAAGACTATGGAGGATTTCAATACCTGTTATTTTTGCCCTGAAGGAAATAGAAGAGGGGTTGGATTTGATAAACCTCAAATTAAAGGCGACGGACCAACTTGTGGATGTGCTTCGATTACTAGTTTTGGCCATACTGGTTTTACCGGCACAATGGCGTGGGCCGACCCAGAAAAAGAACTGATTTATATTTTTCTTTCCAATAGAACTTTTCCAGATAGTAATGCTTCAAATAAGCTTTCTAAAGAAAATATTAGAGAAGATATTCAGCAAATTATATACGATTCAATTATTAACTAATACGTTAATTTTGTCTAAAAAGAGAGGCAACCATTCTGCTTTTTTAAGTATTTTAGTACGATGAAAATTGCTATTGTTTGTTATCCAACTTTTGGAGGTAGTGGTGTGGTAGCTACCGAGTTAG
>Ga0209599_10000567_pt1 | contig 22930 bp, 19 predicted proteins | sample Shrwel_input2_FT_FD_187534 | JGI IMG/M metagenome (GOLD analysis project Ga0209599, IMG submission 187534) | Subsurface microbial communities from deep shales in Ohio, USA - Utica-3 well 1 S input2 FT (SPAdes) (version 2) ... | reverse complement strand
TCCGCACGCACACGTCCAGCGTGCAGGTCCGCACGATGCTCTCGCGCAAGCCGCCCTTCCGCATCGTCGCCCCGGGCCGCTGCTTCCGCCGCGACGCGGTCGACGCGACGCACTCCGCCAACTTCCACCAGGTCGAAGGCCTGTGGATCGACCGTAACGTGACGCTCGCCGACCTCCGCGGCGTGCTCGATTTCTTCGTGAAGGAGACCTTCGGCGCCGACGCCGAGATCCGCCTGCGCCCGTCGTTCTTCCCGTTCACGGAACCGTCCTTCGAGATGGACCTCCGCTCGCCTAACCTGGGCCGCCTCTCCGACCGCTGGCTGGAGATCATGGGCTGCGGCCTGGTCGACCCGAAGGTCCTCGAACTCTGTGGTCTCGACCCGAACGAATGGTCGGGCCTCGCCTTCGGCCTCGGCCTCGAACGCATCGCGATGCTGGTCCACGGCATCGACGACATCCGTCACTTCTACAACAACGACACGCGCTTCCTGCGCCAGTTCGCCTAAGCCATGAAAGTCTCCTTCCAAGCCCTCTCCCGTCACCTCGACCTCGCCGGCGTCACCGCCGAGCGCGTCGCGGAAGTCCTCCCGATGCTCGGCCTCGAGGTGGAGTCGGTCACGACCTTCGGCCTCGCTCCGCTGCCCCTCGTGGTGGTCGGCGAGATCAAGTCCTTCGAGAAACACCCGAAGGCCGATCGTCTCAGCGTCTGCCAGGTCGACGCGGGCGAAGGCTCGCTCCGCCAGATCGTCTGCGGCGCCAAGAACTTCAAGGCGGGCGACCGCGTGCCGGTCGCTCTCCCGGGCACGATGATGCCGGGCGGTTTCGAGATCAAGGTCTCGAAGCTCCGCGACGTCGACTCGGCGGGCATGATGTGCTCCTCCGAAGAACTCGGCCTCGGCAAAGGTGAGGACGGCCTCCTGATCCTGACGCCCCGCCAGCCGGCCGTGGGCACGCCGCTCAATTCGCTTTTCGGCGCGCCGGATACGGTGCTCGAGATTTCGGTGACCCCTAACCGCGGTGATTGCCTCGGTATCCGCGGCGTCGCCCGCGACCTCGCCGCCGCGCTGGGCCTCACGCTCAAGCCGCTCACGGTGAAGACGGCCGCCGGCCTTGCCGCTGCGCCCTCCGCCGCCGACGCGGTGAAGTTCGTCCGCTCGTCTTCCGAGTTCTGCCCTTACTACACGCTCCGCACGCTGAAGAACGTGAAGGTCGGCCCGAGCCCGGAATGGCTCCGCCGCGACCTCGAGGCCGCCGGCCTCCGTCCGATCAACAACGTGGTCGATATCACGAACTGGGTGCTGCTCGAACTGGGCCAGCCGCTCCACGCGTTCGACGCGAAGAAAGTCTCCGAAGGCATCGAAGCCCGCCCGGCCCGCGAAGGCGAAGAGATCGTCCTCCTCGATGGAAAGAAGGTGAAGCTCGAGACCGGCGTCTGCGTCATCGCCGACGCCCAGCGTCCGCTCGTCGTCGCCGGCGTGATGGGTGGCGTCGATTCCGGCGTGACCGACTCGACGACCGACGTCCTGCTGGAAGCCGCTTGGTTCCGCCCCGGCGAAATCCGCCGTGTCGCTCGCCGCATCGGCGTCTCCACCGATTCTTCCCACCGCTTCGCCCGTGACGTGGATCCGGCCGGCGTCGAACTCGCTTCGCGCCTCGCCACGGACTTGCTCATCGAACTCGCCGGCGCCCAACTGGTCGGCCCCGCCGTCGCGGTCGGTCAGCCTCCGCGCGCTGACGTGACGATCGAACTCCCCGCCGGCTACGTCGCCGCGAAGCTCGGCACGCCCATCGCCGATGCCGATGTTTCCACGGCCTTCGCCCGCCTCGGCTTCACGGTGAAGCCCGCCGCCGCCGGTTTCTCGGTGCTGGTGCCTTCGTTCCGTTCCGACGTGACCCGTCCGATCGACCTGGTCGAAGAGTTCATCCGCATCCATGGCACCGACAAGGTGCCCGCCGGTCGTCCGATCGCCCCGCTGCCGGGCGACGAAGACGCGCTGACGTCCGTCTTCACCCGCGAAGTCTCGGCCCGTCTCGTGGGCGCCGGTTTCACGGAGTGCTGCCACTACTCGCTCCGCGACGCCGCGGAACTCGAACGCACCCTTGGCGCCGACAAGGCCGCCTTGGTGGCGATGGATAATCCGCTGACGGCTGAGCAGACGCACCTCCGCGCGTCGCTCGTCCCGGGCCTCGCCGGTGCGCTCGCGCTCAATCTCTCGGTCCACGCCGATCCGCGCGGTCTCTTCGAGGTCGGCACAGTCTTCCGTCCGCAGGCCGACGGTACGGTCCGCGAATTCCTCTCGGTCGCCTTCGCGATCGTCGCCGAACCGGTGACGCGTTCCTGGAAGTCCCGCGAGGGCTTCGACGCCCTCCGCGCCAAGCGCCTCCTGCAGGACGCCGCCGCGCTCGCCGGCGTCGCCTCCGTGCGTCTTTCGTTCGCCGCCGCCACGGGTGGTCTCTGGCAGGCCGATCACGCCGCCGCCCTCGTCGACCGCGGCCGCGCCGCGGAAGGCGCCTGCGGCGTCCTCGACCTCCGCTGGACGCGTTCGCTCGGCCTGAAGAGCTCGGTCATCGCCGGTGAAGTCTGCTTCCCGCGCTCGGCCTTCGCCGAGGCCCGCAAGATCCCGCGTTTCGAAGCGTTCTCTTCTTTCCCGCCCGTCACGAAGGACGTCGCGGTCATCGTCCCGGTCGACGTCGCCGCCGCCGAAGTCGAAAGCCGCGTCCGCCAAGGCGCCTCCAAGGCCGCCGGCAAGGAGTTCGCGCTGGAGTCGGTCAACTGCTTCGACGTCTTCACCGGCCCTGGCCTGCCCGAAGGCCACCGTAGCCTCGCCTTCGAGATCCGCTGGCGCCACGCGGCCCGCACGCTTACCGACGAGGAGACCAACCAAGCCCTAGGCGTCGTCATCGCGACGCTCGAGAAGGGCGCAGGCTGGACCGTCCGCCGCTGATCCCCATGGCCGAAGGTTTCGACATCGACCACCTCGCGAAGCTCGCCCGCCTCAGCCTCACGGCCGAGGAAAAGGCTCTCTACTCTTCGCAGCTCAACCAGATCCTGGGTCACTTCCAGGCGCTGGCTGACGCCGACCTACCCGCGACGATCGACGATGCCCGCGTCGTCGACGAAGCTGCGCTCCGCTCCGATGAGCCGGGTCCGGTCCTCGGCGCCGAAGCCGTCACCCGCATCGCCCCCGCCTCGCGTGACGGGCAGATCTCCGTCCCGCGCGTCGTGGACGACGAATCCTGAGCCATGGCCGACGCGCTCCATACGCTTTCCGCCGCCGAGCTCGGCCGCCGCCTCGCGGCCGGCACGCTCACGTCCCGCGCCCTCTGCGAAGCCCTCCTCGTCCGCTATCAAGCGGTGAACGAGAAGGTCGGCGCTTTCACGCACCTCGACCAGGCCGACGTGCTCGCGCAGGCTGACGCTTCCGACGCCCGCCGTAAGGCCGGGCAGGGCAGGGGTCCGCTCGAAGGCATCCCGGTCGCGATCAAGGACAACATCGCGGTCAAGGGCCAGCCGCTCACGTGCTCGAGCAAGATGCTCGCGCCGCTGGTCTCGCCTTACGACTCCCATGTCGCCGAACGCCTCCGCGCCGCCGGCGCGATCCTCTACGGCCGCTTGAACATGGATGAGTTCGCGATGGGCTCCTCCACGGAGAACTCGGCGATCCGGAAGACGTTCAATCCTTGGGACCTCGCCCGCATTCCGGGCGGTTCTTCCGGCGGCAGCGCTGCGGCCCTTGCGGCCGGCCTGGTGCCGCTCTCGCTGGGTTCCGATACCGGTGGCTCCATCCGTCAGCCCGCCTCGCATTGCGGCGTGGTCGGCCTGAAGCCCACCTACGGACTCATCTCCCGCTTCGGTCTCGTGGCCTTCGCCTCTTCGCTCGACCAGATCGGCCCGATGGCCCGCAGCGTCGAAGACTGCGAACTGCTCCTCAACGCCCTGGCTTCGGCCGACGCGCGTGACATGACCTGCTTCGGTCCGTCCGACCGTGCGCTCACGGCCGCCGGTGACGCGAAGAAGCTCCGCATCGGTATTCCGAAGGGTTTCCTCGGCAAGGGCGTCGCTCCCGAGGTCGCCGCCGCGGTCAACGCCGCCGTCGAATTCTACCGTGCCCAGGGCTGCGCGATCTCCGAGGTCGAACTGCCCTCGGCTGATCTTGCCGTGCCGACGTATTACGTCGTCGCGACCGCCGAGGCTTCCTCAAACCTTGGCCGTTACGACGGCGTCCGCTACGGCCACCGCTCCACCGCCGCCGGCACGCCGGTCGAGATGATGACGGCGAGCCGCTCCGAAGGCTTCGGCCCCGAAGTGAAGCGCCGCATCCTGCTCGGTACGTTCGTGCTCAGCGCCGGTTACGCCGACGCTTATTACGTCCGCGCCCTCCGCGCCCGCGCGAAGATCCGCGCCGAATACCTCGCCGCCCTCGCCGGCGTCGATGTGCTGCTCACCCCGACCGTCCCGACGCCCGCCTTCAAGGTCGGCGAAAAGGCCTCGGATCCGCTGCAGCTCTACCTCGAGGATATCTTCACGATTCCCGCCAACCTCGCCGGTCTCCCGGCGATCTCGGTGCCTTGCGGCAAGTCCGGCCACCTGCCGGTCGGTTTCCATCTCGTCGGAGCGCCGCTCTCCGAAGCCAAACTCCTCGCCGCTGGCCGTCTCTTCGAGGCCGCCCACGGTTATGCCCACCAGCAAGCCGCCCTATGAGCAACGTACCTTCTGATTGGGAAGTCGTCATCGGCCTCGAGGTCCACGTGCAGCTGCACACCCGCGCCAAGGTCTTCGCTTCGTCCCCCTGGGGTTTCGGCAAGGAACCCAACGAGCAGGTCGATCCGGTCGTCCTCGGTCTCCCCGGCACGCTGCCGGTGGTGAATCGCGAGGCGGTCGAGAAATCCATCCTCTTCGGCCTCGTCGTGGGCGCGGAGATTCCGGAGCACTGCGCCTGGGACCGTAAGAACTATTTCTACCCGGATAATCCGAAGAACTACCAGCTCACCCAGAAGGATTTCCCGGTCGTCGTCGGCGGCCAGGTCGAGATCGAGCTCCCGGGCGCCTCGCGTAACGTGATGGGCGAGCATAAGTTCATCCGCATCCACCACGCGCACCTCGAAGAGGACGTAGGTAAGCTCAGCCACGCGGGTAGCGGCTCGTTGGTCGACTATAACCGCGCCGGCGTGCCGCTCCTCGAGATCGTCACCGAGCCCGACCTCCGTTCTTCCGCTGAAGCCGAGGCTTTCCTCCGTTCCCTTGTCGCGATGCTCACCCAGGCCGGCGTGGCTGATTGCGACATGGAGAAGGGCCAGCTGCGTTGCGACTGCAACGTCTCCGTCCGTCGCCGTGGCGCCGAGAAGCTCGGCACCCGCACCGAGACCAAGAATCTCAACTCGATCTCGAGCGTCCGCGACACGGTCATCTACGAGACCGCCCGCCAGATCCGCGAACTCGAAGCCGGCCGCTCGATCACGCAGGAGACCCGCGGCTGGAACGCCGAACTCGCCCGCGGTTACGTCCTGCGCGACAAGGAAGACGCCCACGACTACCGCTACTTCCCGGATCCGGATATCCCGACCCTCAAGATCTCGCGCGAGACCGTCACGCGCCTCGCCAAGCAGGTCCCTGAAAACCTTTACGACCGCCAGCGCCGCTACGTCGAGAAGCTCGGCCTGCCTTACACCGCCGCCTCGGTCCTCGTGAACGACCGCGCCCTCGCCGAATGGTTCGAAGCCGCCGTGGCCGCGCACCCGGCCAATCCGTCGGGCATCGCCAATCTCGTCGCCAACGACCTCCTGCGTGACCTCGCCGCCTCGGCCGGTGCCGCTGGCGCCTTCGATGAAGCCGCTCCGGCCCCCGTCTCGCTCGCGTCCTGCCCGATCAAGCCCGCGCAGCTCGCCGGCCTGGTGAAGCTGACCGACGACGGCGTGATCTCCAAGCAGCAGGCCAAGGAAGTCTTCGCTGAGATGTTCAAGACCGGCCAGGACGCCGCCGCCATCGTCGACGCCAAGGGCCTCCGCCAGAACAGCGACACCGGCGAGCTCGAGAAGATCGTCCAGGAAGTCATCGCCGATCCGGCCGTGGCCAAATCCATCGCCGAATACCGCGCCGGCAACGAGAAGGCCATCAACGCGCTCAAGGGTCCGATCATGAAGCGCACGCAGGGCAAGGCCAACCCGGTCCTCATCGACCAGCTGCTCCGCAAGTTCCTCGCATGAGCGAAGCTTCCGCTTCCCCCCTGACCGCCGGCATCAAGGCGTTGCGGGACATCGCCCTGCCGTTGGCGATCATCATGCTGGCCGCCGCCGGTCTGGTCGTCGCGTATTACAAAATCCCGGAAGTCGCCACGGCGCTCAATCGCATCGGGGCCGTCAACGCGGCCAGCCCGATGGCCTTCGCGGCGATCTGTACGGCGATCACCTCGGGACTCATCCCTTGGTGTTTCCGCATGGTCTTCCGCGGGCTCCGTCCGGCGCATCCTTTCCGTGACCTCCTGCACAGCATGGTCTGGTGGGCGTTGATGGGGATGTTGGTCAGTTACTTCTACACCCTGCAGGCCGCTTGGTTCGGCAGCGAAGCCAACCTGCGGACCGTCCTGCTCAAGGTGTTCGTCGACATGGCCGGCTTCACGATCTTCATCGGGGCGCCGTTCAACGCCATCTCCCATCTCTGGAAGGATTGCGGCTGGGACACCGCCCGCCTGCGCGCGGCGATGGGCCCGGGCTGGTATCGCCGCCTGGTCCTTCCGAACCTGCTGACGAACTACTTCGTCTGGTTCCCCGGCACGCTGATCTTCTACAGCATGCCGACCGACCTCCAACTGGTCGTGGCTAACTGCATCGGTTGTTTCTGGGCCCTCATGTGCGCCCGGATCGCGGCCCATTCGGGCGTGCCGACCACGGATATCCACGCCTGAGGCTAATTCAGGTCCGGTCGGTAACCCTCGCTTGAATCCCTGCCTCGCTTCGGCGAGCCTCCCCCTGTGCCCGATCTCTTCGGAGAAATCGAACCCGGCGTCGCCGAGGTGGTCCCGTTTGACGGCGGGGCCAGGGCCTACTCGTATTCGGTGCCGGCGGCCCTGAAGGAAGTCCTGCAGGTCGGCCAGCTGGTCCGCGTGCCGCTCGGCGGCCGCACCAGCATCGGCGTAGTCTGGAAGTATCCGGCCGAGCCGCCGCCCTCCGCGAAACTCCGGAGCATCATGACGCTCGAGCACGAACAGCCGGTGATGACCCCCGACTGCTGCAAGTTGGCCGAGTGGATGGCGAGCTACTACGGCTGCGGCCTTAACTCCGTGCTCGAGACCGTCCTGCCCGCCGCGGTCCGCAAGGGCGTCCGTCCGGTGCTGCGTCGCCTGCTCACGCTCATCGCCCCGCCCGAAGCCGAGGCGCTCGCGAAGCTTCGCAAGAAGGCTCCGCGTCAGGCGCAGGTGATCGATTTCCTGGCGGGCCAGAAAGAGCCGGCCGATCGCGCGAAGATGGTCGAAGGCCTTGGCGTCTCCCAGCAGGCCGTCGACGCCCTGATCAAGGCCGGCACGGTCAAGGAAGACGCCAGCGTACTCTGGCGCGTCGCCTACAACGACCCTTACGCCGAAGGGGAGACTATCGCCTCGGCCGGACATAAGCTGAATCCCGAACAGGTCGCCGCGGTGGAATCGGTCACGAAGACGCTCGATTCGAAGGCCTTCCGGGCACACTTGCTTCACGGTGTCACGGGCTCGGGCAAGACGGAGGTCTACGTGGCGCTCATCCGTAAGGTCGTGGCCGAAGGCGGCTCGGCGATCTTCCTCGTCCCGGAAGTCGCGCTTACGCCGCAGACGGTCGGACGCCTCCGCTCTCGCCTCGCCGACCTCGGCGCCAAGGTGGTCGTCTGGCATAGCCATCTTTCCGCCGGCGAGCGTTTCGACGCCTGGATGGCGATGTCGCTCGGGCAGGCGAGGGTGGTGGTGGGCGCGCGTTCGGCCGTCTTCGCCCCGCTCCCGAACCTGCGCCTCATCGTGGTCGACGAGGAGCACGAACCTTCCTTCAAGCAGGGTGAGACGCCGATGTACCACGGCCGCGACGTCGCGGTGATGCGTGCGTCGGTCCTTGGCGCGGCCTGCGTGCTGGGCTCCGCCACGCCTTCGCTCGAGACCTGGAAGAACGCGACGGCCGGCCGCTACGCCCTGGACGTCATGGCCAAGCGCGTCGATGACCGCCCGATGCCGGCCTTTCGTATCGTGGACATGCGACGCGAGGTCCTGCATTCGAAGGGCCAGCATATCCTTTCCCGTGAACTCACCGACGGCATCCGCGCCCGCCTCGAGCGGCGCGAGCAGACGATCCTCTTCCTCAATCGACGCGGGCATTCGCGCTCGCTGGTCTGTCCGGACTGCGGCGAGGCCGTGCAGTGCAAACGTTGCAGCGTCTCGCTGACCCTCCATCGCACCGACGACACCGCTCGCTGCCACCTCTGCAACCATCAGGAGCGCGCCCCGGTGCTCTGCCCGAGTTGCCGCTCCCCGAAGGTCCGCTGGAAAGGTTACGGTACCCAGAAGGTCGAAGAGACCATCGCCCAGCTCTTCCCGCGCGCCCGCGTGGCCCGCATCGACGCCGACACGATGGGCAAGAAGGACCTCTTTCGGAAAGTCCTCTCGGATTTCCGCGCCGGCAAATACGATATGCTCCTCGGCACGCAGATGATCGCCAAGGGCCTCGACTTCCCGCGCGTGACGCTGGTGGGCATCATCGATGCCGACCTCTCGCTCCAGCTGCCGGACTTCCGTGCTGCGGAGCGCACCTTTCAGCTACTCACGCAGGTCGCGGGACGTGCCGGCCGCGGCGACCTTGAGGGCGTGGTCGTCGTGCAGAGCTTCCAGCCGGCCTCCGACCCCATCCAGTTCGCGAAGCGCCTGGACTTCCATGGCTTTGCGGCCGCCGAGCTGGAGAAGCGCGCCGAGTTCGGCTACCCGCCGGACCGGCATCTCATCCGCCACGTCTTCCGCGGGCGTAACGCCGAGAAGGTCAATTTCGTGGCCGACGCGTGGGTCAAGGAACTCGAGCGCCTGCACCCCGGACTCTGTGAGATCCGCGGCCCGGCCCCATGTCCGTTCGAGAAGGTCCAGGATCAGCATCGCGTGCACATCTGGTATCTCGTCAGCGGCGTGAAGTCGCTTCTCGCCGCCTTGCTGCCTTTACGCGCCAAGATTCTCGGTGACGAGGACGTCATCGACGTCATCGACGTCGACGCGCAGGATTGTGCGTGAGTTCAGATGACTGAATCGAGTGCTGAGTCGATGGCTGAATCGATGACAGATTGCAGATGACAGAGAGGAAAGCAGAGCGGAATGAAAAGCGGGCGTAGAAAACGCCTATCTCCTTAATCCATCTGCCTTCCGGCCCTTGAAACTGAGCTATCCCTTTTCGATTCCGTCCTCTGTCATCGATTCAGCACTCGATTCAGCCCTCCATGAGGGCTCTTCGCGCCCTCAGAACCACCGCTTGCGCTTCATCCAGAGGATGATGCCTGTAGCGAGGGCGCCCATGGAGCCGAGCGCCAGGAAGTAGCCGTATTTCTCGCCCCATTCCGTATGGATTTCCGGCATGAAGTGGAAGTTCATGCCCCAGAGTCCTACCAAGAAGGTCAGCGGGATGAAGACCGAGCTCATGACCGTCAGCACGCGGATGACTTCGTTGGTCTTCCGCTCCTGCTGGGTGTGGTGGTATTCCTGCAGGTCCTGGAGGATCATGCGGGCGTGCTCGATGCGGTCGGCCGCGCGGATGGCGTGGTCGTACAAGTCGCGCAGGAACATGTCCAGGGACGTCGGCAGGAGCGCGTGCTCATAGTGTTCGAGGACGCTGACCATGTCCTTGAGCGGCTGGGCGAGGCGGCTGAGGCGCACGACGATGCGCTTGAGGCGGTAGACCTCGTTGAGGTCCCAGTCGTCGGTGCCCTTGAGGATGGAATCCTCGAGCTCGGTGGTGGCGTCCTCGATCTCTTCGGTCTGGTAGAGCAGTCGGTCGACGAGCGTGTCCAGGAGCGAGTAGATGAGGTAGCCAGCGTGCCACTTGCGGATGTTACCTTTATTGTCGGCGATACGTTTCTCGACGGCTTCGAAGACCTTCTCGTCGTTCTCGTGGAAGGAGATGACCCAGTTCTGGGCGGCGACGATGGAGATCTGCTGGCCGCGCGGGGTGTCTTCCTCGACGCCGATGCGGACGGCACGGGCGATGGCCAGGAGCTTGTCGCCGTGTTCCTCGAACTTCGGGCGGGAGGTGGCCGTCAGGATATCTTCCTGGGCCAGCATCGGGATGTCGAAGAAGGCGCCGACGATATGGACGATCTGGGGGTCCGTGATGCCCAGGACCTGGATCCAGACCATGCCCTGCTTGCCGGCGAAACGACCGACGGAATCCAGGTCGGCGAACTCCTCCACCTTGCAGTTGGACTCGTCGTAGGAGATGACCCGGAACTTGGTCGGGACGGTGGACTCGAACGGGGAGGCGGCCGGCAGCTGGCCCGGGGCGCGGCCGATCTCGGTGTCCTCGTAGGCGGCTTCGCCGGGCAGGGGGGCGGCGTCGGGCTTGAGGCCGAGACGCGAGCGCAGGTCGTTCATGCGCCGTTCCAGGAAGGAACGCGCCCGAGCGACCTCTTGTTGGCGCCTTTGCTGATGCCGGCTCATCCCTCCATCATCCGCAGGCCCGGGGCCTTGTCAACGGGTTCGGCGGGGGGTCGGCGGCTGGGCTCAGCCTTTGCGCAGGCCTTTGGCGTTACGCCGGCCGTTCTTGCCGATGCCGAGGGTGACCAGTTTCCCTTGGTTCACCTTCTGGAACAGATTATTCGAATTCGTCACCCCGAGGCAGTAGAGCACCGCGGCCACGTCGTTCGCCTTGTCCTTGTGGACCAGTCCGGCGTTGGCCAGCCAAGTCGCGAGGGCGTGGTGGAAGTTCGGGGGGCTGATGTCCATCTGCTCTCCGCCGAAGCGCAGCCAGAGTTCGGCGCGATCCTTCATCGTGCAGTTGCCGCGCTTCTCCTGCCGTTCATGCAGGAAGGCGATCAGCTCGTTGAGCGGCGCGGGGAGTTTCGACGAAGAAGGCTCGGACATCGGAGGGTGCGGTCAGAAAAGAGGGCGGAAGGGCTCGAGGGGATGACGAGGCCGTGGAGGCCAAGCTCGTCATAGAGAGACTATGGAATAATTAAGCGACAGTTCGCTGGGAACACCTAATTACAATCCGACCTGTAATATTATAAAGTAATAGAAGCCGCCGCCGCTCGTCCATGCATGACCGGGCGCCGGACGGAAAGATCCCGGGTGGTGGTCGCGACAGGACTTGAACCTGTGACTTCAGCAATGTGAATGCTGCGCTCTAACCAACTGAGCTACGCGACCGTGACCCGGACCAGCATCATAACCCTCCGGGGAGGGCGGCGGGCAAGCCTGTTTTGGGGATAGGTCGGGGGGAGCCCTTCCCATGGGGCTGGCGGCTTGTCTTTCACGGGGGCGGCCTCATCTTGGTCGGAGATGGATACCACCGCACCAGCCGCCGGTCCGCGCGTCGCCGATGAGCGCCTGGTCCGTCTGACGGCTCCGGCTGGCGCGAAGGTCCTCACCTTGGCCGCACGCGAAGCCCAGGGCCGTTTCCTGCGCGTGGCGATCTCCGGCGGCGGTTGCAATGGGCTGTCCTACAAGATGCGCTTCGTGGGTGAGGCTAAGCCGGCCGACATCCTGGTCCGCTCCGAGGGCGTCGAAGTCCTGGTCGACCCGAAGTCGGCCCTCTATCTCCGCGGCACCCACTTGGACTACTCTGACAAGATGATCGGCGGCGGCTTCAAGTTCTCCAACCCGAACGCCAAGGCCAGTTGTTCCTGCGGGGAGAGTTTCTCGCTTTAGTCTGCCTCGAGGTAGGGTCAGCACTGCGTGCTGACCTAGTTTTCCTTTGGCTGCCACTAGGTCACGACGCAGTCGTGACCCTACCCGATACAAATATACGCAGCAAACTTCCCGGTCTCCGGGCTCCCCTGAGTTCTGCGTCTAGTCCGCCGGAATCTCGTCCTTCGCGCCGGCTTCGTAACGTTCGCACCAGGCCTTGGACCAAGAGGCGAAGTCGCCTGCGGCGATGTGCGCGTGGGCCTGGGCCATGAGGTCCTGCAGGAAGTGGATGTTGTGCAGCGCGAGGAGCGTGCCGCCGAGCTGTTCGCCGGCGTGATGGAGGTGACGCAGGTAGGCGCGCGTGAAATGACGGCAGGTGTAGTTATCCATGCCTTCGACCAGCGGGCGGTGATCGTCCTTGTAACGCAGGTGCTTGACGCTGACCGGGCCGTCGGGCGTGAAGGCTCCGCCGTGGCGGCCGATGCGGGTCGGCATCGTGCAGTCGAACATGTCGGCGCCGAGCGCGACCATGCGGAGCAACTGGGGCGGGGTGCCGACGCCCATGACGTAGCGAGGCTTATTCTTGGGGAGGAGCGGAGCGACGAGTCCGACCTGATGGAGCATGTGCTCTTCCGGCTCGCCGACGCTGACGCCGCCGATGGCGTGGCCGGGGAAATCGAGGCCGCCGAGCTCTTCGGCGCAACGGATGCGGAGGTCGTCGTAGACCGAGCCCTGGTTGATGCAGAAGAGGTGACGTCCTGAGGCCAGGAAACCGCTGTCCTTGGCCAGCTGGAGCATCTCTTTCGCCCAACGGATGGAGCGGGTCACGGCGACTTCGCAGGCAGCGCGTTCGCAAGGGTAGGGCGGGCATTCGTCGAGCACCATCGCGATGTCCGAGCCCAGCGCGTCCTGGATGTCGAAACAGTCCTTCACGTCGAGGAACAGCTTGTTGCCGTCGAGGTGGGAACTGAAATGGATGCCCTCGTCGGTGATCGTGCGGAGCTTCGCGAGCGAGAAGACCTGGAAGCCGCCGCTGTCGGTCAGGATCGGCTTGTCCCAGTGCATGAACTTGTGGAGGCCGCCGGCGGCGCGGACGATCTCGCGTCCCGGACGCAGGTTCAGGTGGTAGGTATTGCTGAGCAGGATCTGGGCGCCCGTCTCGGCGACCTGCTGGGGCGAGAGGCCTTTGACCGTGGCTTGGGTGCCCACCGGCATGAAGACCGGCGTGCGGACCTCCCCGTGGGGGGTCTTCAGGACGCCGAGGCGCGCGGCCGTGGTCGTATCGGTCTTTAGCAGGGTGAACATGTGTCGGGGACTAGGTTTTGGAGTATGGAGTTTAGGGCCGATGACAACACAAGCGGTAAGCGGTTGGCGGTAGGCGGTTAGACACGCCGCAAAAGGGGTATGGGCGTGATTTATCGCGCCCTCCTAGGCTTACCCAGCCGCTAAGCGCTTAAACCAGATTGCGAGGGCTGAATCGAGAAAGGAACAGGGGAAATCAGCCTGGTATCTTTTCAATTCAGTCCTCTATCCAGTCCTCCACTCAGCGATCCACGCAGTCCTCCTCTGCCGGTTTTTCCCAACCGCTAACCGCCAACCGCTAGCCGCTACTACCTAGCGTTGCCGTCAAACGTCAGCCTCATGCCTTTCGGCGCGTCTGGGCGGACCTTGCCGTTCTCGTAGACGCAGACGCCGTTGACGAAGGTGCGTTCGATGCTGCTGCCGAAGGTGTGGCCTTCGAAGGGCGACCAGCCGCACTGGTAGAGCAGGCCGGCCTTGGTCACGAGCTGAGGCTTGGCGGGATCGACGACCACGAGGTCGGCCCAGTAGCCTTCGCGGATGAAGCCGCGCTTCTCGACGCCGAAGAGGATCGCCGGAGCATGACAGGCGCGCTGGACGGCGGTCTCGAGCGTGAACGCTCCTTGGCGGGCGAGTTCGACGAGGATCAGCAACGAATGCTGGATGAGCGGCAGGCCCGAAGGAGCCTTGAAGTAGGTCTGCGATTTCTCGTCCAAGGTGTGCGGGGCGTGGTCGGTCGCGATGACGTCGATGACGCCCGAGGCCACGGCGGCGCGGACCGCGTCGCGATCGGCGGCGGTCTTGATGGCCGGGTTGCACTTGATCTGGTGTCCGAGGCGGGCGTAGTCCGCGTCGGAGAACCAAAGGTGGTGCACGCAGGCTTCGGCGGTCAGGCGCTTGCCCTTGAGCGGCGAGCCGCTGAAGAGCGAGAGCTCCTTGGCGGTCGTGATGTGCAGGATGTGCAGGCGCGCGTCGTGGCGGCGGGCCAGCTCGGCGGCCATCGAGGAGGAGGCGTAGCAGGCCTCGACATCACGCAGGCGCGGATGTTCGGCGGCCGGGACGTCTTCGCCCCACTTGGCCTTGGCGGCGGCTTCGGCGGCCTTGATGCGCGGGGTGTCCTCGCAGTGCGTCAGGATGATGGTGGGCGAGTGGCGGAAGATGCCTTCGAGGGTGGCGACCTGGTCGACGAGCATATCGCCGGTGGAGGAGCCCATGAAGATCTTCACGCCGCACACGTTGCGCGGGTCGATGCCCTTGATGGCTTCGACGTTGGAGTTCGTGGCGCCGAAGAAGAAGGAGTAATTGGCGACCGAGGTGGCCGCGCCGATGACGTATTTCTTCGCGAGCTCCTCGTGCGTGACCGCGGGAGGGTTCGTGTTCGGCATCTCCATGAACGAGGTCACGCCTCCCGCCACGGCCGCGCGGGCTTCGCTCGCGATGCAGGCCTTGTGGGTGAGGCCGGGTTCGCGGAAGTGCACCTGGTCGTCGATCAGGCCGGGGACGAGGAGCTTGCCGGTCAGGTCGTATTCTTGGTCGGCGCGGGTCCCGGCGGGGACGGCGCCGATGCGCTCGATACGGCCGTCCCGGATGAGGACGTCCGCGTGGAAGCGACGACCCTCGTTGATGATCTCAGCGTTGCGGAGGACTACGGTGCTCATGCGCCCCCCAATCAGACCTCAAGCCAGCCGACTGCAAACGGGAAAACGCCGGCTTCAGCCTGAGACCTTCACCATGTCCGAAAGGTCGGCTTTCTTGATGCCTTCCGGGTTGATGTTGACGGCCGACACGCGGAATTGGGCGCCCCGCTTGTGGTTGAATTTCAGGATGAAATTAGTCACGACGAGCTTGTCCTCGGGGTAGAGTTCGGCTTTGCGGGCCACCATGCTGGTGACGAGTTCTTCGACCTGCTCGGCCGTGGCGCCGGGCAGGGAGGCGAGGCGGACCTTGGCTTCGGCGATCTTGGCTTCGCCTTCGATGGCGGCGTTCCAGATCAGGATGGCCACGTTCATGGCGCCCTTGGCGGCGGTGTGGTTGCCGCCGGCCTGTTCCAGGATCGGTTGCGCGAAGGTGATCAGCTTGTCGGGGAGGTTGGGCTCCCGGGGGGTCGTGTCTACGGGGGCCGGCTCCGGGCGGGTGAAGTCCCGCTTGATGTCACGGGGCTTGTTATTGCCGAAGGCGCCGGAGGTGCGGCGACGAGAATGGGGAGAGGCCATTGGAAAGGGTTGCCGATAAGGGAAACCCGACCGGCTCCCTCGGCAAGCCCTTTCCCCGAGGGGTCTATTGACACCCTGCCTCAGGCACGCCAGCCTGCTCGCAACGCCCTCTCCCGTGTCCGATTACAGCGACGTCATCCGCGCCCACCGCCGCGACCATCTCGCGAAACCGAATTCCTTGCCCACGGGGGTCCATCGCTACTTCGAGAGCACGCTTTTGCCGCTGCCGATCGAGAAGGTCTTCGAATTCTTCTCCAAGGCCGAGAACCTCCAGGCGATCACGCCCCCGGAACTCAGCTTCCGCATCAAGACTCCGCTGCCGATCGTGATGAAGCAGGGCACGCTGATTGACTACGACCTGAAGATGAACGGGCTGCCGTTCGGCTGGCGTACGCGTATCACCCACTGGGACCCGCCTTACGCCTTCGCCGACGAACAGCTCAAAGGTCCTTACGCGGTCTGGTTCCACACGCACACCTTCGCCGACGAAGGCGGCAAGACGCGCATGGACGACGAGGTGCTCTACAAATTACCGCTCTGGCCGTTCGGCGAAGTCGCCTATCCCTTCGTGAAGAAGAAGGTGGAGGGAATCTTCCGCTACCGCCGCACGAAGATCCGCGAGATCCTCGGTTGCTAGGGCTACTAGGGCTAGAGACAGGGCCAGGGCTTGGGCTAGGTAAAAGGAGATAGCAGCTCTCCTATCTGAGTTGGTCAGGCTCTTCTAGTCTGCGTCCACGCTACTCCCAGCCCCAGCCCCAGCCCTAGCCCTAGCCCCAGCCACTCACTTCTTCGCGGGCGGAGTGCCGGGTTGTCCCGGGAAGACGCAGATTTCCAGCATCGCCGCATGATCAACGCGTTCGCTCGGCGCTTGGCGTCCCGCCCAGGCGATGCCGCGTAGGAGCAGGAGTTTCACGTCGGGCCGGCTGAAGTTCACGTAGGTATGGCCGGGGATGAAGACGAAGGCGCGTTGCGCGCCAGCTTTCTCGTAGGTCCAGATCTGCGTCTGCGCTTCGAAGCCGTCGCCGACCTTCTTCGGCGTCGGCGCGGTCGCGAGCGGGTGGATGTCGGCCCGCAGGTCCATGTCATAGTAGATCTCGTCCTTCATGCCGAAGTCGGCGACGCCCTTCGTGACGGGGTGTTCCTTGTCGACGAAGCGGAGCTCCATCGGGCCTTCGCGCCACTTGGTCACCTTCTGACGCCAGGAGCCGCCGACGAGGTCCTTGTAGAAGTCGGCCGAAGCATTGTTACCGGCGACGGCGCCGGCGTGGATCACGACGAAACTTCCGCCGCGGGCCGCGAACTTCTCGACGCGCGCACGTTCGTCGGGCTTGAAGTCGCCCCCGCCCTGGCGGTGGATGACGAGCACGTCGGTGCGGGCAAGTTCTTCGTCGGAAGGAAAGGTCTGCACGCCCTTGGCGTCGGCGTCGCCGACCGAGGCGACCATGCCCGCCTGTTTGAGCAGGGGCTGCCAGTCGCGGGCGAAGGCCGGATGGTCATGGTCGCCCGGGCCGTGGCTCTTAGGGCCGCAACGGATGAACACCCTGAGAGGGGCGGGGGCGTCAGCCGCGAAGACGGTGGCGAGAGCGAGCAGGGGGAGGAGGCAGCGCATGTATGATAGGGTGGAGAATGGGCTAAGGATGGCAAGGAGTGAGGAAGGGGTTGGCGGTTAGCGGTTGGCGGCTGGGGAAGCCAAAGGAGACCCGAAAATTGCATCCCCGGCCAATCATCCGGTCTCCCTTTGAGTTGGGTTTCCGCCTTGGGTAGGGCCGGCTCTCCGAGCCGTCCGTTCGCAAAGACAGATTCGTATGTCGATTCGGTCAACGGCGGGCTCGGAGAGCCCGCCCTACCTCGTCAACCCACCACGCCCGGCAATTCCGCCAGCGACGTAATGAACGCATCCGCGCCGGCTTTCACTTTGGCGCGGACGGCGTAGCGGCCGAAGCCGATGACTTTATCGGCATCGCCCTTGACCTCGAGGTCGCTGGCGCCGTCGCCGACCATGACGACGTGCGCGGCCTGGTGTTCGGCGCGTAGTCGACGCGCGACGACGTTCTTGCCCTTGGATCGGCAGGTCGGGCAGGTCTCGTCGAAGCCGGCATACGAGCCGTCAGCGTTGAAACGGAGGATCACCGCTTCGACGCGGTCGATGCCGAGATAAGCGGCGAGCGGGAGGATGGCCTGGGTGAAGCCGCCGCTGACGATGGCGATCTTCCAGCCGGCCGCGCGGAGCTGGTCCAGCGTGGCCTTGGCGGTCGGCTCGACGGTCGCGATATACTTCGCACCGATCGCTTCCAGTTCGGCCTTGGTCGGCTTGATGATGTCGAGGCGCTTGGCGAAGATGGCCTCCATCGGCGTACCGCCGTCCATGGCCGCATTGGTCATGTCCTCGACGGCCTTGAAGGTCTCCGGGCCGCGCAGGCGGCCGAGTTCGTCGATTCCTTCGATGGACGAGAGGGTCGAATCACAGTCGAGGAGCAGGAGCTTCGTGGCCACGAGGGAGTTCAAAGGAATCTGGGTCAGGGACGCAAGGGTAAGGGGATGGTTTCAGCGGTTGGCGGCTGGCGGTTAGCGGTTGGAGCCGATGCAGGCGAATCAACCCTTTCGCGATTTCTCTCGATGTCTTTGCCTAACCGCTAACCGCCAACCGCTGTCCGCTCTTGCCCTTATCCCGCTCTTCTTGTTCCTTCCCCCTACTATGGCCTGCACCCCTCCTACCTCCGCTTCCGAAGTTTTCCACCGCGCCGCTAAGTGTAATCGCCTGATGGGCCGGGTGCTCTTCGCCTTAGCGGTCATCCTGACGATCATCATCGTCAAAGGAGGCGCCGAGTTCATCCGTAACTCGACCGCCGGTAATGTCGGCAGCGCCGAACGCATCGTCGGCCACCTCACTTCTTTCTTCGCCCAGCTGACCCTGCTCCTCTCGGTTTTCTTCCACGCCCGTCGTCGCGCCTCTGCCGCGCATCACGCCATGGTGAAGGCCAATAATCTCAAAGCCCTCGAGCTCCTCGCCGCCTCCGCGACCGACGAAGCCACGAAGAAGGACCTCCACGCCCGCGCCGCCGACCTCGTTGCCGGCAAGCCGGGTTGCTGCAAGTAAGCGTAGCTTCGCAGGGTAGGGACGGCTCTCCGAGCCGTCCGTCTGAAAGCTGTATCACGCAAGTTGCCTAGGTCAGCGGCGGGTTCGGAGAACCACGCCCCGCCTTGGGCGTGGTCATGGTCTTCTACTCGTATCGCGCATGCACGATGTCATCCTCGCGCTGGCACGCCCTTAGCCAGGCTCTGGCCAGGTGCTCGCTGTCCGTCCAGCGGGCGCTGACGGGCACGGACTGCTCGTCGCTGTCCCAGCACCAGATCTGCCCTTTGTCCGCGGGATACTGGTAGACGGTCACGGCATGGGACCATCCGTCGCCACTCATGATCAGCACGCGCGCCTTGATGCCGTGGCGACGGAGGGCTTGGGCCATGATCACGGCTTCGGGCAGGCAGGCGTTATCATAGTCGCCGATCACGTCATCGGAGGCGACGGGCGTAGGTTCGTCGGTGGCGCAGCCGGCCAGGGCCAGCAGCGAGGAGGCCAGCAGACATTTGACGAAAACGAAGGTCGCCGCGCTGAGCGCCGGCGAGCCGCGGTGGAGGTGGGTTTTGTCGGGGGTTGCGCAGGAGGATTCCGACCGGGGCCCTTCTGGACAAACAGCCGGCATCACCTGAGCAGATGAAGCGTTGTTCATGTTAAGGATTATGTCTTACGCCGACTCCAGACAACCCTTCATACCCTACTAGGTAATCATCCCTATGCCGCGAGGGTAGGGGCAGCACCACGTGCTGTCCCTACCTCGAGGCCTTGTCCTTCTTCTCCTGTTCGAGCGATGCCTTGATGGCGTCGTTGAAGGCCTTGGTGCGTTCGGCTTCGGTCAGCGTCGCGGGTGCCTGCTGCGTCGCGTCGTAGCTGCCGCCTTCCCAGCGCAGGTTGCGGACCGCGGGGTTCATGCCTCGCGTCCAGCCCTTGGCCGCTTTCATGTCAGGCGTCTTGAGCTCCGCCGGGATGCTGGGCGTGATGCCGATCTCAGTGAGGGTGCTCCAGTCGGCGAGCTTTCCTTTGGTCGCGCCGATGGGACGCACGTCCGCCAGGTCGACTTCCACGGTCGCCCATCCGTCGGTGACCTTGAGTTCCGTTACGACGGCGTATTCGGCCTTCGGTCCGGCGGCGAATGCGCCCCAGTCGTTGCTCATGAATTTCACGGCGAGCCAGCTGGCCTCGCTGGCTTTGATCTCGAAGCGCAGCTTGGATCCCTTCGGCCCGCGCCACTTAGGATCCTTGACCTTACGCGTGTAGAGGCTCCACAGGTCAGGGTGACCCCAGTTGATCCGATACCAGTCGCCCCAGTCGGCGCTGTCCGCGGTGATGAGTCGCTCCGGCCGATCGGCCGCCTGCGCGCCCGCGGCTTTCAGTTGCGCCGAGGTCGCCCAGGCTTCACGCGAGCTGAAGTAATAGGTGTCGGAATTAGCCACGCCCGGGACGGTCGGCATCTTGCGGTATTCTTCCGGGGTCGCGTAAACGACGCTGGCGTAGGCGAAGAGCGGTTGCGACGGATCCATGAGCGGCGCCTCGGCGATCCAGCGTCCGCCTACCTGCTTCGCTTCGACGCTCCGCCAGAAGCGGGTGAGCTCATGGATGTCCTGGGTGACGTAGATCCGGACGGTCTGGCAGGGCTTGGAAGCATCGGGCGTGACGATGACCTTCGGGATGCGGCCTGCTTCGATGGCGATGGCCGGCGTGGCGGGGATGAGCCCCGTCTTGCCCTTCAGGTAAGTCTCGAACCAGAGGTGCTGCGTCAGCGCGCTGGCGTGATCGTGCCGGTGGTTGAAGTGCGGCGACATGCTCAGGCGCAGAAGCGCGTCGGGCACGTCGCGCCAGGTCCACATCATGTTGTCCATGTGCGCGTGGAAGTCGTTGGTCGGCGAGAACCAGAGCGTCGGCACGCTCAGTCGGGTAATGTAGGGGTTCTCCGAGGTCGTAGCCAGGGCGAGCGGGGTGGCCTTGGAGCGCTGGCCTCCCGGCATTTCGTCGAGCGCCGCGATCAGATCACCTGAGCCGCCGCAGGAAGGCACCGCGGCCTTCACGCGCTTATCGATGCCGGTGAGTTGGGTGGTCAGCCGTCCGCCCATCGAATGGCCGTAGACGCCGAGGCGGACGGGGTCGACCTGCGGCTGGTTTTGCAGGAAGGTCAGGCCACGACGGGCGGCGAGCGTGACCAGGAACCAGTTGTCGTTGCGGGGCGAATCGACCGCATCGAGCGTGAAGGCGTCAGGCTTGGTGCTGCCGGCGAAGTGGTTGGCCGGATTGCGCTGAGGCGGGTGGGTCGCGTCGAGCGCCCCCCAGTCGGTGTTAAGACCATCGTAAATCTTGCCGTCGGCGAAGGTCATCTTGTTGCCGCCCCAGTTGAGCGAGAGACTCGCGTAGCCGCGCTTCGCATCGGTCACGACGGTCGCAAGGCTGGCGGACTGTCCGCCACCGTGGATGTGCATCAGGCCGGGCAGGGCGGTGGCGCCTTTCGGGAAAGCGTAGAAGGCCGCGACCGTGGAGGGTTGACCCTTGAAGACACCCACGCGGTAGCGGATGACCCTGCAGACAATGCCGTCCTGTTCCCATTCCTTGGTGACCTCGGCTTCGATCGGCTCCTTACGCGGATCGAAGTCCCCCCACAGGGTATCGAGGTTCGACGGGACTTGGCCGTCCTTCAGTGGCGGCAACGTCTCCGCACCGAGGTGGGTCAGCAGGGCCAGCAGGCAAAGCAGCGAGTGTCGCATGGGGTTGGCTTCGGTTATAGGGGTAAGGGGAGAAGGGGCAAGAAGGGGTGTCAGCGGTTTGCGGATAGCGGTTAGCGGTTGGGCGAGACGTTCTTCTCGAGGCGTTCGCCGCATGGTGACCGCAGAGGGTAGGGACGGCTCTCCGAGCCGTCCGCCTGCCATCGGCGGGCTCGGAGAGCCCGCCCTACCTCCTGATCCAGCCAATCAGCTTGCTGAACCAGCGGGTCGGCTTGGCGGCGTTGTCGCGCCGGGCCTGCAGGAGGGCGAGGATCTCGGTCTTGCCGGCGAGGGTGGCGAAATCAGCGGGCGTCGAGCCGCCTTGGTCGGCGAGCGGGTCAGCGCCGGCGTCTAGGAGCAGGGTCGCGATCTCCGCGTATCCCTTGAAGGCCACGCCGCCCAGGGGCGTCTGGCCCTTGTCATTGCGCATGTCCACCGTGGCGCCCGACTTCAGCAGTAGCTTCACGACCTCGGCCCGGCCATGGTAGCTGGCCAGCATCAGGAGCGTGTTTCCCTTCGCGTCGCGTGCATCGACCGCCAGACCGTCATTCAGCAGGCCGCCTAGGCCGGCGGCATCGCCATTACGGGCCAGATCGGCGGCGGCTTCGGGGAGCGGGTTCGGGATTGTCATGGTCAGCCGAGCAGCGCGCGGAGGGCGGCTTCGTCGAGGATGGTGACGCCGAGTTCCTGGGCCTTGGTGAGCTTGGAGCCGGCTTCTTCGCCGGCCACGACGTAATCGGTCTTCTTGCTGACGCTGCCTGAGACCTTGCCGCCGGCCTTCTCGATGAGGTCGCGCGCCTCGTCGCGGCCGAGCGTGGGCAGGGTGCCGGTGAGGACGAAGGTCTTGTCCGCGATGCCTTCGACCGAACCCGCCGCGGCGGCTTCGACGAGGTTCAGTCCGGCCGTACGCATGGCCTTCACCCAATCGCGGTGGTTGGGGTCGCTGAAGAAGGAGAGGATGGACTCGGAGACCTCGATGCCGACGCCGGAGATGACGGACTCATACACCGGTTTGCCGGTATTGCGGTTGATCCGGATGAAAGTCAGGAGTTGCTCGCGTTTGACGGTTTCGAGCGCATCCATGGACTTGAAGTGCCGGGTGAGGTCCTTGGCGGTCTGCATGCCGACGTTCGGGATGCCGAGGGCGTGGATCGCGCGCCAGAGCTCGCGCTGCTTGGCCTGCTCCAGGCCGGCCATCATGTTGTCGACGGACTTATCCTTGAAGCCTTCGAGGATGCGCCACTGGGGTGGGGTGATGCCGAGGGCATCGACCGGGACGTCGACTAGTTTGCTGTCGACGAGCTGTTCGGCCACGGCGTCACCGAGGCCATCGATGTCGAGACACTGCTTGCTGGCGAAGTGGACGAGGCGGCGGATCTTCATCTCGCGCGAAGGGGCGCGGAGCTTGTAGGCGGCTTCTTCGCCGTCGCGGGTCGCGTCGAGGCCGAGTTCCTTGAGGCGGGCTTCGAAGTCGAAGGGCTGGGCGTCGGCGGGGCGTTTATCGAGGACGACTCCGAGGACCTGAGGGATGATCTCACCGGCCTTCTGGATACGGACGGTATCGCCTTCGCGGATGTCCTTGCGGGCAATCTCGGCTGAGTTGTGCAGGGTCGCGCGCGCGACGGTCGAGCCGGCCAGCAAGACGGGATCGAGCTCGGCGACGGGCGTGATGGCGCCGGTGCGGCCGACCTGCATGCTGATCTTGCGGAGGATGGTCTCGGCCTGGTCGGGCGGGAACTTGAACGCCACGGCCCAGTGCGGGAACTTGCTCGTCGTGCCGGC
>Ga0209599_10000565_pt1 | contig 22941 bp, 29 predicted proteins | sample Shrwel_input2_FT_FD_187534 | JGI IMG/M metagenome (GOLD analysis project Ga0209599, IMG submission 187534) | Subsurface microbial communities from deep shales in Ohio, USA - Utica-3 well 1 S input2 FT (SPAdes) (version 2) ... | reverse complement strand
ACCTTAACGGTTCCACGGACTATGTAGATTTCACTGCATACAACGGCGACTCTGTATCAAGAAGCCTTCAATGGGGTGGAGCAGGTCAAGGAACATGGTTCTCTGCTGCTTTGATGACCACAGGCGTTGGTGCGACTGGAGCCACTGGACCAGTCGGTGCAACTGGTGTTACTGGGGCAACTGGTCCTGCGGGTGCAACAGGATTAACAGGTGCAACTGGTGCTACTGGCTTGACGGGCGCAACAGGTCCAACAGGAATAGATGGTGCGACAGGTCCTACTGGTCCTACTGGTGCTACTGGCGTTACTGGGGCGACAGGTGTTACTGGATTGACGGGCGCTACAGGTGCAACTGGACCTGTAGGTGCAACAGGGGCAACTGGTCCTTCTGGAGCAGACTCAACAGTTCCTGGTCCTACTGGAGCAACTGGTTTAACTGGAGCCACTGGTCCTACTGGAGTAACTGGAGCCACTGGTCCTACAGGTCCAGTCGGACCATTGAATGATTTGTCTGATGTTGTAATCAGTTCTGCACAAAACGGAGAACTGCTTGAATTTGACGGAACAAACTGGGTAAATGCTGTTCGCCCATCAAGCGAGCCGATAGGTCACGAAGACAAGTCTGAAAGCGTTATTTCATTTGATGAGGGTTCCAGAGAATTCTCAATCTCTCCAGCAGATGAATCATTTACAATCTGGTGCGCTGGCAAGAGATATGTAAAAACAGGCACGGAGACTATTGAAATCCCCGACACATCTGGTCTTTACTATATCTACTTCAATGAATCAGGTGTTCTTTCTTATCGCACAAGTTACTTTGTTTGGGACACAGACACGCCTACTGCTTATGTTTATTGGAATGAAGTAGACAACAAGGCGTACTTCTTCGCTGACGAGCGTCACGGAATCACTCTTGACTGGGCGACACACGAGTATTTACACAGAACTCGCGGTGCCGTAATTGCAAATGGTTTCGGTGCATCAAGTTACTCAATTGATGGTGATGGTTCTTCAAATGACCATGCAAAGTTTGACCTTGCTGGCGGAACCTTCTTTGACGAAGACCTACAGGTTGACATCATTCACTCGGCAACCCCTACAGCAAACACATGGGAGCAAGTGCTTGAAGGAAATGCTGAAATACCAGTTTTCTACAAAGTAAACACTCACTGGAAAAAAGACGCTGCTACAGAGTTTGCTTTCAAACAAGGAACTTCTCGCCCTCAATATAACTCTTACAGCGCTCCAAACTGGTCTGCAACTGATATTGACAACAATAAGTTCGCAATTTCTTGGATTATTGCAACAAATAATCTTAATGAACCAGTCATTGCAATCATGGGACAAGATTCCTACAACACGATTGGAGAAGCAGAAGCCGCCGTATGGGACGACCTAAACCTTGATGGTTTCCCAATTGTTGAATTCCGTCCTTTGCATAAAGTTGTATTCCAAGGAACTGATTCATTTACAAACTCTGTAAATACCGCAATCAGGGGTATTTATGATTTGCGTAGAGTTTTATCTGGTGGAGATTCTATTCCGACAACACCAGTATCTGACCACGGCTCACTAACTGGTCTTTCAGATGATGACCATCCTCAGTACTTGCTTGCAGACGGAACTAGAGCGGCAACTTCATTTACTGTTACTAACGACTTAACTGTCAATGGAAATCTCACAGTAAATGGAACAACCACAACGCTAAACACAGAGACGCTTTCTGTTGAAGACAATATTGTTGTTCTTAATTCAGGCGTAACTGGAAGCCCAACAACTGATGCTGGAATTGAAATTGAGCGTGGAACTTCCGACAATGTTTCAATCCGCTGGAACGAAACCACAGATAAGTGGCAGTTCACAAATGATGGAACAACATATATTGATTTTGATACAGCAGGACCAACTGGACCAACAGGGGCAACTGGACCGATAGGAGCAAGCGGACCTATAGGAGCAACTGGACCGACTGGCTCACAAGGACCTACAGGCGCTACTGGACTTACTGGTGCTACTGGACCGACAGGTTCTGATGGCGCAACAGGACCAGCAGGCGCTACAGGTCCATCAGGCGCTGTTGGTGCTACAGGACTTACAGGCGCAACTGGAGCAACAGGACCCGTAGGCGCTACTGGTGATACTGGTCCGACTGGAGTAGAGGGTCCGACTGGCTTAACTGGAGCAACAGGACCGATAGGTGCTACAGGTCCAGTAGGACCAGAAGGCGCAACAGGACCGACAGGACTTACTGGTGCTACGGGAAATACTGGTGCCACTGGATTGACAGGTGCTACGGGAGAGACTGGTCCGACTGGTCTAACTGGTGCCACGGGCGCAACGGGAGTTACTGGTGCAACTGGAGTTACGGGTGCGACAGGGCCGACTGGTCTAACTGGCGACACTGGTCCTACAGGCTTGACTGGTCCGACAGGCGTAACTGGTCCTCAAGGACTTCAGGGAGATACCGGAGCCACAGGAGTTCAAGGCGATACGGGTGCAACAGGCCCAACCGGTCCAGTCGGTGCCACAGGAGACGTGGGACCAACCGGTGCAACTGGACTTACTGGGGCAACAGGAATTACTGGAGCCACAGGCGCAACTGGTCCGACTGGCCCAACTGGATTGCAGGGTATCTCCGCTGCTGGACGAGTTTATTACTTCCAAAGTTCAGCAAGTGATATTTCTCCATACGAAGAACTAACTCCAGAAGTTTCCAGTCTTACCGAAGACCAGCAGTCAAACGCTACTGCTGCAACAAGTAGCAATGGCGAACAATTCATTAAGGGGTGGATTACTGCCGCTGGCGACCCCAATGTAATTCTACTTCCCGCTGGAGAATTTACATGGCGTCTTTGGTTAAACATCAACGACACCGATGCTGTAACTAATTTTGTTGCGAGGGTTTACAAGGTTGACCCAACTAACTCAAACGCAGAAACAGAACTTTTTAACTACACAACACCTGAAGTAAACGCAACAACTCCAACACAGTTCCAAATTGCGCAGTACATCCAGAATGGTTACGTACTAGAAGAGACTGACAGACTTCTGATGAAGTTATTCGTTAAGACAACTTCTACAAATGATATTTATGGAACAGTTACGCATGATGGTGTTTCTAGGCAATCAAGCGTTATCACGAGCATTACTCAGGGTTTCCTTGGAGCCACAGGACCTACAGGCCCAACTGGAGTCACAGGTGCCACAGGTGCTACAGGTATTACGGGCGCAACTGGACTTACGGGAGCAACTGGCCCAGTAGGTGCTACAGGACCAACTGGCGTTCAAGGAAATGTCGGTGACACTGGAGCAACAGGCCCTTCTGGCGCAGCAGGTGCGACAGGTCCAACTGGTCCTGCTGGAGCAACTGGACTTACGGGCGATACAGGCTTGACGGGCACGACAGGTGCTACTGGTCCTGCTGGTGCCACTGGTCCTGCAGGGGCAACAGGCGCGACAGGTCCTGCAGGAGCAACAGGGCCAACCGGTATTGGCGCTACTGGAGCAACGGGCGCTACAGGAGCAACTGGTCCCACAAGGGACTTTGAAGTAAGATTTCTTATGGAGGTCATCTAATGGCATTAACACAAAAAAGACTATTTGGTCCTGCTGCGGCTGTGACCTCACCAACCGACGATGCGACTGGTCGCTATGTAGTACCAACTTCTACAACGACAATAGTTAAGCAAATTTTGTTTTGTAACACCAGTTCATCGGCGGGCACTGTTCGTTTGGCTGTTGGGACTACAGCAACTGCGGCAAACAGAATTATTTCAGACTTGACAGTTGCTGGCAATGAAACAATTTCATTTAACTGTTCATTGGTTATGACTGCAGCGGAAAAACTATTTTTCGTAGCAAATGCCACAACGATGACAATTACGGTGAACGGAGTAGAGGAAGCCTAACCATGCCTGGCATATCTCGCTATCCAACAACGAGTCCATTTATTGACTCTGCTGACCCTGTTTACGGAACAGGGATGGACGGCGACGCAGTTCTTGATGGTTCAACAACAGTTTTAGGAATGGCTCCTTCTGCAAGCGTCTACACAATGACAAGAGATATGTTCTTTGACGACCTAACTCTTAATGCGAGCGTAAGGCTTGCTCCTAACGGATACAGAATATTTGTAAAAAATGTTCTTACTTTTGCTGGCAACAATGCAACTATTGGTTTTACGACTGGTTACTCAACTGCTGGCTCAATTCAGCAAGGCGGAGCAGCCACTACTGCAGTAACCCATTCGCTTGGTGGTTCAGCAACTGGATACACCGCAACTGCACCGACGGCGGCTCTTGGCGGCTCTGACTACTATAAAATTCCACATCAAGCAATTCGTGGGTATGCGATAACTGCCTCTGGTGGTCCAACCTTTTTGCGTGGTGGCGCAGGTGGTTCAGGACAGGCTGGTGGAGGAGTAGTAATTCTTTCCGCTAGATATATTGCTGGTCCAGTTTCTGGCACTGGCTACATCAAGGCTCCAGCAAGCGCTCCTGCAGGAGGTGGAGTAATTCTTGTTGTTTCAAGTGCTGCTGCTCTACCTGCAAGCATTTCAACAGATGTAACTGGCCAAAACGCTGGAACATTCAACTACATGCAGTTGGTGTGACATGGCCTTAATTGATAGATACGGCGTAGCAAAAACGCAGAGAATTGGCAATGATTCTGTTTACGGAACTGGCTTTGATGGCACAGTAACAATTGCTTCCAACACTTCGCTATCTCGCGACATGTATTACATGAACCTAACGGTTAACAATGGTGTTCACCTAAATACAAATGGCTTCAGGGTTTTTGTAAAAAATGTACTTACATTAAACGGCACTGTCGGAGTTAACGCATCTACAACTGTTTCCGATGGAACAGTCAAAGGAACAACTCCAATTGCAACTTCTCAATCTGCTGGAATTGGTGGCAATGCGTTTGGCGCAACATATACAGTTTCACAAATACCTTCAAGTCTCTTTAACTATGTAGAGACTGCTGTTCTTGGAGCATATGTAAATTCTTCTGGAACCACAGTTCCAGTTGCTGGCGGTGCGGGCGGAGGAAACGGAGCCGCTGGAACAGCAACTCCAGCAACTCCTGCTGGAGCCGCTGGTGCAGGTCAATTGTCAAGAAACCCACTAGCGCCTGGCGGTCCTGGTACTGCTGGAACCGTTGGAGCCGCAGCACCTCTTGCCTCTGCTGGTGCAGCAGGTGCAGGTGGACCTGTTGTGGTTATCGCAGCAAAAACAATCACTGGTAGCGGTCAGATTTTATCTAGAGGACAAAATGCAACTGCTGGTGGTTCCGCTGCTAACGGAACTCTTGGTACAGCAGGAACTACTGCTCCAAACCAAGCGGTAGCCCACCATGTTGACGGTAATGCTCACTACATCACTGGTGACGGAACACATGGTCCTCATGCCGCAACGCCTACACCGAACCTTCCTCATGGCTCTCATGTTGGTGCTACTAGCCAAATGTTACATGCCGATAGGTATATCAACTTTAGCGTTTTCCATAATGATTTTTGTCCATCTCCAGCACACGGTGCATATGGGCATTATCACGGTTATGCAGGAGTTATTCACGACAACATAAAGGGATACCACGGACATTCCCCTGTTAGCCCTGCGGAAAGCACGGGAACTTATCATGCGATAAACGGTATTCCTCATAATCATGGACACCGAAACCATAGCGGCATTGCTTTTTCTAGTTATGGTCATTCTCAGCATGTTGATTCAAATCCAGAACACTCAAATCATCATGGCGCTGGCTCTTTGCATTGTGCCAACTCAAAGGGTCACTTTACTGTTCCTCTTGTTCAGCACACCAAGATTGGATATGCGCATCACATAGTTTCAAGAAATGCTGGAACAGTTAGCCATGTGGGTCACACGACAAAAACTGGTGGAGCAGGCGGAGCGGCTGGAACGGGTGCTGGTACAACTGCTGGCACAAACGGTCAGTCTGGCGGGGGTGGCGGAATTATAGTAGTCACTGACTCTTCGCTTACAGGCGTAACAACATCAACCGCTGGTGGAACCATCAGTTCATCAACCGCAAGTTCTGGAACAGCACTTGTTATTATTAACTCATAGGAGACAAAAATGGAATTTAATATTTCTTCAGAAGAAAAAATCAAATCAATCAATTCAGTGATTTTACAAAATGAAATAAATTTGTACAATGCTTTAATCAGTGCTGGATATAACCCAGAAACTTTTGATGAAACAACCTATGTTGTTCCAGAAGAAGCCTATCCGATGTCAATATTTCATACGATTGAGACATTGTTGGAGAAGATTGCAACACTAAAGGCAATGTTGGCGGATATTTAAGTGAGAAGAATTCTCTATTGTCCAAATGAATCAATGCTTGAAGAGGCGTCAGCAATAAGCAAAGTTAACTCATTGCAGATTCAAGTTGGAGACTCTGAATCAACAAACGATTTAGAGTTTGATAGGGAATTGATATCCGTAGTTGAAATACCAGAGTTCAATTATCTTGAGTACAAAAAGAACATAGAAAAGGGCTTACATCAAGTTTTTATCTATAAAAACGATTTTATTGCTATTGATAACACAATAATCGTAACTTTTGACTCGGAAGAAATAGTACCGTTTATTACTGAAAAACATTATGCTAAGTTTGTTTTTCCATGCAATAAATCTGGAGAATTCACGGCAGATGTTGTGTATAACAAAAAAGTTCTTGAAAGCATAGTTTTTAATGTTGATTAAAAAAGAAAAAGCCCCAGCGATATGGGTTTATGAAAACTGTTTTGAACCATCTAACTTTATTCAACTGATTGAAGAAGAAGCCGACAAGTCTTGGGGATACCTTTCATGGATTTCTTCATCTACTGGCACTGCAGGAAATAATGTTATTTCTGATTACAGAACATCTCTAGAAATGGTCGTCACTCCATTAATTGAATCACAGGTTCATGAATCAATTCAGCCGATTGCAGATTCTTTTATTTCAATATTTAGAGAAATAGATAAAACAATCTGGGACTACAGAGATTGTTTTGACTTACGATTAAGTTCGCACAATGGTTTACAGGTGCTCAAGTATCTTGATGGCGGAGAGTATCACCACCACTACGACCACGCTCCAGATAACTCAAGAGTTCTGAGCATGGTTGCCTGCCTGCAGGACGATTTTGAAGGTGGAGAACTTGAGTTTCCATTTTTTGATTTAAAGATAAAACTTTCTGCTGGTTCAGTAATTTTATTTCCTTCCAATTTTCCCTATATGCACATTGCTCACCCAGTAACAAAAGGCATTAAATACAGTCTGGTAACCTGGTTCGTATGAAAAGCATTAATGAAATCAGTCCAGAAAAATTTGGGTGTTTTTATTATTCACCTCTGCAAGGTGAAGAAATCTCACTTAGTTTAATTTCTCCAGACGGCGACATCCCTTATTCTGACTATGAAGCGTTTTCCACAGAAGACGGAACAGTAATCGCATTTAATGTGTTCAACGAACAAAATACAGATTATGCGTATCGTTTAAGATGTGGTGAGTTGCAAGAAACAATTCAGTTTCAACTTTATGAGAATCTTGAAAACATATTTAACAATAGCGATTATGAAGAAAATTCTTTTTATGCGTTATTTGGCTCAAAATCAGTATTGCTAAGAGTTGAGAATGGAGAACATCTTTTTGTCCCATTGGAAGAACATTGCGATAAGTACATATATGGACCAGCACCGTTCTTTGAGTTGAGCGATGGAGTTAGTCAGACACTTCTTAATTTTTCAACATTTAATTCAGACAACATCAAGGGAATATTTCCAGTACTTGCTGTACAGGGTGAAGCATGCATTCTTCGCGTAAGAATGAATGAAGAAGACGGTTCATATAGAAACTACCCAGCCGTAACTGCTATTGCTAAAACATTTCTTGGAATAATGCGGATGGCCTGTGAATGGCGTGCTCTTACTGCGGAACCGTTTAATGTTACGGAATTTCCAGCGTTAAAAATTTCAGAATTCCTTAACTTGCTAGGAATTAACGAAGAAGTAGATACAGCAATACGCTCGGCTATTGGCCCAATGCATGTTGAGAAGTTTCTTACAGATACAGAAAACGCAAGAGAAGTTATAGAAGAAAATGGAACATTTCCAGAAGAACTAAAAACTGTACTTACACCTCAGTTAAGATATCGCACTCTTAAAACACTTTCTCAAAATACTTCATTTAGTGCTTCAGAAGAACTTTTATCAAAAGAAAAAAATTCTGTAAATTCTTCAATCTACAGTTTTTTTGTTTACAATAATATTTCTTCAAACGAATTTGATTCAATTGATGAAATTATTGAATACCTAAAAACTCAGAACACATCTGATTTAGCAACAAATTTCTTAAGCATAAATGATTATCTTAAAAAGGCAAAAACACTATGAAGTCTTTAACGATTGCTGGAAGTGGAACTGCAGGTTTAATCACTGGTCTTATTTTGAGAAAAGCATTCCCACTTCTTGATATAACAATTATCTCATCGTCAAAGATTGGGATTATTGGGGTTGGTGAAGGAAGCACAGAGCACTGGAAGATGTTTATGGATATGTGTGATATCCCTCTTGCCGAATTGCTGATACAGACAAAAGCAACACACAAGAATGGAATTAGGTTTGAGAACTGGACAAACCACACTCCTGACTACTTTCATTCCGTTTCTACCGTATCAACAATGACTCCATTTAATGTATATGCCCTGTATAACGGGCTAATCAAAGATGGGAAGTTATTGACCGAAAACACCTCTAGCAGGGCTATGGTTGAAAACAAAGTTCAGGTTAATGGAATGCATAGAAATGTTAACCAGTACCACTTTGATACTTTTAAATTGAATACATATTTAACTAACTTGTGTCAAATCAGGGGAATTAAATTTATTGATGCAGTAGTTGAAAAAGTATCTGTTTCTTCTGAAACTGGAGAAATAGAATCAGTAAAACTTGACGATGGTCAGCAGGTTTATTCTGATTTCTGGGTTGACGCAACTGGGATGGCTCGTCTTCTTTTGAAAGAAGTTTCATCAACTGGGTGGAAGTCTTTTTCCGATTATCTAATGATGGACTCAGCAATAGCGTTTCCTACAGAATCTGACCCTTCTGGAGAGATTCGCCCGTACACGAGAGCAAGAGCGCTTAGTGCTGGATGGGCATGGGAAATTCCAACACAGGAGCGTCGTGGAAATGGTTATGTTTACTCTTCCGCCCATATATCAGAAGACGAAGCAGTAGGTGAAATTTCTTCACTTTTAGGCAGAGAAGTAAAGCCAGCAAAGTCAATTAAGTTTGACCCTGGATACTTACCAGATATGTGGGTTAAAAATTGTGTAGCCGTTGGCCTTGCTTCTGCTTTTGTTGAACCGATTGAAGCAACTTCTATTGGTGGAACAATTCAGCAAGCGAGATGCCTAGTAGAAAACCTATCTACATACAAAACTGGCAATACATCAGTTCAAAAGAATTTTAATAAAAAAATGCAGTTGATGATGGAAAACATACTTTGCATGATTTCACTGCACTACATTTCCGACAGACGAGATACTGAAATGTGGAAAGATACTGCGTCCCTGAAGAGACCAGAAATGCTTCAAGAATATCTTGAACTTTGGAATGAACGCCCACCAGCGCATTCAGACTTCATTGTTTCAGGCTATGAACTCTTTCATGCCCCTCATTTTTACCATGTAGCAAATGGACAAGGGCTTATAAATAAAGAGATGTCACATGCCATGCTAAGGTCATTCAATATTGTTGAAGAAGCAAACAAACTGGTTCATGATGCAAAACTTGCGCAGACAGACCACGAAAGGATTGACCATGCTCGGTCGCTTAAGGAACTACAGATATAAGATAGTTCAGTACAAGTCTGATTTGCCTAAGCCAAAACGCAATGAAGTAGTCATAATCCCTATAGATAACAGGATTATTGATTTTTCTCCATATGTAGGAGAAGACAAACTCCCATCATGGTGGACTTCTTTACCTAAAGGAAGAGGTTCACTTCGCAGGTGTCAAGGTACATACGACTATGTAACTCAAGGATTTTACATTCCATTGTGGACAAACATAACCGTGAGACCGAATATGAGCGGTCATCATTTTGAAGTCAAGACAGACCCAATTGAGGGTTTGAATTTTAATGTTGACGGCTTTGGTCCAGAAACTGCTCGTGGCTGTCCAATTGAACACACCAAGGCACTTGAGCAAGGGCAGTATTTAAAACTTGTTTCCCCCTGGAGATTTATAACCCCAAAGGGGACATCTTTAATGTCTTTACCAATGCTGTTTGAACCAGACCCAAGATTTTCAATTGTTCCAGGAATTGTTCACACCGATTATTACCATCAGATAAATATAGTAATCAATGTACATACTGACAAAGAATTTACGATTCCTGCTGGAACACCTATCCAGCACATGATTCCTGTTAAGAGAAACAACAATACTAAAAAAATTGTCTGGGGTAATGAATCAATGTATAGATTTGTTGCTGCTTCTGGCTTAGGGGAAGGTCAACTTATCCATCAAGACAAGTCAGTTATATACAGAAAACTTCAGCGTCGGACGGATAACGATGACTGATATCTGGAGATTTAGCGTGGACGACTATAGATACAGAACAGACAACAAGTACTTCCCGAACACTGAAGAAGGTTGGAAAGAGTTCTTGTGGAAGGTTCATTTTCTTGGCGGAAAGTCTATGATTCTCCTTTGGCACTTTGACCAACTTGAAAGAAAACGAATACAAGATGAACAAGATTCTTAATGCTGTAAAAACAATGAGTTCCAAAAGTTATTGGAATCGTGTTAATACAGTTGAAGCATGGGGTTTTGCTACAAAAATTGCAATTATTTTCCCTGGTCTACTTTTAGGCAAGCAGTTCTGGTGGCTTTATATTTTTGCTATTATTTCAAGCGTTGCCTTGATTTGGACATCAACACGCAAGACCCTCCCAACAATCATCCTTTTTAATGTGGCTTGGGTTATTTTGGCTAGTCTGTCTATTCTTAAACACTTCTGGTGGGGTTAATGAGATTCCATGTAGTCTCCCTTCCTCATACAAATACGACTGAGGACTTTACGGCGTGTGCCTATACGGAAAAGGTCCGCAAGTTCTGCATCATGATGAAGAACCTTGGTCATACCGTATTTCTATATGGCGGTGAATTAAACGAAGCCCCCTGCGATGAGCACATTATGTGCATTACCGAAGAGCAGCGTCTAGCGGCTGTTGGGAACAACCACTACTCGGCTGCGTCCTTTGACTGGAACCTCCCACATTGGGTTGAGTTCAACAGCAATGTAATCAAGGGAATCCAAGAACGCCTAGAACATAAGGACTTCATTTGCCTTATCGCTGGCTATGCCTCTAAGCCGATTGCTGATGCTTTCCCTCAGGAACTTAGCGTGGAGTTCGGAATTGGGTATGGCGGTTCGTTTGCTCCATATAAGGTATTTGAGTCCTACGCATGGATGCACTCCTGCTATGGGTCCAAGGTGACAGACCCCCATGCTCTTGACGGCAAGTTCTACGACACGGTAATCCCGAGTTACATTGATATTGACGATTTCCCTTTACAGGAAGAGCCAGATGACTATTACCTCTACATAGGACGCCTTATTGAGCGCAAGGGGTACCAGATAGCCGTTGATGTCTGCAAGCATCTTGGAAAACGGCTAGTTATAGCAGGACAAGGCAATCCTCCCGGATATGGCGAATACGTGGGAGTGGTGGGAACCGAGGAACGAGCCAAGTTGATGGGCGGCGCAATTGCTACCTTCACGCCAACTATCTATGTAGAGCCATTTGGAACTGTCGCTGTAGAGGCGATGGCTTGCGGTTCACCAGTAATCTCAACAGACTGGGGTGCTTTCACCGAAACAGTTGTTGACGGAGTGACGGGATTTAGGTGTCATACTTTTCAAGAGTTCATAAACGCTGCTGAGGATGTAAAAAATCTTGACAGAGCATTTATTAGCAAATACGCAAAAGATAGATACGGCTTAGACACTGTCGGTAAAATGTACGAAAAATACTTTAAACGACTTGGCGACCTATGGGGTCGTGGCTGGTACGAAGTAAGTTCGTAAATAGTTCATATAAAGTATTTACTAACCAATAACTAGTTACAGCGTAAAATTAACATGACACAGATAGGTGGATTTTCATGCCCTGGAAAGAATTTTTAGACGGCGAGATTCTGGATGCTTCAGAAGTAAATGACTACTTCATGAACCAGGCTGTCCTTGTTTTTGCTACAGAAACCGCAAGAAACTCTGCGATAACCAGTCCAAACGAAGGAATGTTTTCTTACATAACCGAAGATGAGGCTATTTTTATTTATAAAGACGGTACATGGACGCCTCAACTTGCGTTAATTGAAGATAATGCCGTAACAACAGTTAAAATTTTAAATAGTGCTGTAACTACTGCAAAAATTAACAACAGCGCTGTAACTACTGATAAAATTAATAATACTGCAGTAACAGAAGCAAAAATTGGAACTGGCGCAGTAACGGAAGCAAAAATTGGAACTGGCGCAGTAACGGAAGCAAAAATTGCAACAGATGCTGTGACTACAGCAAAAATCGATGACGATGCCGTAACGACAGTTAAAATTTTAAACGAGGCTGTAACAACTGCGAAAATTGATGATGATGCTGTAACAACCGTTAAAATCAATAATGGCGCTGTCACTTCAGCAAAACTCGCTAATGACCTTGATTTAAACGGTACTACAGAGATTGACGAGATTCTTGAAACTGTCTTTGTTAATGAAACAGCGTTAACTGGAACTGTTCAAATAAATGCAAGAAGTGGCTCTGTCCATTATTTTACTAGCAACTCGGCCGCTAACTGGGCTTGGAATGTAAGAGCAGACGCCAGCGTAGGCAATACATTGGCATCAATAATGGATGTTGGACAAGCAATAACATTTTCTTTATTTGCAAAAAATGGTACTACGCCATACAAAATGACATCATTAACAGCCGATACAAGCACAGTTACTCTTAGATGGTTTGGCGGAGTTCTGCCCGCTAATGGAAATGCAAACTCAGTTGATTGTTACACAATAACTCTTATAAAAACTACAAGTACTGCGTTTGATGCGTTTGCCAGTTTAACAAGATTTGCCGTTCCTGCATAATGCCATTTCTTGGTGGAAGAGGTCAGTCCTCTAGGGGATATTTTGGTGGAGGAACAACTCCTGGCGCACCAACACTTGGAACGCTGACGACTTCAATTAGTCCGCCCAACACCGTTTCAACCCCATCAATGACACAGGATGCAACCAATGCAAACTTTTCATGGAGTAGCCCTGGTGCTGGTGGAGTAACAATTGGTATTCCGTTTACTGAACCTACTTTCAATGGCGGTGCAGGAATAACAGATTACGAATATTCAACAGACGATGGTTCAACTTGGAAGTCTTCTGGTTCAACTACTTCACCAATCTCTATTACGACATTAAGTAGTTCCTCTTCAAACTTGAGTGCTGCTACTGAATACACGGTAAAACTAAGAGCAGTTAACTTTCTTGGCTCTGGAACTGCATCCTCTAATGCATTAAGAACCACACCTACAGCGGTTACTTCCTACACAATTCGTTTGTATAACAACAGAGGAACAGAAACTCTTACAGAAACAATCACTGGAAACACAAGCGGAACATACCAAAGAAGCCATAATCAAATTGCCGCTGACTGGAGTGTTACGGTAGCGGCTGTAAACACCGGTGGAACTGGTACGTTCTCTGCGGAATCCGCTGCTGCGACTGGTTGGGCGCTTGCTTCCTGCACAAACTATGACGCTTCTGGATGCGATAGTTGCGGAACAAAATCTACAGTGTGCAGCAAATGGACTCGTGCTGGAAGTTCTGACGGTCCTTGTAATGTTTCGTGTGGGACTCAAAGCGGATGCTCTGGCTCTTGGTCAGATTATTTTGACTTTGTTTGTATTCCAGTTTCTGGTGGCACATATTCGTATGCTGCAGGAACAATCTGGGGATGGTTGTACTACACGGACTCTGGCTGTAACAACCCTGTAAGTTGCGCTTCACAAAGCCTGCTTGGACCAGAAAATGTCCAGTACTGTTCTGTTACTGGCGTCTATCGTGTGACTGGTTCTGACCAGTGCGTTTTCATAAGTATCTAGTGTAAGGTTATAAAAATGAGTCATTTTATTTTTGTTGTTGATGGAGAAGTTGCTGGAGAAATGCCAGTTCCAATGCTTCGTAACGAGGCTGGAGACATTCTTCCCGCCGTAGAGAGGTTGATTGCGATTCTTGGCAGCGACCCCAAAATTGTTATATCAGATGAACCTGTGCCCGAAGGTTCAACATGGGATGGAACTTCTTTCACTCCTCCTGTATAGTGTCTACATGACATCACCTTGGCAAGAGTGGAAAAAACGAAACGCTGAAAAGCAGGCTCGTGGAGAGTCTTCTCCCCTTGATTTTGCAAATCCTGAAACGCAGTATGCAGCCGTTGATGAAATACAGCGTAGAATGGCTATATGCGAAGGATGCGAGCATTACCTTAAATCTAAACAGTGTTCTCAGTGCGGATGTTTCATGCCTCTCAAGACTCGGCTTAGTCACGCAGTGTGCCCAGTGAGCAAATGGTAACTACTACCACGTGGTAAAATTGACTGAGCACGGGGGTGTCTTTGTCAAGTTTGAGGTTTTTTCAGTTAACAAGACTGATGATTTTTGTTCCAGTCGTATTTCTGGCCGTATTTGCGCCAATTGCTCAGACATATGCTTCCAATCAGAACCAAGAACCGACGGTTTTTACAACAACTGGTGCGAACGATTTTTACTTTGAACTAGAGGCTGGAACCACTTTTACTATCCAAGCGACTGCTCAGCAGTACGGGATTGACAGCATGTTCTGGCTGTACGACAGCAATAATCAAGTGCTGGCTGCTAATGATGATTTCTACGGTTTAGATTCCTACATTTCCTACAATGTCCAGGAGGCTGGAACCTATCGTCTTCGCACAGGCGTTTGCTGTGGTGACCCTAATAGATGGTATGGAAATTCTTACACAGTAGAGACCAACTCTCTTCCAACAGGTGTTCCTTCAACTACAACTACCAGTACGACCACGACAACTACAAGCACAACTACCACTACTACGACTTTGCCGCCTTTAGGTATGAGAACTCCAACAAACCTTCAGGCTTTTGCTTATGAAGGAAGGGTCGCTCTTTCGTGGGATGAACCAGAAGGTGGAGAAGGTTATGCCCCAGTAGAGAGATATGCAATCTTCTTTACTGATGACAACTGGCAAACATCTCGTGCTATTGCGTCAACCAATACATGGGCAACTGTTTATAATCTTGAAAACGGAACCGAATATCAATTTAGAGTTCGTGCCGATAACGACACTCTTGGCGTGTATTCCTCAACTATTGAAACTTTTACTGTAAGTGCAACTCCAGTTACTACGACTACGACCACTACAAGCACTACGACCACAAGTACTACGACAACTACTACGAGCACTATTCCAGAAACTACAACTACAAGCGTTTTTGTTTTCCCGACATTACCCCCAGTAGATACGGAGGAACCAGTTGAGACACCCCCGAGCCAAAGTTATCCCCAAGGTGATGGACCCGCCGCCTCGGTACCACAATATGCCCCAGAACAAGAGACAACAACACAAACGGACGAACCGCCGATAGTTGTTCCTGTAGATACTCAAGAGGCAGCCAATATTGCTGTTGAAGATATTTTTGACGGACCTATGTCTAGTGCAGGACTTGCTAACGCTGTAGACGACCTAGTTGCAGACGCAGAAACACCAACAGAACTAACCGCTGTTGTTAACTCGCTTCTTGACCAAGAACTCTCAGATACTCAATTTGCTACCGTTATTGAATCAGTGTTTGATGGACCTATGTCTAACGAGAACTTCGCCGCTGCAGTAGACGCAGTATTTGAAGACCCAACTAAACTTTCAGATGCACAATTTGAAGACGCAGTTACGGCGGTCTTTGATGGCCCATTGTCTAATGCTCAATTTGAAGACGCAGTAGAAGCGGTCTTTGAAGATACAAACTCTCTCAGCAACGAACAGTTTGACGCAGCGGTACAGGCAGTCTTTGACGAACCACTTACTACGGAACAATTCAGCGAAGCCCTTGATGCTGTGTTTGACGAACCACTTACCGATGAGAAGTTTGACGCCATTATTGATGCTGTTTTGGATGCACCTCTTTCTGGTGAGCAGTTTGAAGAACTGGTTGGAGTCTTGGAATCCGACACTGTTACCGAAGAACAAGTTGCAGCAGCAGTTGACTCAGTTATTGAAAACGGAGTTACTGAAGAGCAGGCCACAGACCTTGCCACTAGCGCAAAAGTTTTGGAAAGCATTGATGGAGAACAAGCAACAGAAATCTTTGCTGCGGTTGAAATTTCTGCAGTAACTGCGGAAGAAGCAGCACAACTGGTTGAAGCAGTTCAAGACGCACCAACCGAAGTCAGAGAAGCACTTGAGTCTGAGGTAAACATTTTTCAGGGAGCAATTGATACCTATGTTCCTCTTGGCTCAAGTGTCCCTATTGGAACAAGAAGAGTAATTATTGGCGCTAGTGCTCTTGCAATTTTTAGTGCGCCCGTACCTGTATCTAGGAGAAACTAATGTTTAAAAAACTTAAAGATGGATTAAGCGACTTGTCATGGACTCTTGCTGGAACAGCACTTGTTCTAATAACACTGAGTGGACAGACAAGAACCTACGGATTGTGGATATCTGGCATTGCCTTAACTGTTTACTTTTTTGGAATTCTTATTAGTAGCGATGACGACGAATAGTCATAAGTGGTAAAATTAACCATCCGCTCTTAAAAAGGAATAGACATGCCAAGAAAATATTCTTATTATCCAAGTTTTGATGGAAAAGGCGCACAGCCTGGAACTGAGAAACTCGTTGAACTCTGTGGAAAAAGATGGAAGACATCGAATATGGGAATTTATTCTGCCAGATTGATGAGAAATTCCAAGACTGCTGGTAAGAAGATTGGCGACCCAGGCATGGAGAAGTTCCTGAGCGTTCACGCCACTGGAGCCGCTGCAGACATTGGTTACACCGACCGCAAGGTTGGAGTTGAAATGTGGAACTGGTTCATCAAGTACACCAAGGAACTTGGCATTGAAGAGATTCACGACTACGCATTTGACGCAAACCCCAAGGACAAGAACCAGGGGTATGGAAGAGGTTTCAGGTGCAGTCGCGGCGAAAACGAGGCTGGGGTAAAAATTTTCACCGAGGATGATAACGCTGGAAGTTTTGGCGGGAAGTGGTTGCATTTAGAACTTTCTCCTGAAATGGCAAAAGATGCTGCAAAGTTTGAAGCAGCATGGCGTGCACTCCCTAAGCCTGGTGCCTAATTAAAAATGGAAGCAATTACAGTTGCTCTCATCACTGCAGTAGGCGCTGTTGTTGCCGTCCTTGTTGAAAAGGGTCGTCGCGAAAATAAAGCCGACCACGGAGTTGTCTCGGAAAAACTTGACATCATCGGAAAGAACTTAGGTCGTTCAATCGACCGTGTAGAAGCGACTGTTGTTCGCAACGAAACAAAGTTAGACCAGCACATTCGTGACCATGCAAAAGGAGAAATCTGATGGCAGGCAAAAAACCAGCGAAGCCGATGGCAGGACAAACTAAGCAAATAGCATTAGACCCTGCTGTCTACGGTTCGTTAATTAAATTTTATGGCTCTAAAGATGCCAGATGTAAATGCGGTTCTTGCGCAAGAGAAATTGTAAGAGGAATGGTTAGAGAAAAGGGTGGTGCATTTTACTGTTCAACAGTATGTGCTAAAAAATCAATCTAAATAAACAACGGGGGTTGTAGAAATGAAAACATTAATACTTCGTATTCTTGCTGTGTTTGCAGCATCTGGTTTGAGTGTTATCGGTGCTGGAGCAATTGCTGGCGTACCACTTTGGAAAGCATGCCTCATGGCTGGAATCGCTGGCGTCGCCACCGTTGTTGAAGGTTTGGCTAGAGCCTTCCTTGATGACGGAAAACTTTCTATAGCCGAGATAAATGAAGTCTTTAATAAAGTTGACAAAAAGACGAAAGACTAAGTAGTACTATTTTGTTATCCGGCCTTTCTTTAAAGAGATAGGCCACTTTTTTCAGATTTAACCAGAGGGTGACATGACTACTGATATGGTTTGGCACAACGATGGTCATGTAATCCATTTGCGCATAGACAGGTCTGAGGTAAAAATTGTCGGAATTGACTGTCCTAATCAGGAAAAGGACCCGTGTCGCTTACCGACTGGCGACTGCGCCGTACAATATTTTGTTGACCTTTATGGCTTGGAGTGCAATGCTGGTTCGTGCGATGCGGCTGAATCCATACAAATCTGTTGGACGCTCGGAGGAAACCCCCACGACCTAGACGCTTGTCAGTTGTGGTTCATGCCGATAGACGACAACACCTTCCAAGCCTGGGTGTCTAGCGTCTCCTAGGATTAGGCTTAGAAGCCTGCGGATTGTGCGCTCTAGCGAGTCCTAAGGCTTGTTTCATCCCATTTGGGGTAATGCGCCAGTATGTGTCGTTTAAGCGAACCATTGCCTTGTTCTCCTCAAGAACAGCCAAAGACCTCTTGATGGCGTTCTTGTCGGCAAATCCTTTGTTGCTTACTTCCTGAAAGTCGTCAATCGTCATAGCCTTGTCGTAGGCGTAGGCGTAGGCAAGAACATTGTATGTTGATGAGCCGTACTTGAACGTAGGCGGCTTTGGCTTCGGTATTGGCTTAGCGCCTGATTCGTCAATAATATCTTCTAGTTCCATTAGGATTTAAACAATACCTGGGAAAAGCCTATTTACAACACGCAGATAGTGTTTATTCTAGGTCTAGTATCTTATTAAGCATAAGCGGAATACGCTGTATATCAGCGTTGTTTAGTAGCAAATCTTTGTTGAATTGATAAACATTTTTGCGATTGACTTTTGTCTTTGTAATTAACCCTTTGTCAGTAAGGGTTTTGATGGTTTTCTCAACCATAGTCTCGCTTATTCCTAGATAAATCGCTATGGCTCGTTGCGTCATCGTTGGGTCAAGTATTATCGCAAAAATTACTCTGCCTGGAGTTGAGATAATCGCAACCTCATCAGGAGATGAATATTGAATTATTCTGTGTTCGTCCATAGACAGCAGTATCTGTTCAATCAATTCTTTTTTATCGCCGAGTATTTCCGCAATATCTTTCTTGAATTTGTCGATTGACCTGTTGTCCATCCGGTGACTCCGTTGGTGAGATAATGAGATTAGCATGCTTGCGCACTGTGTGCATTGTGTTCTAATCTGTTGTCACCTTAAAGGAGGCGCAATGCTGAAAGACAAACTAGAGAAACTTTCTGTCAGGCAAAAGAACGAAAAGTTGTGTGCTCTCGGCATGGAGATGTCAAAGATGAGCAGCGAAGACCTTGATTCTTTTGTTAAGGCAATGCACAGTGATGCAAGTTCCAATGAAATCATGATGGTTCTACAAGAAGAAGGAATGGCCAACTTCGGTATTACTCATTTCAGAGACAAGCGTAGAATTTGTTTTTCTGAGAGTTCTCCATGTTTCTGTATCCGCAACGCCTCTAACCAGGAAGGTGACAAATAATGTCAAAAAAACTGTCTTCAAAACTTGATGAGGTTTCAACCAAATCAGAAGCAACCGACGCTAAGAAGAAACTTCTTGGAAGTCTTGCTGACATGCTTGAGCGCAAGAACATTGACCTCAATGAGATTGGCGACATTAAGCGTGTCTCTCTTTATCAATCAATGCTTAAAGATGAGCAGGGTGAAGCACAAATTCACGACCTTGCGGCTATTCAGTTTTCACCTAAATGGGAGACTGGTCCAGACTGGCCAGTAATCCAACAAGGCAAGCCTGTACAAGTACAAAAGTCAAAGACAAAACCAAAGGCTCCATCAACCTTCAAAACCTGTGTTGTTGTACCTGATATACAGTTCGGATTCTTCCGTAATAAGAACGGTGAACTAGAGCCAACTCACGACGACAAGGCTATTGACATCGTTCTTGCAATGATTAAAGAAATCCAGCCAGAACTTATTGCCTGCGTTGGGGACAACTTGGACCTTCCAGAGATGGGCAAGTACGTCACTTACCCTGCGTATGCACAGACCACTCAGGCATCTATTGACAGGGCGACAATGTTCTGCGCACAAATGCGAGACGCTGCACCTCATGCACGAATCGTTTGGCTTGCAGGAAACCATGAAGAGCGTATGCCAAAGTATCTCGTTCAGAATGCTGGAGCAGCCTATGGACTGCGTAAAGGCATGACTCCTGACTCTTGGCCAGTTCTTTCTGTTCCGTATCTCTGCCGAATGGAAGACTACGGAGTTGAGTACAAGCCTGGATATCCAGCAGCAGACCTGTGGATTAACAAGAAACTCAAGATTATTCACGGTGACCGTGTTAAGTCTTCTGGCTCAACCGCTCATGTATATCTCAACGCAGAAAAGGTTTCGGTTATTTATGGACACATTCACCGCATTGAAACGGCGTTTAAAACACGCGAAGACTACAGTGGTGCTCGCACTATTATGGCTGCATCTCCTGGGTGTCTTGCTCGTATTGATGGTGCTATTCCTAGTACCCGTGGGGGCGTAGACCTAGACGGTCGTCCACTTACTCGCTTTGAGAACTGGCAACAGGGTGTTGGGGTCGTTGAATACGAAGACGATGGTGACCACAAGTTCTCATACGAAGTCGCAACGATATACAACGGTTGGACAATGTTCAGAGGCAAAGAGTACCGAGCAGAATGAGCGAAGGCCAATGGACTTGGCTTCTGTTCGGAATGGAACTAATCGGAGTTGCTGGTAGTTACCTCATTGGGAATAAGAAGTGGTACGGACATTTAATTGTTGCACTCCACTCATTTCCCTGGTTAATTTATTCAATAGTCTTCAACAAACCTGGTTTTTTGGCGATGTGGGTCCTATGGCAGATGGTCCATTGGCGAAATATGTACAAATGGGCAAAAAAGGACAATTGACAGACTAAGACTATTGTTGTATCGTCATTTTAAGAGGTGACGAAATGACAACAATTGCAGGTATTCAGGGAGACGGCTTTGCCGTTATCGGCTCTGATACAAGAATAAGTTCCTATGGCTCTGACGGTTCTGCGTACCAATACTCGCATCTCGGTCCTGGAACATCAAAGATTGCCGCGAGAGGCAAGTTTCTATTGGGAGCAGCGGGTGACCTGCGCGCCATCAATCTTCTTCACCATGTCTACCAACCCCCAACTGTGGCACCAAGCCTTAAGGGGAAGAAACTAGACTCCTTTGTAACGGGGAAGGTAATACCATCTCTTAGGCAGTGCTTTGACACTCAGGGTTACTCGGCTCCAGAGAAGGACTCTTCAAGAGAACACAAAGCAGAGCAAGGCTCTACAATCGTCCTCGTTGTTAATGGAACTATTTACATTATTGAAGAGGACTACTCTTGGAGTACAGAGTCAACAGGACTGTATGCCTGTGGCACTGGTTCGTCTTATGCGCTTGGCGCACTCTACGCAACGACTGGTGGTAAGAGTTTGTCACTCCACCAGTCAAAGCAGGCGGTCATCAAAGCACTGAGTACGGCTGCGAAGTTTGACCCATATTCGGGTGGGCCATATCACACCTTTGTTCAACAATCTCAGGATGAGAAATGATAGATGAAGCGCCCAGAACTTCTGCCATGTTTCCCGATATGTGGTTAATCCCATAGGGGAGAGAGAAGAGAACTAATGAGAGATTACATAGGGAGTAGTAATGGGTATTAAGGACATAGACAATAACCAGAAAAATATTACCAAACCAGATAAATCTATTGATATACCTGATTTGGACTTGTTTGAGCATGCTGCTTGTAAAGGGAGAACTAATCTCATGTTCCCCAAAGAACATAAGGACATTACCTATATTGCGGAAGCAAGAAGCATATGCAAGTCGTGTCCAGTCCAAAAGTTATGCTTGGAGTACGCACTAGAGTTTCCAGCAGCGGATATGCATGGAGTATGGGCAGGACTGACATCAAGACAGTTGGCTGCAGAGCAAAGACGCAGAGGGCAGAAACCATCAAGACCCACCCTTAGTCAGATGTGGGGAGAGGGTTAACCGACCCTAAAGGAGCAGGTGTTGCAGTAGTCGGCAGAGCCGAAGGTAACTATCTGCATGTCGCACTCTTCTTTACCGCAAGGCATCAGAACCTTCTCACCTTCTAGGTACATCCGAAGGTAGTCAGAGGGAGTAGGTCTTGGGTAGGGAGCAGGAGCAGGGGTATGACCCTTCTGGGTCTGGCAGTAATCCCAAGCGACCCAGGCTAGGAAGTCTGAAAGAGTCATGCCTTGGGCACGAGCAGCATCTATCAAGAGGTTCTTCTCAGCACCAGTCACCTTGACTGTCAGGGTATGGACAGCCTTAGGTGTACGAGACTTCTTAGGCTTACGACCCATCTCTTTCAACCACCATCTTTATGAACTCGGTCATCGTCATACCGTAGGCATCAGCCTTCTCCATCAGGAGACGCTTGAACTCAGCAGGGACCCTTATGGTCATCAGGACATATGGGGTCTCGGGAGTCTTGGGGGGACGGCCTGGATTGCGCTTCATTTCGTATCAAACGCTCCGTGGAGTGAACGCCATTCGCCACACCAGTAGTCTTCCGCCACCGTCACGGCTTGGGGGAACCGATGGCAGGTTCCGTATCGGGAGCCAGGAATCTCGGTGAAATACACGCAAGTGGGGCAACCACGCGAAGGGGTGTCCATACGGATGGAGATTGTGGCATTTTGATATCCGGGATTTGATGTCTCCGTGTTCACTATGGCATTCTCTGACTTGTTAGAAACTGGTGAAAACACAACCAACGTGCTCCTCTTTAG
>Ga0209599_10000563_pt1 | contig 23092 bp, 22 predicted proteins | sample Shrwel_input2_FT_FD_187534 | JGI IMG/M metagenome (GOLD analysis project Ga0209599, IMG submission 187534) | Subsurface microbial communities from deep shales in Ohio, USA - Utica-3 well 1 S input2 FT (SPAdes) (version 2) ... | reverse complement strand
TCCGTCAGGTATTGTGACTCAATATCTTTTTGGCCAAGTTGTGTTTGTTGACAACGTGACTCGTTAATTAAAATATTTGAGAGTATGCAATTATGAGCAATGGCGAAGTTACGACTGTTGGTATTCCTTCACTTTTTGGCTTGACGGGTACAAAAACAGCATTTCAAGATGAAGGTATTTTGCTTGGGAATGCACAAGCCGTTAATTTTGTTGGTGACGGTGTAACAGCAACATTATCAAGTGGCGTTTTAACAGTTAATATTACTAGCGGCTCTTCAATGCCCGCATTAGTTACAACTTTAGAAGGTTTGTCGGCTGAAGATACCACCCATCCCGTAGCTGCCTCTGCTGTAGTTGCGATGGGGCAATACTTCGTTGACGAAGTAGTTGGGGGTTTAACTGCCGAAGATATTGGGGCTGATGAAAGTGGTGCAGCAGCTACAGCCGAACAGAATGCCAAAGATTATGCAGATGGCTTATTAGTTGGATTATGGAAAGACCAAGGTAACTTCGACGCATCTTCTGGATTATGGCCAACCTCGTCTAGCACTATTGGTTTAACAGCTATCGTTGCGGGGTTTTTATGGAAAATTAATGTTGCAGGAACGCTAACAGGCGGCGTTGTTGTCGATATTGGCGATGTTGTTCGGGCATTAGTTAATAATGCAGGTAATACAGCTACAGACTGGGCGGTAATTGAAGGCAACGATGGATACGTGCCTGAGAATGAATCAAACAAAGCAACAGATTTTTCGATAAAAAACAGTACGAAATATCCCTCAACTCAAGCTGTTGACGAAAACTATCTAAGTTTGAATGTTCAGACTCTAACAACCACTAAAAAAGCACAGGTTAAAACAAACATTGGCTTAGAAACGGCTGATGATCTACCTGAGAAGGCTATCACTTCTGCAAATAAATACTTTACCGAAGGGCGTGTACTGGCCTCAGTATTGACGGGAATTAGTTTTCTAAGTGGTCTAGCTGTTGTCGCTACAGATAATGTTTTAGTGGCAATTGGTAAGTTACAGAAACAAATTACCGACTTAGCTGCGAGTGCTGTTACTCAATCTAGCCTACGATACGTCACAGTAATTAAGACACTCCCTGCCCCGATCATTGATGCTACTGATGTTACCCCGACAGGAAGTAAATTAGTTGTCCTAGATTACGCTTCTGCCACTACTTGCACTATAGATACACCTAATAATCTAGGTAAGACTGTTGGGGATAGTGTCAACATCATTCAAGGGAATGTGGGGCCTATAACTATAACGGCTAGTTCCCTTGTTGGCGCAAAAACAACAGCTACAACTGCTGTTTTTACACGCGAAGGCGAAACAAAAACCTTTATTGCCACTAGCTCGTCCACATGGCGAGTAATTGGAGGTTAATATGTTCCCTTTGGGCATTCTTAGTGCTAGAGAATCACCTGATCCATTAAACATTCAATTTAATGGATTGCCTTTTTTTGATGCAACAGGTAATCACCCACTTCAATATCCAGTTGGAGTGACAGAGTCGGGCGGATCTGCTGTTTTTAATAATAACGCGGCAAACTTTATTACTGTTTTAAATTCAGGCTATCGCTTGCAAAACTCAATTGAAGTTAATTGTCGTGTTAATTTAACAAACAACGGTACTGTTCAAAGCCTTTGGACGATGCTAGACGCTAGTGACTCTCAAGTTTTTCGACTTTTTGTGACAGCGATTGGTGAGATTGGGTTTTATCTTGGTGTATCAATACCCATCTACTTTGGTTTTTCGTATGGCGTAAGCACTGAATTAAAAGTTCAGTATGATAGTGTCTCTCATACATTAAAACTTTATAAAAACGGCGTTTTAGTCCTTACAGAAGTAGGTGTTGCACTTCAATCAAATGTTCAACGAAATATGCGGATTGGTAATTTTAGCGCAGCTAATCCGTTCCCCATGAATGGTACAATGGATTATATAACTGTTACTGAGTTTTAATTAAATCCGCTATAAGTCCGCTTTATTAAAAATATAAGCCTTAATTTATTGTAAATTAAGGCTTTTTTATTTTGTTTATACTGTAGTGGTCAAGTAATTTCGGACACACCAATAGGTTGTATTGCTGCTTTTGTCCGCTCATAGACAGTCGGAGCCAAGTAACCGATTGTCGAGTGCAGACGGACATTATTGTAGAAGCCGACGATGTATTCGGTGACATCACGTACAGCCTCAGTATGATTAGCATAATTCCGTTGCCAAACACGCTCCATTTTCAAGTTCAGGAAGAAACGCTCCATCACCGCGTTATCCCAACAATTACCTTTGCGACTCATGCTGCCGATCAAACCATAATCATGCAGTAGCGTTCGATATAAGTCGCTTGCATACTGACTACCTTGATCTGAGTGTACGATCAATCCTGTCGCAGGCTGACGCTGTATAATTGCCATTTGTAACGCCGTACATACCAATTCGGCGGGCATCGTGGGGGCCATCGCCCACCCAACTATTTTGCGCGAAAACAGGTCTAGTACTGCTGCTAAATACAGCCAGCCTGCACGAGTGCGAATGTAAGTAATATCCGCAACCCACGCTTTATTTGGTTGCTCAGGCCGAAATTGTCTGTCCAGAATGTTATCAAACACAGGTAGGCCATGCCGACTGTCTGTGGTGCTGACGAACTTGCGCTTCCACACAGGCCGAAGCGCGTGCTCCCGCATCAAACGACGAACACGGTAGCGCCCCATGACGATCCCTTTAGCACGCAATGCCGTTCGTAAGCGACGGCTGCCATAGCTTTGGCCACTGTCAGCAAAACATGCCTTGAGTTGAGCCGTCTCAGTACAGGCAACCACTTTCTGTACCCGCCGATGTTGCGCGGTGTAATAACCCGAGCGGCTAACCTGCAATAATCGACAAGCGTGTTGTATCGAAACAGCCTCCTTTTGCAGCGTTTGAATGAGACGATAGCTCACCTCAGTTCGCGGGCAAAGAAGGCTGACGCTTTTTTTAAGATGTCGTTATCCTGCTTGAGTTGACGATTCTCTGCCTCTAGTTGGCGAATGCGTTGCTGCTCTGCGGTCAGTGGCTTGCCAATCCCTGACTGTCCCTGTAATTCAGCTTCATACTGCGTTAACCAGCGTCTAACGGCTGTTTCACCAAGACTCATATCCTGACAAACCTGAAACACGGTTAACCCTTGATCAACGATCATTCTGACCACTTGAAGTTTAAAACTTGCATCAAATGTGCGGCGTTGCTTTCTCATCATCATTTCCTCGTTGGAGTATTATCCTCCTATCGAGGTGTCCGTTTCTATTAGACCACTACATACAATCCATCAGTGGGGGAACCAAATAAAAACCCTAATCAAATCAAAGGTTATTTTTATTTGATTATTGCGTTTTTTGTGTATGCTAAAAAGCAATTTAATTTTAGAAAACAGCAAGTTATATACAATGGGCTTATTTATTGACATGGTGGGGGTCGCTGGTTCGAGTCCAGTTACGTCTACCAATTTGTAGAACACGGCAGGCCGCCATAGGCCACAAACCCCAACAGTAGCAATACGTTGGGTTTTTTTATTGTCCGCGATAGAGCATGGTAAACCACAGTAAGTTGGTATCTTTGTTGGTATGAAAAATACCAACGCGGAAAATACCAACAATGCTTACCGATGCCAAAATTAAAAAGCTCAAAGCGAAAGTGAGCCAAATAAACACAGTGATGCGCACGGCTTGCAATTGCACACTTTTTTAACCGTTGATGCCGTCGATATTCCTTACCAGTTGATTCACACGAGCCGATCAACCGACCCGTGACGGTTTGTTATGGTTTTGATAGCGCGTTAACGGTTGCTGTTTTAGAGACATTAGACTGTGAGCAAATCGCCTTACAGGTGTTTGATGGTGTACATAAGAATAGCCAATTATGCAGGTATGAATATGATTTGGGATGCTTGGTTGAATCATGGTTATGCGCCGCCGCGTGCCTGTGTGCAAGCGGCTTTGGCAAAGCCTGAATGGAGGGTGGAAATTGTTGTGGTGGCAGCTCAATATTGATGAGCGCATGCAGACTCAATAATGGCGGTTACTTCATTAGGACGTTCTAACATTAATAGATGTCCACAATCTTTAAATGTTTGGCTAATAGTTGGTTTTAGCTTCTTATTTAATTGTTGGCCCGCTTGCGCTGATAGCACTTTATTTTGTGCGCCCCAAATTGTATAAATGGGCGGAAAATCTTTGGGAGGTTGAATGTCATCTAACAAAGCAAAGCCGTTTAGTTGATGGTACAAGCCAAGTATTGCTGAAACCTCATGAGGGTTTTGATAGCATTCGCGTAGCGCAACATTATTCCATAAGGCTTGTTGGCGGCCTTGTTGTCCAAGTTGCATCATGATACTCGGACTAATCGCTATGTTTGGTACAGAAAGACTACTAAGCCATTGTGAGAGTGGATTTACCCAAAATGAAGCGTACTTCTTTAATGACAAAGAAATTCCTAGTTTTCCCTGCTGAAAAGTTGTTCGCGTGAGTGGATTGATTAACACTAAGCTATGAACCCTTGAAGGCTGCTGTCTTGCAAAGTTTAATGCAATCGCACTACCCATACAGTTCCCTACCAGTGTAATAGGGCTATTGGGCATGATGGTAGCAATAAAATTGGCAATGGTCTGAGTGTAGGCATTTAAAGAGTAATCGGTCGCGGCTGATGATTGACCATAACCTGCTAAATCTAGTGCAAAAACCTGATGTTTTTCGGCAAGTGTATCAATCTGAAACTGCCAAATACGATGTGATGCTCCTCCATTGTGTAAAAATAAAATGGGGTGTCCTATGCCTTTTTTTATATAGGCAATACTTTGATTTTTATAAATAAAATATTCCATACGAGCCCTGTTGAGTAGATTGTAAACGTTCTAATATGTTCACATGATAATCAATAAAAAAAGGGGTGGCTTGTATAAAACGCTTATTGGCTTAGAATTTTACGTTGCTGATGTAGTTCAAACGTACCAAATAATAACAATCCCATAGAAGGTGAAAACCCCGAAAATTCAGCCGCAACTCGATTAAAATGTGGTAAATCATAGAAGCCTGCACCGTGAGCTGCTTCAGTAAAGTTATTTCCGTGTACAACCAGTAAAATAGCTCTCCAAAAGCCGATAAAGCGTATATAACGCGATAAATTACACCCCATTTCTTTAGCGAAAAGTGCGCGTAGTCGAGACTCGGATAAGCCAATTTGAGATGAAATGGTGGCAATCGATAATTCATCTATCGTTGTATTATCGATAATAGTTAATGCTCTGTGGATGCGTGTATCTAGCCAATCATGGGGTTGTTGTTGACATAAACTATAGACAACAGACGTTAATAAATTTCTTGCTGGTAAGTCAGTATCATGCAAACGGCAAAGTTTAACTACAGTGTGGTGTTGTGCATCACTTAAAATTTGAACCTCATTAATATGAATAATCGACATTAAATCGTGATACTCCTGCGTATGAATACCTACATCAAAAACCCATAGATCCGCTTCCTCAGCAATAAAGTTTTCGCGTAATACATCAGGCCCTACAATCATAGACTGGCAAATAGTTGGTGGTGCGCCATCAATTAGCGATACAATGAAAGGCTTATTGAGCGCAATGACAATCGAAATGGCGGGTCGTTTTGCAGGGCGGTAATATTCAGAATACTGAAAAGAATTAACTCTTAAAAAAAAGCTACGTTCCCATACTTCAATATAAATACCACTTGCATAGATTTTATTCATATTACTCTGTGCGAACGGTAAAGACCAAAAAGTAGAACTATGGCTTTATTGCTTTGGGTTTGGTGGTAAAAACAATTAGCTTTTGGTTAGAGGCTCAATTTTCTCATTCATTAACCCCTGTACCAATCCCTGCGTGCTACCACCCGCTAAACCCACTCACTCATCAACTGGTCAATTAACGGTGCTTGAGCGCGATAACGTAAGGCACTGGCAATCACCTGTTCGCTGAGGTTGCATGAGTTGGTATTATTGCCGCCCTCAGGGGTATTGCCTGAGTGTTGGCCACCATTCAAACCTTCAATTTGAATGATTTTAATGCCTTCAATTTGCTCTAATGGCTTAACGGATTGCTCAATAATACGCGGCAACTCTCGAATCAATAACATCTTCACTTGCATCGCAATTAATTCAGGTGATAAGGTATTTTCTGCTTCGTTAATCATGCGCTTACCATCGGCTTGCGCGGCATATTTCGCGCGTATCCCTTCGGCACGAATACGATCGGCTTCGGCTTCAGCCGTTGCTTGCGTTTGCAACGACTCAGCTCGTGCCTTGGCGGCATCACGCTCCGCTTCGGCGGCTACCGTAACGCCAATCGCTTCTTGTTCGGCTCTTTTACGTGCTTCCACTAATTGAATGGATTTTTCCCGTTCAGCAACCGCCAGTTGACGGGCAGTGACGACACTTTCTTCCGCTTTAACCGCTTCGGCACGGGCGGTATCCGCTTCGGCTTTGGCGACAGATTCGTCACGGCTTTTACTGGCAATTTCGATATTAGTGCCTTGTTGGCTAATTTGAATCGCTTTGTCTTTCTCTATTTTGGCAATGGTGATTTTGCGTTCGGCTTCGACTTCTTGTTCCTTAATCATCCGCTCTGCGGCAATGCGCGAGGTGTCGGTTTGTTGTTTGGCGGCAATTTGCGCTTGTAAGGATTCGCGTTGACGGTCGGCTTGTTGTGCGGCAATTTCAGAGGCTTGTTGTGCTTTGCGGGTTTCAATTTCCCGTTCTTGTTCAAGTTTGGCAAATTCGTTTTGTTGGGCGATATCTAATTGTTGTCTGTTAGCTTCTAAGTCTTTGGTGGCAATAGAAACGGCGGTTTCGCGTTCGATATGATTACGCTCTTTACGACGATTTTCGGTTTGTTCTGTTAAGCGTGTTAAACCTTCAGCATCAAAGGCATTTTGTGGATCAAAGTATTCGATTTTGGTTTGGTTGAAGTGGGTGAGGGACGAGCTTTCTAGCTCCAAACCATTTTTGGCTAAATCTTCAACGACAATAGATTGTACGCTTTGCACAAAACGCGAGCGATGTTCGTGCATTTCGGCCATGTCCATTTGTGCAGCACAGGCACGTAAGGCGGCAACAAACTTACCTTCAATGAGTGTGCGTAATTCATCGGCATGCAGTGTTCTTGCGCCCAAGGTTTGTGCGGCGGCGGCAATGGCTTCTTCGGTGGGGTTAACACGGACATAAAACTCGACACCGACATCAACGCGCATTTTATCTTTGGTAATCAAGGAGTCATGTTTTTCGCGTTTCACTTCTAAACGCAAGGTATTCATGTTGACCCAAATTAACTCATGCAACACGGGTAAGACTAATGCGCCACCGTTCATAATGACGGCTTGGCCACCAAAACCAGTACGAACAAAACTTTGTTCTTTGGTCGAGCGACGATATAAACGCGCAATAATCACGCCAACCATAATAAAGGCAAAAAGAATGACACCTGCAATAATTAAATACGAAATCATATTGCCTATATTCATGATGATAAGTTCCTTGTTTTAGCAATTAAATGGTCAATGTTAGGGACAACACGGTAAATTTGACCTTCTTGACGGATGATTAATGCGGTTTCAGATTCAGCAAAACGATAGCTGTCTTCATCAGGTTCAACCATGACGTAATGAGTATGGCCGTATTGATCTTTAAATTTGGCTTCAGCAGGATGACCGAAACGGGCTTCACCTACCGTAATCGTGACGGTTTGGCCGATAAATTGTTCGGTGGAAATGGATTCTGTTTCGTCGCGGGGTAAATAACGATGCGCTAATCGTCCGCCAATGTGCATATTGCTCGCACCAATCAACACGCTCGGTACTGCCATTAAACCGCCATGAGCAAAATGACCGAGCAGATATAAGCACAATTGTTGTAATAAAATACCGCTTAAGCCGAAGCCTAATAAAAACAACACGAGGAGAATAAGAAAGGGCGCACGGCCAATTTGCAACCAGCCTAAAACACTCGCGAAACCATGTCCAGAAGCATCTATGTCCAAATCGACGTGAGGGTGATGCACGTCAGGAGTCATGTGATGTAGGCTAGATGAGGCACTTACGCCAATCATCAAACCGATGATTTCAATCAGGCCTAAGCCAAACATCAACAATAGCGCGACACTAAACGGTGCAACACCATCGGCAAACAACCAATCCATAGCCATATTCTTTGTTATTTTGAAGAGTAGCGTGTGAGTATGCCATTAAATTGAATCATGGACATACGAAACAACGACTATTTCTTATCCTGCTTGACCATCAGGCTATCAATTCCATCACCACTTAAGGCTTGACGGGCTTCGGTGGTTTTATCTTTGCCTGTAAATGGCCCGACAACGACCCGATACCAATCTTCACCGGGTTTTACCGTGACTTTGAGCACTTTGACGGGCAACCCTGACATGGAAATACTGGCACGACGTTGGTCGGCTTGTTTGGCATTTTTGAATGAGCCTGCTTGTAGGGTGTACTTCACTTTTGAGTCGGCAGCTTTGGCTTGTTCCACTTTGGCTAAGGCTTTGTCTTTTTCAAGTTGGATCTTAGCGGCTTTTTCTTTCTCGATTTTAGCTTTGTTAAGCTTGTCTTTTTCGGCTTTTTCTTTGGTTGATTTGTCTTTTTCTTTCGCCTTTTTTGCGTCACTCTCTTTTTGTGTTTGTTGTTGGGCTTTGGTGTTATCTTCGGTTTTTACCTTCTTAACTTCATCCAGTTTTTTGGTCGTCACGGTTGTGGGTGACGGTGGTGTATCGATTTTTTCCGAAGGGGGGACTTTCGGTTGAGCGACAGGTTTGGGCTCAGCTTCGGTTGCGGGTGTATTAACCTTTTGATTGGGCAATAAATCATAAAACTCAAAACGAGGGCCTTCTTTGGCGGTCGGCGGTGGTTGTACGGGTTCTTCAGGTGTTGTCGTTGTTGTACTTGGCTGCCACGGTTGCCACATATACAAAACAAAGGCGACAAAAAGCCCCAATGCCGAGCCAAAACCCACCAACAACCAACTAGGAATAACCGAGGAAGATGGAGGGGTATCCGAAGAGTGGATACTCTTTGGTACTTGACGCGTTGCGCCTTGGGGTTTCTTTTTGCCGTATTTAAACACGAAAAGTCTCTACTACATTTTAGAAGGGGCGGTAACACCCAACAAACCTAAACCATTAGCCAAGACTTGCTTGACGGTGGTGCTTAATAATAACCGAGCATTACGCGTATCGGTGTTATCGTGTAAAACAATGTGATCGTTGTACCAACCGTGAAAGTGGCTGGCTAAGTCTTTTAAATAATTCGACAGTTGGTGCGGTTCATAAGCCAATGCTGATTGTTGCACGACTTCAGGATAAGCTGCCAATTTTTTCACTAATTCACGTTCGACATCAGACGACAGTGCATGTAAAGCGTTTTGGCCGTCAGCAAGGGTGAATGTCCATTGTTTTTCTGCCAACTTTTCAAACACACGGCAAATCCTCGCATGCGCATATTGAATATAATACACGGCATTGTCTTTGCTTTGAGACTTAGCTAAATCTAAATCAAAATCAATGTGTTGTTCGCTTTTACGGGAAACATAATAAAAACGCGCTGCATCGTTGCCGACTTCTTCACGTAACTCGCGCAAGGTGACAAACTGACCAGAGCGAGAAGACATTTGTACTTGCACATCACCACGCCATAAAGTGACAAATTGAACTAATAATACGTCGAGTTTATTGGCATCTAAACCTAAAGCAGTAATCGCCGCTTTGACACGGGCAATATAACCGTGATGGTCAGAACCCCAAATATTGACGATTTTGTCTAAACCACGCTCATATTTATTGAGGTGATAAGCGATGTCCGAGGCAAAATACGTCGCTTGGCCATTATCACGGACGACAACACGGTCTTTTTCATCACCAAAATCAGTGGATTTAAACCACAATGCGCCGCCTTTTTCGTAAATATGGCCTTTGTCTTGGAGGATTTTTACGACTTTATCAATCGAACCATCATCGGCTAGTGTTTTTTCTGAAAACCATTGGTCGTAAGTGACACCAAAGTCCGCTAAATCGTCTTTAATGTCGCCTAAAATGCTGTCTAAGGCAGCACGGAAGAACACGTCATAACCCGCATCACCTAATAGTTTGCGACTGTTTTCAATGAGGCCATCAATATGGGCTTCTTTATCGCCATAAATGACTTCACCTGCTTCGTTTTTGACTTCATCGGCAGGCACATCGGCAAACACGGCTACGCTATCTTGTTGCCAGTGGTCGCCTTCAGTGGCAATCACTGCTTTGGCGATATCAAAAATATAATCGCCTTTATAGGCATTGGACGGGAATTTGAACTCTGCGCCATTCAATTGTAAATAGCGTAAAAAGGTACTGGTGGCGAGAATCGCCATTTGACGACCCGCATCGTTAACATAGTATTCACGTTCAACTTGATAACCGATGGCTTCTAATAACGTGGCAACCGTCATGCCATAAGCCGCGCCACGACCATGACCGACATGCAGTGAAGACGTGGGATTGGCAGAAACGAACTCCACTTGTACTTTTTGCTGTTGGCCATATTGGCTTCGGCCAAAGTTGTGTTGCTGCTCTAAAATCTGATTAAGAACGGCAAACTCAGCTTGGGCTTGCAAATAAAAGTTAATAAAACCCGGCCCTGCGATGGCTACTTTCAGGATTAAGTCATTAGTTGGTAAGGCGGAAACAATTTTTTCGGCTAAGTCACGCGGTTTTAAGCCCGCAGGTTTAGCGGCAACCATCGCCAAATTACTTGCCCAATCGCCATGCGTATTGTCTTTGGTTCGCTCTAAGGTGCTTTTATTGAGCCAATCAGCAGGAATGATTTGCTGTTGTTGCAATTGTTGAAGGGCGATATCAATAAGACTTTGGAGCTGACTTTTCATGGCAAATAAAAACTGAATAAAAATAAGAGGTCGATTTTACCGAAATTTTTGAAAAATAGGATGGAATTGTCGAACAAGATGACAGCTTATTTTGTGATGAGTGGCTATTTGCTTGGATATATTCTAATCACCACCCCAAGCATCTTGAAACTTGTGAATTTGTCGCCGTTCTTTTTTATTTGGGCGATGGTCGGGATGGGCTAAGTTTTGTGCTTTCCGTTGAGCGGCATGATCTTCGCGTTTCGCTACGCTATCGGGTGTTTCTTCATACAGTGCTTGAGCTTCAGACGCGCCACGACGAACTTCACTTAATGCGGTGACTTTGACCGTTTTATCTTCAAAACCCTGTCGAATCGTCAGTATCAAACCAATATTCACTTCTTTACTGACTTTAACTCGTTGTCCTTCACAATGAACTTTTCCGCCTTCAATGGCATCTTTGGCTAAAGAGCGTGTTTTAAAAAAACGTGCCGCCCATAACCATTTGTCCATACGCGGTTTATCGTCGCTGGTTTTCATTTCGTTCGCCTTGCTGACACTATACAAGTGTACGTTGGTCAATGTAATTTATCGATTTATCACTAATATCTATTCGTCTTATTCTTTACGCATGACTCCGAATGTCAATATTTTTTTATCGTTCTCCTTTACAGTGAAAGTAAGAGAGACCGTAAATAAAGTCTCAGCGTTGTCTTTGTGTGATCTGTAGTGGGAGTTGTTTATGAAAAAAGTCATTGGCTTATTGATGCTTTTGGGGTTATTTTCTCAGCAAATCTTTGCAGACGAATTAAGAAATATGAAACTCATTCTCGATAAACAAGGCATTAAAATCTGGTCATATCAATTGCCTGATAGTCCTTACTATGGCTTTAAAGCGGTAACAACCGTTAAAAGTAGTTTGACGGGTATGGTCGCGTTGATTACTGATACTGAAGCCGCCGATCAATGGTTGTATAGAACGAAAGAAGTGGTTGCATTGAGCCGTGAAGATAACGACCGTAATTTTACGGTTCGTGTCGTTACCAGTTTTCCGTGGCCGTTAAAAGACCGTGAAGCCGTTGTTGCAGGACATATCACCCAAGACCCCAATAAGCTGTTGGTAAAAATTGATAGCCATAGCGTGGCGAATCATCCTGTTCGTGACGGTTATGAGCGTATGCCAAAAGTACATGGTGGTTGGGAGTTTCGCGCTTTAGGCAATGGCCAAGTCGAAGTAACGATGACAGGGCATGCGGAATTAGATTTATATGTCCCAGCCATTATTCGCAATATTTTACTGCAAGAGCATCCTTATCACTCGTTATTAGCGTTGCAAAAAATTATTGGCGAGCCACGTTTTCAAACAGCGCGTCTTAATAGTGTCAATGAACCAATCTTTAATTGATGGTTTATAAGTTTTAGAATGAAAAAAGCCGCTCAAGATTTAGCGGCTTTTTTATGGTTGTGATTGACGGTTAGGTCAATCACCGCCGATTAGTACAACACACGGGCTTTAATTGTACCGTCAATTTCTTGCAGTTTTTGCAAGGCAACAGTCGAGTAATCCGCGTCAACATCCATGACTAAATAACCAATAGCATCATTGGTCATCAAGCTTTGAGCAGAAATGTTAATGCCATTTTCGGCGAAAATACGGTTAATTGCAGACAATACACCGGGGATGTTATTGTGGATATGCAATAAACGGTGTTTGCCAGCCATCAACGGCACAGCCACTTCGGGGAAGTTAACGGCTGATAAAGTCGTACCTGCATCGGAGTAACGCGCAAACTTCTCAGCGACTTCTAAACCGATATTGGCTTGAGCTTCTAAAGTAGAGCCACCAATATGCGGCGTTAAAATGACGTTGTCGAATTTACGCAATGGCGATAAAAACTCTTCATCGTTGGCTTTAGGTTCAACAGGGAATACGTCAACCGCCGCACCACCCAAATGTTTGCTTTCTAATGCGGCTGCTAATGCGTCAATATCAACACACGTACCACGAGCCGCATTAATAAAAATACCACCCGCTTTCATTTTGGCAAATTGTTCTGCACCCATCATGTTAGCGGTTGATGGAATTTCAGGTACGTGCAAAGACACGACATCAGCATTCGCCAATAGTTCGTCCATCGTACCGACTTGACGGGCATTACCCAACGGCAATTTGGTCACTGCATCATAATAAATGACATACATACCGAGCGATTCAGCCAGCACTGACAATTGTGAACCAATGCTGCCATAACCGACGATACCCAAAGTCTTGCCACGTGTTTCGTAAGAGCCTTCAGCCGATTTCGACCAGCCACCACGATGTACCAGCGCGTTCTTTTCAGGAATGCCACGTAATAATAAAATCGCTTCAGCTAACACCAACTCGGCGACAGAGCGTGTATTGGAGTAAGGCGCGTTAAATACAGGAATGCCTTTTTCCATGGCTGCACGCAAGTTAACTTGATTAGTACCAATACAAAAGCAACCGACAGCAATGAGTTTATTGGCTGCTTCAAGCACTTTCGCAGTGAGTTGTGTACGTGAGCGAATACCGACAAAGTGCGCGTCTTTGATTTTGGCAATCAATGCGTCTTCGTCTAATGCGGTGCGAAGGTATTCGATATTGGTGTAGCCGTTGTTGCTTAGTACATCGAGGGCGTTTTTATGAACACCTTCTAACAATAAAAAGCGGATTTTGGCTTTATCTAAAGACAATTGGCTCATGACTATTCCTGAAGGCCGAAAAAAATGAGTTTAAGACCGAGTATGTCGTACAAATCTGAGACAGCCAGAATGCACAGGCGCAGCGTAGGTCTAATAAGCGCGATATGATAGCATAAGCCTATGCGGTATCTCCATTGAGCAATTTTAAGAAGATACTTGCACAACATTCATCTACGGTTATTTGTTGTAGGAAATTTTAAATGCTAAACCAAACCATCATTACCCAACTGCAAGCCATCGTCGGCGATATTCGTGTGAAAACCGATGCTGACAGCCTAAAAACATGGGGCTGTGATTGGACAAAACACTATACGCCTGCTGCCAGTGCCATAGTTTTTCCTGCAACCACGGAAGAAGTCCAAGCGATTGTGCAACTCGCCAATCAAGAAAATATTGTTTTAGTGCCGTCAGGTGGCCGTACAGGCTTATCCGCTGGCGCAGTCGCAGCGAATGGCGAAGTGGTCATTAGCTTTGATCGAATGAATAAAGTGGTTGAGTTTTATCCTGCTGATCGCATGGTGCGGGTGCAAGCAGGCATGGTCACTGAGCAACTGCAACAATTTGCCGATGAACACGATTTATATTATCCCGTGGATTTTGCCTCCGCAGGTTCGAGCCAAATTGGTGGCAATATTGGCACTAATGCAGGTGGAATTAAGGTTATTCGTTATGGGATGACTCGCGCTTGGGTGTTGGGCTTAACGGTGGTCACGGGTAAAGGCGATATTCTGCATCTCAATAAAGGGATGATGAAAAACGCGACAGGTTACGATTTACGTCATTTGTTTATTGGTGCGGAAGGGACATTAGGTTTTGTTACCGAAGCCGAAATTAAACTGGAACGTAAACCGCGTGATTTACGCGTATTGGTATTGGGTACGCCTGATTTTAACTCGGTGATGAAAGTCTTATCTGCGTTTCAAGCAAAATTAGATTTAATCGCGTTTGAGTTTTTCTCGGAATTAGCCGTGCAATGTGTCATTGCCAGTGGTGATGTCGCGCGGCCATTCCCTGACGCAACACCATTTTATGTGTTATTAGAGTTTGAAGCCTTATCGCCAGCCATTGAAGAACAAGCCATGCAAGTCTTTGAACAGTGCATGGAAGAAGGTTGGGTACTCAACGGCGTGATGAGTCAAAACGAAACGCAAGCGCAAAACTTGTGGCGTTTACGCGAAGATATTTCTGAAACCATCGCCAAATTTACGCCCTATAAAAACGATATTTCGGTGTTAATTACCCACGTTCCTGCGTTTATTGCCGATATTGATGCGATTGTAACGGCCAATTATCCAGACTTTGATATTGTCTGGTTTGGTCATATTGGTGATGGTAACTTGCACTTAAATATCCTTAAACCTGCGAATTTGACCAAAGACGAGTTTTTTGGTAAATGCCAAGTGGTGAATAAACAAGTGTTTGAGACCGTGCAAAAATACAATGGTTCGATTTCTGCCGAACACGGTGTCGGTATGACGAAAAAACCGTATCTTGAATACACCCGTTCACCTGCGGAAATTGCCTATTTACAAGCGATTAAATTGGCATTTGACCCGAATAACATCATCAATCGCGGTAAGATTTTTGATGTGAAATAACGTAGGGGCAAATAATCATTTGCCCAACAACTATCGCCATAATAACAAGGGCAAATGATTATTTGCCCCTACAAAATTAAACAGGATAACTCCATGAAAAAAATAGAATTCTTTTACGATATTGTCAGCCCCTACAGCTACATCGCTGCTACTCAAATGGCACAGTTTGAAGGTAAAGCTGAGGTTGTTTGGCGACCTGTATTATTAGGTGGTATTTTTAAAGCGACAGGTAATTCAGGGCCAGCATTTACTGTTGCCGCCAAAATGCCATATATGTTTAAAGATTTGGAGCGATTGGTGGCTCATTATCAGTTGCCATTTGCCATGCCTGCTCACTTTCCTGCTAATACGGTCACTGTGCAACGGCTATTGTGTGCAGCGAGCGATAGCGAACGTGCAGCCTTAAGCTTAAAGCTCTATCACGCGTATTGGGGGCAGGGTAAAGACATCACCAATGTCGAGTTGTTAACGGAACTTGCAGGCGCAGAGTTAGTCGCTAAAACGCAAGATGAAGCCATCAAAAACCAACTAAAAGCCAATACCGAAGAAGCGGTTGCTCGTGGCGCGTTTGGTGCGCCGACCTTTTTTGTTGGTGATGAAATGTATTTTGGCGAAGATCGTCTGTTTTTAGTTCATGAGGCGATCAAGTAAATGTCCTATCAACATCAATGGTTAGATGGCACACAAATCAATTTGCCTGTGGGTAAAGCGGTATGTGTTGGCCGTAATTATGCCGCTCATGCCAAAGAGCTTGGTAATGTTGTGCCTGATGCGCCGATTTTGTTTTTAAAGCCAAGCACCGCGATTGTGCCTTTATCGCCCAGTTTTAGTATTCCCAGTGATAGAGGCTCTTGTCATCATGAAACCGAAATTGCAGTATTGATTGGTCAAACGATCAGTAAAATAGATGTAAAAGATGCTGCTGCGGCGATTGCGGGTTATGGGCTGGCTTTAGATTTAACCTTGCGTGATCTGCAAAATCAGCTTAAAAAACAAGGTTATCCGTGGGAAGTGGCTAAAGCGTTTGATGGCGCGTGTCCATTATCACCGTTTATGAAACCTGAGCAATTGGGTGATGTTTATCATACCGAGTTTACGTTAACGGTAAATGGTGAGCCTCGTCAGCATGGTTTGACTGACGATATGATTACGCCTGTTTATGAGTTGATTGCCTATATCAGTCAGATATTTACCCTCGAAGCAGGGGACATTGTACTGACTGGAACGCCTGAAGGGGTAGCTCCGTTGGCTGTGGGGGATAAGTTGGTGTTGTCGGTGGTGGAGCGTAAGTTTGAGGCTGTTGTGGTTTAACCTGTAGGGGTGGATTTATTCGCCCAATCAACATTTGTACAGTGTCAATCATCGAAATGTGAGGCCAACGCGCGATGATTGTCATTGGGCGTTGACTCTGTTTATGGCGTAGGTTGTCAGCAAAAAATAATTATATCCAACCGTTTAACTTACCCGTATGACAAATATGACTCAATATATTGTCGATACTGCCAATTGACTTATTTTTCTCAATAGAATAACGTTCGTTTACTAAACGTTCGTTATTTTAATTGGTGTTTTCACGCAGAGTTTAAGTCCTCAGTAGTTAAAAATCAGGTGTTGGGGGCAATAAAATGGCTTTTGTCGTATTGGAAGAGTAAACATACCGATTGCGTTGAAGTGTGTCCTATCGATTTTTTTTATGATGTACCAGCCGATCAGCACCTATTTATTGCGTTAAATGCTGAATTAGCCAGGCATAAAAATTGGACAAGAATCACGAAGCAAAAAGCTGTATTAGCATATCATGAGCAATGGAAAATGGTAACAGGCAAGTTAGAGAATTTAGAGCGTAATGGCGCTTAATGTTGCCCCTGAGTTAACGATATTGAGATGTTTATGAGTGCGTTAATTGATGGTTTTGGCCGAGAAATACGCTATTTGCGCATGTCAGTGACCGACCGCTGTGATTTTCGCTGTGTCTATTGCATGGCGGAAGACATGACGTTTTTGCCGCAATCTCAGGTCTTAAGCTTAGAAGAGTTACTTGACGTGGCAACGGCATTTGTTGACTTAGGAGTCAGCAAAATTCGTTTAACGGGTGGCGAACCTTTAGTACGTTCGAATGTAATCTGGTTAGTCGAAAAAATCGCGCAATTGCCGAAGTTGAAAGAGTTGACCTTAACCACTAATGGTTCTCGTTTAGCAAAATTTGCCGCACCACTCAAAGCCGCAGGGCTGAATCGAATCAATATTAGTTTAGATAGCTTAAAGCCTACTCGTTTTTATGAGTTAACACGGACAGGTCATTTAACGGATGTATTGCAAGGCATTGCTGCCGTACAACAAGCAGGCTTTACCAATACCAAAATTAACTGTGTGATCATGCGTGGCCGTAACGATGACGAAGTCCTAGATTTGGTCGAGTTTGCCAGAAAAGAGCAGTTGGATATTTCGTTTATTGAAGAAATGCCCTTAGGTGTGATTCATGAGCATGACCGCCAACAAACGTTTGTCTCCAGTGAAGATATTTTAGCCACCATTCGCCAACGCTATGACTTAATTCCGAGTATCGAAAACTCAGGTGGGCCTTCGCGTTATTTTCGTATGCCTGATAGTGATATTCGTATTGGGGTGATTTCGCCACATAGTCATAATTTTTGTGGTAGCTGTAATCGCGTTCGTATGACCGCAGAAGGGCGTTTTTTATTGTGTTTAGGCAACGAGCATTCGGCAGATTTACGGCAGGTAATGCGTCAACATCCCAATAGTAGTGAGGTGTTGCAACAAGCCATTCGTGCGGCATTGCCTTTAAAGCCTGAGCGTCATGAGTTTAATCTGCAACAGCCCGTGCAAATTGTTCGTTTTATGAATATGACGGGTGGTTAAGTCCGCAATTAAGTCATTGTGTTTTTATCGGAGTGATTGGTCTATGTCCTTTAATCGAGAAACGGTACTGTCGGTACACCATTGGAATGATACTTTATTTAGTTTTACTACTACCCGTGATCCTAGCTTACGTTTTAAAACGGGGCAGTTTGTCATGATTGGTTTAGAAGTGAATGGCAAGCCTTTAATGCGTGCTTACAGTGTGGTGAGTGCAAATTATGAAGATCATTTAGAGTTTTACAGTATTAAAGTCCAAGACGGGCCTCTCACGTCAAAATTACAGCATTTGAAAGTGGGCGATACATTATTGGTCAGCCGCAAACCAACTGGTTCGTTGATTATGGATAATCTCAAAGCAGGTAAAAATCTGTATTTGCTGTCAACAGGAACAGGTTTAGCGCCATTTATGAGTGTCGTTCGTGATCCTGAGTTTTATGAGGCGTTTGATAAAATTATTCTGACTCATGGTGTGCGTTGGAATAGCGAATTGGGCTATTTTAATTACCTCACCGAAACCTTACCGAACAACGAATTTTTTGGTGAGCAAGTCAAAGATAAACTGATTTATTACCCGACAGTAACGCGAGATGAGTTTAGTACGCAAGGCCGTTTAACCGACAAAATCCGTGATGGCAAACTGTTTGAAGACATTAATTTGCCTGCTCTAAATCCAGAAACGGATCGGGTGATGATTTGTGGCAGCCCCAGTATGCTGAGTGAGTTGGTGGATATTTTAGAAGAACGTGGCTTTAGTGAAGGCACAAGCCATGCACCGGGTGAATATGTCATCGAACGGGCGTTTGTCGAAAAGTAGGGGCGAATTTATTCGCCAATTGAAATCGTGCCATCCCTTTATTAGAGCGTTATCATCATGTCCAAACAATTGTTAGTCACTTCCGAACAAGGCCGCGTATTAACCATTAAAATTGATAATCCGCCTGCTAATTTTTTGACTTCCGCGATTATGGCGCAGCTTAATAGCCTGTTGATGGAGCTTGAAAAACGCAATGATATTGGCGCAGTGATTATTACGGGTGCAGTGCAAAATATCTTTTTAACCCATTTTGATGTTGATGACATTGAATCTGCCGTTAACTCCATCCCTTTTGCGATGCCAACCGCATTGGTGCAAATGCTCACCACGTCAGAAAATACCTTGGATTATGTGCCTTATGCCCGTCAGTTGTTAAAACATACGCCAATGGCGGGCGTATCGGATATGAATATTTTTCATGAAGTGACGGCAAGGATGCGAGCGATGAATAAAGTATTTATTGCCGCGATTAATGGCCGAGCCATGGGCGGTGGCTTCGAGTTGGCCTTAGCGTGTGATATGCGCTTGATGGTCGAAGGTGAGGCCAGTGATGGCATTATGGTCGGACAGCCTGAAATTTTAATTGGTTTGATTCCGGGTGGTGGTGGCACACAAATGTTGGCGCGTAGTTTAGGTGTCGCCAAAGCATTAGAACATTGTTTAGAAGGTCAACCGTTGAGTCCTGCACAAGCCTTGGAGTTAGGCATGATTAACAAAGTCGTGCCTGCTACGCAATTAATGGCAGAAGCGCAAACATTGGCTCAACGGATGGCATTACGCTCGCCACAAGCCATTAAATCCATTAAAAACGCCATTTATCAAGCCAGTTCAATGACGTGGGATGCAGGCATGGAAGTGGAAAAAAACGCCTTTTTGTCGGCAGCATCGCAAGCGAATACCCGTCGCGCGATGAACTATTATATTGCCAAAGTAAGAGCGTTAATTGCGTCAGGCGACCCGATGACCATTGACGATTTTAGCGAATTATTAGCGGGCAAAGCGGTTGATATGACTATTTAGATGCATAAATAGTTTGTTTGTACTTTCCGTTCGCCCTGAGCTTGTCGAAGGGTGGTTCGACAGGCTCACCATAAACGGTGATTTTGTGTAGATACTTAATAAGCGCGAATTTATTCGCCAAATCAACTGTGTTATTCATTTTAAGGTGAGGCCATCATGCAAACAGAACAACAACCCGAATGGAAAAAAACAGCATGTATTTTATGTGCGATTAACTGTGGCTTAGAAGTACAAACAGGCGGTGATGATGGCCGACAAATCCTCAAAATTCGCGGTGATGACGATCATCCCTTATCCAAAGGGTATGTTTGTGAAAAGTCACAACGCATGAATTACTACCAGCAAGGAGCTGACCGTTTAACCTCGCCGATGCGTCGTCGAGCCGATGGCACGTATGAAGCCGTTGATTGGGATACCGCCATTCGTGAAGTCGCTCAAAACCTAAAAGCGATTAAGCAAAAATACGGCGGCGAAAGCTTTTTGTATTATGGCGGCGGCGCACAAGGTAATCATTTAGGCGGTGGTTATGGCGATGCCACGCTCAAAGCCTTAGGAGTAAAATATCGCTCCAATGCCTTAGCGCAAGAAAAAACGGGCGAATTTTGGGTTCAAGGCAAAATGTTTGGCACGGGCGCGCATGGTGATTTTCATCATTGTGAAGTGGCGATATTTTTGGGTAAAAATCCGTGGCAATCACATGGCTTTGCGCAAACACGAGTGTTGTTAAAAGAAATTCAAAAAGACCCACAACGCGCCATGATTGTTATTGACCCACGCGTCAGTGAAACGGCGGCAATGGCTGAATATCATTTGCAAGTCAAACCTGCCACCGACGCATGGTGTTTGGCGGCACTGATTGCCATTATTGTGCAAAATAACTGGCATAAAGCGGATTGGTTAGCACAACACACCACCAGCTTTGCCAAAATTGCCCCGTTATTTGCCGATATCAATATCGCTGACTACGCCAAAATATGTGGTGTTGAACTCAGTTTATTACAGGCAGCCGCACAACGTATTGCCCAAGCGAAAAGTGTGTCTATTTTTGAAGACCTCGGCACGCAAATGAATCAACATTCCACCTTAAATAGCTATTTGCAACGTCTATTAGCAACAGTGACAGGTAATTATGGCAAAGAGGGTGCAGCCAATGCTTATGTACCATTTTTCTCCTTAGCCAAAGCCAGTAAAGGTGAAACAGGTGGCAGTAGCAAAAAAGCCACTCCAACACCTGCCAATAAAGGCCGTTTTAGCCCTGTGACCCAATCAAAAATTATTATTGGTTTGATCCCGTGTAATGTTATTCCTGATGAAATTTTAACCGATCATCCCAAACGTTTTCGCGCGATGATTATTGAAAGTGGCAATCCTGCGCATTCCTTAGCGGATAGCCAACGGATGCGTGAAGCGATTCGTTCGCTAGAATTTAGTTTAGTGATTGATGTCGCCATGACTGAAACGGCACGTCAAGCCAGTTATGTGTTACCTGCATCCAGTCAGTTTGAAAAAGCGGAAGCGACATTTTTTAGTATGGAGTTTCCAAAAAACGCTTTTCATGTTCGCCAACCCTTATTTGAGCCATTAGCAGGCACATTGCCAGAAGCTGAAATTCATGCGCGTTTACTGGAAGCTATGGGGGAGTTATCGGAAAGAGATTATCAGCCCTTACGTTTAGCTCTCAAGCTCGACCAAATTAAGCTTGGCCAACGAAAATTAGGTGATATTCACATTTTCAAAGAATCGTTAGCACGTAAGGCGTTTGCCGCTGCTTTTGTCGCACAAGCCGCGTTATCTAAAAAAGTTGTGCCGTACGCGCCAATCATTTTATATCGTACCTTAGGCCAAACCTTGCCTAAAGGCATGGAAGCGGCAGCATTGGTATGGGCCTTATCGTTGTTTCATGTCATGGATAATCCTAAAACCGCCGCCCGCGCAGGATTTACAGGACTTGCACCCTTAGCTGGTGACCGTTTATTTCAAGCCATTCTTGATAATCCGTCGGGTGTGGTTTATGCCGACCGTAATTATCAAGAAAGTTGGCAAGCCATTAGACTGCCTGAGCATCGTATTGAATTGTATATTTCGGAGTTAGTAGGCGAAATTGAAAAACTTGCCACAAGCCAACCCGAGTTAACAGACCCTAACTATCCCTTTGTCTTGTCCGCAGGCGAGCGTCGTAACGATACCGCAAATACCGCTGTGCGTGACCCTAGTTGGCATAAACGTGGCCGTTTTGGCACCTTGCGTATTCATGCTCAAGATGCGGCAGATTTAGGGTGTGATGATGGTGATATCGTGCAATTAACCACGCCTAGAGGCTCGGTATATGTACCGTTAGAAGTGTCAAAAATGATGCAACGCGGTCATATTTCCTTGCCGAATGGACAGGGCTTGCAATATCCCAATGCCAATGGTGAGTTAATTCAACAAGGTATTGCACCTAACGAGTTAACTGATACAGGTCGTCGCGACTTTTTTGCAGGCACGCCGTGGCATAAATGTGTGCCTGCGAAGTTGGAAAAAGTGGTTTCTTGAGCTTTTTTAGGATAATGATTAAGGGCGCACGATTGCGCGTCCTTAATAATATGTAGAGTATTTCATATCTTTACCACGGAGTGTGTTCGTAACGTTTGACTAAAAAATCTAAAAAGGCACGTACTGCAATGGGTAAATATCGGCGGGAAGGGTACAGCGCATTAATGGCTAACTCTGGCACTGACCACTCAGGTAATACGTTGACCAGTTTTCCTGTCTCAATATAGTGATTGACTAAATAGGTGGGTAATAAACTAATCCCACCTCCGACTAAAGACGCGTGTAATAAAACAGAGGTGTCATTACTAGAAAAGTGGCTATGAATCTCGACTTTGACGGTCTCATTTTCTCGTGTAAATTGCCACAAGTATTTACTGACAATGGTGTGTGATAGACAACGGTGATGTACAAGGTCGTGTGGTGATGTAGGAAAGCCATAGCGTGTAAGGTATTCAGGCGAGGCCACCAATACCGAAGCACAATTCGCCAATCTGCGTGCAATTAATAGAGGGTCTGGATTGTTGCTAATCCGAATAGCAAGGTCAATACGCGCATCCACCAAGTTAATGCTGGTATCACTGACGTTTAAGTCGATTTTTAATTTGTCATG